>Ga0075424_100002506_pt1 | contig 16834 bp, 20 predicted proteins | sample SoiMethybrSBSTD3_FD_75301 | JGI IMG/M metagenome (GOLD analysis project Ga0075424, IMG submission 75301) | Bulk soil microbial communities from a Populus tree surrounding site in Tennessee, USA - Soil MetaG P. TD hybrid SBSTD3 | ecosystem: Environmental > Terrestrial > Soil > Tree plantation...
TTTTCAAAAGTACGCCTTCGCGCGTGACAGCAAAGGTAAAGCGCTGTTCAGTGAGGCCGAGGAATGGATTCAAGAAGGCACGGCGGGAGGAATTTTTGCGTTTGACAGCGTATGCGAGGTCCTCGGGTTAAATCCCAGTTACCTGAGACAGGGTCTCGTGACGTGGAAAAAGAACGCCTTGGCCGCGCGCAGCCCAGCCAAGGTTTACCGTCTGTCCCAGAACGCGAGAAAACAAAAGCGGCCGGCTAAAGTATCACGCGTCGCGCAGCGGCGTTTGCGTCGGGCTGCGGGCCGATAGCGATTGAGCCGGGTAATTCGAAAACGGCGATGGAACGAAATCCATCGCCGTTTTTTTTACGGTGCTTGGAAATAGTTGGCAAACGAATTCATAGGTAACGCATGCGAAGAAAAAGGGGCAGATCGCGTTTTGGAGAATGGTTTTACAATTTCAGGTATCGGTGTGGTGAATTCGCGCTCCGCGGCTTCATGGCAAGTCTGCATTATTTGCCGTCACGCCTAATCTTGCAGTTTACGAAGTTCTCGGCATGGCTGACGTTCGGCCTTCTTTGGAGATACCGCAAGAGAATGGCTGAAAACGTCGCCTCCGTTCTGGGTCCGGAGCTCGGTTGTGAGCAGCAAAAGCTCTTGGTTTGGCGCGCTTGGTCAAATTTTGCGCGCGGTGTGCTCGACACCATGACGGTGATGCATTTCTCCAGAGATCAGATTATCGACAAAGTTAAATTGGAAGGAGAGGAGCATCTCAAAAACGCACTAGAGATGCACAAAGGTGTGCTCGCGTTAAGCGCACATCTGGGAACCTTCACCCTGATCGGCGCGCGCCTCGCAGCCGCCGGTTATCCGTTTAGCGTCGTGGTCAAACAGCCTGCCGATAAACGGTTTGCTCAACTAATCGATGATTATCGCGCCCACCTCGGCATCCATACCATTTCAGCGAAGCCGCGCCGCGAGGCGGCACGGGAAGTTCTGAAGGCGCTGCGCGACAATCGCATCGTTCTCCTGATCGCGGACGAGTTCAAATCTGGAGACGTGATGGTGGATTTTTTCCAGATGAAGGCGCCTGCTCCCCGTGGTCCGGCAACCTTAGCGCTCCGGACTGGGGCGCTAACGCTACCGATGTTCGCTGTCAGGGGTGCCGATGACTCTGTTGTTCTGACCATCGGCCCAGCCATCCCTCCAGACGAACGCGGCGATATCGAAGAGAGTGTCGTGGCGACGACGGCGCTCTACACTCGCTACATCGAAGCGGCGATCCGGAAGTATCCTGACCAGTGGAATTGGCTCGGTTTGCCACGCCGCGACGGAAAAATGTCACGCGCTGAAATGGCTCGACTCGCAAAGCAAACGCGAAGAGCCGTTGCTCATCGAGCCTAGAAAATTCACCTGACGACAGGGGTTGAAGCGGCTCAGAGCTTTGAATCGAAGCCAGGGTTCAAGATGGCTTTGTTTTCGGTCGTCTCAAGATAACGCATAAAGCGGTATTTATTTTCAATCTCGTCCAGTTTCAGAGATGGCAAACCCTTGGGCTGGCCGGGGTCAACTTTGGCAGCAATCAATGTCAATTCACTTCGTTGCCACGCATTGGTGAATTCTTTCGTAAGTGCTTCGGGCTCACTTACCCAAATAGCGTGTTTGTACCCGGCTCCCAAAGCGAGCGCGACCGCGTCGCTGTTGCGCGAGGCTGTCGCCGTCCCGCCTGAAGCCTCGTAAATTTCATTATCGAAAAGCAGATGAATTAAGTTCCCGGGGTTCTGCAGCGCTATCGTTGGCAGTCCGCAGAGGTTCATGAGAAACGCGCCGTCGCCATCGATCGCGATTACCTTGCGGTGCGGTAGAGCGATCGCCAGCCCGGCGGCAATGGATGAGACCAGTCCGAGAGTGCGGGTTTTCAAATTGCCTTCGCCCGGACGCAGCGCCCACCACTCTCGAGCAGCCCACCCCGTGCAGACCGTCAGTACGTCCTCTGCATGGGGCGCGATCGCCTTTAAATAATCATAGCGCTGCATCAATTCACTCCAAGTACGGTTTTCGTCAAGAGGACGGCTACCGGTATCTTGGCATCTTCTGCCAGGATTTGTGCGCCGCGCAAAATTTCATTGATTTCATGCGACCGGCGCAGCACATAGGTGCGAAATCCCATTGCCTCCAGCACCGGTTCGGTTACCGACCCGAGGGTGGTAAAACCACGATCGCCAATGTCGCCGGCATAGTAGATCAACATTAGAATGGGAATTTGAAACTGCAGTGACGTCGTCGTAAGAGCGTTGCAGCTGTTTAAGAAGCCGGCGTTTTGCATGATGATGGCGGTTTTTTTCCCGGCGAGATAGGCCCCCGCGCAGATGCCGATTCCTTCTTCTTCACGGCACAGTGGAATGTGTTTCAAATCCGGATCTTTTTCCACCGCCCGGATGACTTCGAGCATTTTTTCATCCGGCAGGGTAGCGACGAAATTAATGCCGGCTTTCTTGAGACCATCGACAATCAAGTTGGCTGCCGCCTTGGGATCCAAGCTTTCCATTTGTTTACCTGCCTTAACGAGTACTTGGCGTCTCTGGTTTCACCAACGGCAATAAATTCATGGTTTGAGCTTTTCTCCAGTTGCGGCCCGCGGTTTTGTGCCAGCGCGCGAATCGGGCTTTTGATCGCCCGATCGATTTGCCGGATTGGAAAAACGATAGACGATCTCCCCGGGCCGCACGAGATTAAGCTCTTCACGCGCGAGTTTTTCCAGATAGGCATTGTCGTTACGAATACGGTAGACGCGTTGGCGCAAAGCTTCATTTTCTTTCTGCAAGTGAAAATTTTGCTCATCCAGACGATTCTTCTCGCCACGGATGCGCCAGAGGTGTAGAACGCCGCGCTCGCCGACGACGGTAATCAACGCGAGAAGAATAATCAGCGCGCCAAAGAGATAAATCAACCAGCGCTCAGGTAGCGAAAAGCGAAACGGTATCATCAAATCGCATAGCAATATAACATAATTTATGCTTTTGTCTTACATGGCTCACTTTCTTGGAGGACAACGATGAAAATTCAACGGGTACGTGCGCGTGAAGTGCTCGATTCGCGAGGATTGCCCACGGTGGAAGTGGAAGTCACTCTGCAGAACGGTGTCACCGGACGCGCAACCGTTCCCTCCGGTGCGTCAACCGGTGTCCATGAGGCGCTGGAGCTTAGAGATGGGGGAAAGCGCTACCTCGGCAAGGGCGTGAGCCTCGCCGTCGCGCACGTCAAGGAGAAGATCGCGCCGCGGCTGCGGGGGAAAGACGCGCGTGATCAGTCGGGCATCGATCAAACCATGTTGGCGTTGGACGGTTCGCCTAACAAGGGCAAATTGGGAGCCAATGCGATTCTTGGAGTTTCCCTGGCGGTCGCGCATGCTCAAGCGAAAGCCGATCGTCTTTCTCTGTATCGTTATCTCGGCGGTGTCGCCGCGAAAACCTTGCCGGTCCCGATGCTGAACGTGTTGAATGGCGGCGCCCATGCGGACAACAATGTCGACGTGCAAGAATTTATGATCGTTCCCCACGGGATGAAGAGCTTTGCCGAAGCGCTTCGCGCGGCTGCGGAGATATTTCAGACCTTAAAAAAAGTTTTATATGACCGGGCACTGTCGACCAGCGTCGGCGATGAAGGCGGTTTCGCGCCGAACGTGAAGAGTAACGCCGAAGCGATCGAGCTTTTACTCGAGGCGGTTCACCAGGCAGGTTACAAAGCAGGCTCGCAGGTTGCTCTCGCGCTGGATGTGGCGTCGAGTGAGTTTTTCGAGGATGGCAATTACATTTTCAAAAAATCGGATGGACGCGCGCTAAACCGCGAGGAGTTGGTCAACATTTACGAGGAGTGGGTACGGCAGTATCCGATCATTTCCATCGAAGATGGCTTTGCCGAAGATGATTGGGAGGGTTGGCGCATGATGAGCCAAAGTCTGGGAAAAAAAATTCAGCTCGTGGGCGATGACTTGTTTGTGACGAATAAGGTCCGTTTGCAAAAGGGGATCGAGTCCGGTGTGGCGAATTCGATCCTGGTCAAAGTCAATCAGATCGGCTCCCTCACAGAGACGCTCGAAACGATGAAGCTGGCGAAAAATGCCGGCTATACTACTGTCATGTCGCACCGCTCCGGGGAAACCGAAGACGTGACCATCGCGGATCTGGCGGTCGCCACCAACGCTGGTCAAATTAAAACCGGGGCGCCTTGCCGCGGCGAGCGGACGGCTAAATACAATCAGTTGCTCCGCATTGAAGAAGAGTTGGGCCGGCGCGCTGTTTACGCCGGCAAGGGGGCGTTTCGTGCGCAGAGCCGACGCTGAACGATCGCTCACGGTTTTGGGGCCGGCAGCAAGACGAACGAAGCGAGAGAGTATTGAAGAGAAAAAGGCGCGCGCGAAGAAGATTGCAGCGCGCCTCGCGGTTACCTATCCAGAAGTCCGCTGCCCGCTGGTCCATTCGAATGATTTTGAGCTTTTAGTCGCAGTTATCCTTTCGGCGCAGTGTGCCGACGCGGCGGTCAACAAGGTCACCCCGGAGCTTTTTCGTCGTTATTCGACGCCGGGCGCGTTGGCCGCCGCGCCGCCCGCAGAAATCGAGTCGTTGATCCGCACGTTGGGATTGTTTCGCGCAAAGGCAAAATCACTCAAAAACTGCGCGCAGCAATTGGTCGACAGATATAACGGCAAGGTGCCTTCGACGATGGCGGAACTTACAGATTTGGCGGGTGTCGGTCGCAAGACCGCCAATGTGATTCGGGGTTATGCTTTTAACCTTCCCGGCATAGTTGTCGACACGCACTGCAAAAGAGTTTCGCGCCGGCTCGGTCTGACTCGCGAACAAGATCCGAACAAGATTGAAAGCGATCTCGGTCGTTTACTCCCTCCCAAGGAATGGACCGGTTTTTCGCATCGTCTCATCATGCATGGGCGACAGATTTGTTACGCCCGTAAGCCGGCGTGCAAACGATGCCCGCTAGCGACGCTTTGTCCATCCAAGCATCTCGGCGATTCTTAGGTTCGAGCGCTCCGTTTCACTGAATCGCAAAAATCCTCGCGCTGTATTACAGGCAGCCTACCGGAATACTCGCTAGACTTCGTGCGAATTCTCCTGGACGGCGTGCAACCGCATCAGGCGCGCATAGCTAAAAATGTCCATCTATGGCCACGTAAGCGCTAGAGACTAGTGAGAGATCGGCGGATAAGCTGTTTTTCTTGAGCAATTTGGTTAGCACTAGCTGGCACACAATTGGCTTCCGGTCTCCGTATAGTTCCAAGTCTTAGCAAGTACTTTCCTCAATTCTAAACTCAGTATGAGCAACAAACGAATACCGACGGGAATTCCGCAGCTCGATCGATTGATCGAGGGCGGATTAAGAATGGGCAAGAGTTACCTGGTGATAGGCGAACCAGGAACAGGCAAAACAGTTTTCGCGTTACAGTTTCTAGTAAACGGATTGATGAACAAGGAAAAAGGCCTGTACGTCGCGATCGACGAAAAGCCCGCCGACGTTATGGAGCAGGCGAAATCGTTGGGGTGGGATCTCGCGCCGTTCATCGATTCGAAGGACTTTTTGATTCTCGACGCTTCCGCCTACTTTGGCGGCCGTGCAGCAGAAGGCCAAGCCCGATCCATTGATGTCCAACGGGTGGTTACGGATCTAAGCAATTACATCAGTCGTTTGGGCGCGTCTCGAGTTGTCATCGATCCCGTGGGACCATTCCTGTTTAGCCGTGAGTCTATGTCCCGCGTGCTTGACCAAACCCGTGTATTGTTTTACGCCCTGCAGGCGAACGCGGGCACAACCAATTTGCTAACGACTTACGCGGTTGAGAGGCAGATCCGGGGCATCGAAGAGTATCTGGTGTCCGGCACATTCGTTCTCGAGATGGAACTCATTGACCGCCGTTTCGTGCGTACTCTGACGGTCGAAAAAATGCGCAGCACTGCGCTCGCCCCGGGGCAATATGTTTTCGATATCATCGCCAATCGTGGAATTGTGCTGCACGATCAATCTGAAGGCGGCTCGCCGGAACTTCATTCACCCGCCGGTTAAGCCGCTCGAACACTCGTCTTACTTACGCTGGTATTCGAAATTGACTGCAGTGCCGTAGGCTAAAACCTCGGTCACTCCAGGAGCAATTTCGTTCGCATCATAACGCACACCAATAATTCCGTTCGCGCCAAGCTCGGCGGCATGATCCACCATAAGTCGGTGCGCGTCGGCGCGGGCTTTCTCACAGAGCTCAGTGTAAAGCGTAATATTGCCGCCGAATAGTGTTTGCAAGGTGGCGCCGATATTGCCGACGATGCTACGTGAGCGTACTACAATGCCGCGCACCACGCCGAAGCTGCGCACCACCCGGTAACCGGGCAAATCCAACGCCGTGGTTACCATCTTGGCATCGATCATGTCGCTCCTCCGCAGTTGCGATTCATAAACTTGTGCCCTAGACACATATACGGCAGCAGCTACCAGCCTCTTTTAATAAACCGCGCAATCGCCCGCCGGTCCTTTTTTGACGGGCGCCCCGAGGCGAATTCCGGCGGCGGCCGCTCGAGCTTGAATTGCGCGGCGGCAGAGGCGCGTTGGCGCGCGCTTTCCTCGGTTTCCTCGTAGAGCTGTTGTGCCTGCGGCGCGGGACCGCGCAGACGCGCAGTGTCTTTGACAATCACTGTCCATTCGAACGCGCCGCGTCTAACGCACAAGCGATCGCCCAAACGCACGATGCGGCTCGGCTTGGCGCGCTCGCCGTTGATTTCGACTTTGCCGCCGCCGGCCGCCTCGGCCGCGAGCGCTCGGGTTTTAAAAAAGCGCGCTGCCCAGAGCCACTTGTCGAGCCGGACTTCCATGCTCAATTTTTCGTCACGATTCATTGACGTCACCGGGCCAGCGAAAATTCGGTAACGTGCTGTTCTGGAGCAGCCTGTAATCCGTCAGATCGACCTGCAACGGAGTTACCGAGATGTAGCCTTCGCGCACGACTTTGCAGTCGGTTCCTGCTTCGTCGGCAAAGCCCAGGTCGTCACCGCCGATCCAGTAATACTTGCCGCCGCGCGGGTCGACGCGCTCGACGATGGTTTCGCTGTAGTGGCGCTTGCCCATGCGCGTGGCGCGCCAGCCCTTGAGGTCTTTTGTTTGGCCTGGCGGCACGTTGACGTTGAGCAGGGTTTTCGGCGGAATGCCGCGCTCGGCGATGCGTTCGACCAACTCGGCGGTGAATTCCGCCGCGGCGCGAAAATCAAAATCCTTAAACGTCACCAACGACACCGCGATGGCCGGGATGCCGAGCAACGCGCCTTCGATGGCCGCGGAAACCGTGCCGGAATAAATGATATCGTCGCCGGGATTGGGTCCTTTGTTGATTCCTGAGACGACCAGATGGGGCCGCGCCGAAAGAAGACCGGTCAGCGAAAGCTTCACGCAGTCGACCGGCGTTCCGTCCACTGCCAGACGGTGCGTCGCGATCTCCTGCACGCGAAGCGGGCGGTGCAAAGTCAGAGCGTGACTCCTGGAACTCTGGGCGCGATCGGGCGCAATCGTATAAATTTCTGCGATCCGGCCGAGCTCGGCTTCGAGAGACGTGAGACCTTCGGAGTGGATGCCGTCGTCATTAGAAAGCAAAATGATCACGCGAGTCATTTTCGCAAACCATCGGCAAACGGACAAGGGTGCGCCTGCGCGCCTTGTTTCCGCCGGCGTGGCTACGATATAAATTCAGCCGAATCGAGGAGAGTTTTTTATGGCTACCGCAGAGATCGTGGCGATCGGATCGGAACTGTTGCTCGGTCAGATCGTCGATACCAACTCCGCCTGGATGGCGCAGCGACTTACCGCGCTCGGAGTGAATCTCTATTTCAAATCGGTCGTCGGCGACAATCCGGGGCGCATGAAGGAAGTCATCGGTCGCGCTCTCGAGCGCGCCGACATTGTCATCACCAGTGGCGGCATCGGCCCGACCCAGGACGATTTGACCCGCGAGATTGTCGCCGAAGTGACCGGGCGCAAACTGGTCCAAGACGCCGGGATGCTGGCTCAAGTGGAGGAGCATTTTCGCCGGCGCGGGCGGGCTATGACCCCGAACAACATCCGGCAATCGTATATGCCCGAGGGCGCGATCCCGATCAAAAATCCCAACGGCACGGCGCCATCCTTTATCGTCGAACATTCGCGCGCGGTGATTTATTCACTGCCCGGTGTGCCGGTGGAAATGAAATGGCTCTTCGAGAACGAAGTGGAGCCCTACCTGCGAAAGAAATTCAATCTCGCCGAGGTAATTCATTACCGCGTGTTGAAAGTGATCGGGATCGGCGAGAGCGCGGTAGACGATAAAATTGGCCATTTGATCGCCAATTCCAGCAATCCAACCGTCGGTGTACTGGCGTTGCCCGGGCAAGTCGATATTCGGATTGCCGCAAAGGCGGCCAATCGAGACGATGCCAAAAAAATGATCGCGCCTGTGGAAGAACAGGTGCGCGGACTATTAGGCGACGCGATTTTTGCCGCCGACGACGAGACGATGGAGCATGTAGTCGGCGAACTGCTGCGGGCAAAGAAAAAAACCGTAGCGGTATACGAGGATGTCACCTGCGGGCAGCTCGCGGAGAGACTGCAGTCTGCGAGCGCCGAAGGATTCGCTGCCGGTTTCATTTGTAACAGCGATGCGGGGATCAAAGCCTTGCTGATGAAAGGCGAAAATCGAAAGAAGCTTGAGGCCGTTCCGGCTGATCCGACCGTCTTAACCGATGATCTCGCCTCATCCGTGCGCCAGCAATCGGGCTGCAACTTTGGCCTCGCGCTGCATGCGGTTACAGATCCGGACACCAAGATTCAAAATCTCGCGCGCGGTCAAATGTATATAGCGTTAAGCGATGGCGAGAGGATTCTTCGGCGGGAAAGCACGACGGCGGGTCGCGGTGCCTATGACCGCTCGCGCATGACGCTCAATGCTCTTGATCTCTTGCGCGCGGCGCTGCTTGGCAGAACTGAGTAGGCAAACCGTGCTTCTGGTAGCTCGTTCGGCTTCAGCTCGACGCTGATTCGCTACTCGCCTAGATCCATGACTTTTGGTGCGAGGGCTTGGAGCTCGATAAGCGGTTGTTCCAAACTTCTAATCGACTCGGCCCAGAATTCTGGTTTCTGAAGATCGGCGCCAATCGTCTTCTTAACGACGTTCTCGGCTGTGTCGCTACCGGCTAGCCGGAGAAATTCCTCATACTTGGGTAGGAAAGTTTCCCCTTCTCGGGCAAACAGGTTGTAAAGCGCGCGGCTCAGAAGGTACCCGAAGGTGTACGGAAAATTGTAAAAGGTCAGGCCGGTAATATAGAAGTGAAGCTTCGAAGCCCAAAAATAAGGATCTTCGCCGCCAGTTTCCAGGGTTTCGCCGAGCACATGTCGCTGAGTTTCTGTCATTAACTCTTTGAGCCGAGAAACGCTCAAGGGTCCGTTAGCTCTTTCCTCGTAAACAGCCTTCTCGAACTCATAGCGCACCGGAATATCGAGCAGGTAAATTGCGCCGTGTCCGACTTCGATGTCGAGGATCAACGCCTTTTGCTGATCGCCGACCGCTGGATCTTCGAGCAAACCGTTCATTAAAACCTGCTCGCCAAAGGTTGACGCGGTCTCGGCCAGAGTCATCGGGTAGCCGCGTGCGTGCGGCCGCACGTCGCGCATCAGAAAGCCGTGGTAGGCGTGGCCGGACTCGTGCGCCAAGGTGAGCACGTCGCCCAGAGATTCGTTGTAGGTCATAAAAATGCGCGATTCCTTGCTGAGCATGGACGTCGTGCAAAATCCGCCCGGCCTTTTGCCCGGACGGGGCTCCCAATCCACCCAGTTTTGCTTGACAACGCACTTACGAAAGAAATCGCCGAGCGCCGGATAGGCGCGTAAAAACGACTCGCCGACCGTCGTAACGGCTTTGTCCCACGACCGAGGTGATTCTTGTGGCAGATCGAGCGGCGCGCCGAGGTCGTACCAGGCGAGGGCAGAGAGTCCCATGAGCTTGGCTTTGAAGCGCAGAATGCTTCGGGGAATTTCTATATTTGCCAACAGCGCATCGAACATCGCGTCCAACGTCTTGCGCGTGATTGCTGCCTGGAAGAGGGCGATGTCGAGAAAGTGGTTGACGCCGCGGTGGCGATTGAGCGTGAGGCGAGCGCCGGCGATCGCGTTGAGCGCGCTTGCCGCGGTGTCTTCGATCGATTGCCAAGCCAAGTTGCCCCCCTCAAAAGCGGCTCTGCGCACGCGTCGGTCGGGATCGTCCAGGAGCGAGCGCCGCTGCGACATGGGCAGCCTTTTTCGGCTGCCGTCAGCCAAAACCATGTCGAATTCGAGCTTCGACGAGATCGTGTTGTAGAGCTGGCCCCAGGCCTGAATGCCGTCGATGCCGAGCTCGGTGGCGAGCACTTCCTGCTCGCTCGACATAGAGTGGCCCGCCTCTTCACGAAGGCGATTCAAATAATTGCGCGCGCCGGCGAGCGACGGCAGCGCCGAGAATTCGACGAACGCCGGATCGGAAAGGTTTTTGAACGCGCTCAGGAGCTCGATCCGAACTTTGGCAAGCTCCGCGCGAATACGCGTTATCTCGGACTCTTCACGCAGGTAAGCTTCGTTACGGCCGTCGGAAGAAGCGAGACAACTCACGTAGGAACCGAGGTGCGACATGCGCCGTGACAGATCCTCGCTGCGAAGCAAAATGTCTTCCCACCCGGCAGCCGATGCTTTATTCAGCTGCGGCAGCGCCGTAGCAGTCTGAATTAGCGTTGAGACGTCGTCGCGAAGCGCCTGCTTGAACCCGCGCATTTCGGGGCCGTCGAATGCAGGAAAGTAGCTGGTGAGGTCCCAAGTCATGGTTATTTTGTGTGTCGGCGGATTTAGAAGTCGCGCGCTATGATTGAACGCCACATTACGATCGCTAAATTTCGACCGTAGTTCCGACGCCTTTTTCCAGCGCTTTTCGATACACGAGATTCGCCGCCGCGACGTCCTGGATCGCGACGCCGACGGATTTATAGAGCGTGATTTCATCGCCGGTTCTTCGCACTGCTTTCGTTCCCGCCAGAACTTCGCCGATCTCGGCGTGAATCGCGTTTTCACCGATGCTTTTTTCTTTGAGCGCGAGCAGGATGTCGCCGCATTCGGCCATGATCGCCTCGCGTGAGTCGACGACGATAGTGGCGCGCGCGAGCGTCGCGCCATCGATTTCCCTAAAGTCCGGCCGGTGCGAGCCGACCGCGTTGATGTGAACGCCGGGTTTCAGCCATTCGAGTTTCAGAATCGGCTCCTTCGCCGTAGTCACGGTGACGAGAAGATCCGCATCGCGCACAACGCTTTCTGCGTTGTGAGCGACTTCGATGGGGAAATTCAGTTGCGGTGCCATTTCATTCTTGATCGCTGCGGCGCTGGTCCCCGATGGATGTAAACTCGAATGCACTCGACCTTGCGCACGCGGGATGACGCTTGGATGTGTGCGCGCGCCTGCACACCCGCGCCCAAGATTCCAAGCACCGGAGTTTTGCGATTGGCTAGCGCTTCGGTTGCCATCGCCGATGCGCAGGCGGTGCGAATCGCCGTAATGTAGCTGCCGTCCATAGTGGCGAGGATCTTTCCGGTCTCTGCGCTGAAGAGAAAAATCGTCGCGAGAATCGCCGGCAGATCCTTCTTAGGATTATCCTGAAAGTAGGTGACGATTTTCATGCCCAGCGCTTTGTCATCGGTGAGAAATCCCGGCATGCTCGTGATGCGTCCTTGAATTTGCGGCAGCGGCACCACGAGACGGACTGGCATCACCGCTTTGCCCGTCGAGTATTGAACGTGCGCTTGCTTCAAGACAGCGATCAGCTCGTCGATCTCGATCAGGCTTTGAACTTGTTGCTCCGAAAGCACCAGCATGATTCATTCAATAGCATAGAAGCCAAGGATACACACCCGAGGAGGATAATTGATGGCGACGCAGAAGCACATCATCAATCTGGTCGACGTTCCGCTGGACAAAATCAACGCGCCGGAGGGTTCGCCGTTTGGCGGCGCGCGCCGCCGCGCAGGTGCACACATCGGCGCCCAAAAGCTCGGCTATAGTTTTTTCTACGTGCCGCCGGGCCAGGCGGCTTTTCCTTTTCATATCCACAGCCGCAATGAGGAGATGATTTACATTATTGAAGGCGAGGGTGTGCTGCGCTTCGGCCATGAGGAAACGGGGGTCGGCGCCGGGACGATCGTCGCCTGCCCGGCGGGCGTCGAATTTCCGCACCAGCTCGTCAACACGGGCGCTGCGGAGCTTCGTTATCTCGTGGTGAGCACGATGGATTTTCCCGACATCTGCGAGTACCCGGACTCCAACAAAGTCGGTGCCTACGCAACCGGCCCGGTGGAAGCGCAGGTGGGGCTGCGCGCGCTTTACCTGAAAAATCAGAATGTGGAGTACTACGCAGGTGAGGACGGGAACGAGATCGCGCGCATCATGAAAACGACAAAACGCCCCTGAGTGCGGCGCGTGGGTGATTCACTACTGAGATTCCTTGTCGGCCTGCTCGAGCGCGGCTTTGGTTTTTTCCTCGCTTTGTTTGAGCGAATCGCTGGCGGCATTCAAAGTATTGAACGGCTGGGTAACGACTTCCTTGACCGCTTCGCGGCCGTGGCTCACCGTGTCGGATTTTGAGTCGCAGCCACAGTATGCAATGGTGGCAAACGACAAGAAAAGCAAAGCAATGTGATTCATGGCGCGATTTTATCTTTACCGACGATTTTTTCCAACTCGCTCCTTACGATCTCGCCCGCGCGAATGACTTTGATTTTATCGCGGCTGATCGCCGCGACGGTTGAGCCGGTTTTGGACACGAGCGGACCGCCGTCGACAAAGACCGCGATGTCGGCGGCGAAGTAATTTCTGGCTTCTTCGACGGTGTGCGCCGGTGGCTTGCCTGATGGATTGGCACTGGTCGCGGTCAAAGGTCGGCCGAGGTGTTGGACGAGTTCGGTGGCGATCGGTTGACTGGAAATTCTCATCCCGACGCCGCCGGACGAGTTGAGTAACGGGCCTGGAATATGTCTGCGCGCGGGCAGCACCAGAGTCAGCGGACCAGGCCAAAATTCCGTAATCAGCCGTTCGGCGAGCGGTGGAACTTCAGTAACTAGAAGATCGAGCATCGCACGGTCGGCTACCAGCAGCGGAATCGGGTTGGTCGGGTCGCGACCTTTGAGCCGATAGATTTTCTCCACCGCCGCCGGGTTGAGCGCGTCGGCTCCCAACCCGTAGAGTGTTTCGGTGGGAAAGGCAATGGCCTCGCCGTGTTGCAAGACGTCGACGGCAACGGAAATTTGTTCAGCTCTTCCTGCGTTCGGCCTGGAGTTTTCGATCGCGCTCTTCGACACCGGCGGCCATCTCCTTTTTCGCGTGAACGAGTTTGGCGGCGACTTCGGCATCTTTACGTCCGACGATTTGCGCGGCGAAAATGCCGGCGTTGGCCGCGCCGGCTTTGCCGATCGCCATGGTCGCCACCGGAATCCCCTCGGGCATCTGTACCGTCGCAAGCAGTGCATCAAGACCCTTCAAGCTGGAAGAATCAATGGGAATTCCGATAACCGGGAGCGTGGTATTGGCTGCAATGGCGCCCGCCAGATGCGCCGCCGCGCCGGCGCCGCAGATGATAACTTGCAAGCCGCGTTGCTCGGCAGTTGCCGCATACTCGGCGGCTTTCTCCGGCGTGCGGTGTGCTGACATGATCCGTGTTTCATAAGCAATGCCAAAACCATCGAGCCGCTTCTCGGCTTCGCGCATCACGTCGAGATCGGAGTCGCTGCCCATTAAGATGCCAACTCTGGGAGTTTTGTCTGCCACGGCCATCCCTCCACGCTACACTTTTGATGCCTTGCGGGCAATGTCCTTTCGATAATGCATGCCGTCCCAGGAAATCTGCTCAACCGCCCAATACGCTTCCTTCGCCGCTGCGGCAATGCTTTTGCCTCGAGCAGTAACACCGAGAACACGTCCGCCCGCGGTTAGCCAACGGTGATCGTTTTTCACCGTACCGGCATGAAAAACAAAACCCTGTCGCCAGTGAGTTAAGTTCTCTACTCCGGAAATTTCTTTATTTTTGTCATAGGTACCTGGATATCCGTTCGCGGTCAGAACCACGCAAACGGCTGCGTTGTCGTGCCATTCCGGTCTGACCTCGTCCAAACGGCCATCCACAGCGGCTTGCAGTAACGGAACTAGATCGCTTTTCAGGCGCATCATAATCGGCTGGCATTCCGGGTCGCCGAAGCGCGCGTTGAACTCCAACACTTTTGGGCCGTCGTCGGTAATCATAAGACCGACGTAAATTACGCCGCGGTACCGAATCTGTTTGCGTTTGAGCGCGGCGAGAAGTGGTGTGACGATCTCGCGGAGAATTCGTTCGTGCATTTCTGCCGTGACCACCGGTGCGGGCGAGTAGGCGCCCATGCCTCCGGTATTTGGGCCGACATCTTTGTCGAAGATGCGCTTGTGATCCTGCGATGAGGCCAGCGGCAAAACGTGCTCACCGTCTGTCAAGACCATGAAAGAGGCTTCTTCACCTTCGAGGAATTCCTCGATAACAAGTTTGTCGCCCGCCGAACCGAATACCTTTCGGACAACTATATCATCGATGGCCGTTTCGGCTTCGGTTTGATCATGGCAAATTATCACGCCTTTGCCTCCGGCCAGGCCGTCGGCTTTAACCACATAGGGCGCTTTTTGTTGCGTCAAGTATTCCTTCGCCATCCTCGCATCCGTGAAAGTCCCGGAAGCGGCAGTGGGAATGCCGTTCTGTTGAAGAATTTCCTTGGCGAAAGCCTTGCTCCCTTCAAGCTGTGCGGCGGCTTTGGTCGGACCGAAGATTTTCAGGCCGCGCGACTCGAAGAGATCGGCGACGCCGAGAGTGAGCGGCAGCTCCGGACCCACGACAGTAAGATCGATTTTTTCGTTGCTCGCGAAATCACCGAGTTTTTCGATTTGCTCGGCGCCGATCGGAACGATTTCGGCCAGCTCGCCCATGGCCGCACTGCCGGGCGCGCAATAGATTCCCGTGACGAGTGGACTCTGGCGAATCTTCCAGACCAGCGCGTGCTCGCGACCGCCGCTGCCGATGACTAGAAGTTTCATAAAATTCAGTTATCAGAGATCAGCGGTCAGTCGCGAGCGGGAATCGCTGAATTCTGCGCGCTGAGAGCTGACACTGCCGACTGCTTTTAATGCCGGAAGTGCCGCATGCCGGTGAAAATCATCGCGATGCCGTGCTCGTTGGCAGCGCTGATCACCTCATCGTCTTTGATCGATCCACCGGGCTGGATTACCGATTTTGCGCCGGCGTTGGCGGCCTCGTCCAAGCCGTCACGGAATGGGTAAAAAGCATCGGAAGCCACAGCCGAGCCGCGCAAATCCAACCCGTGTGTGGCAGCACGCATAACGGCGATTTTGGTCGAATCGATGCGGCTCATCTGGCCAGCGCCCACGCCGAGCACCTGATCGGGCGACGCAAACACAATCGTGTTCGATTTGACGTGTCGGCAAATCCGCCAGGCGAAATCAAGCGCTTCATATTCTTCTTCCGTGGGTTTTCTCTGGGTGACAACTTTGCATGAGCGCACATCGATTTTCCCGGTATCCCAATCCTGGACTAAAAGACCGCCGCGCACGCGGCGAAGATCGTAGCCGCCGACTTGAGGCCGACTCATATCGAGCTCGAGCAAACGGATATTAAGCAGCCGTTTGGCCGAGGACAGCACCGCTTTCGCTTCCGGCGTGAAGCTCGGCGCGATGACGATCTCAAGAAAGATATCTTTCAGCTCCCGGGCCGTTTCTTCATCAACCGGACGATTGAAGGCGATCACGCCGCCAAAGATTGAAACCGGATCGCTCGCTTTTGCTTTCCGAAACGAGTCGGCCAACGAATGCTTCGACAATGCCACACCGCAGGGATTGTTGTGTTTGATAGCGACCGTGGCGATGTCGGAGAACTCCAAAACTGTGCTGAGTGCGGCATCAGCGTCGAGTATATTGTTGAAAGAGAGCTCTTTGCCCTGAATCTGATGCGCGCGCGCGATGCTCGGTCCGCTCTCGCCTTGAGTTTCGTAAAACGCCGCGCTTTGGTGCGGATTTTCTCCGTAGCGCATGTCTTGGATTTTCGCGACCTGAACGGTGAAGCTTTCGCCCCAGTGCTGGGGTTTTCTCTCGTCGTCGAGTGAGGAAAAATAGTTCGAAATCGCGCCGTCGTAACGGGCGGTTTGCTGGAAGGCTTTGCGGAATAGTCGGAACCGGGTGTTCGCGGAGAGCGCGCGATCGTTTTCCCGTAATTCGGTGAGAATGGAATCGTAGTCCGCCGGGTCGACCACGACGCCGACATATTGATGATTCTTTGCCGCGGCGCGTACCATGCTTGGTCCGCCAATATCGATGTTCTCGACAATTTCTTCAAATGGAGCGCCGCGCGCGACCGTTGCCTCAAAGGGATAAAGATTGACGACCACCAGATCGATCGGCGCAATCCCATGCTCCTTCATCTTTGCCACATGCGCCGAATTGTCGCGCAGCGCCAAAATGCCGCCGTGAACTTTTGGATGAAGTGTTTTTACGCGGCCATCCATCATCTCCGGAAAGCCGGTAATCTCGGAAACATCTTTGACGGCAATTTTGTTATCGCGTAACATGGACGCGGTGCCGCCGGTGGAAACCAAGTCGATTTTCAATTCCGAGAGTGCACGACAAAACTCGACGATGCCCTTCTTATCAGAAACGCTGATCAGGGCCCTTTCGATCCTGCCCACAACGGGGATCCTCCTAACAGTTGTAGTGAATGCGGGGAACTCG
>Ga0075424_100002507_pt1 | contig 16832 bp, 12 predicted proteins | sample SoiMethybrSBSTD3_FD_75301 | JGI IMG/M metagenome (GOLD analysis project Ga0075424, IMG submission 75301) | Bulk soil microbial communities from a Populus tree surrounding site in Tennessee, USA - Soil MetaG P. TD hybrid SBSTD3 | ecosystem: Environmental > Terrestrial > Soil > Tree plantation...
TCAGCTCGGTTCGCGGAACTTGATGAGCGAACACAACGGGTCCGCCGCAGGGTGCTGGAGCTGACTTGCGAGGAACCGATCTTCCCAGGCGCCAAAGAAGCGTTCGGCGACTACCCGCTGGCGAGGTTCTCCCCGAAGGCGGTAAAGGTCCTCCGAGACCGTAAGGCCGGCTTGCCGGAAGCAGGGAACGAGCGTGTGAAGTTCGTCCGGGCAATGTTCAATTGGGCCGTGGACGAAGAGGTCGTCGGCTGGAACCCAGCGCGCGATGTCCGGCTCACCAAGACTGGGAGTACAGGGTTCCACGCATGGGATATCAGAGAAGTTGAGCAGTTCGAGCAACGCCATCCCATCGGCACGAAGGCGCGACTGGCGCTCGCTTTGCTGTTGTGGACGGGTGCGCGGCGTTCAGACGTGGTTCTCCTAGGCAGACAGCATGTCAGGGACGGGTGGCTCAAGTTCACCGCGCAGAAGAACCGCAACCGCAAGCCGGTGACAATCGAGATCCCCGTCCTTCCCGATCTCCAGCGCGTGATCGATGCGAGCCCTACGGGGGATCTGACGATTTTGGTCAGCGAGCGCAGACAGCCGTTTGCCGTCAGCGCGTTCGGGAACTGGTTCCGGGCCAAGTGTGACGAGGCGGGGTTACCTCAGTGCTCGGCCCATGCCTCCGCAAGGCCGGCGCCAGTATCGCTGCAGAGAACGGAGCGACCGTGCATCAACTCATGGCCATCTTCGGATGGGCGACGATCAAGGAAGCGGAACGCTACACGAAGACGGCCAAGCGCAAGAAGATGGCCGGCGATGCCATGTCCTTGTTGGTGAGGCCAAAGGACGAACAGAAGTTTCCCACCTCCGGCTGCAAGAGCGAAAGGTGAGAAAATTACCGGCAAAAAATGCAATCAAAGCAAAGGGCCGTAGAGCATGTTGGACTACGAGGTCGAATACAACAATCGTCAGCGTGTACCCGAGCATGTGGAGATCAATGCGCGCTGGCAGGCGGCGTCCGCAGCCTATCGCGCCACTGCGCATGCCGCTCTCGATCAGACCTATGGGCCCAGAGAACGCAACCGCTACGATCTGTTCTTGACCGGCAAGGCCAAAGCGCCGCTCGTCGTCTACATCCACGGCGGCTATTGGCAGCGCGGTGATCGCAAGGACTACGCGTTCTTGGCGCAGGCGCTCAACGCACGTGGGTTCGACGTGGCGCTCCCTTCCTATGGGTTGTGCCCGGCCGTGTCGGTCATGGACATCGTCGCCGAGCTGCGCGCGTTCGTGGCGGCGCTGTGGAGGAAGACCGGCAAGCCCGCGCTCCTCACGGGTCACTCGGCAGGCGGACACCTGACTGCCGCCATGCTAGCGACGGACTGGAGCCAAGCGGCTGGCGTGCCCACCGATCTGGTGCGCACGGGCATTGCCGTCAGCGGCGTATTCGACCTGGGGCCCCTTGTTGGCACCAGCCTCAACGATGCCCTAGGCCTCGACGCGTCGGCCGCGCGGGCGGCAAGCCCGCTGTTCTGGCCACCGCCGGCGGGTCGCGTGCTGGTGGCTGCGGTCGGTGGCGCCGAGAGCGCAGAATTCCTGCGCCAAAGCCGCGAGATCGCAACGCGCTGGCAGAACGCCGGCGTCAGTTGTCAATATTTGCAAGTGCCCGGGGCAAATCATTTCACGGTGGTCGAGGAGCTGGTGAGCCCCGACAGCGCCCTCTCCATTAAGCTTGCGGAGTGCGCCCACGCCTGAGGAGGGCCGCGCCGAGGGCCTGGCGCGCTCGCGTCGCACCTGCTCTCCATGAGCTTGGGCCGACGAGGCCGCCGCCCATTGCCCCGGCTATCGCCCGTTGAGGCCAGCGGGCAAGGGAGCGTGGGGCAAGTCTCCCGCGACAATGTCGCCCCCTTGCCGCCGGCCGGTGGCTTGGGCTCAGATGGGTCGATCAGAAGACGGATAACGCGTCATGAGCCAAAGGTGCCGGCCGGTCCGGCTGGCCGTCGATATCGGCGGGACTTTCACCGACATCGTCCTGCTCGCCGGCGAGCAACGCTTGGTTGCCAAGGTGCTGACCACGCCGCGCGCGCCGGAGGTGGCAGTCATCGAAGGTGCGCGCGGCGCGCTGGCCGAAGCCAGGCTGGCATTCAGCGACATCGATCTCTTCGTGCATGGCACGACGCTCGCGACCAACGCCATCATCGAGCGCAAGGGAGCGCGTACCGCACTCATTGCCACGGACGGCTTTCGCGACGTGATCGAGATTGCCGACGAGGGTCGCTTCGACCAATACGACATCAATATCGTTAAGCCACGACCGCTCGTGCCGCGCGAGCTGCGCTTCACCGTGTCGGAACGAATGGATGTACACGGGGCCGTGCGCCGGCCGCTCGATGAAGCCGCCGTCTGCGCCATCGCCCGCCGTCTCGATGAGCTCGGCATCGAGGCGGTCGCCGTCGCACTCATTCACGCTTACGCCAATCCTGCGCATGAGGTGCGGATCGGCGAGATGCTGGCGGAGCGCTGTGCGCAGATCAGCGTAACTCTGTCGAGCCAGGCGTGCCCCGAGGCGCGCGAGTGGGAACGCACGTCTACGGCCATCGCCAACGCCTACGTGCAGCCGCTGATGGCGGGTTATCTGCGCCGGCTCGAGCGCGAGATGGGCAAGCTTGGCCTCGCGTCGCCGATCCATTTGATGACCTCGGGCGGGAGTCTCGCGAGCCTCGATACTGCGGCGCGCTTTCCCGTACGCCTGGTGGAGTCGGGACCGGCAGGGGGGGCCATTCTCGCCGGCCACATCGCGCTCGAGCGAGGGGAGCGCCGCATTCTCTCTTTCGATATGGGCGGCACCACCGCCAAGATTTGCCTCATCGACGACGGTGAGCCTCTGAAGACCCGCCTTTTCGAGGTGGACCGTCAGTCGCGCTTCAAGAAGGGGAGCGGCACGCCGGTGCGCATCCCCATCATCGAAATGGTGGAGATCGGTGCCGGTGGCGGCTCGATCGCGCGCGTGGACGGCCTTCAACGCATTCTCGTGGGTCCCGATAGCGCGGGCGCCGAGCCCGGGCCGGCCTCATACGGTCGCGGAGGCAGCGAGCCCACTGTGACCGATGCCGACCTGCTGATCGGCAAGATCGACCCTGCGCGCTTTGCCGGCGGCAAGATCGCCATCGACCCGAAGCGCGCGGAGCGGGCGCTTGCAGCCGGTGTCGGCTCGAAGCTTGCCATGGGCCCGGGAGAAGCCGCCGTGGCAGTTGCCGAGATCGTCGACGAGAACATGGCCAATGCCGCGCGCGTGCATGCCGTGGAGCGCGGCGTGCCGATCCGCGAGCGCACGCTGGTGGCCTTTGGGGGTGCGGCACCGTTGCATGCGAGCCGGCTCGCCGAAAAGCTCGGCATCGGTCGCATTATCGTGCCACCCGATGCCGGCGTCGGGTCAGCCATCGGCTTCCTGGCGGCGCCGGCGGCCTACGAAATCGTGCGCTCGCACTACATGCGCCTTGACGCCTTCGATATCGATCCCGCCAATGCGCTGATCGACGCCATGCAGGGGCAAGCCCGTTCGCACGCCAGCGCGGCGGCGGGCGAGCGGTCGGTGCTGGTGCGCCGATCCTGCTTCATGCGCTATGCCGGACAAGGGCACGAGATTTCAGTTGTCCTCCCGGACCGCCCGCTGATCCCCAGCGATGCAGCGCTGTTGCGCGAAACCTTCGAACGCGAGTATCAGCGGCTGTTTGCCCGCTTCATCCCCAACGCGCTGATCGAGATCATGAGCTGGGTGGTGCTGGCGACAACGCCAACCGAGCCACCGGCGAGGCTCGCACCACCACCGCGGTGCCCCGCGACGGCGGCGATCGGCGAGGCGAGCGTGTTTGACGCTGCGCTCGGCAAGCGCATCTGCGTGCCAGTGTTGGAGAGAAGGGACCTTGGGCCCGGGTCTTCGATCAAGGGACCGGTTCTCATCGTCGAGGAAGGCACCTCTACCTTTGCCTCGTCGAGCTTCGATGTCAGCGTCGATGCGGGCAGCGCCCTGGTGCTCACGGCTAAACCGGCCGCCAACTGAGGAAGGCATCATGTCCAAACCGATCGGCGACGTCGAGCTGCAGATCATGTGGAACCGGCTCATTGCCGTAGTCGAGGAGCAGGCTCAGACGCTGTTGCGCACGGCCTTCTCACCCATCGTGCGCGAGGCGGGCGACCTGTCGGCCGGCATCTTCGACCGCCAAGGACGGATGTTGGCGCAGGCCGTCACCGGCACGCCGGGCCATGTGAACTCCATGGCGGCGTCCGTCGCGCACTTCATCCGTCATTTCGGCCTAGAGGCCATGCGCGAGGGCGACGCCTACATCACCAACGATCCGTGGATGGGCACCGGCCATCTCAACGACTTCGTCATCACGACGCCTTGTTTCCACCGGGGCAAACTGGTGGGCCTGTTCTCGTGCACGTCGCACTTGATGGACATTGGCGGCATCGGTTTCGGGCCGGACGGTACCGATGTGTTCATGGAGGGTCTGTACATCCCCTTTCTCAAGATCCTCGACGCCGGCAAGGTGAACGAGACGCTGATGGCCATGATCCGCGCCAACACGCGTTTGCCGATCGACACGGTCGGCGATGTCTATTCGCTGATGGCCTGCAATGACGTGGGCTGTCAGCGGCTTGTCGAGATGATGGACGAGTTCCGTCTGAAGGATCTTGACGGGCTGGCCGAGCACATCTGCGCCAAGAGCCGTGCGGCCGTGCTGGCGGAGATCGCGCAGTTGCCAAAGGGCGCATGGTCGAATGCCATGACCACCGACGGCTTTGACGGGCCGATCACGCTGCGGGCCACCACGACCATCAGCGAGGAGGGCATCCACGTCGACTACACGGGCACCGATCCCCAAGCGCGCAAGGGCATCAACGTGCCGCTGGCGTACACCACTGCCTACACGGTTTTCGGGCTCGGTTGCATCGTAGCAAGCCGCATCCCGAACAATGCCGGCTCGCTCGGTCCGCTCACGGTGTCGGCCCCCGAGGGTTCAATCCTCAACGCGCAAAAGCCTGCTCCCGTCTGCATTCGACACGTGATTGGCCAAATGTTGCCCGACGTCGTTTTCGGTTGCTTGGCCCAAGCCATTCCCGACCGCGTTCCGGCCGAGGGCACGTCATGCCTCTGGAACATCATCGTGCGCGGCTCCGTGAAGGGCGGCCAGGTGGGCAACTACGGGTTCTCGATGGCCATCACCTCGAACGGAGGCACCGGTGCGCGGCCCCATGCCGATGGGCTTTCGGCCACGGCCTACCCGTCCGGCGTCAAGGGCACGCCGGTGGAGATTGCCGAGGCGATCACCCCGCTGATCTTCTGGAAAAAGGAACTGCGGCCTGGCTCAGGTGGGCAAGGGTGCACGCGCGGCGGGCTGGGGCAGGTGATCGAGATCGAGAGCGGTATCGGCGAGCCCTTCGAGCTATTGGCGGCGTTCGACCGCATCGATTTTCCGCCGCGCGGGCGCAATGGCGGCGGTGATGGCGCGCCCGGCGCGGTCGCCATCAAGGGCGGGGCCAGAATGCATGGCAAGGGCACACAGCTGGTGCGGCCGGGCGAGCGACTGCTGGTGAAAACGCCCGGCGGCGGCGGCCTCGGCCCCGCTGGCGCGCGCGATCCGGACCTCCTCGACCAGGATAGGCGCGAAGGACGCAGTTAGCGCCGGTCGTTCCGACGGCACGGCAGTGGGAACTTCTTTGCCGGTGGTCGCGTTGCGAATGGCCATGTCCATCGCAGCCTCCAACGCAGCCTCCAAGAGCCGCCACGAGAGCCCACTGGAGAGCCCAATGGCGCCTGCCGTGATCGCAACCGACGTCCCGGCGCGGCTCGACCGATTGCCATGGGGGCGCTTCCACACGCTGGTGGTCGTGGCGCTGGGCATCACCTGGGTGCTCGATGGCCTTGAGGTGACGTTGGCGGGAGCGGTCTCCGGCGCCCTCAAGGCAAGCCCGACACTGGCGTTCTCCAACGCCGACGTCGGCCTTGCCAACAGCGCCTACCTGGCTGGCGCGGTGCTCGGATCGCTGTTCTTTGGTTGGCTGACCGACAGGTTGGGCCGCAAGAAGCTCTTTTTCATCACGCTCGCCGTTTATCTGGTGGCCGCGGTTGCAACCGCGTTTGCCTGGAACCTCTGGAGCTTCGTGCTCTTTCGCTTTGTTACCGGTGCGGGAATCGGCGGGGAATACACTGCCATCAACTCGACCATCCAAGAGCTCGTCCCCGGGCGCGTTCGCGGCTGGACGGATCTTGTGATCAACGGCAGCTTCTGGATCGGTGCCGCACTGGGCGCGGCGGGCTCCATCGTGCTGCTCGACCCGGCCGTGCTCGGCGGCGATCTGGGATGGCGGGCGGCCTTCTTCATTGGCGCCGTGCTGAGCCTCGTGATCTTCTTTATGCGGTTGTGGATTCCAGAAAGCCCCCGGTGGCTCATTACCCATGGGCGGCCCGAGCAAGCGCAAGCGATTGTCGAGGGCTTGGAAGCTCGCTTCCGGAGCGAGGGCCACGTGCTCAAGGGGCCGCCATTCCCTTCCATCCGCCTGCGCGTGCGCAGCCACACGCCGCTAATCGAGGTCGCCCGCACGCTCATCAAACAACGGCAGCGCACGCTGGTGGCGCTCAGCCTGATGATGGCGCAAGCCTTCTTTTACAACGCGATCTTCTTCACCTATGCGCTGGTGCTGACGGACTTCTATGGCATACGGGCAGACCACGTGGGCTGGTACATCCTGCCCTTCGCCGTCGGCAACGTGCTGGGGCCGATCGTTCTCGGGCGTTTCTTCGACACCCTCGGGCGCAAGCCCATGCTCGCGCTCACCTACGGCGTCTCGGGCGTCCTGTTGGCGCTCAGCGGCTGGCTCTTCGCCTTGGGCTGGCTCACGGCTACGACGCAAACCGTGTCCTGGATGGTGATCTTCTTCTTTGCCTCTGCCGCGGCCAGCGCCGCCTATCTGACCGCGGCCGAGACCTTTCCACTGGAAATCCGCGCGCTCGCCATTGCGTTCTTCTACGCCGTTGGTACCGGGGTCGGCGGTGTTATCGCGCCCTGGCTGTTCGGCATTCTCATCGACACGGGCTCGCGGCTCAGCGTGTTCGGCGGCTACCTCGTCGGCTCCATTCTGATGATCGCCGCCGCTGTCATCGCCGGGCGTTGGGGCGTCGCGGCCGAGGGCAAGCCGCTTGAGGCCGTCGCCACGCCGCTATCGCTGTCCGAGTGAGCAATGACCCTCATCACACCACCGGGGTAAGGCCACCGTCGACGTTGATGGCGGTACCCGTGATGTAGGAGCCGGCGTCGGAGGCCAGAAACAGCGCCATGTTGGCGAACTCCTGCGCGGTGCCGACGCGGCCCATCGGGATGCGTTTGCCCATTTCCGCGTAGAAGGCCTCAAGCGACCGGCCTTTGTTCTCCGCGGTGTGCCGGACCACCCACTGATTGCTCTCGATGTTGCCGACCAGCAGGGCGTTGACCAGCACGTTGTGTGGCGCACCTTCGCCCGACAGCACCTTGGTGAGGGCCATGCCGGCGGCCCGCGTCACCGCCGTTGGCGCGCCAGTGGGCTGGGGTGCCTTCGCGCCGGTGTTGAGGATATTGATGATGCGGCCCCAGCGCCGGGCCTTCATGGCGGGGAAGGCTTGCCGGCAGAGCCGGACGGCGGCCAACAGTTTGAGGTCGATGTCGTGCTGCCAGACCTCGTCGGTGATCTCGACGAAGGGACCACGCTGCGACGTGCCGGCATTGTTGACCAGCACGTCGATCTGCCCGAGCGCCTTGTCGGCATGCTCGAACGCGGCGCGGCAGCCGCCGGCGGTGCCAACATCGGCGGCAATCGTGATCACCTTGGTGTTGGCCTTGGCAGCGATGTGCCCCTTGGCCTCGTCCAAGCCTTGCTGCTTGCGTGCGACGATCGCCACGTTGGCACCAGCCTGCGCGAAGCTGCGCGCAATGGCCAAACCGATACCCTTGCTGCCACCGGTGACGAGCGCGTTGCGCCCGTTCATGCGTAACTCCATCACATCCTCCTGTTGCTCACGTCCCCTGTGGGACTAGTCTCGCCAGCGCTCGAGATTGGCCCTGACAAACGCGTCGTCATTGAGTTCGGGATAGTTGGCGTAGAGGCGGTCGATGCCCGCGGCCTGGCCCGGACTAAGCACCTCATTAGGATCAAGGCAGTGAACCGTGCGCATCAGCCCCTGCCGGCGCAGGATTTCGTGGCAGCCTGGAATGCAGCCAGCGAATGCGTTGCCGGCATCGAATATGACACTGTTGCAGTCGGTTACCATCGCGTCCAGTGCAAGGATCGCCTCGGGGACGGCACCGGCGCCGATGGCGCCTCGCACGCGTTCAAGCAGTTGGACGGCCGATCTCGTCCACACGCTCCAGTGCCCGAGCAATCCCCCGCGGATGCGAATGACGGCTTCGCGCTTGCCTGTGCGAATGTGCAACGGCGTGACGAGATCGGGGACGATGTGATCGTCATTGCCGGTATAGAGCGCAACGCGCTCCTCTGCACCCGCCGCTACCACGCCGAAAGCGACATCGAGCGTCTTGTAGCGATCAAAGGGGGCGACCTTGATGGCGATCACGTTTTCGATGGCGGCGAAGCGGGTCCAGAAGGCTCGCGAAAGCGCGATACCCCCAACCGCCGCCTGCAGGTAAAAGCCGATCAGCGGCATGTGGCGGGCAACGGTGGCGCAGTGTTCGACGATCTCGTCCTCGCTCGCGCCCTTCATGGCGCCCAAACCCAGCAGCACCGCGTGGTAGCCGATGGCGCGCGCGGTTTGCGCCTCGTCCACGGCCTGTTTCGTCCTGCCGATCGCGCCGGCGATCATCACCACCGGCCGCCGGGCCCAGCTCAAGGCCGTTTGCGCCGCAAGCTCCAGCACGGGCCGATAGAGCCCGGCTTCGCGGATCCGGAATTGTGTGGCGTGGACGCCGACGGCCAGCCCACCGGCGCCAGCATCGATGTAATACCTGGAGAGCGCGCGCTGGGATTGGTGGTCGAACCGCCGGCCTGCGTCAAGCGCCAAGGGATGCGCCGGTAACACCGTGCCCGCGCGCAGGATGGCGAGAACCTCGGCTGGCAGGTCGGTCCATGACGCGGTGGGCATGACCCCCGTCCCGGTGTTAGGCGAGTTCCGGCCCGGCAAGGGCGAAAGTGTGCGCGCCATCGTCAAGGCGGGCATCGCCGCGTAGCATACGCACGAAGCTGCGGGGTGCAAAAGCGCCTTGCTCCGCCAACCAGCGGCGTAATTGGGTGTGACGATCGGGGATGTCGGCGATCACGGGCTCAACGCTTGCGGCAAGCGCGTGGCTCAGGAGCGCCAGGCCGATGGGCTCATCCTCGGCGACGACGGGGCCCAGCTGGGTGGCAAACCGGCCGTCGCGCGCCAGGCAGAAACCGACGGCCTCATCCCCGCGGCGGGCGATTCTCGCAAGCCCTTGGGTGCGCGCGAAAAGATTGGAAAGGACGGGAGCGCGAGCCAATCCCGTGCGAGAAGCATCGCAACGGCAAATGCGCTCCAGATCCTCGGCCGTGGCCGGGCCGATGGCGATGCCGGCAGGCGGGGGGAGAGGCTGGCGGGCGCCCAACGGAACGTGCCATCGCGACAGCGAATACACATCGCGGAAGCCGAGCGGCAAATAGATGGGGCGACCGAGTTCGGTCGCGTCGAGCCCGGCCGCGGCACCACTTGCCTCAACCTCGGCGATCGAGCGCTTCAAAAGGCGTGTGCCGAGGCCTTGCCCGCGCATGGGTTGGGTGACGAGTACCATGCTGAGCCAACAAACGGCAGGCCCCAGGGGGAACACCAGCGCGCTCGCGATCCATTTGCCGTCCGCGGCCCGCACGCCAAAGCCGCGTCCCTGCACCAGCATCAGGCGCCAGTCGGACGCAACCTGGTTCCAGCCCGCCTCCATCGATAGGGGGCACAAAAGTTCCGCGTCGGCCGGCTGAAGGTGCTCGATCAGCCAAGCTCCGGTCGCGGCCGCGGCGGCCTCAGAACCGGCCATCGCGCACCTCGTAGTGCGTCGGTTTGCCGTGGCTCGGCATGCCGGCCAAGAGCCAGTCGGCGGTCCAGTCGAGCATGCGCTCGATGCCGACCTTTGGGGGTCCGAACTCCCTCACCATGCGCGCGGCATTGTTGAGCCAACCGCTTGGGGCTTCGCGGCCGGACAGTTTCGCGGTGCGACCGAAGCGGCGCGCGAACTCCTCGGCGAGCCAGCGCACGGAGAGGATGTGGGGTCCGGTGACGTTGAGCGGGCTTGTCGGTGACGTGGTGTGCGCCAGGCAGCGCAGCGCGAGGGCGTTGGCGTCGCCCTGCCAGATGACGTTGACGTGCCCCATGGCGAGGTCGAGCGTCTCCCCGGCCAGCACTTTGGCAGCGATATCGTGCAGCACGCCGTAGCGCATGTCGATGGCGTAGTTGAGCCGGACGAGACGGCCAGGCGTGCCGAGCTGCGCCGAGAAATGCGCGAGCATGCGCTCGCGACCCAAGCAGCTCCAGGCATACTCGCCGGGCGGTGGCCCGACCGGGGTTTCCTCCGTGGCGCCTCCTCCTGCAACGGGCACGAACGGATAGACGCACCCCGTCGAGAAGGCAACAATCCGCGAGCCAGCAAAAATCTCGGCGACCATGGCCGGCACATGCACGTTCATGGCCCAGGTCAGCGCTGGGTTGCTGGCGGCACCAAACTTCATGGCAGCCATGTAAATCACGTTGGGTAGTTTCGGCAGTGCTTCGACGGCCGATCGATTGAGCAAATCGCAGGCGATGGTCTCCACGCCTGCCTTCTCCAAGCCGGTGCGCACTGCCACATCTGAGAAGCGCGCCACCCCGACGACGCGCCGATCCGCTGCCGCTCGCTTGGCCATGCGAGCGAGCGTCGGCCCCATCTTGCCGGCCACACCGAGGACAAGGATGTCGCCCGCAACGCCCGCCAGGTCTCGGGCGAGCTCCGGCGTTGGCTGGCTCAGGAACTCCTCCAGGTGCGCGACCGAGCTGAAGCGTTGCGGCATGGAGACGGTCATGCGGCTCTCTCTGGAAACAGGGGCGCGATCCGACCGCTTGGCGCTCGAGGCATCGGGCGCATGGCAGCAAAGTCCATGTCCGCAACCGCGGCAAAGCCGGGGCAGGCGAGGGAGCCCAGTGCCAGGCGGCCTTCGCGAATGCGCAGGCGCGCTGGGCCGGCAACGCGCTCGTAAAGGTCGGGGTGGGCATGGACGAAACTGGCCTGCTCGGATTCCGGTGCAAAGGACATGCCATCGATGAAGTGCTGGCCATTGCGCTCGACGTGAGCAAGACCCAAAAGCGAGACGAGCGCCAGATCCTGCTGCACGCTGACGCCGGCCAGCGTCGTGAGGTCCTCTCCCGTGATGAAGAATTGAGGTCTGCCGGCCGTGGCATTGAGCTTGGCAACGCGCGCAGCGTTGAGGATCGACTTGTAGAACCCCTTGCAGTTCTTGCTGGAGACGCCGCTGTAGCCGAGCGCCAGCGCCGAGGGAAACGAGGCGAGCTCTCCGTCGGACTCGTCGATGATGAGAGGCTTGAGCCGCGCCAGCCCGCCAACGGGTTTCGCCAAGGCGCACGCGCGGGCGATGGGTTGCTCGATCCAGAGCGTGGCCGCCGCAAGACGGGAGAGCGTTGGCGTCTCGCACATGCGCCGCCATAACTCGGCGACGCCCTCGATATCGTCATACTGCTCGTTGCCATCGAGGGTGGTGCGATAATCGCCAGCAGCGCGGTCCAGCACGGCGGCGATCCGCGCCAAGCGATCGAGGTCGGCGGCGATATTGCCGCCAACTTTGAGCTTGAAATAGCGCGTGCGGTAGTGGGCGACGACTTCCTCCAGCGTTTCGGGCAATCCATCATTGACGCGTTCGCCAGGCTTCTGATCGGCGGCGACGATGGGGTCTAGAAGGCCAACGGTATGGCGGACCGCGATGGTTGGGCCCGGGTGCAGGTCCGCCAGGAAGCGTGAAAGGTCGAAGCTCGCCAAATCCGGTGTCAGTTGCGTGATTTTGAGGCCCGCCACGTTGCGCGCGATCATGTCGGCAAAGGCCAGGCCTTCGGCGCGTCCAAGGGCATCGAGAATGGCGCGGTCGAGCAGGGCCGGACCATATGCAGCAACCAACGGCACAAGGCCGAGCTCCCCGCCTCGGGTCAATTGCTCCGGGTAGGTATGGGCATAGAGCTCGAATGGCGTACTCCACGGGCAGCCGCGGTAGAGCTCGATGGCGAGACTGAGCGCCTGGCGCAGCTGGTCAAGGTTTTGCGCGTCGCTGAAGGCTGCACTCTTGTCGAACCATTTGGCTCCCAGCGTTTCGGCGGCGACACCGCGGCTGGTGCGGCCATCCTCGAGGGCGACGGTGGCGCGGATCACGGCTTGGGTGGCGCGCGTCACGGTGATGACCCCGAAGCGGAACGGCAGGCGCAAACGGACATCGCGCTCGAAGCATTCGACCGCCTCGAGTCTGAGCTTGGTCATGTGCGCCTCGCGAATGGGCACTTCCGGGGGCCGTCTATTCCGCGACGCGGGCGATATCGTAGGTAAGGCGGCCGGACGCGTGCCTTGCTTCATTCACGACAACATGGGTGCCCACCTGCGGGTCGATCCGCAGCGCGCTAAACGCTTCGGCCTCACGGCCGTCATCGAGGCGGACCTCGACGATGGCCGCGGCGCGCCCGTTGCCGGGCTTTTTGATGTGCACCACCGTGGCCTGTCGCACCTGGACGTCCGTCGTCTTGTCGGCGCGCTCGACCTGGCGCACCAGGAAGAATGTAAGAACGGCGGCTACCGCGACAGCGGCCGCAACCAGAGGTAACACGCGCCGCGCCCGGTCCCGCCAGACGAGTGCATTGAGGCGCCGTGCCTTGTCGTCGGAGAGTCGCATGCTTGCAATGAGCCTCCCTGCCGTCGCCAGCCCCCTTCAATCTACTGCTGGGGTGGAGGCGCGCAAGCCCGGTTGGTGGTTGGCGCTCAGCTCGGGGGCGACGGATGCGCGAAGATCAGCTTCTGGTAGGCAAGGCCGATGCCGATGAGGACGACGCCCAGGCAAATGACCGAGAGCGCTCGCCACAGCCCGCCGGTGCCAGTCAGGTCGAAAAGGAAGACCTTGACCACCGACAAAATGACGAGCGCGGCGGAGGCGAGCCGCGGCTCCCTGGTGCCGCGTGCGACGCCATAACCCAGGAAGAGAAGACCAAGCACAAGCCAGGCGGCCGAATAGGACCAGATCTCGGGTTGGCTGGTCGGCTTCCAGACGGCGATGACATCGCCTTGGAACAGGTGGCGTACTTCGAGTGTGACATAGCCAAAGATGAGCGCCATCGCCAGCACCGCGATGCCCAGCACAAACCATTGCGGTCGCAGGCCGCGCGCCGCCCGAGCGAGCAACACCGCGGCGGCGCCTGGCAGGAGGTAGGCCAGCAACAGCGAGCTGAAAATCGGAACGCCCAAGATGTGCTCGCTGTTGAGCAACGGGTTCTCGACGAGGCCGAGGCCGAACACGATGAACATTGCCGAGAGGACGCCGAAGGCGAGCGAGGCGAAGCGGAAGACCGGGTTGGCCCTGCCGAGGTCCAGTCGCAAGAGGACGAACGAGAACGCGAGGCTCGTCAGCGCAAAGAGCCCCTGCTCGATGTGCCCGGAAGCATTGGCCAATGGATCGCCGCCGTTGAGGGCATGGCGGATTTCATAGAACACCAAGAGGCCGGCAAACAGCACACCGAGGGCGTCGCAGATGCGCACCGACAGGTCTTCACGCTGGCGCTTGAGCACGAGCCCCGCGGTGAGGAAGGCAGCGGCTGGAATGCCATAGCCGATGAGCAGCCAATTGAAGACGGGCCAGCTGCCGACATCGGCCCCCATGATGCGTGGGTCCCAGATCAGCCGACCGAGTACGATAAACCCGAGGGCGGCGACCACGGGCCGCAGCAGCGGAATTTGGTGCCGGCCGGCGATAATGGCGGTGGTGAGCGCGGTGATGGCGAAAGCGACGGTGAGATAGCCGCGCTCGAGCACCATCACGAACGCCAATGTGATGGCCGCGGCAACACCGGCAGCGAAGGCGCCGGCGGCAAGACGCGTGGCTGGCGTGTGAAGAGCCTCTGGAAGGCTGCCGGAGCGGTGGGCTGCGAGGTAGAAATCGGCGGCAAGCACGATCGAGAACAGGAAGAACGGTATCGAGCGGTCAAACTGCGTGACGCGCAGGTACACAAGAACGAGCGCCAACAGGGATGGCACGATCCCAGCGAGCGCGTAGAGGCCGGCCGTGGCGAGGGGTAGCGCGCGGCCGCGCTCTAGGCGCAGCGTTGCGCAGAGCCCGATGGCCAGTGAGGTGACGGCGGCAAAGATGATGAACTGCGAGACGTTGTCAGGCAGCCTGATTACCTCGGCGACCGCGGGCGCGAGGAGGCGCGGCTCAGGGTCCGCCGTCAGACCCGGCCAAGCCCAGATAGCACCGAGCGAAACGAAGCCGGCGAGGGCAGCGGCCCCCGCGGCTGGGGCACTGCGCCAAGAGGTAAGCGCCAGAACCGCCATGGCAACGGCCGCAAAGACGGTCCATTGCGCGTCAAAGCGACCGGCGAACAGCGCCAGCACCGCCAGGAGGGACAAGGTGGCAAGCGCGGCCGATGCGATCCAATCGGGGACGGCTTCTGCGTCGGGTGTGGACAGATGCGGCTCGAGTGCCATGAATGCCGCCGCGAGCGCCAGCTGTAGCCCCGTGTAGACAAACAGCGCCGATGTCCAATCGCCGGCGACCCCATTGGTGCCCTGGCTTATGGCCACGCCCCATAGGAAAGCACCGGCGACGACGGCCGCCGCGAGCCACAGCCAGCGGCGCAGGCGAGCCAGGGCATAGGCGGCCGCTGCGACGATAACGAGATAGATCACCAGGGGCCAGGGGCTAGGCGTTTGGGAGGAAACGAGGAGCGGAGCCACTCCCGATCCCACGAGCCCCAAACCCGCCAGCGCGGGTCCGTGCAGCGCTGCCGCCAGCATGGTGGCGATGGCGATGGCACCGAGCACTACGAAGGCTGCGGCGGGGCCTATGAAGTCATAGAGCGCGTATGCTGCGTAGGCGGTCCCGAATGCGCCAACCGTCCCAGCGGCGGTGAGGATGCTTGGGACGTGGGCCGCGGGGACGGCCGCAACGGGAAACCTGCGCTCAGACCGGCGAAACCATTCGCCTGCGGCAACGAGCGCCAGCGAGAAGAGCGTCGCTAGCGCGATGCGCACGCCGGGACCGAAGATACCCTGCTCGATCGAGTGGCGCACCAGCAGCAAAGCACCAAACGCAAGTGCAAAGCCGCCGAGCCAGACGGACCAGCGCGTGCCAAGCCGCTCCTCCAAGGAGGGGCGCGCCGGAGCGGGCGCTCGCGTCGGCACTTCCGGGACCGAGGGCGGTGCGGAGGGTTGTGGCGGGGCCTCAAGCCCAGGCGCGGGTCTTTCCGTATCGGCAGCCGTTGCCGTCTCGGGCGTCTCGCGAGCGGGCGCTGGAGCATCGCCAACGGGGGCCTGCGGGCCTGCCCGGCGCAGCCCTTCAAGTTCGTCCTGCAGGCGGCCCAAGCGCGCCAGCACGCCATTGAGCTGCAGTTGCAGGGCGGTGCTCTGTTTGCGCGCGGACATCGCCGTGAGCAAGGCGATGAAAGCGATGACGAGGACGATGAACTCCATATCAGTCACCCTCTGCGCGATCGCGCCCTCTTGCCCGTTCTCGCATCATCTCATGATATGGTCAGGCATGCGTAAACCGGACCCCCATTCTCGTTGCGAACTGTGGCCGGCGGACGAAGATCCTCTACGAGTAAGCCCAGGCCAGCCTCTGCCCTCAGGGTTGGAATGGCAACCCTTCCCCGCGCATTCAGGGGCGATCCCTTGACTTGGCCTCTGAGGGCACCACCGTCCGATGAAGGAGGACGCGACCCATGCGGCTCGGTATCTATCTCAACTCGCAGCACCCGGAGAGCGAGGATCCGGCCCGCCGCTTTGCCGAGACAGTGGAGCAGGTGCGCCTGATCCGCTCGCTTGGGTTTGATTCGATCTGGGCAGGGGAGCACCACATCACGCCGGGCTTCCACTTCTTCCCGCAGCTTGGCCTGCTGCAGCGCTTGGCGGCTGACGCCGAGGGGCTATGGCTCGGCACCAACGTCTTGCTGCTGCCGCTGCACAACCCCATCGAGCTCGCCGAGGTCGGCGCTTTCATGGATGTCATCACCGGGGGCAAGTTCTTGCTTGGCGTCGGCCTTGGCTATCGCCTGGAGGAGTATGCCATCTACGGCATACCCGTGGCCGAGCGCGTCAGCCGCCTGAGCGAGGCTGTTGGCCTCATCCGCCGGCTGTGGACGGAGAAGAGCGTCACCCATCACGGCAGGCATTGGCGTTTCAGTGACGCAACGATAGCGCCTCGCCCTCTGCAGTCACCGTCACCGCCCATCATCATCGGGGGGCAGGTCGAGCCTGCGATTGCCAGAGCGGCGAAGATTGGCGACGGCTGGCTCATCGTGCCCATCCCCACCCTCGACCAGGTCGCTAAGGACATGGCGACCTTCACATCCGCGCGCTCGGCGGCCAAGCTGCCCAAGAGCACGCACGTCTGCCGTTTGCTGGAAGTGAGCTGCGCACCCGACGAGGAGGCGGCCTTTCGCCGCGCCGCGCCCTATCTCATCGAAAAATACAAGGCCTATTTCTCGTGGGGGCTCGAGGGTTTGAGGCTCGATCCCAAAGCCCCTCCCGAGCAGCAATTCCGCGGCCTCGCGGCCAACCGTTTCGCCGTGGGCACGCCGGCGCAGGTCGTCGACATGCTGCTTGCCCAGCAGCACGCCA
>Ga0075424_100002508_pt1 | contig 16829 bp, 13 predicted proteins | sample SoiMethybrSBSTD3_FD_75301 | JGI IMG/M metagenome (GOLD analysis project Ga0075424, IMG submission 75301) | Bulk soil microbial communities from a Populus tree surrounding site in Tennessee, USA - Soil MetaG P. TD hybrid SBSTD3 | ecosystem: Environmental > Terrestrial > Soil > Tree plantation...
TCGTAGAAGTCGCCGAGGCGGAAGAGCAGCAGGGCGTGCGGGTAGCGCGATTTAATCGCGTGGTACTGCTGCATGAGGGGTGTGGTGGGGTCGCTCATAACAAAGAGGTCAGAGACCAGAGATCAGCGACCGGTAATTCGGAAAGATTCATGAGTGGATGCCTAATTGAAAGAGGAGGAAGGCGTAATCCAAGGCGATTTCTCGGAGGTAATCGTAGCGACCGGAGGCGCCGCCGTGGCCTGCGCCCATGTTGATTTTGAAGAGGAGCGCATTCGAATCGCTTTTGAGGGTGCGGAGTCTTGCGACGTATTTGGCGGGTTCCCAGTACATGACCTGGGAATCGTTGAGGCCCGTTTTGACCAGTATCGCGGGATAGCTCTTGCGCGCGAGATTGGTGTAGGGGCAGTAGGACTTCATGTAGAAGTAATCTTCGGCGACTTGTGGGTCGCCCCATTCTTCGTATTCGCCGACGGTGAGAGGAAGCGAGGCATCGAGCATGGTGTTGAGGACGTCGACGAACGGAACTTGGCTGATGACGCAATGAAAGAGTTCGGGACGCATGTTGGTGACGGCACCCATGAGCAGGCCGCCGGCGCTGCCGCCCTGGATTGTGAGCTTTGCGGCGGTGGTGTACTTGTTGGCGATGAGGAATTCGGTGACGGCGATGAAGTCGGTGAAGGTGTTGAGCTTGTAGCGCATGCGGCCGGCGTCGTGCCAGGGCTTGCCGAGTTCACCGCCGCCGCGGATGTGGGCGATGGCGTAGGTGACGCCGCGATCGAGGAGGCTGAAACGGTTCGAATTGAAGTTGACGGGCATCGAGAGGCCGTAGCTGCCGTAGCCGTGGAGCAGGAGCGGCGCGGAGCCGTCGCGCGGCGTGCCCTTTCGCGAGACTAGAGAGATGGGGATCTGGGTGCCGTCGGAGGCGGTGGCGTGGAGGCGTTCGATGGCGTAAAGCGTGGGGTCGTAGCCGCCGAGGACGGGTTGTTGTTTGCGCAGCTTTGATGTGCGAGTCGCGACGTCGAAGTCAAAGACGGAGCGCGGGGTGATGAAGGATTCGTAGGTGTAGCGGTAGTGGGATTGGTCGAATTCGGGATTGGCGCCGGGGGCGGCGTTGTAAGCGGATTCGGCGAAGGGCATACGGAAGGAGTTGGCGAGGGCGTCGGATGGCGAATCGCAGTTCGATGTGGCAAGCGGAAGAATCCGAAGAAATGGCAGGCCGTCTTCGCGTTCAAAGAGTACCAGGTGCGAGCGGAAGGCGTCGACCGCGGAGAGCATGACGTTGGGGCGATTGGGGATGAACTCGCGCCAATTTTCGCGCTGCGGGTTGGAAACGGACGCGGTAGCGAGGCGGTAAGTGCGGCCGCCGGAGTTGGTGCGGATCAGGAAGGTCTCGGCGCCGTGAAGATTCGGATGGTGCTCGACGTAGTATTCGTGATGGTCTTCGCGCGGGGCGATAAGATGGAATTCGTCGAGGGGAGTGGCGGCGGAGAGGAAGCGGATTTCGCTGGTTGTGTGGCTGTTGATGACCAGGAGCAAATAGGCGCCGCTGCGTGTGCGTTCGAGGTCGATGCGAAAGCGCTCGTCAGATTCTTCGTAGAGAAGGGCGTCGGTTGACGTTTCAGCGAGCGAGTGGCGAAAAAGACGATGCGAGCGTTTGGTGACGGGGTCTTCAACAACGTAGAAAAGGTGCCGGTTGTCGGAGGACCAGGCCGCGGAAGTTACGCGTTCGGCGCGGAAGGGGAGGTGTTCGGCGGTGCGCAGATCTTTGATCTGGAGCGTGTATTGGCGGAAGCCGGTGATGTCGGTGGAATAGGCGAGGAGATGGTTGTGGTCGCAGACTTCGAACACACCGAGGCCGAGAAAGGAATGCCCTTCGGCGAGGGCGTTGAGGTCTAAGAGGATCTGGTCAGCCCCGTTTGAGTCGTCGGCGCTGCGGCGGAGATGGAGAGGATACTGCCGGCCTTCGATGGTTTTGCTGGAGTAGAGATAGCCGCGGAGGCGGTAGGGGACAGTAAGATCGGTTTGCTGGATGCGGGCGAGCATCTCCTGGTAGAGCGATTCCTGGAAGGCTTCGGTCGGCTTGAGGATGGCGCCGGTGTAGGCGTTTTCGGCTTCGAGGTGACGGATGACTTCGGGATTTTCTTTTTCGCGCAGCCAGGCGTAGTCGTCAATGCGCAGGTCGGCGTGAAGGCGGTTCTCGACGGGACGGCGGGCGGCCACCGGTGGTTGCGGCAAAGAGTCAGTGCCAATGGCTACGGCGTTTTCCTGAAGGTTCGTACGTTCCATTTTCTTTCGCTTTAGCAGAAGCGCAGCCGGGTGAGTTGCCCAGGGGGTAGGTGCGCGTTGGTTATACTAGCGGAAGTTTGGCGGGGGAAAAAGTCGAGCGGCGGTCGGCTGTGGGAAATTAAGAAAAGAAAGAATTTGCCACAGCGCCTGCCTGCGGCAGGCAGGACACAGAGTCACTTAGATAGGATGAAGAAACATGGCTAGGGAGACGGAGATCAAGCTGCACATCAGCGACGTGAAGGTGTTTCAGCGAAAGCTGAAGAAGCTCGGTGCCAAGACGGTGGGAGCAGGCGATGGGCGAGTGCACGAGTTCAACACCATTTTTGACACGCCGGAGGGTGGGCTGGCGAAGCACGGGCAGCTTCTGAGGATTCGAACGGAGACGGCGAGCGGAAAAGGCAAAGGAGCGGGAGCAAAACGAATCGTGCTGACGTTCAAGCAGCCGACGGTAAAAGGAGTAAGCGACGAGGGTGCGCGGTTTAAAGTGAGAGAAGAAACAGAGACGGAGCTGACGGACAGCATTGCCCTGACGAAGATCTTTGAGGGACTGGGTATGCGGGGCTGGTTTTCGTATGAGAAGTACCGGACGACATGGCAGCTGGGCGCGCAGGAAAAGTGGGCAAAAGATTTGTTGATCGAGGTGGACGAGACGCCGGTGGGGACGTATGTGGAGCTGGAGGGTCCACCGGAGGCGATTGACCGGGCGGCGGAGGCGTTTGGATTTGCGCGGAAGGACTATCTTCTTAAGAACTACCTCACATTATATGCCGAGGATTGCCGCAAAAGAGGTGTTGCGCCGGGGAATATGCTGTTTGAAGCGAAGAAGAAGTGACGCGCGCGAGTCCCGTGCGAAAAAAGCAGCAGAAAGTTTTCGTAAGTGGCATTTTTTGATTGACATAGCGCGCTGCGCGGCTTATCACTACGACTGGAGAAATTTTTTAGAGTTTGCGAGTGCGAACTCTAGATTTATTTCAATGAACTCGCCGAACGAACCCGAGCCTGGACCTAATTGCACCGCGCTGCGGTGTGGTTGGGCCGGGCAGATTGCGCCAATAGCCCGATTTGGATGCGAGGGGTTTGTGCGGATGGAGGAGTTCATCGGCGGCTAGGGCTGAAGACATCTGTTTAGAGTGAGCCCGCGGCCGCGACATTCCGGCAGGCGGGCTTTTTGGTTTTTAGGGGAGCAGAAACCACAGCCAAAGGAAAGAGGTAGCGGGATAAACCCGCTGCTACACGGAGATTCGGAGCACGAGAGGTCAGACATGCTGTACGCGACAGAACTGATGGGGGCGAAGACGTATGACTCGCAGGGGAATTACGTCGGCAGAATTAAGGAATTCTTCATCGAGCCGGCAGACCAGCCGAACCGGATCGCGCACTACTTGTTGGGGCGCGGGCGTTTCCAGCCGCTAGTGGCGCGGCATGACCAAGTAGCTTCGGTCGCGCCGGGGACGATGCGGCTCAATGTGAATGAGCGGTTGTTGGATCCGTATGAGCCGAACGAGGCGTGGCTCGCGGTGCAAAAGGATTTGCTGGACCAGCAGATCATTGATACCAGCGGGCGCAAAGTGGTTCGCGTGAACGACGTTGACCTTGCGGAGCAGCGAACCAACGGGAACGTCGAGCTAAGGGTGACCCAGGTGGACGTCGGGCTGCCGGGAGCCGTTCGGCGGCTGTTTCAAGGGATTGCGCCGCAGAAATTCATTCGCAAGATGCAGCAGCGGTTGCCACCGAGTTCGATTCGGTGGGAGTTTGTGAACCTGGTCGAGCCTGATCCACTACGGCGGGTGAAGCTGCGCATTACGCACGAAAAGCTGGAAGACCTGCATCCCGCGGACCTAGCCGACATCATGGAAGAGCTTTCGGCGGCGGAGCGGCAGGGAATTATCGCGTCGTTGGATGAAGAGACGGCCGCGGCCGTGCTGGGAGAGTTGGACGCGCGGCTGACTTCGCAGATCGTGGAGCGGTTGGATCCAGAAAAGGCTGCGGACATTCTGGAAGAGATGGCGCCCGACGCCGCGGCGGACTTGCTGGCGGACTTGCCGAAGGAGACTTCAGAAGAGCTCTTGGACGAGATGCCCGGGCAAGAGGCGCAGGAGGTTCGCGAACTGCTGGAGTACGACCCTGCGACGGCTGGGGGAATGATGAACACGGACTTTGTGTTTGTGGGAGAACGGGCGACGCGGGAAGAGGTATTGAAGTGGATGCGTGACCAAGAGCTGAACCTGGATCAGCTGGACACGATCGTGCTGCTGGATAAGGCCGCGCAATTTTCCGGCACGGTGCCAGTGGCGCGGCTGCTGCTGGCGGAGCCGGAGCAGACGCTTTTCGAACTGAAGATGGAGCCGCTGCTTTCACTGCCTCCGGATGCGAGCGACAAGGAAGTGTTTGAGATTTTCGACAAGTACAATCTGCGGATGCTGACGATTGTGGATGAGGACAATCGGCCGATGGGGACGATAACAGTGGATGACGTGGTGTCGAAGCTGTTGAAGTGAAGAAGAGAAGTAAGGAAGTAATGAAGCAAAGAAAAGCTCGGAGGGCGAGAGCGGAACTGCTGGATGTGGAATAAGGAAAGCATCGAAACACAGTGGGCGGGCTGGACGGAACGCGTAGAGCGCGTGATGGCGGCAGTGCGTCCATACCGTCATCGGTTGGCGCTGTTTTTGGCGGTGGTGGGGCCCGGGCTAATTGTTTCGAACGTGGATAACGACGCAGGCGGAATTTATACCTATGCGCAGTCGGGCGCGAAGTTTGGGAATACGGTGTTGTGGTCGCTGATTCCGATGACGATTGCGCTGTATGTTTCGCTCGAGATGTGTTCGCGCATGGGCGCGGTGACGGGCAAGGGCTTGTCGGACCTGATACGCGAAGAGTTCGGTTTTCGCGTGACGTTTGTACTGATGGCGCTGGTGCTGATCGTCAACCTAGGCAACGTCATGGCGGAGTTCACGGGCGTGTTCTGGGCCAGCGAGGTATTTGGGATCAGCCGGTTTATTTCGGTCCCGCTTGCGGGGCTGCTCGTATGGGCGCTGGTGGTTGCGGGCACGGCGAAAGCGGTGGAGCGGATTTTTCTGACGGTCTGCGTTGTCTACTTTTCCTATGTGATTTCGGCATTTCTGGCGAAGCCGGAGTGGCTGATCGCGCTGCTGCACCTCCTTCCGCCGCAGCTGATGCACTACATTCCGAGCGTGCGGCAGTGGGTTGAAGTGCCGCCGTTCAACGCGAGCTACATGGTGATTCTGGCCGGCTTGGTGGGCACGACGATAGCGCCGTGGCAGCACTTTTATCTGCAGGCGGCGGTGGTCGAGAAGCGCGTGGGGCCGCGCCAGTATCCGGCCACGCGGAATGACGTGCTGGTTGGCAGCATCAGCTGCATGGTGATCGTGTTCTTCATCCTCGTTTGCACTTCTTCGACGCTTCACAGCAGCGGCGTGCATGACATTGACAACGCCGGGACCGCGGCGCTGGCGCTTAAACCTTTGGCGGGGAAGTGGGCGACGGCACTTTTTGCTCTGGGCTTGCTGAATGCGTCGCTCTTTGCGGCCTCGATCCTGCCGCTTTCGACTTCGTATGTGGTGTGCGAGGCAATGGGATTCGAATCGGGGATCGACCGCAAGTTCGGCGAGGCGAAGATTTTCTACGCTCTTTACACAGCGTTGATTGCGCTGGGCGTAGTCTTCGTGTTGTTTCTGGGGAGGTTTGCGCAGACGATTCTGCTGTGGTCGCAGGTGCTGAACGGATTCTTGCTTCCGGTGGTGATGATTTTCGTGCTCATCCTGGTGAATCGGCGCGACCTGATGGGAGAGAAGGTAAACCCCAAGGGATTCAACTGGGTGGCTTGGATTTCGACGGCGGCCATGATTGGGCTGACGCTGATCGTGGCGTACTCTTCGATCCGGGAGCTTTTGACACATCCTTCTTCCTGACGGCCCGGCGCAGTGCAAACCGCGACACATACCAGATAACCCCGTTGCAGCATTTTGCAGAGGCGTGTTAACTTTGTGGCATAAAGGAGCGAGCGGCTTTTACTGATCTCCGTGACTGATCCTAAATCCACAAAGACGCTGCACGTCGCCGCTTCGCACCCGCTAGGGACCGTCACGGCTGAAGAAGCTTTCCTGCTGGAAAAATTGAACTTAAGTCGGTTGCCGCGGCACGTGGCGGTGATTATGGACGGCAATGGCCGCTGGGCGCAGCGCCGGCACTTGCCTCGAATTGCGGGACATCGCAAGGGTACCGAGACAGCGCGGACGACGATCGAAACCTGCGCGCGCATGAAAGTCGAGGCGCTGACGCTGTATGCGTTTTCGGTAGAGAACTGGCGCCGACCGAAGACCGAAATTGATTTTCTGATGCAGCTTTTGCGCGAATACATCCGGCAGGAGATGCCGCTGATCCAGCACAATAACATTCGCATGAGGTTTCTGGGGCGCGCGGATGAATTGCCGGAAGAAGTGCAGCGCGACACGCGAGAAGCGATGGAAACTACGGCCGGGAACACAGGTATGGTGCTGTGCATTGCGCTGAACTATGGCGGGCGCGCGGAGATTCTGGATGCCACGAATTCGTTGCTGGCTGAACGGCGCGCAAATGGCAGCGCGGAAAAGCTGACGGAAGCCGACATTGAGCGGCACCTTTATACCGGGGGTCTGCCCGATCCGGATTTGCTCATTCGAACCAGCGGCGAGATGCGGGTCAGCAATTTTCTGCTGTGGCAGATCGCGTACGCGGAGATATTTGTTACGGAGGCGCTGTGGCCGGACTTCAACCGCGCGCGGCTGCTGGAATCCTTTGTGGAGTTCCAGAAGCGCGACCGGCGCTACGGCGGCATCGGTGATAGCGACGAAGGCGAGCGCGTGACGTCAGAAGTCGGCGCGAAGTAGTTTAAGGCGCGCCTGAGTTGCAACTTCGGCAGCAAGACTCCCCGGAATTCTTTTTCCTTCAGGCAGTTCCCCCGTTATCATACGAAGTCATTTCTTCCGGCCGGTTTCAGGGGACAAATTTCGATGACTTGGAAACGCGTGGCGACTGCTGCGGTGTTGATGCCGGCTGTGGTCGGTTTGGTGCTGGGCGCACGCACCGCCTGGCTTGCCGTGGCGATGACCGCAGTGATGCTCCTGGCGCTGTTTGAGTATTTTGCGCTGGGCGACTCGATCGGACATCGCGCTTACAAAGTCTGGACGGCGGTCTGCGCATGCCTGCTGATGTATGCACAGTACCTGGGAGCGATGGAGTATGCGCATTCGGTGGGGGATGGACCGTCATTGCACCGCGTGATCGGGAGCTTTGCGATTCCGGGACCGACCGTGGCCGACGTTCTGTTTGTTTTCCTGATAGGGATTGCGATTGTAACGCTGGCGACTCGACGGCCTTTGGTCGAGGCGCTGCCGGCAGCGGGAATCAGTAGCAGCGCGCTGCTGCTGGTTGCCCTGCCACTGACCTATGCGATTCGACTGCACGGAGTTTCGCTGGCGGGGAAGTGGCTGCTGCTCTTCGCCTTGGTGATTACGTGGATTGGCGACACGGCGGCGTATTTTGTAGGCCGGGCGATCGGTCGGCATCCGTTTGCTCCGCACCTGAGTCCCAAGAAAACGTGGGAAGGCGCGGTGGCGAGCTATGCGGGATCGCTTCTGGTGGCGTGGGCGATGGCGCATTGGGGCAGAGTGAACATCGCCACAGTGCATGTGCTGGGGATGGCTGCGGCGGGAAACGTGGCAGGGCAGATGGGGGATCTGCTGGAGTCGGCGTACAAGCGAAGCGCTGGAGTGAAAGATTCGGGCGAGTTGTTGCCGGGGCACGGCGGCATCCTTGACCGAATCGACGCACTGATCCTGACCTTTCCGGTAGTCTGGTATTATTGGTTGTGGATTTACTCGCCGCGCGTGTAAGCCACTCGGTTTCCTTCTGACTGACAATTCGTCGACTTTGTGAAAAAGGATTTTGGCCTAAGTGAAGCAGCTTGCCATTTTGGGTTCGACCGGCTCGATCGGCCGGCAGTGTCTTTCTGTGGTCAACGCGCTGGCCGGACAGTTTGGAGTTGTGGCGCTGGCCGCGGGCGGCAATCTGGACGAACTAGCGGGTCAGATCGACCGGTACAAGCCGGAAGTGGTTTCGCTGGGGGACGCGAAGAAGGCGGATGAGCTGGCTGCGAAGCTGCGCCAAAAGGGAATTACGCCGCTGCCGGCCATTCACTATGGACGCGAGGGAATGCTGGCGGTGGGCACGCATGGCTCAGCAGACATCGTTGTTTCCGCGGCCGTTGGAGTGGTGGGGCTGGAGGCTACATACGAAGCGATCAAGCTGGAGAAGACGATCGCGCTTTCGAATAAGGAAGTGCTGGTTGCGGCCGGCGAAATCGTGATGGCAGCCGCGCACAAAGCCGGCAAAGAGTTGCTGCCGGTAGATAGCGAACACAACGCGGTTCACCAGTGCTTGCGCGGTGGACGGCATGCTGAGGTGCGCCGGCTGGTGCTTACGGCGTCAGGCGGGCCGTTCCGCAAGACGGCGATTCACAAGCTCACAGAAGTAACGGTCGAGCAGGCGCTGGCGCATCCCAACTGGAAAATGGGCAACCGCATCACAGTGGATTCGGCGACCATGATGAACAAGGGTTTTGAGGTCATCGAGGCCCGGTGGCTGTTTGACATGAAGCCATCTCAGGTGGACGTGGTGATTCATCCGCAGTCCACGGTGCATTCGATGGTCGAATTTGTGGACGGTTCCGTTCTCGCACAGCTGGGCGCAACCGACATGCGCATGCCCATCCAATATGCGTTAACCTATCCAGAGAGGGTGGCATCTAACCAGGTAGACCTGGACTGGACCAAGCTGAAGCGCCTGGACTTCGAGAAGGTCTCCACGAGGCGGTATCCCTGCCTACGCCTGGCCCGAGAAGCGATGAAAAAGGGAGGAGCCTGGCCCTGCGCGTTGAACGCAGCGGATGAAATTGCGGTCGCAGCGTTTTTAGAGCGGCAGATTCCGTTCTTGGGAATTCCAGAAGTTGTGGAGAGCGTGTTGGCGCGCACTCCGCGAATGAAGATCGAGAAGATGGACGATGTGCTGGCGGCGGATGCTGAGGCACGTCGAATAGCGAGAGAGGAAGTCAGCCGTCAGGCGAATAAATCGCTGGTAGCATCGTAAGTAGAGCGTCTGGCAGTCAGCATTTGTTGCAGAGTTTTTGAGAGGTTGCCCACAATATGTACGACATCATTATCGGCGTCGCCCTGGTGCTGGGCGTCATCATTCTGATCCACGAATGGGGACATTTCATCGTGGCGCGGCTGTTCAAGGTTCGCGTGGATGTGTTTTCGATTGGGTTTGGGCCGCGGCTTTTCGGCTGGAAAAAGGGCGACACCGATTACCGGATCAGCGCGCTGCCGCTGGGCGGATACGTGCGGATGGCGGGGCAGGACCCTTCGGAAGTGGATTCAGGCAAACAAGCGCCAACAGGTGCTTCCGATGAGTTGATGAGCAAGCCGCGCTGGCAGCGGGCGTTAATTGCGTTCGGCGGACCGGGAGTGAATTTTGTTTTTCCGATTCTGCTGCTGACGACGTTCTATGCGCTGGTGGGGATTCCACATTCGGCCACGCTGCGTCAGCCGATTCAGGTGAGCGCGTTTTCTTCGTCGTTGACACAGCCGAGCCCACTGCAAGTGGGCGACCGACTCGTGGCGTTGAATGATCTGAAAAATCCGACGTGGGAGAGCGCGTTCGACTATCTGGAGCGGGTTTCTCCGGGATCGACGCTTACGCTGAAGGTGGTTGGAAAAGATGAACAGGAGCGCACGGTTCGGACTGCGCTGAAAGATGCGGGCTCGTTCGATCAGGTGTTTGGGTTTATACCTTTCGGGCCGGTGATTGACGACGTCAGTCCCAAGTCACCCGCGAAGCGCGCTGGCCTTAAGGGCGACGATCGGGTGCTCGAAGCGAATGGGCAGCCGATTACCTACTGGGGCCAGTTTGTCGATGTAATTCACCAGTCGAAGGGACAGCCGGTTGCGCTGAAAGTGCAACGCAAGGGACAGACGATTCCGATCACCGTGACTCCGCAGCAGGGATTAAGCGACGCCAAGGATTCCACCTGGCAGATCGGCGTTTCGAACCAGAATGAGTTGGTCTATGACCGCACTTCGCTGAGCCTTGCGACCAGCTATGCCTTCCGCCGGACGGGCGACTTTTTTGTGCAGACAATCGGAGTCGTAGGGAAGCTGTTCAGCGGCCGCGCGTCCGTGAAGCAACTGCAAAGCGTTGTGGGAATCTCGCAGATTGCCGGCGATGCGGTGCGCAAGGGACCGCCGCAAGTCGTGTTCCTGATGGCGTTCATAAGCGTGAACCTGGGGATTTTGAACCTGTTGCCGATTCCGATTCTGGACGGCGGCATGATCATGATGCTCACGATTGAGGGATTCTTGCGCCGCGACCTGAGCTTGGCGGTGAAGGAACGGTTCGTCCAGGTTGGATTTGTGTTCCTTTTGTTGCTGTTTGCCTACGTCATGTACAATGACGTCGTTGGCTAACTTTTAGCAGCGGTTTGCGACCTGCGGCCAGAGATTGGCTTGTCCGCCGCAGCGAGTCGAGGAATTTGATGGCAGCCACGCCCGCGCATCGCGCGTCTACCGGCGAGCGGATCAATGCTCCGGAGACTACTGGACGTCTAACCAAAGTGCTTGGCGAGCGAGGCATCCGGCTCACCCGCCAGCGCCGCGTGATTCTGCAAGTGATGGATGACGCGGAGCAACACCTCGACGTAGATCAGATCTTCGAGCGGGCGAAATGCATTGACTCCGGCGTGCACCTGGTAACGGTTTACCGCACGATTGAACTTCTCAAAAAACAGGGGCTGATTGACGAGCTGGACTTGCTGCACCTGCGAGGCGACCGGCACTACTACGAAACGCACGGGCCGCGCGATCACATTCACGTGGCTTGCCTGAAGTGCGGGAAAGTGCGGGAGTTTGAGAGCCGGCTGTACGAACAACTGAAGTCGCAGATCGCCAAGGATTTCGGGATGAAGGTGACTATATCGCGAACAGAAGTCGGCGGCTACTGCGCGGAATGTCTTGCCAACGGCGCGTCTTGAAGTTTTTCCCATTAAATTGACCGGAACTTTCTTGCGAAGCTGGTGTCTAACCGGCCATGGAACTCATATTGGCTCTACCTCCGCAACGGACCACTGCTCCCATCCTGGTTGTTTCGATCTTGTTGGGGTTGCTACTTTCGCCTGTGCTTGAACGTGCGCTGGAATCTTGGACGTCTAGCGCACCGACTGGCGCACAACAGCAAGGCAGCGGGACGAACAATGGATCCGGCAACAGCTCAAGCTGGGATTTGCGATCGATGTGGTATTGAAGCTGGGGCCCCTGCCCGCGGACCGCACGCGCAAGCGACGCGAACTAATCGGACAGGCGGAGCACCCGGAATTTTCTAAGCAGCGTGAAGAAGCGGTTGGCTGAGCGGATGTCGCGGCTGATCTGTGCGCGAAGTTCGTCAGGGCCGGAGAACTTTCTTTCGGAACGCAGACGTTTCCAGAAGCGCAGTTCGATTCTCGCCGGAGCGATCTCACCCCTAGAATCCAGAAGATGCGTTTCCACGGTTAGGGCAGTGCCGTTGAACGTGGGGCGCATACCGATGTTCGTCACGGAGCGGCGGCTTTTCTGTTCGCCATCGAGTATTGTGCGGGTGATGTAGACGCCGGTGGCGGGCAGCAATTCCTGGGCGGGTTTCAGATTCAATGTGGGAAAGGTAAATTTGCGGCCGGTGCCGGTGCCCGGAACGATTTCTCCCGTCAGCACATATGGACGCCCGAGTAGGCGGCCCGCTTGGGTGACATCACCGGCCGCAATTTCGCGGCGAATAACGGTACTGGAGACGACTTCCCCGTGCGCCGAAACCGGCGAGAGCGCGATCACATCGAACCCGTGCGTGAGTCCGAGTTCGCGCAGCAAGGCGGTGTCGCCGGCTTGTTTGTGGCCGAAGCGGAAATTTTCGCCAACTAGCACCGCGCGGACCTGCAGTTCGCGGACGAGGATGCGCTCGACAAACTCTTGCGGGGTAAGTTTGGAAAGCTCGAGAGTGAAGGGAAGTACGACGGCGGATTCCACATCGACGGTGCGAAACCATTCGAGACGCTGTTCGGGAGTGGAGATGCGTTTTGGGGCGCTTTCCGGGCGCAGGACTTTTAGCGGCGAAGGTTCAAAGGTGAGAGCGGTTGCGACGGCTCCAGTTTTTGCGGCGAGCTCCACTGCCTGCTTGAGAATTGCCTGGTGGCCCAGGTGGATTCCGTCGAAGTTGCCGATGGCCAGTACGCTGCCCCGCTTGCTGGGTCCGTAAAACTTGCGCCATTTTTCCGCGGACTCGAAGACCGCTAGTCCCGCCAGACGCGAATCGCACCCTTGCGGGGGCGAGGCATGCGCAGAAGCTTCGCTAGCAATCTCAAGCTGAAGCCCATCGTAAGCAAGCTGAATATTTTCGTGACCAAGCCGTTTCAAGCGCTCATTGGTTTCCGCATGTCCTAAGTCGTGCGCGATATGTGTGAACCAGGCGCGTTTTGGCTGGAGCTTGCCCACAACTGCCAGCGCTTGTTCGACGGTCTGGTGCATGGGGTGTGGCGTGTCGCGCAACGCGTCGAGCACCAGATCATCCAGACCTTGCAGCATTGCCATGGAAGGTTCTGGCACAGCGTTAAAGTCAGTGAGATAGGCGGCTCGGCCGAAGCGAAAGCCCAGCACTTGCATTTCGCCATGCTCCAACGGGATCGGCGTGATTTTCACGCCCAGCAATTCAAACGGGCCGTTGATTTCTTTCAGCAAGACACTCGGAACGCTGCTGACTTTGGGTTTGCCGTCAAACGCATACGAAAATGCGCGGCGGACAATCTCGAACGTTTGCGCGTTGCCGTAGACGGGCATGGGACGTTTCTGGCCGATGCTGAGCGGGCGCAAATCGTCGAAACCCATAATGTGGTCGGCGTGGCCATGCGTGAGCAGAACGGCTTCGAGGCGCTGAATTCCAGCGCGCAGCGCTTGCGAGCGAAAATCCGGCGTGGTGTCGATCAGAACGTTTTGGCCGTTGCGCGAAAGCAGCACCGACGTGCGCATGCGCTTGTCGCGCGGATCGCTCGACGTACACACGGCACATCGGCAACCGACGGTCGGGACGCCCATGGACGTGCCGGAACCGAGAATGGTCAGTTGAAGCGGAGTCGCAGACATTTGCAAAAAATCGCGGCTGGGCTGGCCGGGTTAAATCGGCTTCGGTCAGCGGCCCTTGGCTTTACCGGTTTGCCCAGCTGCTTGCGCCGCAAGAGCCTGGTTGATTTCTAGATAGGTCAGCTTTAGTTTTCCGTTGAGGTCCAGCAGCAAGTTGTCTTCTTCCGGCGCGAGATTACCTTTGGTTTTTTCGTGAAGCGCGTCGAGCATGTCAATCAATTCGCGCGCGGCGTCGGGATCAATCACCGGCTGACCGGTGCGTGGATCGGCATAACCGCCCAGCACCATGGCCGCGTTGCTGCCCAACATGCGAATCAGATTTTCAAACGCGGGCGAACGCTTTGGCGTGTCCACGGCTGGCGGCGTTTTGGCGTCAGGATTTGCGGCAGGTGTTGGGGCCGGTGTGGCGGCTGCTTCCTTCTTCGCTTCCTGACGCGCTTCGCGCTCCTGTTCTTCGACGATTTCCTGGCGCAATTCGCCTTCGGTCGTAAAGGGCCGGCGGTCTATTACGCGAAACGACTCTTCGGGTTTTTCTGGCACAGTCAACCTCAATTCCTATTTTTTTACAAGTTTAGCACGGCTTGCCGGGAATGCCGTTTTCTTGCTCCACGTCCCCGCCTTGATAAAATGAGCTGCTCTGTTTAGAGTGTTGAGTTTCGATTCCAACAAAAAAGTCATCAGTTCTGATGCCCAAACGGAAAAAACTGAAGAGAAAGCTCAACCAAGGAGCCGTCACGCGAGCGAAGAGCGCCGCGAAAGTTGCCGGCATATGGTTCCAGAAGCTCGTTGAATTGCAGGCGCGCCTCCGCGCCCCGAAGGGGTGCCCGTGGGACATCGAGCAGACGCACCTTTCGCTGCGTACTTACCTGATTGAGGAAGCTTACGAGGTGCTGGAAGCGCTGGAGAGCAGCGATGACGCGAAGTTGGGCGAGGAATTGGGCGACTTGCTCCTCCAGGTGGTGTTTCACGCGCAGATTGCCACAGAAGAAAGACGTTTTACCGCGGCGGACGTGGTGCGCGAGATCCACCAGAAAATGGTGCGCCGCCATCCGCACGTTTTTGGTGAGAAGAGCGCGCGCAATGCAGCTGAGGTGCTGAAAAACTGGGAGCAGATCAAGGCCGAGGAGCGGCGGGCGAAAGGTATTGAGAAGGGAACTGGCGAGGGTTCCGCTAACCATCACGCCGAATCGTTGCTGGATGGGATTCCGCACACCCTGCCGGCTGTGATGCAAGGCTTTCAGTTAACGCGACGGGCTTCGCGCATTGGATTCGATTGGGAAAATGTCGAAGGCGTCGTCGAAAAGCTGCAGGAGGAGTTGGGTGAACTCAGAAAGGCCTGCGAGTCGCAGTCGTTGCCGCAAGTGGAAGAAGAAATCGGTGACGTGCTGTTTGCGGCGGTGAATCTGGCGCGGTTTTTGAAAGTAGACCCGGAAATCGCCCTGAAGCGGACGAATACGAAATTTTCTTCACGGTTTCGCGAGATGGAACGCATTGCTGCTGCCTCCGGTCGCAAACTGGCGGACGTGCCGCGCGATGAGATGGAAGCGCTGTGGGAGCGCGCGAAAGCCTCGGAACAGGGTAGCGGACAAGCTAAGGGCGCGCGGAAGGCGGCCAAGCGATGAGCGGCGAAATCGTTGTGCGTGCCTGCAAAGGGCTGGAAGAATTTCGCGCCTGCGTTGTGCTGCAGAGAGAAATCTGGGGCGAGGCCGACCTCGAAATTGTCCCGGACACCATCTTTGTCGTTGCGGGGCATACGGGCGGTCAGATACTGGGCGCGTTCGACGGCGAGCGTTTGATTGGCTTCACGCTGTCCATGCCCGGGCTGCGCAGCGGCGCGCCATATCTGCACTCGCATATGACCGGCGTCCTCGCGGAGTATCGCGACCGCGGGGTCGGCCGAATGCTCAAGCTACTACAGCGGGACGAAGCATTAAGTCGCGACATCCGTTTGATCGAGTGGACGTTTGACCCGCTCGAAATGCGCAACGCCCATTTCAACCTGAACCGGCTGGGCGCCATCTCCCGCCGCTACCAGCCGAACCTTTACGGCATCACCAGCAGTCCGCTGCATCGCGGATTGGCGACCGATCGGCTTGTCGCTGAGTGGTATCTCGACTCGCCGCGGGTTCTGGCGGCTCTCAACGGGGAATTGGCCAATCCGGAGTTCGCGGATTCCCTTGAAATTCCTTCGACTCTGGAACACTGGAAACAAAGCGATCTGGCGCGGGTACAGCAGCTTCAGGGTGCGATTCGAGCGAAATTCAGCGAGGAATTCGCTAAGGGCTATGCCGCTTTGGGCGTCGCCCGCACGGCGCAAGGAAGTGCCTACCAGTTGGCGCCATGGAGCGAATTCTAAATTCGGGTAAACAGCCTATGCGTGTCGAACAGGTCACAGTTCGCGAACTGCATATGAAGCTGGTTGCGCCTTTTCAGACCAGCGTGGAGACGACCACGGTTCGGCGTGTCCTGCTAGTCGAAGTGGTAGTGGATGGCGTGACCGGCTGGGGCGAATGTGTCGCCGGAGAGACGCCTTCCTACAGTCCGGAGACAACCGAGACAGCCTGGCACATTCTTCGGGATCATCTGTGGCCCACGCTGAAGGGAAAACAGTTCGACACTGCAGAAGGCGTGTGGGACCTACTGGCCTGGGTGCGCGGTCACAACATGGCCAAGGCAGGACTCGAAACGGCGATCTGGGACGCAGAAGCGAAACAGAAACGGATGCCATTGGCGAAGCTGCTGGGCGGAACACGTGAGGAGATTGCGAGCGGAGTGTCCGTAGGTATTAAAGCTTCACTTGAAGAGCTGCGCCAGTCGGTTGAAGTGGAACTTGAAGCAGGCTATCAGCGCATCAAGATCAAGATTCAGCCGGGTTATGACATTGCACCCGTGGAGTTTTTGCGGAAGAGACTTCCCTCGATCAAGTTGATGGTGGATGCGAACTCGGCGTACACGCTTGCCGATACGCCTCTGCTGAAAGAGCTGGACCCGTTCTACCTGATGATGATCGAGCAGCCGCTTGGATGGGACGACCTCTACGCGCATGTCGAACTGCAGAGGGAATTGCAGACGCCCATCTGTCTTGACGAGTGCGTCCACACCGAGGAGCAGGCGGTCGCCGCGATTCGGCTCGGCGCTTGCCGGATCATCAACATCAAGTTGGGGCGGGTAGGCGGGTACACGGTCGCGCGAAGGATCCACGACCTCTGCCAGCGCAATAACATCCCCGTCTGGTGCGGAGGAATGCTCGAGTCCGGCATCGGCCGGGCGCACAATGTCGCTCTTTCGACCCTGCCGAATTTCGCGCTGCCGGGAGATGTTACGGCGAGTAAG
>Ga0075424_100002510_pt1 | contig 16828 bp, 12 predicted proteins | sample SoiMethybrSBSTD3_FD_75301 | JGI IMG/M metagenome (GOLD analysis project Ga0075424, IMG submission 75301) | Bulk soil microbial communities from a Populus tree surrounding site in Tennessee, USA - Soil MetaG P. TD hybrid SBSTD3 | ecosystem: Environmental > Terrestrial > Soil > Tree plantation...
CGGCTTGACCGTGTTTTTGTTGATTCCCCGCCTGAAGAGGCTGTTGGGAGACCCCGCTTCGATCATCCAGGCCTCGACGGTGCCATCCGGTTTCTTCACCTCGATGTGCATCCACGAGTGGGGGTTGATCCACTCCATCTTGACAATGGTTGCCGTGAACTTGACCGGCTTCTTGGCGTCGAACTCCGACGCGAACGAGTGATGCGCCCGCACCGGCGCCGCAGCTGCGGCGAGCATCATGCCTGCACAGACCAGCCTGAGTGTGAGTCGCATTGGATTTACCTCGATCAGTCGCCGGTTACTCAACGCCATCGTCTCCGCGAGCGTCAGGCGCATTCGGATTGAACTTCTCACCCCGCTTTTCCCGTTCGCGGGCGCCAGCGAGCCAGTGATACATGTCGTAGTTCAGCTCTTGGCACTGGTACTCATAGATCTGCTCATTGGTCTTGTTCCAGGGGACCATGATCGTAAATGGTCGCGTCCACGTTTCCGGATCAGACAGTGTCACCTCGTAATTGACGGTCTCGGGCCCCACGCGGGTGAATCGTTCGACGATGCGGTATGTCTTCGGATTCGCGTTGCCATACACGACACCCGTCCGGCCGACTTCGTCCGGTGAAATGAAGTTTCTCGTCTCGACGACGAGGGTGTTGCCTTCCCAGTGCCCGCGCGGGTCGCCGAGCCACGTTTCGACGTTGTCGGGGAGCGCCGGCCTCCCGTCAACGGGAATGATGCGCGCGAAGTGAATCATTTCCGCATAAATGACGACATACCCCGGCGCCTGGAAGATCTGCGCCATGTTGTTGTAGATGGCGGGCAGATACGGGTGTCCGCCGCCCTCGTTCCGCCGGCGGATAATGCAACGGTTGCCGACGTCCATGTCCTTGTAGCTCTCCTGGAATCCCGTGTTGAAGCGGCGTGTGGACAGGTCGGCTTCAACACGAGCTTTCTCCTGCTCTGGCGTGAGCTTGCGCTCCACGCGTGCCGGAATTCGGCCGTCGGGGGGATCGACAATGAGCGACGTTCGCTTGTCCGCCGTGAGCGTCTTCCGGTGAGGGTCCATCCACGCGTCGTTATACGAGCGCGAGACATCTGCCTGCGCTCCCCCGTCGCGTCGATCACGATCTAACCTGTAGGCAAGATCCGATTGAAGCTTCGTGGCTTCCTCGTCTGACAGCACCTGCTTGTCCGCTACCTGTCTTGGCCGCTGGAGCGGCGTACTCGTGCCGTAGTTATAGATGCCCTGCAGATCAGGGTCGCCCCACGCCGTCCTCGGCGCACTCCAGGTTTCCGCGTTTGCTGTCTTACCAGCTAATGCGCCTGCCAGCCACGAGAGCTGACCGCGCGCACCCAGAATGGACACGCCCGCGAGCACGATTGCGAGAACGCCCAACGAGATCCCGAGTCGACGACTCATCGGTCTACCTCCGCTGGATCGCTAAGTGCTTGGTTTTTTCGTAAACCGTCCGTACACGAGTTCTTCGACAAACGGCTGACACTTGAATTCCATCAACTGAACGTCGGATTCCATTCGCCGATAGAGCGGAAAACGAATCGTCCATGGACGCGAGAATACGCGGGGATCCTCGATCGTCGCCTCGTACGCGATGTGGTATGGGCTGACGAGCGTAAGCCGCTCGGTCACGTGGGCCGTGTCACTGAGGTAGTTGCCGACGCGATCCAACCAGTTCTTGTCGCTCAGGCCGGTCACGTCGATGACGAGCGTGTCGCCGTCCCATCGCCCGCGGTTCCATCCCATGAAGAACGTGTTGTCGACGGGCGTTTCCTCCGGCCAGTTCATGCGGACGATGCGAGTATTGCCATTGAATTCCTGCGTGATGAGCACAGCGTCGGGTGTCTGCACGATCTGCAGCGGGTAAGGCATGTACATCATGCGCGGAACACCAGTCATCCAGCATTTGAGCTCTGGATCGCCGGTCGGCGGGTCAACGCCGTCGCCGGGAACCGACGCGGTCGTCCGAGTTGCGAAGTTCGCCTTCCTGCGCGCGAGCGCTTCGGGGCGGTACGGGATCGTGCCACCAACGATGACGCTCTGACCGCCGGGCTGCGCACCCCAGGCCCCGAGCAACTGCGGATAGGCGCCCGCGCCCGCGCCGTGGGCTTCGAGATCCCAGTTCGCGGTCGTCAGACTTTGCCAGATTCCGTTCAGATCAGGCTTTCCATCGGCTGTTCGCGCCGGTGTGTACGCTGGAAACCGACCAGGAGTTGTTACCTGTGCAACCGCAGGACCCTGGACGCGCATCGCGAGCCAGATGGCGGCAAAAGCGCCGGCGGCTACCGTCACCGCGATTACTGCGTTGGACCGAGTTCGCATCTAGGCGCTCCAGTAGGCCCGGGTTCGGGTCTTCGTCGGCAGGAACACTATGCTCGCCCAAAGGGTGTGTCAAGCCAGCGACTGCAGGATTCGGACGAGAATCAACAGCGGTGTATGACACCATCCCGCTCGAAATTGATCCGCACGGCGCTTTGGCGCGGGTTGCGCAAGCGCTGTCCGCACTGCGGCGAAGGGCCACTGTTTTCCGGGTGGTCTCAGTTGGAGCGCTGTTCGATCTGCGGCTTGGTTTTCACACGTAATCCCGGTGATACGTGGGCCTTCACCATCGTCGGCGATCGGCTGCCTATTGGCGCGATTGTCGTCTTGCTCTATTTCGGAGTGGTCCGTTCGCATCCTGTGTTGGGCCTGACGATGGTGGTTGTGTCGTTGGCGCTTCTTCTCTGGACAGCCCCCAACCGCTGGGGCGCAGGTATCGCGCTGCATTACTTGTCGCGCGTGTACTGGCCCGATCCGGCGGATCCTATCCCGCCGCCCCCTCCGATCCGCCAGGAGCCGACACGTATCAAATCCCAAAGTCCCAAATCCCCACATCCAAATCCCAAGGCGCGTTAGAATCCGCGCACGCGTAAACCCGGGTGACATGTGGAGGTCGTATGCAGCGGCTGCACACCGCGTGTGCCTTCTTCGGGCTTCTCATCATCCCCTCGCTCGTGTACGCGCAGGCGTCGATCACCGGCGTCGTGCGCGATACATCGGGAGCGCTGCTCCCTGGCGTCAGCGTCGAGGCGTCGAGTCCGGCGCTGATTGAGAAAGTCCGGTCCGTCGCCACGAACGAGGCGGGCCAGTATCGCATCGAGAATCTCAGGCCGGGCGTCTACACCGTGACGTTCGCGCTCTCCGGCTTCAGCACGGTCAAACGTGAAGCGATCGAGCTGAGCGGCACATTCGTCGCCACCGTGAACGCCGAGATGCGAGTCGGCGCCGTCGAGGAGACCGTCACCGTCACCGGCGTATCGCCCGTCGTCGACGTGCAGAGCTCCAACCGCGAACGCGTCCTGACCGCGGAAGTGATCAACAACGCGCCGGTGAACCGATATCCCTCGTTCGTGGCGTCGATGATTCCCGGCGTGAACAACAGCACCGTCGATGTGGGCGGCAACAGCGGCAGCCCGACGACGGGCGGCGGCGCATTGACCGTGCACGGGAGCCGCGCGACCGACCTCGAGATGCTGCGCAACGGCGTATCGATCTCGACCGTCGAGACCGGCTCGAACACGCAGGGCGTGCCGAACATGGCGGTGTTCGCGGAGATGGCGGTCGAGACCAACACGGTGTCGACCGAGGAGCGCGGGTCCGGCGTGCGGCTGAATTTCATTCCGCGCGAAGGCGGCAATACGTTCAGCGGCCTGGTGATCAGCTCCTTCGCCAACGAAGGAATGGCCGGCAGCAACTTCACGCAGGCGCTGAAGGACCGGGGCCTTCGGACGCCGAACAATCTGAAGACGAGCGGAGAGCTCAACGTCGCCTACGGTGGTCCGATTGTCCGCGACCGGCTCTGGTTCTTCGGGACCATGCTCTACAACAAGACGCAGAACTGGGTCGCCGGGATGTTCGTGAATCGCAACGCGTTCAGCCCGACGTCATTCGCCTACGATCCCGACCCAAGCCAGCCCGCGTTCACCGACGTGCTCACGCGCAACGGCGCGGGGCGTGTCACGTGGCAGGTGAACAAGACCCACAAGCTGGCCTTCGCCTACGAGAACACCTACACGTGCCAGTGTTCGACCGCCACGACCGCGATCGTGTCGGCGGAATCGGGGTTGCCGCAGCGCTACTGGCCGAACGGCGGCTGGAACGCCGAGTGGACGGCGCCGCTGACGTCGCGCGTGCTGCTCGAGGCCGTCGTCTATCACCGTTTCATCAACAGCCGGCGGACGCATCCGTTCGGGCTCCCCGACGTCGGTGACACCATCGAGGACGTCATCGCCTACAACACCGATGCGATCGCGAAGAACCTCATCGGCGTGCAGGATCAGGCGCTCGGCATCACGCACCATGCGTCCACGGCGTCGAACATGCGGAACAAGAGCCACGATACGCCGTTCCGCGTGGCGCTCTCCTATGTCACGGGAGGACACAGCTACAAGTTCGGCATCTCCGACAACATCGGCGGCAAGCAGAATCTGGTGATGAACTTCGACGCGCCGTACTCGTACCGCTTCAACGGCGGCGTGCCGAACCAGATCACGATGAACGCCACCCCATTCCTGCAGCTCGCCAACCTCGACGCGGACATGGGCGTCTACGCCCAGGATCGGTGGACGATCAGGCGCGCCTCGGTTTCCTATGGCCTCCGCTACGACCACTTCGCCAGCTCGTTCCCGGAACAGCGGATCGGACCGGCGCCGCTCGTGCCCAACCGCAATTTCACGCTGCCGCCGACCGACGGCATTTCGTGGCACGACATCTCGCCGCGCGTCGGCGTCGCGTACGACCTGTTCGGGAACGGCAAAACGGCGCTGAAGGGTTCGTTCGGCAAGTACGTGGAGGGGCAGGCGCTTCGCGGCAACGACACGAACGTGATCTTCGGCGACGGCCTCAATCCCGCGCAGCGCGTCGTCACGACCGCCACGCGATCGTGGGGCGACACGAATGGCAACTTCCGGCCCGACTGCAACCTGCTGAATTTTGCGGCGAACGGCGAGTGCGGCGCGTTGAGCAACACCGACTTCGGCACCCTGCGCCCCGGCAGCACCTACGATTCCGCGATTCTACGGGGCTGGGGCAAGCGGATGTACAGCTGGCAGTTCTCCGGCAGCGTGCAGCAGCAGGTCATGGATCACATGTCGGTGGAACTCAGCTACTTCCGCCGCGCCTACGGCAACTTCAACGTCGTCGACGATCGCGCGCGCTCCGCGAGCGACTTCGACGCGTTCAGCATCACGGCGCCGGGCGATCCGCGGCTGCCGGGCGGCGGCGGCAACACCATCGGCGGCTTGTACAACATCAAGCCGGCGATGTTCAGCACGCCTGCCGACAACTACATCACGTTCGCGAGCAATTACGGCAAGCAGTATGAGCACTGGGACGGATACGATTTGCTTCTCAACGTACGCCCGCAGGGCGGCGTGAGCCTGCAGGGCGGCCTGAGCAGCGGCCGCACGACGGCCGACAACTGCGAGGTGGCGGCCAAGCTGCCCGAGATCCTCACGGGACTGCCTGTCTTGAATGACGCCAATGCCGGCGTGCAGTTCCCGGCGCAGTACTGTCATCAGGTCTCGCCGTTTCTGACGCAGGTGAAGTTCCTCGGGTCGTACGAGATCCCGAAGATCGACGTCCTGATCAGCGGCGCGCTCCAGAGCGTGCCGGGACCGCAGGTGATCGGCAACTTCGTCGCGACCAACGCCGCCGTGCTGCCGTCGCTCGGACGTCCGCTCGCAGGCAACGCGGCCAATGTGACCGTGAATGTCGTCCCGCCGGGCGCGATGTACGGGGATCGCCGGAATCAGTTCGATCTGCGGATTGGCAAAGTGCTGCGATTCGGCCGTACGCGTACGAAGGTGAATCTGGATATCAACAACGTGTTCAATGCGAATCCAGTACTGACGGAAAACACCAGCTTTGCGGTGTTCCGACAGCCTGCGTCGATCCTGCCGGCGCGGATCGCGCGCCTTGGCGTGCAGTTCGATTTCTGATTCACCTTCGGAGGCGGGACCTAGAGAGGAGAAGTTGGAGGAACGACGGCTCGAGTCTCATCAGCCGAACGGCTGCTCGAGAGAGACCGACTGCCGGGAGAGCAGTTCAGCGCCGGACTCAGTGATGACCATGTCGTCCTCGAGCCGGATCCCGAATTCTCCCCGGATGTAGATCCCGGGCTCGTTGCTGAACGTCATGCCCGGACGAGCAGTGGGCGACTGATCCCACCCGAACATGTTGTGCCTGACGAGATACGGCCACTCGTGCATGTCCAGGCCAAGACCGTGACCCAGCCGGTGCGTGAAGAACCGGAACCCCGGTCCGTATCCAGCGGCCGCGATCACGTCGCGCGCGGCAGCGTCGACGGCATCGAGCGGAAGGCCTGGGCGTGCGCTCTTCAACGCCGCGGTCTGCGCCTGCCGGACGATGTCGAACACCTGCTTCATCCGATCCGTCGGCTGGCCGAGGACGAAGGTCCGCGTGATATCCGACTGATAGCCCTCCACGACACACCCGTCGTCGATCATGATGATCGAGCCTTCATGAACCATCTGCGGAGTGGCCGACCCGTGTGGCAGCGCCGTGTACGCACCCACTTGTACGCTTGCGCTGCCGCGAACGCCGAGACGCGCGTACGCCAGCGCGATCAGCGCTTCGACCTCCTGATCTGTCATGCCGGCCCGGAGCGACTTGAACACGGCCTCGTAGCACTTGAGCGTCGCCTCGGCCGCCAGCCGCATGAGCGCAATTTCATGCGGGCTCTTGATCATCCGGCAGCCGGCCGTCACGGGTGTCGCGCTGACGAGCGTCAGCGACGGTGCCGCCGAACGGATTCCGTCGCTGAAGACGAACTTCAGCGTCTCTTCGATCCCGAGCCGACCGGCACCGATGCCGTGATCCCTCAGCCCTTGCGCCAGCCGTGCGCACGGATCTTCGTCCTCCTGCCAGAGGCGCAGATCGATGGAGCTGAGCGGCCCCGCCGCGAGCTGTTCACGGACCCGCTCTTCCTCGAATGCGGGAACCACGGCGAACGGGTCGCTGCGGGCTGGCAGGACCAGCGCCATCAGCCGCTCGCTGTTACTCCACCCGGCGCCCGTGAAGTAGGTCAGCGAGGTCCCGCCGCCGAGGACCATGGCATCCATCCGCGCCGCAGTCATGAGCGCACGCGCCCGTTCGAGTCTGCCGCGTCGCTCGTCGGCCGTAATGGGCACCGCGCGGCCGCTCAGCGACTCGAGCGAGGCGATTGCCGCCGGCATCGACGTACGCGTGGACTCCGCGGTCTGAGTCTGCGCTGTGAACGGGACCGCAGCGAGCCCGGACTGTTGCAGGAAACGTCGGCGCGTGATCATGGGTAGCGGAAAAGCACCCCTACTGTTTTTCGTACACCAGCACGTTGTTGACAGGCTTGCCGTCGGCGCCCACACCGGTTTGGGTCACAGTTCTCGTCCTGCCATCGCTCGAGATTTCCCACTTTTCAGTGACCAGCTTCTTTCCCTTGAGGTACGCGATCCGCTCGGCGGTGCGATTGTCGATTCGGGTCAGCGAGACGGTCTGACCAGGCACGGCGCCCGCGCCAGTCTCGGTTCGGGGATATTGCTTCCCATCGTATTGCGCGGCGTATGCAATCGAGGATTTGTCCCCGTTTGCAGTGACGATGTCCACGGCGAGTCTGATGCCGTCCTTGCCGTCGGGCAGAATCGTGACCAACTGGCTTCGCGGCGCAGTCGACGTCTGGAAGTGAGACTTCCCGACGTTGAGTTTCCAAGTCCCAGTCTGAACGTCGGCGGCCCGGCACGGTACGGACATCACGAACGCCAACAGCGCTGCGGCGACGAGCGTTTTGAACATAGGCCCTCCCAGTCTGGACGTATGCGATTTAATCAGCGCCGAATGATATAGCCAATCGGCGGCGAAGAAAGACTGAGCGTGTGCGGTGTACGCGAGACGGAGTAGGATACGCGCCGTACGACCACACAATGCTCGAACGACACATCAGGCCGTGAGTCCGCACGATCCAAACGACTGGAGAGGCCCCATGTCTATCGCCAGACTCGTTGGGTATTCCTTCCTTCTGCTCAGTCTTGTCGCGCTCAGTGGCGAGCGCGTGCTCACCCAACAGCCGCCGTTCCAGTTTCATCTCCTCGAAGCGACGATTGGCGATGTGCACCGCGGTATTCAATCGGGTCAGATCAGTTGCCGAGCGCTGGTGCAGGCGTACATCAACAGAGCCAGGGCGTACAACGGGACGTGCAATCAGCTGGTCACCGAGGACATGGCGCCGAAGTTTCTGCCCGGCTACGGTGAATACGCCGCGGCGGTCGCGGCCACGGCGAGCCTGCCGCCGGGCGACCCGCGGAAGACGCCGCCGATCGAGTTCGGGCGGATGGAGCCGACGGCGTCCGACCCCACCGTGCAGCAGCAGTACGGCATGACGGTCGGCATCGCGAACGCAGGGAAGGTGAGGGCGCTGGGGATGCTCAACATCCGCGGCGAGCGGTCCGTCACCTGCAAGGGAGATTTCGATCGCGCTCCATCGGCCGGTCCGTTGCCGCCGGGGGCGCCGAAGGTGTGCGAGGAGTTCCGCCGCCAGCCGGACGCGCTGGAGCGCGCGGCGGAGCTGGACGCGCAGTACGGCCGCAATCCGGACCTGCAGAACCTCCCGATGTACTGCATCCCGTTCTCGTTCAAGGACTCGTACGACGTGAAGGACCTGCGGTCCACGGGCGGCGCCGACGCGCACTACGACATCGACTTCCCGGCGCGCGATCAGACGCTCGTCGCCGAGCTCCGGCAGAAGGGCGCCATCATTTACGCGAAAGCCAACACCACCGAGTACAACGGCCGCGGTCCCGGGGATCCAGGGGGCAAGAACCATCCAACGAAAGTGCTGCCGTCGACGCTTGGCTATCAGCGCAGCACGTGGGCCGGCAACCCGTGCAACTCGTACGACCAGACGCGCGCGGCATCGATCGGGTCGAGCTCGGGGTCAGGCGTGTCGGTGAGCACGAACCTCGTGATGTGCAGCATCTGCGAGGAGACGGGGCAGTCGTGCCGCGGGCCGGCCAATCACAACTCGGTGGCGCTCATCCTGCCGCACAAGGCGCACCTGTCGTTTCTCGGCGGCGCGATCGGCGCCGAGATCTACAACGACCGCGCCGGCATCCAGTGCCGCAACATCGACGATGCGGTGAGGGTGCTCGACGCGCTCAAGGATCCTCAGAACGGGTACTACGACCCTCGCGACATCTTCACTACCGTGCCGCGCTCGAGCCTGCCGTCCGAGCCGTACGCGCGCGCCATCACAGAGGGAAGACCAGGAGCGCTCAGAGGGATGCGGATCGGGATCATCCGCGAGTTCATGGTGAAGCACGCAAAGGTCGACGAGCCGATCGTCGACGCGGCCGCCGCCGAAATGAAGGCGGTGCTGGGCGGCCAGCTCGGCGCAACGCTTGTCGAGTCCGTGACGCCCGGCTGGGTGGACGATCCCGACATCGAGAACATGTCGACAACGTTCGATCGCGCGATCGCGGAACTGGCGCCGGTGCTCTATCCGGACCTGCTTCTCCGGTTGACCGCGACCAACGAGCCCTTCTACCCGGACTTTGCCGCGAAGGTGAAACCCACCGAGTTCGCCGCGGGGGTGATCAGGGGCACGGGATCGATGACGGCGGCCGACTGGATGGTCCGGTGGGCGGAAGGGCTCGAGCCCTCGCCGCGGAACCTGACCCTGCGCACCGTGCTCGCCGGCGGCGAGGCGCAGTCGCGCACCTTCCGCTTCCACATTCCGCAGTACCTGAGCCGCCGGGCGAAGGACTGGGCCGCGCGAGGATACACGGAAACACTCGTCGACTGGCCGTCGCTCAATGCCCGATCGAAGTTCTGGGGCGACGACCAGCGCGCGGCGTTCAAGAACTGGGAGGAGATCGACAACCTCTACGAAGCGCCGAAGGGCATCGCCGACAACATCCAGCATCGCGAGTTCCTGCGGCGCGTGATGATGAAGGTCCTGTACGACAACAAACTCGATCTGCTGATTCAGGTTCACACGGCGCTGCCGCCAGGCAAGATCGGGCTTGCGCCGGAGCCCAATCTGAACAATCGACAGATCTCGTATCCGTTCGGACCGAACGCCGGCATCACCGAGATTCTGATCCCGGCGGGCTACGTCAGGGTCGCGTACGACCCGGTGTTCGAGCTCGCCACCGATGCCAATGGCCGGAAGTTCTACCGCAGCCGCACCGGTACGACGCCGACCGAAGCGCCGGCGCCCGGCATCCCGTTCTCGATCAATTTTCTGGTGGAGCCCGGGATGGAACATGTGGCGCTGAAAGCAGCCTCTGCCTACCAGTCGGCCTCGAAGCGGCGTGTGCCGCCACCGGCCTTCCGGCCTCTTCCGGGCGAGCCGTAACTCCGAGTGGAAAAGTGAAAAGGGGAAAAGTGGAAGAGTAAGTACAGGGCCGACGCGACTACGGAGTCGCGTCGACTTGCATAACAAGGCGATAGCGCACGGGGCGGCCGTTTCGTTGTGCAGGCACGAACTGAAATGTCTTCGCTCGACTGAGCAGCATGGCATCTTCCCAATTTGCCGAAGGCGAGAGGATCTTCGCGCGTTCGACTGTTCCGCTCCTGGAGATCAACAGCTCCAGCGTACTCGTTCGTGCCTTGAACCCTCTTGCCAGAGGACGGACGAAACCGAGTGACACGAGCCGCGGCGCGACGACCTCGGGGGCTTCACTCGAATACACGTAGTCGTCTTCGGGCGGCGCCGCAACGAGCGTCGCAGCAGTTGGGTCGGACTTCTTCTCGATCGGGGCTGCTTCCGTCGCTGTCACGGCCGCAACGTCGCTGACCGGGCCGACTGTGGACAGCGAGGGCTCGTTCGCAGTCTCACGACTTGCCTCCGGGACACCGGCGTCAACCGTGTTCTCAGGTGCGGAACGGACGGCTGCCCGCACTCGTACGGAACGTTGCTTCGGGGTTGGCTTCTCGGCGGACGCCTGTACCGCCGGCGGCGCATCTGCCGGCGCCTCCGTGGACGGCGCAACGACAGTTTTGAAATTGCGTACGCCCAGCCACGCGGCCACGGCAACGGCGGCGACCACGATGATGGCACCGCTCCAGATCACCGCGGCATGAGTCCGTTTGGCTCGCGGCGATTCCTGCGTTGGTGTTGTCTGAATGTCGGGAGCAGAATCGTCCCGCGTCAGATGCTGAGGGGCCTCGGGTTGTGAGTTCTGGGGGCGGGACGCGGGAACGCGTTGCCCGATTGTGTCGAGGAAACCCATAAAGGATCTGTTCTGATGGGCAACGGACGTGCCACGTCGATCGCGGGCAGAATCGCGAGTTCCAGATGAGCGCGCGCCTGATGATCTGACGTGAAGCAGACTTTAGTATTCAATCGATGGGTTCGGGAAACTCGGAGCCAAATCCCAATTCGCGAATCCCGAGCCCAGGAAGGTCGGTTGCGGGCCACCTCGCGACAGTTCTGATCATTGCGAGCTTCGTAATCCTCCCCGGTCTCGGTAACCCGACGCTCTGGGAACCCGACGAGCCTCGATTTGCCGAGGCCACGCGGCAGATGTTCGAGCGCTCTGACTTTGTTACTCCTTACCTGAATGGCGCGCCACGATTCGAGAAGCCGATTCTGCTCTACTGGCTGCAGGCGGCATCGTTCAGAGTCGTCGGCTTCACGGAGCTCGGGGCTCGATTGCCGGCCGCACTTGCCGGCATCGGCGCGGTGTTCGTCCTCTATCTGCTCGGGTCACACGTCACATCGCGGCGTGCCGCTCTTCTGGCAGCGTTGGCGATGTCCACGATGTTTCGATTTGTCACGCTCGCGCGCATTGGGCTGACGGACGTACCCGTACTGTTCTTCATTGTCGGCGCACTGTACGGGTTCATTCGGGGATCGAACCGGCGGTCGACTGCGGCACTGCTCTTCGCCTGGTTGTGCGTCGGCCTTGGAATGCTGACGAAAGGGCCGGTCGGTCTGCTGCCCGTCGCGATATGGACGACGTATGCGGCATTCAGCCGGGACGCGCGACTGTTTGCGAATGTCCGGCCCGCCATCGGGATGTCGGTCGCACTTGCCGTTGCGCTGCCCTGGTACATCGTCATGGTGGCCGAACACGGGCGCGCGTTCATCGATTTCGCGCTCGGCCACGAGATTATCGAGCGATTCGTCTCGGAAGCGTCGTTCGCACCGGCGCGCGGGTTCTTCTACTACCTCAAAGTGTGGCCCGGCGATGCCGCACCGTGGTCCGTGCTGTTCATCACGGCTGTCATATGGGCCTCCTGGAAATGGTCCGCCATCGATCGAACAACGCGCCAGGCGATCGTCCTGGCGCTCGCATGGTTCGTCTGCGTCTTCGTTCTGTTCTCGCTGTCACGTTCGAAGATCGCGCACTACGTACTGCCGGCATACCCCGCGGCGGCCCTTCTCATCGGCGTGTTCGTCGATCGGATCGCGCAGACCACCGATAACGCGCTCTGGTGGCGCCTGCCGATGGGTGCCATTGCCTTCGTGTCGATGGTCGCGGCTGCCGTGACCGCGGTCCTGCTGAACGGTCTGGTGGCTGGCGATGACCCGGTCGCGAGATGGCTGGTCCCAGTCGTGCTGATGATGGGAGCCGCGGCGGTTGCGTGGGCGACATGGAAGCACGCCCTCATTCCGGCCGCGTACGCGCTCTCCGGCATGCTCGCGTTCGTTTTTGCGGTGATCGGGTTAATCATCGTGCCGCGCGTGATCGAACCATTCAAGCCGATGCCTCGCCTCGCACGCGAAGCCGCTCGCGTGGCGCAGGCGGGCACGCCGATCGGTCTGCTCGGCCGGTACGGCATTTCGAGCGTCGTTTACTACTCCCGGCACGACGTTTTGCCGCTGGAAGATGATGACGCCGCGGTCGCGTTTCTCTCGACCAACACAAGCGCGCTGTGCATCATGCCCGCGTCCGATTTTCAGCGACTCGCGCCGCGGCTCAAGAGCGTCGACGTCATCGCGAGAGCGGAGGAATTCAACGTGCGCATCGAAGTGCTGGAACGGCAGAAGCCTTCGGGCCGCGAATGGGTCCTGGTCAGGGCACGTTACGAAATTCCTCCGTTTCGCCCCTAGTCTGTGATCGGCCGGCGCCAGTAGGCGATTCCTGGTCACGAAACGGCGTGATTTGCGGGCGGCCTCGATATTGCCCGGCTGGCACTCGCCCGCCCCCTCACGAGAATCACGCGATGTCAGACACAAATGCACCGGTATCGCGCCGGCACTTCTGCGCGGGAGCGTGCCAGATGGCTTCAGGCGCCACCCTCGCAACGCTGTTCTCCGCATGCGGCGGCGCGTCGCCGACCTCGCCCAGCGGCCCGGCGTCGATGCTGGGCGTTCTTGCGGGCCGGTTCACGGGCTCCGGAGTACAGGTGACCGTCGCCGGGTCCGCACTGGGTGATGTGGGCGGCGCCGTCCTCGTCGAGTCCACCGCCGGCGTCTTCCTGCTCGCGCGCACGAACGCCAACGCGTTCTCGGCCGTTGATGCGGTTTGCAGCCACGAGTCGTGCACCATCACCGGCGTTGACGGCGCCGTGTACGTCTGCCCGTGTCACGGGTCGCGCTACAGCCGCAGCGGTCAGGTGCTCGCCGGTCCCGCGAAGGCGTCACTGCGTCAGTTCGCCGCCACCTTCGCGGATGGTGTCGTCACGATCGCGGTCTGACGCGGAGGCTGCGATGTCGCAACTCAGCCCCGAAATCGATCATCTGCTTCGCCGCGCCGGATTCGGCGCCAGCCCCGCGGATGCTGAGACCTTCCGCGACATGTCGACTTCCGCCGCCGTGGCGCATCTCATCGACTACGAAGGGCGGCCGGATGACGTCGATGCCCGTATCGGACGGGCCGATCACGTGCAGGTGACCTCCCGCGATCTGTTCGCGCCCGATATCGACATTGACGATGCACGCCAGCGGTGGATGTTCCGCATGATTCATACGCGGCGGCCATTGCAGGAAAAGATGGCGCTGTTCTGGCACAACCACTTCGCCACTGCGTACAGCAAGCTGGTCGCTGATTCCGGCAATTTGCAGGCGGCCAAGATGCTCGCGCACAAACCCACCACACTGCGCGGGCCGCAAGGGCAGATCGAGCTCTTTCGTCAGTACGCACTCGGCAACTATCGCGACCTGCTGCTGCAGGTCGCGCAGGATGCCGCGATGCTGGTGTGGCTCGATGGCCAGAGCAACACCAAAGGGAAGCCGCAGGAGAACTTCGGCCGTGAGGTCATGGAGCTCTTCACGGTCGGCGTCGGCAATTACACCGAACCGGACGTATACGCGGCGGCGCGCGTGTTCACGGGCTGGAATCTGCGCGAATCGGTCGGCTACCGCCGCGACGACATGAACGCGTATCAGGAGTTCGTCTACAACGCGGACGAACATGAGACCAGCGAGAAGACGTTCTCCTTCCCGATCTACACCAACGGAAGCCGGACGATTCCCGCGCGCAGCGAGTCTGCAGGCGCGCAGGACGGTGTCGATTTGATCACGGCCCTCGCCGTGCATCCGGAGACGGCCCGCCGTCTTGCCCGCAAGCTCTGGAACTTTTTCATCAGCGAAGTTCATCAGCCGGATCCGGCCTTCGTCGACGGCGCGGCGGCCGTCTACCTTCGGAACGGAACCGAGATCAGGCCTGTCGTGCGCTACGTGCTGACCTCGCCATGGTTCAACGATCCATCGATGCGCTTTGAGCGGTACGCGTGGCCGGCCGAGTTCGTCGCGCGCGCCATCAAGGAAGTGGGCTGGCAGGGCTTCTCGCTCGACAAGGTGCGGTCGCCACTCGCCAACATGGGCATGCTGCTCTTCGAGCCGCCGAATGTCGGTGGCTGGCCGCTCGGGGCGGGCTGGTTCTCGACCGGGACGATGCTGGCGCGAACCAACTTCGCCGCGACGCTGGCCGCCAGCCAGAAAGAGTTCCTCGCGGTTTCTCTGGAGTCCGAAGGGAGGACGCCGCAGGCCTTGCTGGCGGCGATGCTCGATCGCGTGACGCCGGCGCCTCTGGATCCCATTCCGCAGCAGGCGCTGATGTCGTATGTCGTCGCTGGTGGGACATGGACCGGCGCCGCGGAGCAGCTCAACACCAGGGCCGCCGGCCTTGCGCGTCTGCTCGTCGGCTCTTCCGAATACCAACTCGTTTAGAAGGGACGACCATGCGCGTATCTCGACGACTCTTCATTCGTGACGGCGTGGCGACGGTGACGCTTGGCCTCACCGCTCCAGCATTCCTCAGTGCGATTGCGCAGGCACAGGGCCTGCCATCGCGGCGCCTCGTCGTCATCTACCTCGGTGGCGGCAACGACGCGCTCAACACGCTGATCTCCTACCAGGACTCGAACTACTACAACCGTCGTCCGACGATCGCGATACCGGCGGGACAGGTGCTTCAGGTTGGCGTCGACGCAGGAGGCCGCGCGCTCGGACTGCATCCTCGGCTCGGCGGGCTTTGGAACATCTTCAACGAAGGGCGCCTTGCTCTCGTGCAACGTACCGGGTACGCCAACTCGAGCCGGTCGCATTTCGAGGCCACCGACATCTGGGGCACGGCCAATCCGCAATCGTCGAGCGGCTCCGGCTGGCTCGGCCGCTATCTCGACACGCTGCCTCGGCCAGTGGACGCGCTGGCCGCGTGGAACACCTCGGGAGAGACACCGCGTGCGCTCCTGTCGGGCCAAACGGGTGTGCCTGCGATCCCCAACGCGTCCACCTATACGTACGCAAGTCCGAACCGCGGTTCGGCCGCATTGCAGGAGCGGACGGCCGCGCAGATCATGGCCACGAACCCAGCGGCGGGGCGGCCGCACCTGGCGTTCGTGAACAGCACGAGCCGCGCGGCCATCGAAACCCTCGATCGCGTCGCGCTGGCCACGTCGTACACGCCGACCATCGTTTATCCGAACAACGGCTTCGGTTTGGCGCTGCGCACCGTCGCAGGCGCGATCGTCCGCGGCGTTGGCTCGCGCGTGTACTGGGTGCAGACCGGCGGCTTCGACACGCACGCGCAGCAGGGCGGGTCAGCGGGCGCCTACGGCAATCTGATGGGCACGCTTGGCGACGGTCTCTGGGCGTTCTACAGCGACCTGCGCAACACCGGCCTGCTCAACGACACGACGGTGATCCTCTTCTCCGAATTCGGCCGCCGCATCTCCGAGAACGGCAGCGGCGGCACGGATCACGGAGCCGCCGGCCTGATGGTGGCGCTCGGCGGCATGGTGAGGGGCGGCCTCTACGGTACGGCGGCGTCGCTGGCGCCGGGCAATCCAACGCTCGAGAACAACTCCGGTGATGTCCACTTCGAAACCGACTTCCGGTCCGTGTACGCGCGAGTGCTCGACCAGTGGCTTGGTGTGAATTCGGTCCCTATTCTCAACGGTGACTTTCGTGCCGGCGCGCCGGCCATCTTGTAGGTGTGGCATGAACAGCATGAATCGACTCTGTCTGATATCGGGGGTGTTGTGGAGCCTGTCTGGTGCGGCGTGGGCGCAGTCTCCGGAGAATCCGGCAGCCGCGCCGAACACCACGACTCCCGCGGTCAATTTCGGCATTGTGTCGTTCCTGCAGTACTCGGCGGAGCTGCATGAACAGGACGGGTACAACGCGTTCGACGTCACCCGCGGCTACTTCGACGTTCACGCGCGACTGTCGCCTCGCGTGCGCGCCCGCTTCACGCCCGATGTGCGGCCGACGACCGATGCGACTCTCGCGACGAACCTCGCGCTGCGTCTCGAGTACGCCTACCTCGAAGCCGATGTCACCAAGAACACTTCATTCGTCTTCGGCATGCACGAAACGCCGTGGCTCACGTT
>Ga0075424_100002511_pt1 | contig 16827 bp, 14 predicted proteins | sample SoiMethybrSBSTD3_FD_75301 | JGI IMG/M metagenome (GOLD analysis project Ga0075424, IMG submission 75301) | Bulk soil microbial communities from a Populus tree surrounding site in Tennessee, USA - Soil MetaG P. TD hybrid SBSTD3 | ecosystem: Environmental > Terrestrial > Soil > Tree plantation...
ATGTGGAGGAACTGCTTGGGCTTGACCGCCGAGGTGAGGAACGCCGGGTCGACTTCTTGGAGCTCGTAGTCGGTGACGAAGTCCGGCATCGGCGGGTTCGCATCGGTCTTTGCCATCGCCCTACGCCTTCGACTTCACAGGTCGGCCGAATCGCGAGGTGCGTAGCACTTTCCCCTCTTCGACCGCGGGCTCCGGCTTGGGCACGAGCCGCTGCTGCCACTTCACCCAGAGGAGGAGGTTGGCGCTGAAGAAGATGCCGTAGATGACGACGACGATCAGGTCGCGCAGCTGCTGGTAGTTCGGCTTGATGAGGTACGTCGCGACCAGCACCTTGTCGGGGGTCCACCGGAGGTACTTGTCGGAGAACGTGATCCATTCGCTCGGGATCACGGCATACGCCAGCGCCATCAGGAAGAACACGCCCACGGCGCCCGCCATCGCCTCCGCCCACGTCGTGGGACGGTCCTGCGGACGCGGGTCGCGCGACACGACCATCGCCAGTGCCAAGGCGACGGTGCCGAAGACGATCGTCCACACCATCAGGATCTGGATGGCCTGGAAGAACCCGCCGAGGAGGTAGCACCCGATCACGAGCACGACGATGAGCGGCACGCCCTGCTTCGGCCGCAGGACCTTGTGCTCGAGCGGCGGACGGATCAGCGCGAGGACGAACGACATCCCGATTGCCAAGGCGAGCGACGCGAAGATGAGCCGCCCGGCCGGGTGCGCCCAGCCGAAGTAGAAGCGGTCGAGGACGCTTTGAGGAATCAGGTTGGGCATGAGCCCGAGTGCCCTCCCGTCGCTCGGAGCCGCCGCTCCGAATACCCAATTGTGTTACCACGCTAGAGGACGGACGGGCACATTGGGCAGCGGAACACACCGGCTTGTGAACATGTGCGCGGAGGTCGCGCACGAGGGAGCGTGCGACCGGTTCGGGCGCGCTGTGACACCATTCGGGCGTGCCGACGGGCCCAGGGTGCGGGTGATCCATGTCTGATCGCTACGACGTGCTCGTCATCGGCGGCGGACCGTCGGGCGCGGCGGCGGCGTACTGGCTCGCCCAGAAGGGGCGGCGGGTGCTCGTCGTCGAGAAGAAGCGGTTCCCACGCGAGAAGACGTGCGGCGACGGGCTGACCCCGCGGGCGGTGCGCGAGCTGCACGACATGGGGCTCGCCGATCCTCTCGCCGACTACCAGCGCTACGACGGTCTGCGGTCGATCGCGCACGGCGTCACCCTCGAGCTCGCGTGGCCCGACCACCCGGACTTTCCCCCGTACGGCTACGTCATCCGCCGTCGCGACCTCGACGAGATGGTCGCCGGCCAAGCCGTGAAGGCGGGCGCCACCCTCTGGCCCGCGGCCGAGGCCACCGATCCCCTCGTCGAGGGCGGCCTCGTCACGGGCGCGATCGTTCACCGTAAGGAGAGCGGGACACGCGAGCCCGTCCGGGCGCGCTACCTCGTCGTCGCCGACGGCGCGAACTCGCGGTTCGGCCGCGCGCTCGGGGCGGCGCGCGACCGGTCGTACCCGATGGGCATTGCAGTACGGGGCTACTTCGAGAGCCCGTACCACGACGACCCGTGGATCGAGAGCCACCTGGACCTCCGTGACCGCGAGGGCAACCACCTCCCCGGGTACGGATGGGTGTTCCCGGTCGGGGACGGCACGGTGAACGTCGGCGTCGGCCTGCTGTCCACGTTCGCGGGATGGAAGTCGGTGAACACGAGCCGTCTCATGGACGCGTTCGTCGCGACCGCGCCGTCGCGCTGGGGCATCCGCCCGGAGACCTCGTGCGGACCGCCCACGGGCGGCAAGCTCCCGACCGGCGGGTCGGTGCGGCCGGCGACCGGGCCGACGTGGATCGTCGTCGGCGACGCCGGCGCCGCGATCAACCCGTTCAACGGCGAAGGCATCGCCTACGCGTACGAGACCGGGCGCCTGGCCGCCGACGCGCTCGACCTCGCGCTCACGACCGGCGACGGCCTCGCCCTGCAGCGCTACCCGCAACGGCTCGAGGAGCTGTACGGCCTCTACTTCAAGGTCGCTCGCGCGTTCGTGAAGGCGATCGGGAACCCGGCCGTGATGCGCGAGCTCACCCGGGTCGGCATGCGGTCCCGCACGCTCATGGAATGGGTGTTGCGGATCATGGCCAACCTGCTCCGTCCCGACGAGCTCGGCCCCGCCGAGGCCGCATACAAGGCGCTGGCCGCGCTCGTCGCCGTCGCGCCCGAGCCGTAGGACGTTCCCCGGCGCCGCGGTAGCCTGCGCGCGCCAGCCCGGACGGGGGAATGAATGACCGCGTACCTGCCGATCCTCACGATGATCTGCCTGGTCGTGGTGTTCATCGCGGCGTCGTTCACGGCCTCGCAGCTGCTCGGACCGCGCCGGGCGACCGCGGCGAAGCAGGCGCCCTACGAGTCGGGGATCGTGCCCGAGCAGGAGCCGAGCGAGCGCTTCCCGGTGAAGTTCTATCTCGTCGCGATGACGTTCATCGTCCTCGACGTCGAGATCATCTTCCTCTACCCGTTCACGACCATCTTCCGGAACTTCAACCCGGCCGCGTTCGGGCTCATCATCATGGGGGTGTTCCTGCTCACGCTCCTCGTGCCGTTCGCGTACCTGTTGTCGACGGGGGCGCTCGACTGGGGACCGCTGCACAAGCTCGTCGACCGCGCGAGGCCAGGTGTCCTGCGCGCGTCCGGCAAGCCCGGCGCCGGCGGGCTCGATCCCGCCGCGGTCGCGCCGGAGCGCGACACGGAGGCAGCCTGATGGGGCTCGAGCAGGTTCCCTACTCGTTCCTGACCGGTCGTCTCGAGGACCTCGTGAAGTGGGCACGTCGCAACTCCGTCTGGCCCGCGACGTTCGGGCTCGCGTGCTGCGCGCTCGAGATGATGGCGGCGGGCGCCGCGCACTACGACCTGGCCCGGTACGGGATGGAGGTGTTCCGCGCCAGCCCGCGCCAGGCCGACCTGATGATCGTGGCCGGCCGGGTGAGCCAGAAGATGGGCCCGGTGCTCCGCCAGGTCTACGACCAGATGGTCGAGCCCAAGTGGGTCATCTCGATGGGCGTGTGCGCGAGCACAGGTGGGATGTTCAACAACTACGCGCTCGTGCAGGGCGTCGATCAGATCGTCCCGGTCGACGTGTACGTGCCCGGCTGCCCACCCGGGCCCGAGACGCTCATGCAGGGGATCCTCATGCTCCACGACCAGATCCGCAGCGGCGAGATCATGAAGCGGCGCGCCGGCACCGTCCATGGCGGCGCCGGAATCCAGGTAGAGCAACGAGATGGCACCCGGGCCGACAGCTTGGCCACCCGGTAGGACGGCGTCCCGAGGACCACGACGATGCCCGACGACGACGCTCGTGAAGACGCTCACAAGAACGGCGACACGCGCGTAGAAGAAGAGGAGAAGGAGAGCCCACCGCTGCCTGACGACGAGGTGGCGGCGGCCGTGGTCGAGCGGTTCCCGGGCACGGTGTTCCATCGCTCGCACGGCCAGCCGGTCGTGTACGTCGACCGCGCGATCTGGGGCGACTTGGGCGGGTTTCTGCGCGACGAGCAGCAATTCACCCAGTGCGTCGATGTGACCGCCGTCGATCACCTCGTCGATGCTGCGCGGCTCTCGGTCCCGGGCGTGACCCAGGAGCGCTTCGAACTGGTCGCGAGCTTCCTTTCGCATCCGCGCAATCGCCGCATCCGCGCGATCTGCGAGGTGCCGGCCGAGGACCCGACGGCGCCGAGCCTCACAGACTCGTATCCGGGGGCGAACTTCGGCGAGCGTGAGGTGTACGACCTGTTCGGCATCACGTTCACCGGCCACCCCGATCTCGTTCGCATCCTGATGCCGGACGACTGGGTCGGGTACCCGTTGCGCAAGGACGACGCGCCCGCTCGCGTGCCCGTCACCTTCAAGGAAGATCCGAGGCCGAGATGAGCGACACCCGCGACGGCACCCGCGACGACTCCGACGCCCGCTCGCACGACGACGACGACTTCGTCCCCGATCCTCGCCTGACCCAGCAGACGGACGAGGGCGCCCAGGAGCTCCAGCCGACGCGCGACCTGGTGGTGACGGGCGGTCCCTGGCCCGAGGTCGAGGGCGAGGGCGACACCATGATCATCAACATGGGCCCGCAGCACCCGTCGACGCACGGCGTGCTGCGCGTGATGCTCGAGCTCGACGCGGAGACGATCGTTCGCGCCAAGCCCGTCGTCGGCTATCTGCACACGGGCATGGAGAAGACGGGCGAGGAGCTCACGTACGTCCAGGGCGCAACGAACGTGACGCGCATGGACTACGCGTCGCCGCTCTCGAACGAGCTCGTGTTCTCGATGGCGGTCGAGCGCCTGCTCGACATCGAGGTCCCGCCCCGCGCCACCTGGATCCGCATGTACCTGAACGAGCTGAACCGCATCGCGTCACACCTGCTGTGGCAGGCCACAAACGGCTTGGACATGGGCGCGCTGTCGATGATCGTCTACGGCTGGCGCGAACGCGAAGAGACGCTGCGGCTCCTCGAGAAGATCACCGGCCTGCGGATGAACAACAACTACATCCGCCCCGGCGGTGTCGCCGCCGAACTGCCCGACGGCTGGCAGGACGACACGCTCGAGCTCTGCGACGTGGTCGAGAAGGGCACCGCCGAGTACGACGAACTGCTCACCGGGAACCCGATCTGGCAGGAGCGCCTGACCGGTGTCGGCGTGATCACGACCGAGCAGGCGCTCGCGCTCAGCGCGTCGGGCCCGATCCTGCGCTCGACCGGGTTCCCGTGGGACCTGCGCAGGTCACAGCCGTACCTCGCCTACGACGAGGTCGACTTCGACGTGATCTACACGCAGAACGGCGACTGCTACGACCGGTACCGCCTTCGGCTCCAGGAAATCCTCGAGTCGGTGAAGATCGTGCGCCAGTGCGTCGACAAGATGCCGCCGGGCGATTACCGGGTTCAGGACCGTAAGGTCACGCCTCCACCTCGCGCTCGCATCGACGAATCGATGGAGGCGCTCATTCACCATTTCAAGCTGTTCACCGAAGGGTTCAAGGTGCCGCCCGGTGAGACGTACGTCGCCGTCGAGTCGCCGCGGGGAGAGGTCGGCTGCTACCTCGTCGCCGACGGCACGGGGAAGCCGTGCCGGCTCCACATCCGAGGGCCGTCCTTCTACAACCTCCAGTCGATGGCCCCGATGATGGAGGACCGGCTGATCGCCGACGCGGTCGCCGTCATCTCGAGCGTCGACCCGATCATGGGCGAGGTCGACCGGTAATGGCCTTCACGACGCAGAACCTCACCCGCGCCCGCGAGATCGTCGCCCGCTACCCGGTGGCGAAGTCCGCCATTCTCCCGTTGCTGCACCTCGCCCAGGACCAGGACGGCTGGGTGAGCCCAGACGCGATGGAGGAGATCGGCCGCATCCTCGACCTGACGCCGGCGCAGGTGCTCGGCGTGTGCTCCTTCTACTCCATGTTCAAGCGGGAGCCGGTCGGGCAGCTGGTCGTCTCGGTGTGCACGAACGTGAGCTGCCTCGTGAACGGCGGGCCCGAGCTGCTACGCGCCCTCGAGGACCGGCACCTTGACGACGACGACGTGTCCGTCGAGGAGGTCGAGTGCATCGCCGCCTGCGATCTCGCTCCGGTCATGCAGGTGAACTACGACTACCACGGCCCCGTCGATGTCGAAGCCGCGACGACGATCATCGACGAGTACAAGTCCCGCGTCCGAACTCCGCGCACGATCTCGGGCACACGAGTCGACGCGGGAGCGGCGCGCTGATGCCCGAGACCCGCATCGTCACCAAGCGCCTCCGCGACCATCCCGAGGACTCGTGGACGATCGATCGGTACCTCGCGACCGGCGGGTACGGGGCGCTGCGCAAGGCGCTCGGGATGAGCCCCGAGGCGATCCAGGACGAGCAGGTGAAGGCGTCGGGCCTCCGAGGTCGGGGTGGCGCCGGGTTCGGCACCGGCCAGAAGTGGTCGTTCCTGCCCAAGGACGTGTACCCGCGCTACCTCGCCGTGAACGCCGACGAGGGCGAGCCGTCCACCTTCAAGGACCACATGCTCGTCGAGCGCGACCCGCACCAGCTGATCGAGGGCGTCGTCATCTCCGCGTTCGCCGTCGAGTGCCATCAGGCGTTCGTGTACGTCCGGGGCGAGTTCGCGTTGGGGTACGAGCGGCTCAGGCGCGCCATCGACGAGGCGTACGAGCGCGGGTTCCTCGGCCGGGACATCCTCGGATCCGGCTTCGACCTCGACGTGATCCTCCACCGCGGCGCGGGGTGCTACATCGCCGGCGACGAGACCGGCCTTCTGTCGAGCCTCGAGGGCGAGCGGGCCATGCCGCGCATCAAGCCGCCCTTCCCGGCGGTGCAGGGCCTCTTCGCCAAGCCGACGGTCGTCAACAACGTCGAGACGCTGTCCACCGTCCCCGCCATCATCGAACGCGGCGGTGACTGGTACGCCGGGCTCGGGGTCGGGCGGTCGACCGGGACGCGCATCTTCTCGGTCTCGGGCCACGTCGAGCGGCCCGCCAACTACGAGGTCGAGCTCGGTACGACGTTCCGCGAGCTCATCGAAGGCCTCGCCGGGGGCGTGCCAGGCGGGCGCAGCATGAAGTTCTTCATCCCCGGCGGCGCGTCCTCGCCGTGGCTGATGCCCGAGCACCTCGACGAGCCCACCGACATGGATCACGTGCAGAACGACCTCAAGTCCATGCTCGGGTCGGGAGCGATCATGGTGTTCGACGAGACCACCGATCCGCTGCTCGTCGCGTGGCGGCTGGCGAAGTTCTTCGCCCACGAGTCGTGCGGCAAGTGCACGCCATGTCGCGAAGGCTCGGGTTGGATCGAGAAGATCTTGTACCGCATGTCGCATGGCCTCGGGCGGCCCGACGACCTCGACTTGATGCTCGACTTCGGCGACAACATTGTCCCCGGTCTGAACGCGCCGTTCGCGCAGACGACGATCTGCGCGCTCGGCCCGAGCATCATGTCGCACGTCGTGAGCCTCGATCGCTACTTCCGCGACGAGATCGCGGAGCGAATGGGAGCGGACACCAGAACCCGCATCCCGGTCGCGGCCCCGGGCGGAGGTAGCCGATGACGGACCAGCCGATGAGCCAGTGGCCGTCGGAGTGGGAGTACGTGCTGCCCGTCCGTCCCGGCCCCGAGCAGGTGCGCATCACCGTCGACGGCCGCGAGATCGAGGTCCCGAACGGCGAGCTGCTCATCAAGGCGGCCCAGGAGCACGGCACCTACATCCCGCGCTTCTGCTGGCACGACCGCATGAAGCCGGTCGGCATGTGCCGCATGTGCCTCGTCGAGGTCGAAGGCCTGCGCGGGCTCCAGATCTCGTGCGCGACCCCGGTGTACGACGGCATGGTCGTGCACACCCAGAAGGACGACGTGCGCAAGGCGCAGGACGGCGTCCTCGAGTTCCTGCTCATCAACCACCCGCTCGACTGCCCGGTGTGCGACCGCGGCGGCGAGTGCCCGCTCCAGGACCAGACGCTGGCGTTCGGCCCGGGCGAGTCACGCTACGTCGAGGAGAAGCGCCACTTCGAGAAGCCGATCCCGATCAGCGACCTCGTGCTGCTCGACCGCGAGCGCTGCATCCAGTGCGGCCGCTGCACGCGCTTCGCCGCCGAGATCGCCGGCGACCCGCTGATCGACTTCGGCGGGCGCGGCGACCTCACCGAGGTGATCACGTATCCCGACGACCCGTTCACGTCGTACTTCTCCGGGAACACCGTGCAGATCTGCCCGGTGGGGGCGCTCACGGCCAAGCCGTACCGCTTTGCGGCCCGGCCGTGGGACCTCACGACCTCCGAGACGTCGTGCGTGACGTGCGCGGTGCAGTGCCGTGCCGCGGTGCAGTCGTCGTCCAACCGGCTGGTCCGCTTGCTCGGCGTCGACTCCGACCCGGTGAACCAGGGCTGGCTGTGCGACAAGGGTCGCTACGGGTACGAGTGGGTGCACGCCGACGACCGCGTGCGCGTGCCGATGGTTCGCGAGCGGGGCGAGCTCGCCGAGATGTCGTGGCCCGAGGCGTTGGACGCCGCCGCCGCCGGCCTGCGCAAGGTCCTCGACGTGCACGGGCCCGAGGGCGTCGCCGTCCTCGGCGGCGGACGCGGCACGAACGAGGACGCCTACGTCTGGTCCCGGTTCGCCAAAGGCGTCCTCGGGACCGACAACGTCGACGCACAGCTCGGCGACGGACTGCCCGCTGACATCGTGCTCGGCCTGCCGCGGGCGACGATCGCCGACTGCGACCGGGCCGCCGCGATCGTCCTCCTCGCGCCCGACCTCAAGGAAGAGCTGCCCGTGCTCTTCCTGCGCGTCCGCGAGGCGGCCGAGGAGCTCGGCGTGCCGCTGATCGACGTCGCGCCGTGCGACAACGGGCTCACACGGAATGCGGACGCCGTCGTCCGGTACGTGCCCGGCGAGGTGCACGAGGTGATCGCCGACCTCGTCCGGGCGTTCGCCGGCGACCGCACCGGCGACGACCAGATCGACCGCGCCGGTTCCCTCCTCACGGGTCGGGACGGCGACGTCGTCGTGATCCTCGGGCGCCCCTCACTTGCCGAAGCGCCCGACTCGGTCGTGCGCGCCGCCGCGCTGCTCGGGGCGCGTCCCGGCACGCGGTTCCTGTCTGCGCTCCGCCGTTCGAACGTGCACGGCGCCCTCGACCTCGGCCTCTCGCCCGGCTTCCTGCCCGGTCGCGTCACGCTCGACGCCGGCCGTGAGCGCTTCTCCGACGCGTGGGGCGCGGTTCCCGGGCGCCGGGGCCTGGACGCATCCGGGATCCTCCAGGCAGCGGTGGACGGGCAGCTGCACGGCCTCGTGCTGCTCGACGCCGACCCCATCGCCGACTTCCCCGATCGACGCCTCGCCCGGGACGCGCTCGCCAACGTGGATTTCGTGATCGCGTGCGACGCCTTCCTCACCGAGAGCACCCGCGCCGCGAACGTGTTCCTCCCCGTCACCGTGTGGGCCGAGAAGCCCGGGACGGCATCCAACATCGAGGGGCGGGTCCAGCGGATCTCGCAGCAGATCTCGCCCGAGGGAACGGTCATGTCGGACTGGCGCATCGCCGCCGAGCTGGCGGCGCGCTTCGACGCCGACTTCGACCTCGAGACCGTGCCCGAGGTGCAGGACGAGATCGCCCGCCTCGCGCCGGCCTTCGCCGGCGTCGACGCCGGCTTGCTCCGGCGCGCCCGGGACGGCGTCGTGCTGCCGCTCGCCGACCACCACGCCGAGCTCGTCCTCGATGCCGCCGGCCCGCCGATCACGGACGCGTCGTGGGAGCCGATCCTGCCGGGGACGATCGCCTCCGAGGAGGGTGTGACGTCGCACGTCGGCACCGGCGTGGTCGAGGCGACCGGCACCGGGTCGACGACGACCGTGAAGCCGGGCCTGACCGAGGTGGAAGGGCCGGTCGGATCGCGCGCCGAGGCGGAAGCGCTCGGCAGCGCGGCGCGCGACACGATCGCCGCCGGCCCGCCGTTGCACGAGTGGGACCGGGCAACCGGACGCGCGCCCGCCCAGGCTCGGGACGCGTACGCGCTGCGCCTCGTCTCGGGCCGGAAGCTCTACGACGCCGGACGCGTCAGCGCCGCGTCGCCGTCCCTGGCGCCGCTCGCCGCCGGCGCGACGCTCCTCGTCCACCCGAGCGACCGCGACCAGATCGGCATCGCCGACGGCGAGGAGGTGCAGGCCACCAGCGGGCGCGGCTCGGTCGTGCTGCCCGTGCGCGCCACGCCCGGAATACCGCGCGGGGTCGCGTTCCTGTCGTTCAACCAGCCCGGGCCGGGTGCCAGTGACCTGATCGACGCGACCGCGGCGGTGACGGACGTCCGGTTGGAGATGGTTGGGAAGTCGTCGTGACGTTCGTCGACCCGCTCGTCAACGGCAACATCGACCTGACCGTCGTCCTGATCGTCATCGGCAAGACGATCGCGACGTTCGCGCTGCTCCTGGTCGCCGTCCTCTTCTACATCTGGTTCCTGCGCAAGGTAATCGCCGACATGCAGAACCGGATCGGCCCGGACAACGCCGGTCCGTTCGGGATCCTCCAGACCCTCGCCGACGGCATCAAGCTGTTCTTCAAGGAGCAGTCGATCCCGCGGAGCGCCGACAAGTACGTGTTCCTCATCGCGCCCTACCTTTCGATCCTGCCCGCGTTCCTCGCCTTCAGCATCGTGCCCATCGGCGGCAAAGTGAGCATCGCCGGTCACACGACCTACCTGCAGCTGGCCGAGCTGCCGATCGGCGTGCTGTGGCTCCTGGCGATGTCGGGGCTCGGCTTGTACGGCGTCCTGCTGGCGGGGTGGTCGTCGGGCTCGAAGTACCCGCTCCTCGGCTCCGTGCGGGCGTCCGCCCAGCTCCTGAGCTACGAGGCTGCGTTCAGCCTCGCCATCGTCGGCGTGCTGATCCAGTCCGGGACACTCTCGACGCGGGGGATCGTGAATGGCCAGGCGTGGACGGGCAACTGGATCCACGGCTTGGGCCAGTGGTACGTCCGGCCCGCAATCGTCGCCTTCGTGATCTTCCTCATCGCCGCCGTCGCCGAGACCAACCACCCGCCGTTCGACCTCGTCGAGGCGGAGCAGGAGCTGGTCGGCGGCTTCCACACCGAGTACACGGGCATCCGCTTCGCGATCTTCTTCCTGGCCGAGTTCATGAACGTCATCACGATGAGCGCGATCGCGGTCACGTTGTTCCTCGGCGGCCCGTCTGGCCCGCAGCTCGGCTTCCTCGACGCCACGGCCACGATCAACGTCTGGGTGATGCCGGTGTTCTGGTTCATGCTGAAGCTGCTCGTGCTGCTGTACGGCACGGTGCTGATACGGGCGACGTTGCCGCGCCTGCGCTACGACCAGCTGATGGACCTCGGCTGGAAGTACATGATCGAAATCGCGTTCCTCTGGCTGATGGTCTCGGGCGTCGTCGTGATCGGACGCCAGGAGGGCTGGAACCTCTGGATCGTCGTGCCGGCCGCCGCGGTCGGAGCCGTGCTCGTCTACCTCGTGCTGTACGCGTCGATCGCGAAGCCGGGCGAGCTCCGGGAGCAGGAGCAGATCCGCTGATGAGCGCGCTCGACTTCCTCCGCGGGTTCACCATCCCGCTCCGGCAGATCTTCCGGCCCAAGCTCACGGGGTTCTATCCGAAGGAGAAGAGCCCGAAGCCCGAGCGCCTGCACGGCCGTCACGTTCTCAACCGGTACGAGGACGGCATGGAGAAGTGCATCGGCTGCGAGCTGTGCGCGGGCGTGTGCCCGGCGCGGTGCATCTACGTGCGTGGTGCCGACAACCCGCCCGACGCGCCCGTCGCTCCGGGGGAGCGGTACGGGTTCGTGTACGAGATCAACTACCTCCGTTGCATCCATTGCGACATGTGCGTCGAGGCCTGCCCGACCGAGGCCATCACCGAGACGAAGCAGTTCGAATTTGCGTTCAGCAATCGCGACGACGCGATCTACACGAAGGACGAGCTGCTCGTCGACGACGAAGGCCGCGCCCGTCGCCTGCCGTGGGAGCTGTGGCTCGGCCACGAGGACGACCAGACGAGCGCGTGGATGCGGGCAACGTCACCGTCGGGCGACGCCGGCTACGAGGGGAAGGTCAGCTGGTCGGCCGAGCTCGGTTTCGGCATCCGAGCTCCGGAGAAGGGCCAGAGCGGGTGACCGTCGAGGCGGTCGTCTTCTTCGTCGCGGCCGCGCTCGCGCTCGGCGGCGCCGCCGGTGTCGTGCTGGCGCGCAACCCGGTGCACTGCGCGCTCCTGCTGGTCGTGACGCTCGTCGCGGTGGCGATCTTCTTCCTGCTCCAGGAGGCGCAGCTGGTCGCGGCGGTGCAGATCATCGTGTACGCGGGCGCCATCGTCGTCCTGTTCCTGTTCGTGATCATGCTGCTCGGCGTCGACCGGGAAGAGTCGCTCCGCGATCCGATCCCCTACCAGCGGCCGGCGGCGGTAGCGCTGGGCGCGATCCTGCTCGGCGAGATCTTCGTGCTCGCCGGGCGCACGTGGGCGACCGGGGCGCCGTCGGTGCGGGGCTCGGTGCGCGGGCGGGTCGACGGCCAGGACCTCGGCAACGTCCAGCGCGTCGCGCGCGTCCTGTTCACCGACTTCCTGTGGGCCTTCGAGCTCACCGCCGTCCTCCTCGTGATCGCGGTCGTGGGCGCCGTCGTGCTCGCCCGGCGCAGCGGCCAGCGCGCCCAGCTCGACGAGCACGAGCAGGCCATCGAGGAGCAGATCACCGCAGCCGAGCTGAGCGAGGCGGTCGAGGAGAGCGAGGCGGTCGAGCAGAGCGAGGAAGAAGTGGTGACGCCGTGAGCCTCGCCGCCCTCGACATCACTCCCAACTACTACCTCGTGGTCGGCGCGTTGATGTTCACGATCGGGGCCGTCGGCCTGCTGCTGCGGCGCAACGTGCTGGTGATGTTCATGTGCGTCGAGCTCATGCTCAACGCCGCCAACCTCACCTTCGTGACGTACTCCCGCGCCCTCAACGACATCGGCGGCCAGGTCATCGTCTTCTTCACGCTCGTGGTGGCGGCGGCGGAGGTGGCGGTCGGGCTCGCGATCATCGTCGCCATCTTCCGACGCCGGCGGGGCGCCACGGCCGACGACGTCCGGCTGCTGAAGGGCTGAGCGTGAACGCCCGCGACCTGCTCGATCTCGTCTGGATCGTTCCCGCGCTCCCCGCCCTGGGCGCGGCGATCCTGTTGCTGTTCGGCCGGCGGCTCGGCGAGCCCAAGGCCGGGTGGCTCGCCACCGGTCTGATGGCGCTGGCGTTCGGGTGGTCGGTCGTGATGCTGCTGGCGCTGCGGAACGTGGAGCCGCGCACGCACACCGTCGATCTCTTCACGTGGTTCCCGACCGGCGGGCTCCAGGTGAAGATGGGGTTCCTCGCCGATCCGCTCTCGATCACGTTCATCCTCTTCGTGACCGGCGTCGGGACGCTGATCCACATTTACTCGCTCGGCTACATGCACGGCGACGAGAACTTCGGCCGCTTCTTCGCGTTCATGAACCTGTTCTGCGCGTCGATGCTCGTCCTCGTGCTCGGGTCGAGCTTCCTGGTGACGTTCCTCGGCTGGGAGGGCGTGGGCCTCTGCTCGTACCTGCTGGTGTCGTTCTGGTTCCAGCGCAACTCGGCCGCGGTTGCGGGCAAGAAGGCGTTCGTCACGACGCGCGTCGGCGACTTCGGGTTCATGGTCGCGATGTTCCTGATCTTCGCCGAGCTCGGCTCGCTGAACTACAGCGCGATGAACGCCGGCGCGAGCAAGCTCGCCGCCGGTACGGCCACTGCCATCGCACTTCTGTTGTTCCTCGGCGCCGTCGGCAAGAGCGCGCAGTTCCCGCTGCACGTCTGGCTGCCCGACGCCATGGAGGGCCCGACGCCGGTGTCGGCGCTGATCCACGCGGCGACCATGGTGACGGCGGGCGTGTTCCTCGTCGCCCGCGCCCATCCGTTCTTCGAGGCGAGCGGCGGCTCGGCGCTCACCGTGGTCTCGATCATCGGCGCCGCCACTGCCCTGCTGGCGGCGACGGTCGCCCTCATACAGGTCGACATCAAGCGCGTGCTCGCGTATTCGACGATCAGCCAGCTCGGCTTCATGTTCCTCGCGCTCGGCGTAGGTGCCTACGCGGCCGCGATCTTCCTCGTCGTCGCGCACGCGTTCTACAAGGCGGCGCTCTTCCTCGGCGCCGGGTCGGTCATCCATGCCACCGACGACAACCAGGACATGCGGACGATGGGCGGGCTGCGCAAGTACCTGCCGTTCACTGCGCTCGGGTTCATCATCGCCTGGCTCGCGATCGCCGGCGTACCTCCGTTCGCGGGCTTCTGGGCGAAGGACGATGTGCTGTCGCGCGCGTACTTCGCCGGTGACTACGGCGTGTGGATCGTCGGCACGGCCGCTGCCCTGCTCACCGCCTTCTACATGACCCGCGCCGTCTGGCTCGTGTTCTACGGCAACGAGCGTTTCGAGGCCGTCGAGGCGCCGGACGAAGCGGAGGAGCACGGGTTCTCGCTGGAGTCCCCGACCGTGCCTGCGTACGTGCCGCCCAAGCCGCCGCGCCTGACGCACGAGCCCCACGAGTCACCGGTAACGATGACCTTCCCCATCGTGGCGCTCGCGGTGCTCGCCGCGGTCGGCGGCGTGCTCAGCCTGCCCTTCAGGAGCGTCGAGTTCCTGACCCAATGGCTCGAGCCCGTGTTCGCCGACGCGCCGAAGATCGACGTCACGTCGTTCGTGGCGGGATCGACCCTGGAAGGGATCTCGGTTGTCTTCGGTCTCATCGGCCTCTACATCGCGTACCGGATCTACCGGCAAGGCATCCCGTCGGCCGAAGGCGATCCGCTGCCCGAGCGCCTCGGCGTCGCCGGCCGGTTGTTCCAGCACGCCTACTACTTCGACGAGGCCATCGCGAACCTCGTGCGGGGTCCTGTGTACCGCTTCGCCGACTGGCTGAACCGCGGCTTCGACCTCGGGATCATCGACGGCGCCGTCAACGGCGTCGCCACGCTCGTGCGGGACTCCGGGAACCGCCTCCGGCGCGTGCAGACGGGTCTGGTGCGCAACTACGCCCTCGGCGTGGTGCTGGGCGCCGTCGCGCTGCTCGTGTTCCTCGCGATCAGGGCGGGCTGATGCGCGACGCCGGCTTTCCGCTGCTCACGTTCATCATCTTCACGCCGCTCGCCGGCGCGGTGCTGGTCTCGGTGCTGCCGCGGCGGCGCCCCGAGGTCGTGCGCGCGGTCGGCTACGTGGCCACCGCCGCGACGATGGGGTTCGTCGGATACCTGCTGTACACCTTCGACACGAGCGCCTCCGGCTACCAGCTCGTCGAGAACCACCCGTGGATCGACACGCTCGGTGTCCGTTACCTCGTCGGCGTCGACGGCATCAGCCTGTTCATGGTCGGTCTCACGGCACTGCTGTTCCCGATCGGGCTGATCGCGTCGCAGACGATCACCGAGCGCCTGAAGTCGTACACGATGTGGATGCTCGTGCTGGAGTCCGCGTTGCTCGGCGTCTTCCTCAGCCTCGACCTCATCCTCTTCTTCGTGTTCTTCGAGATCGTGCTCGTTCCGATGTACTTCATCATCGCCGGGTGGGGGCACGACCGGCGCGTGTACGCGGCGCTCAAGTTCTACCTGTACACCGCGCTCGGGTCGGCATTCCTGCTCGTCGGGCTGCTGACGCTGGCGTTCCTGCACGCCCAGGACCACGCGCTCACCTTCGACCTGCGCACCCTCACCGCGTGGGCCCCCGGCGGCCTCTCGGACGGCACGGCCAAGCTGCTGTTCCTCGCGTTCTTCGCCGCGTTCGCGGTCAAGGTGCCGCTATTCCCGCTGCACACGTGGCTGCCCGACGCCCACACCGAGGCGCCGACGGCGGGGTCCGTGATCCTGGCGGGCGTGCTGCTGAAGATGGGGACGTACGGGTTCCTGCGCTTCTCGCTGCCGCTGTTCCCCGACGCGAGCGTCTTCTTTGCGCCGATGCTCCTGGTGCTGGCGACGATCGGGATCATCTACGGAGCCGTCGTCGCGGCGATGCAACCGAACCTGAAACGCCTGATCGCGTACTCGTCGGTCGCGCACCTCGGCTTCGTCGTGCTCGGGATCTTCGCCCTCACCACCCAGGGCCTCGAGGGCGGCGTGTTCACGATGATCAGCCACGGGCTGACGACGGGCGCGTTGTTCCTCCTCGTCGGGTTCCTCTACGACCGGCGGCACACCTTCAACATCTCCGATTTCGGCGGGCTCTGGAAGGCGGCGCCGGTCTTCGGCGGGATCTTCCTGGCCGTCGCGTTCGCGTCGATCGGGCTGCCCGGGTTCTCGGGCTTTGTCGGCGAGTTCTTGGCGCTCATCGGCACGTTCATCGTGCACCGTCCCTATGCGGTGATCTCGGCCGTGGGCGTGATCCTGGCCGCCGTGTACCTGCTGTGGGCGTACCAGCGTGCGTTCACGGGACCGCCCGACGGTGCGAACGCGACACTACGCGACCTCAAGGTACGCGAGCTCACGGCAGTGGTCCCGTTGCTCGCGCTCAGCCTCTTCCTCGGCATCTACCCGAAGCCGGTGATCGACCGGGTCGAGCCGTCGGTGCGCCGCGTGATCTGCGGCGTCGAGCGGGGGAGCGACTACAAGGAGCCCGCGGTCGCGACCCGCAGGGCAGCCGTGAACCGTGACGACTGCGCGCGCATGAACACACGGGAGCTCGCGGGCCGGTGATCGCCTCGCTGCTCACCCAGGCGCGCGACGTCCCCGCCATCCAGACGCCGTCGGTCGACTGGCTCGCCGTCTCGCCCGAGATCGCGCTCGCCGCCGCCGCGGTGGCGATCGTGCTGCTGCGATCGCTCGTGCGCCGGGCCAGCTGGGTCTACCCGGCGTCGATCGTGCTGGCGTTCAGCGGCGTCACGGCGGCCGCCGCGCTGCTCGTACGCCAGTGGAGCGAGGTCCAGGACCACGGTGCCATCACGACGATCGCAGGCATGCTGCGCGTGGACGGGTTCGGCGTGTTCCTCGGCGGAGTGGTCGTGGCCGCCACCGCGCTCGGGCTCCTGCTGTCCGTCAGCTACATCCAGCGCGAGCGCCTCGAGGGCCCCGAGTACCTCGCGTTGGTGCTGCTGTCGGCCACCGGCATGCTCGCGATGACCACCGCCAACGATCTTGTCATCGTGTTCCTCGCGCTCGAGATCCTCTCGATCCCGCTGTACGTCTTGGCCGCATTCGACCGCCGCCGTCTCGCGTCGCAAGAAGCCGGGATCAAGTACTTCGTGCTCGGCGCGTTCTCGTCGGCGGTGTTCCTGTATGGAGTCG
>Ga0075424_100002512_pt1 | contig 16825 bp, 10 predicted proteins | sample SoiMethybrSBSTD3_FD_75301 | JGI IMG/M metagenome (GOLD analysis project Ga0075424, IMG submission 75301) | Bulk soil microbial communities from a Populus tree surrounding site in Tennessee, USA - Soil MetaG P. TD hybrid SBSTD3 | ecosystem: Environmental > Terrestrial > Soil > Tree plantation...
AAAAAAACAGAAAGAAGCGGATCCACTTTAGCGTTGCGCACGAACTCGAGACGCGACCTGCGAAGATCGTCAGCGAACCAGAGCGTGTCTGCATGCGCCCGGAAGACGCAAGGCTTGTGCCCTTGGTTGTCATTGACACGAGGGAGCGTCCAGATCTTGACTCGCTGTTTGCGTCGTACGCACCCGAGACCGTCGGCAAGGTGGCCATCCAGTGGGGGCGACGAGACGGAGCTCCGAAGGGAACTGTCACGCTGCACATCCACTTCATCGCACCCGTCAAACAATTGCTGATGCTGGATTTCGAAATAGTCCGGCACGGAGTGCTGGTCGATGGGATTCTGCGCGCTCGCGAACTGTACTTACAGGGGACGCGATCAGGTGACGCGGATACGCAACTGCAATCCAACAAGGTGAGAGTCGTCGTCCCGAACACTCAGTTCGACGGCATCTGGGAAGAATTGCTCATCGATGAGCTCGTTCAGCGATCGAAGGCGCTCGGTGCTACCGACCTTCATGCGCGCTTCCTCGCTCAAGAATCGATCCGACGCTGGCGGACCGGTCCGAGCTAACGACACACAGTCGGTCAGAACGTCCCCGGATACGCCCCGCCGTCAATCAGCAGGCACTGGCCAGTAATAAATCCCGCGTGCGCGGAGCAGAGAAACGCGCAGAGCGCGCCCAGCTCGTTCGCGTCGCCGAATCGCCTCGCGGGAATGGTGGCGATGCGCTTGGCGACGGCCTCGTCGTACGACGTACCCTGTTTTTTCGCGGCACCCTCGATCGTCGAGCGCAGGCGATCGGTGTCGAACGCGCCGGGCAGAATGAAGTTGATAGTGACGTTGTTCGCGGCGACGCTGCGCGCGACGCCAGACAGAAACGCCGTCAAACCAGCGCGCGCACCGGACGACAGATCGAGACCGGCGAGCGGCATCTTCACCGTTCCCGACGTGATGTTGACGATGCGCCCGAACTTGCGCCGGACCATCGGGTCGATGACCCGTTGCGTCAATTCGATGGCCGTCACCATGTTCGCGACAACGCCTTCGAGCATCTGCTCTCGGGTAAGCCCGCGGAAGTCGCGCAGCGGTGGTCCACTGTTGTTGTTCACCAGAATGTCAGGATCGGGACACGCCGCCAGCAGCGCCTGCTGGCCGGCCGGATCGCCAACGTCCGCAACAACACCCACGACAGTCGCGCCGGTTGTCTCATGAAGATCGGCGACAGTGGCATCTACGACCTCTTGCGTCCGGCCGTTGATCGTGACGTGACATCCTGCCTCTGCGAGGGCCTTGGCACACGCGCGTCCGAGACCGCGACTCGACGCGCACACAATAGCCCTGCGGCCGGCAATTCCCAGATCCATGTCGCGGTCTACGATGATTTGAGCACGCTGACGACGCGCGGCTCGAGGTAGGCCTTGAGTCCCATTTCGGAGTAGACGCGCCCGATCCCCGACTCTTTAGCACCACCGAATGGAACGGTCGCTGACGTGGCGCGATGATGATTCACCCACGCCGTCCCGACTTCGAGCCGAGACGCCAGCGCTGCAGCGCGCTCCGGATTGCTGCTCCACACCGACCCGCTGAGGCCGTAGCGCGTGTCGTTGGCACGTCTCAGCGCATCGTCCTCGTCGCTGAACTTCAATACCGGTACGATTGGGCCGAACTGCTCTTCGCGAACGAGACGACTGTGTTCGTCGATGTCGGCGACAATCGTCGGCGGCACGAAATAGCCGTCGGTTGCCGGCACTTCTCCACCGGCGAGAATGCGACCACCGCTGCGCTTCGTGTCCTCGAGAATACCGAGCACGCGATCGTATTGCTCGCGGTTCTGAATCGGCCCGAGCTGCGTGTCGGGCTCGAGTCCGCTGCCGACTTTCGCCTTGCGCGCCTCGTCAGCCAACGCTGCGCACAACGCGTCGTACACGCGTTCATGCGCGTAGATACGCTTGATCGCCATGCACACCTGACCGCTGTTCACGAACGATGCGAAGAACAACTTTGGCGCAATGGCCTTGGGATCCACATCGTCGAGCACGATCGCGGCATCGTTGCCGCCCAGTTCGAGCGTGACGCGCTTCAGCGTCTTCGCTGCCGCAGCCATGACCTGTTTGCCGGCTTCGACCGATCCGGTGAACCCGACCTTGTCGATGCCAGGATGCTCGGTCATCCAGCGACCGAGATCGTCGCCGCCGGCGAGTACGTTGACCACGCCGCGCGGGAAATGCTCGCGGGCAATCTCACCAAGCTTCAGCGTGCATAACGGCGTGTACGGTGAAGGCTTGAGCACGACGCAGTTGCCGGTGTAGAGGGCGGAGGTGAGTGGACCCGCGGCAAGGTTGATCGGCGCGTTCCACGGGGTGATGATGCCGGCGACGCCGAGCGGAAACCATTGCAGTTCGATCCGCCGCTGATCGTTGTCCTCGATCACCTGTGGCACGATCGGAATCCTCGTCAGGCCCTCCGATTGCGTCGCGGCGCGAGTGATTTCGTCTTTTGCCTGCGACAACGGCTTCCCCTGCTCCATCGTGAGCAGGTGCGCCAACTCGTCTTGATGCTGCTTGAGCGACTGGCAGAGGCCGCGAATGCGTTCCGCGCGATCCGCGAACGACATGTCGCGCCACCCGGGGAACGCTCGGCGGGCGCCCTCAACGGCGCGATCGAGTTCGACGCGTCCGGCAGCAGGGCAACGAGCAAAGACTTGACCCGTCGCCGGGTTGATCACGTCGAGGCTGTGCGGCGCGCCGATTGCCGCCCCGTCAATGAGCAGCGTGAAATCGGTGCGAATATCGGTTGCCGGATGAACAGGCATGACCGATCACAATATCAAACCTGTCGCGCCCGTAGCCAAAGGCGGAGGCGGAAAGGCGAAGGCGGATCGCCGTCATTCGTTTCCGAGTCGGAGGAAGTCTGCGATGTCCCAATGACCGGTCCGCGGCATCGGCACGTCGCCTCGTGTTCGCACCTCGAGCAGATACGGCACATTCGCGGTGAACGCGGTGCGCAGCGCGTCGCGCAGATCGCATGGCTGCTCCACCAGCGCTGCCTCGATTCCGAACGCCTTCGCGAGCATCACGAAGTCCGGGTTGTACGGCGTTCCATCCGGCCGTGTGAACTCGGTGCCGTACGTGTTGTTGAAGTACGTGGTCCCCACGGAACGGATCGTCGAAAAGCAGAAGTTGTTGAAGAGCACCCACACCACCGGCACATTGAGCTCGACGGCGGTGGTCAGCGCCCCGACGACCGAGATCAATCCCCCATCACCGACGAGACAGATCACTGGTGCGTCTGGCGCCGCAAGCTTGGCGCCGATCGCCGCGGCCGGTGCAAACCCCATGGTCGCCATTCCGCCGCTGGTGATGAACGAGCGCGCGGCATTGGCCAGCAGTTGTTGGCCGGCGCCGTTCTTGTTCCACCCGACATCGGTGACGTATACCGCGTTCTCTGGTGCGGCTGCCGCAATCTCCTTCAGGAGACGTGCAGGATGAATCGGTGTGCCGTTGTCGTCCTGGCTCTCTTTGAGCTCCTCGACCCACCGCCGCTTCCGTGTATCGATGGTTGAGAGTCTCGCCACTGATCGCGATGAGGGTGTGGCCGCGCCATCGAGATGCGTGAGCAGACGACGCAGCGTCGCCTTCGCGTCCCCGACGATCCCGACATCGACGGGATAGATCTTGCCAATCTCCTGAGGATCGATATCGATCTGAATGAGCCGTGCCGGTGGGATGGCAAAGGTGTGTTTGGGATCCCACGAACTGCAGTCCGCCTCGGCGAAGCCGGTTCCGATCGCGAGGACCACATCCGCTTCGCGCGTCGTCTCGTTTGCCGCCCGTGTTCCCCAGATCCCGGTCATGCCGAGCGCCAGTCGATGACGTTCGGGAACCACGCCTTTGCCCATCAACGTCGTCGCGACAGGAATGTTCAAGCGCTCGGCGAGACGAAGCAGTTCGTCGGAAGCCTCAGAGAGCGTGACGCCATTGCCGGCGAAGATCACCGGCTTCTGCGCCTCTTGTAACAGGTGCGCGGCTTCAGCAATGCCGTCATCTGGCCCCACGATGCGCCGGTACTCTGGACGACGCGCGACGGTGACGGGCTCCGTGCTGATCTGTCCGGAGAAGACATCCATCGGGATGTCGAGGAGGACGGCACCGGTGCGTCCGGTTTGCGCGACGTTCAACGCGCGGGGCATCACATCAGGCAAGAACTTCGGATCGTCCACCCGCCACACACGCTTGCAGATCGGACGGAAGATGTCGCCCTGCGAGGCATCGGCATGAAACCGGATGCCCTGATGCGGCTCGCGGGCATGGTGGTACGACGGCGTGTTGCCGGCGATGACGACCATCGGCGTGCAATCGGCGGCGGCGGTGGCCACGCCGGTCAAGGCGTTCGTCAAGCCCGGAGACAGGTGCACGTTCACGACCGCCAGCCGGTGCGACACGCGGAAGTAGGCATCGGCGGCGTGTGCAGCCTGTTGTTCGTGCCTGAACGAGACGTATTCGATTCCCAGCTTGTGGCACGCATCGATCAACGCATAGTTGGTGTGGCCACACTGTCCGAACACTTTCTCGACACCTTCCTGCCTCAGGCACTCCGCAATGAACATGGCTCCGGTCATGCGCTGGGATCTCCTCACGGGTCAGATGACACCGGCCTCTGCCAGTCGCTCGACCTCCTCGCAGTCGAGACCGAGCTCGCCGATGTAGATGTCATCGTTGTGTTCGCCAATCGCGCCGCCGGCAGATCGGATGGCGCCAGGTGTGCCAAGCAGGCGCGGCACGACGTTGTGCATTCGCACGATGCCGTTCTCCTCCGGCACATCGACGAGCAGCTGACGGGCGCGCCAATGGGGGTCGTCCTCGATATCCGCGATCGTCTGCACGGCGACCGCCGTCAAGGCGTTGCGATCGATGATCTCGAGATTCTCGGCGAGTGTCCTCGACCCGATGGCGTTGGCCACTTCGCGATCGAGCGCCTCGGCATTGGCAACCCGCGCCTCGTTGGTCGCAAACCTCGTGTCGGCGAGCAGCGCACCCATTCCATAACTGTGGAGAAAGCGCTCCGCCATTTTTGGCGTCGATCCGCTCACGGCTATCCAGCGTCCATCGCGGGTTGGATAGCAGCCGCGAGGACTCGAGTTCTTCGATCGGCTGCCGATACGCTCGCGCACGGCGCCATGGACCGCGTAGTCTGCGGCCAGTGGTCCAAGCATCGAGAACAGCGACTCGAACAACGCCACGTCTACGACCTGCCCGGCCCCGCCATGCACCTCGCGGTCGTACAACGCGAACATGATGGCGTTGACCGCATAGAGCGCGGAGGTCATGTCGGCCAATGGAAATGCCGGAACGATCGGCGCTCCGTCAGGTTCGCCGTTCATCGCCGCAAAGCCGCTGGCCGCCTCGACGAGCGTTCCAAACCCAGGCCGTTTCGCGGCCGGCCCCGTCTGCCCCCATCCCGAGATTCGCACCAAGACCAATCGCCGGTTCCATTCGTGCAGTCGTTCCCAATCGAGCCCGAGCGCCTCGAGTGTCCCTGGCACGAACGACTCGATCATCACGTCGAACTTTGGAACGAGGCGCTGCAGCAAGCGACGGCCCTCGTTAGACTTGAGATTCAGCGTGATCAAACGCTTGTTGCGCGCGTACACCTTCCACCAGAGCGGTTGGCCGCTGCTGGTCCACTGGCGCAGCGGGTCGCCAACGCCAGGCTGTTCGACCTTGACGACGTCGGCACCGAAGTCGGCGAGCAGCATTCCCGCAACACCGCCGGCAACGAGACGTGAGAGGTCGAGAACACGGAGGCCTTCGAGTGCGCTCACATCACTTCTTCGCGGGGAAGTCGCGGGTCAGGTACTCGACGATCGCGCGCGACTCCTCGTCGGTCACCTCCGCACCCAGGCCGATCATTTCGTTCACCACCAGCGCCCACGCGTCGCGCGAGCGTCCGTCGGCGGTAATCGTCTGCAGCCCATGGCAGTTCGTGCAGCGCTGCTCGGTCAGCGCTTTGCCTTTCTCGGCGAGTGCCGTAGCGGGCGCTCGAACGGTGGTGGTCGTCGTCGCTGCTGGTGCCGCAGCTGCAGTCGACTGCGGCACCGCATTCCGATCGGGCAAGGCGAAGGCGACGAGTTTCTGTGGATACAGCCCCGTACCGCCGCGATCGGTGTCGCCCGGCCCACCGGCCGCGATGACCACATACTGCTTGTTGTTGCGGCCCATGAACGTCATGGGCGTTGCGGCACCGGCCGCTTCGAGCTGCGCGTACCAGAGCTCTTTGCCTGTCTTCGCGTCGTAGGCTCGGAAGCGCGCGTCCTTCGTGGCACCGATGAAGACCAAACCACTCGCTGTCGCAATCGGGCCGCCGAGATTCGGCGTACCGGTCGGCGGGATACCTTTCGCGATCAGCTCCGGGTATATACCGAACGGGATCTTCCACACGACGTCACCGGTGTTCGCGTTCACGGCGACGAGCTCGCCCCACGGCGGCTGCTGACACGGGTATTTGTTGTCGTCCCAGAAGCGCGTGTACGCCAGCTCGTTGCGATACCCCTCGCCTTTCGGATCCGGCACCATCCGTCCGATCGTTGCCAGGTTGCTGGTGTTGACGAAGATGAGTCCGAGCTGCGGATTGAACGCGAGGCCGCCCCAGTTGCCACCGCCGATCGTTCCGCTGAAGACGACCGACACACCTTTACTGCCATACGGTGTGTACGGACCGTCGTTGTACATTTGTTCACGTTGCCACCACTCGGCGCAGAACTTGTTCGATTCGGGCGTAACCGTCGTCATGTCCGCCTTCGTCATCCCGAGCCGCGCCCATGGCGCCGGCTTGATGGGGAACGGCTGCGTTGGCGAGACCTGCTCACCGGGCACGTTGCTGGGCGGGACTTTGCGATCCTCGACACCGAAGATCGGCTTTCCTGTCAGCCGGTCCAGGATGAACAGCATGCCGCCCATCTTGGTGATCTGCGCGACCGCCGGGATGCGCTGGCCGTTTCGTACGACCTCGATCAGCGCCGGCGCGGCCGAGAGGTCTGAATCAAAGATGTCGTGACGTGTGGTCTGGAAGTGCCACTTGTATGCGCCGGTACTCGCGTCGAGCGCCAGCACGGACGCGGCGTAGAGGTTGTCGCCGGGGCGATCGCCGCCATAAAAGCTGCCGCCTGGATTCCCAGTCGGAAGGAACACCAGGCCGCGCTCCGTATCAACCGTGATTTGTCCCCATACGGCCGGTCCGCCGCGATCCTTCCACCCCTCGCCCCAGGAACCAAAGTTGCGATCGCCGGGCTGAGGTACTGCGCGGAAGCGCCACACGCGCATTCCAGTCTTGACGTCGAATGCCTGCGGATCACCAGGCGGGCCGACGACTGCACCCTCGGATTGCGAGCCGCCGACGATCGCGAGGTTCTTGTAGATCGCCGGCGGCGAGGAGATCTGAAAGCCTGTTCCGAATCCATCGCCGCGCGGCGTCGGACCACCGGGATGAACCTCGGCGACGCCGTTCGTACCAAAACTCTCGATCGCTCTCCCTGTCTTGGGATCGAGCGCGATCAATTTGTCGCCTGCGCCATAAAGCAGCCGCGCGCTCGCGCTCGCATCGCCGGGCCAGTACGCCACCGCGCGAACTGAACGCCCGCGCACCGGCGTTTCGTATCGCCACAGCTCCTTACCTGTTTCCGGCTCGAGCGCGACCACGCCGCCGTTCTGCAGCGTGATGTACATCGTGCCGTCGATCACGACCGGTGTGTTCTGCCACTTCCGGCCCCGAACGTTCGTATCGAACTCCCACGCCCGCGTCAGCTGATCGACGTTGTCGGGTGCGATTTGCGTGAGCGTCGAGAATCGCTGATGACCAGGGTCGTTGCCGTATGTTTTCCAGTCCGTTTGCGCCGTGAGCGCGCCGCCTGCGGTCAGTGCGGCGGCAAGCACGAGCAGTGATACCGGTCTCATATCAGAACGTGTACTTCACCGCGAATTGCATCACGCGAGCGTCACCCTGCGTGGCCGTGATGCGTCCAAAGTCGGCGCTGCCAAACGTGACGTTCGGGTTTCCGAGGTGGACGCGGTTCGTGACATTGAAGGCTTCGGCGCGAACCTCGATCCGTGTGTCGCCAGTCATTCGGAATACCCGCGACAAAGCGAGATCGATATTCCAGTACGCCGGCCCGCGCAGGAATCCGCGCGGTGAATCGCCCCACGAGCCTGGCGAATTCCCCGCGAATGCATCGGTGTTGAACCAGCGGGTGATCGTGCGATCGTCCAGATCGGGATCACCAACGACGATCGGGCGCTGATTGCCGAGGCCGGTGAGCGATCGATTACCGGTGGTGGACAGCGTCAGCGGGCTGCCGCTGCGCGCCTGAAACACCGTGCCGATCTGCCAATCGTTTACGAGGCGGCGAACCCATCCGCCGCCAACGCCGCTGACCTGATAGACAAACGAGCTATTCAGAATGTACGGGCGATCGGCGTCGCACGGACCTTCGTTGGTGCTCGGGTCATCTGGATCGGGGAACGAGTTGGTGATGTCCACGCCTGGTTCACCATCGTTGACGCACTCACTCAACGTCAGATTGGTGTTCATCGTCCACCCGTTGTTCAGGCGGCGCTGAAGGCTGAGAACGACGCCATCATAGCGACCGGTGCCGCCAAACGCTTCCTGAATCGTCGAGTAGTACTGGCCCTCGCTGGGATTGAGCAGAAACAGCCGTCGGCGGCTCTCGAGGTTCGCTTGTGTTGCGCTAGGCGTATACACAGCCGGGTTCAGCTCACGGCCAATCCAGGTGTTGGACGTGCGGTTCCCGAGATACGTCACCGACGCCATCCAGCTCGAGGCAAACTGCCGTTGATAGCTGACATTCCACTGGCGTACTTCCATCGGATTCAGATCGAACGGCATCGTCACGTACGTTCCGGCCAGCGGGAAGCGAATGTTCGACGGCGGCGGCAGCGGCGTTGGAAATGGATTTCCTCCAGGATACGCGGCCCATGGATCGGCGAACGACGCCGGGTTCGTTACTTCGACGGTGTTGCCGAACGGCGCATTCAGCGGATGACGTCCGTACTGCCACAGCCTTGGTGAATCGTAGTAAATACCTCCCGCTGCTCGAATCGTCTGCACGTTGTCACCACGCGGATCCCAGACGATGCCGACACGCGGCGCAAACTGCGAGAGCTTGGAGAAGGTGTTCGAGTTGTTGGGGAATCCCTCATCGCCTTCGAACATCAGACCGGCCGGCGCGTTGGTGAACACCGTGCTGCGGCGTCCGGCGAGGAACCAATCCATGTTGAAGCGGCTGTAGAAGCCGTAGTCATCGTGCGGCGCGATGTACGGTTCCCACCGCAAACCGGCGTTGAGCGTGATGCGATCGCTCATGCGCCACACATCCTGCATGTATGCGCCGACGTAGCTCATCTCCTGCCGCACGAGCTGATTGCCGCCCTGGCGGAACTGGCTCGGCAGTCCGAGCATCATGTCGGCGAGACCCAGTCGGCCGCCGCCGGCGCGGGTACCGTTGAAGGTGAAGATGCCGTTCGCCTGGAACGGCCCGACCACGTCAAGGCCCGGACGAATCCACGCCGCGCCGTACGACATCTGATGCGAGCTCTTGATCCAATCGATGTCTTCCGACACCTGATACGTGGTGGACTCGAACTGACCGGGGAAGCCAGCGCCAGGGAACCCGTTCGTCACGTTGAGACTGAAGAAGCGCAGACCAGGCTCCGTTGCGGCCGACCACACGTTCGATCCCAGACTCGTCCAACTATCCAGTTCGCTTCCCTGCGAACGGTGAATCCGTGAGCGGGCCAGGGCAAATCGAGTGGCGCTGATCAGGCGCGGCGTCAACACGTAGTCATGGCCCAACGACAAGGTCTGTACGCGATTGTCGAGGCCGAGCCCACTTCCCGTGGTCAACAGAAGATCGCCGCCGTCGAACGCCGGTGCCCGATCGTAGTTGGCGACATAGTAGCGACCGAAGACCCGCTGATCTCTTGTCGCCTGCCAGTCGAAACGCGCCACGCTCTGCTGCTCGTCGTTATTGTCTGGAACAGCGAAGGTCACGCGGCCGCAGGGATCGGTGGCCACCGGAAGCTTGTTCACGATCTTCATGGCGATCGGATCGAACAGCGTTGGACTCACCTGGTTGTTGACGAACGGAGTCGGTAGCGTGAGGGCGCGGCCAGCGTTGCATTCTGCGGACGCAACCTGCGTGAAGTCGCCAGCACGCATCGCCGCCGTCGGCACGAACGCCGTCGAGTCCGATGGGCGCTGGCGGTTGCGTGTGGCTTGCACCGCGCCGAAGAAGAACATCCGATTCTGACGTATCGGGCCGCCCATCGTTCCGCCGTACTGGTTGCGGTTCAGCCCGTCGTCCTTGGTAGCGAACTTGTTGATGGCATTGAAGCGGTGATCGCGGAGGAACTCGAAGAGATTGCCGTGAAGGCTGTTGGTCCCGGCCTTCGTGACCGCGTTCACCGTCGCGCCGGTGTAGATGCCGTAGCGCGCCGGACGCACGCCGCTCTCGACCTTGAACTCCTGCAGCGCATCGGGGAATGGCAGCGGCTGACCGATGTTCATCACCGGGTCATTGTTGAACGCGCCGTCGACGAGATAGATCGTGCTGTTGCCGGTGCCCCCTGCCACGGAGATGGCCACGGCGGACGGGTACTGACGCTGGCTGCCAATCATCCCGTTGGTCGGATTCGTCACTGCCGCGCCCGACAACAGCACCAGCTGTGACGGCTGCCGGCCATCGAGGGGCAGACCGACAAGCTCCTGTTCGCTGACGACGGTGCCGACGCCGGTGCTGCGCACTTCCACCATCGTCGTCGCCGCAGACACCGTGACAGTTTCGTTCAGCGCACCGAGCTTCAGCGTCACGTTGATGATCGGACTCGACCCGACCTGCAGCGTGATGCCACTCTGCTCGTAGACGCTGAAACCCTGAAGCTTCGCGGTCAGCTTGTAGGGACCGACGGGGAGATTTGGCAGCACATAGTCACCGCGTTCACCGGCGATCGCGAAACGCGTGAGTCCGGTTGCAGTCTGCGTGACCTGCACTTCCGCCCCGGGCAGCGCGGCCCCGGATTCATCGAGCACGACGCCCGATACCTGCGCGATGGCGACCGTCTGTGCCGACGAGGCGACAGGCATCGCCAGAATCACGCACACAAGAAAACCGCGACACATACGTCCTCCTCGGCTGCGGAACGAAGGCGTCCCGCACTCTACCGAGCGACTCGAGGTGCAGCAATCTCGTTACGGTGGCGATACCGTTACACGCGCGGTGTGAACATCACTTTGACGGCTTCACGGTGGCGGAGCACTTCGAAACCGGTGAGCGCCTCGGCGAGCGGCAAGCGGTGTGTGATCAGGCCCCGCGGGCTGACCTTGCCCGCGTGCACGAGCGCGATCGCTTCGGCGAAGTGACGACGCACGCTCGAGACCACACCGATCCACGTCAGGTTTTTGCGCATCACCTGCAAGACGTCGATCTCGGTGTTGCGAATGATTCCGAGGCTGACCAGCGTGCCGTGGCCGGAAACGATCTCGAGTGCGGTCTGGATGGCCGATGACGTGCCGGCGGCTTCGATCGAGATATCAAAGCCGCGACCCTGCGTGACGCCATTCGCGTGAACGGCTATCACGCGAAGATCGCCGAGCGCGACTTCGGCACCCAGCGACGCGGCGAGCGCCAGGCGCTTCTCATCTCCGTCCTGGCCATACACGACGATGGGCCCGACCCCTGCCGCTTGCAGCACGAGCAGGTGCAGCAAGCCAAGCGGCCCCGGCCCGACGATCGCCGCTGTCATACCCGGTGTTGGTCTCACTCGCTCGGCCGTGTGTACCGCGGTCGCCAACGGTTCCAGAAATGCCGCGTCGTCAAAGCTCACTTCGGCTGGCAACGGCAAGAGCGACCCGACCGGAATCACCGCACAGTCAGCAAGCAGGCCGGCGCACGTCAGGCCCAGATGATGCCAATCCGCGCATAGGTTGTAGTGTCCGCGCAGGCAATGATGACAACAGCCGCAGCCGGCCACCGCCTCGATTCCAACTCGCGTTCCTGGAGCAGGCCCGCCGGTACCGGGCCCGAGCTCGATAACCTCTCCTGCCGCCTCGTGCCCGACCACGAGCGGGCACGGCACCGGCCGGTTCCGGCCCCGATAAACGTCGTCAAAGATCAGCAGGTCTGTCCCACATAGACCGCTTTGATGAATCCTGACGAGCGCCTCACCCGGGCCCGGGTGCGGTGAAGTGGTCTCGAGCACGTGCAGGTGTCCGGCGCCGCGAGCGGTCTTGATCAGCGCTCGCATTGGAACACCGTCGGTCGCAGCGAGCTCACCAACCGAAGATCTCCAGACGCGCCTGCGTGCATGCGCGGATGATGTTGAGATACCGCTCGGTGCGCTCGGCGCCGTACAGCAACGGGTTCTTCGCCGGCGGGTAGTGTTCGTGTACGTACTTCGTGCGCGCAAGCAGATTCATATTGGTGTTCGGGTGAGCCTGCATCACCGACTCGACCCTCATCTTGATCGCCTCGTCCCAGATGTGCTCGTAGCCGCCGATGAACGACTCGCGGTTCGGCACATGAGAGCCGGCGGTGACGAGCAGAATCGGGTGCGTGCTTCCCTGGTATCTCACGGGAACGACCATGCCGATCGAGCCAGGCGTGTGGCCGGTCATCTGAAAGATGGTGGCGGTCACGTCACCGACCGTGATCGTCATGCCGTCGACGGCATCGATGTCGCGCTTCATTTTCGATGCTGGCGCAGAGCCGCCGCGTCCCGCGCTTCTGAGATAGATATCCCAGTCGTCGCGTCCCATGATGGCCCGCGCGGCGGTCGTCCGCTGGATGTATTCGCCGCCGCCAGTGTGATCGAAATGGTGGTGACCGAATACGACATACCGAATGCGCATCGGGTCGAGGTTCAGCTTCTTGATCGCTGGGATGATGATGTCGCGCGCGTCGGCTTCGCTGTTCATCGTGTCGAAGAGGATGTATCCGTCGTTCGATGTGATCAGCCACGCGCCTATGCTGGTGTTGCCAATCCAGTAGAAGTTGTCGAATAACCGCTGGCCGCCGATGACCGCCGTGGGGTTGGGTGCGGGAAAGGGCTGTAGCCTGGGCTCGCTGGCCGGCACGCCCACCGTCGCTCGATCCTCGTTCGACGCGCCCGCGCTGGCTTTGCAAAAAATGGCCAAGTCGAACAGCAGGTCCGGATCGCTGCCGGCAAGCGCACGTGCCTTGTCGACGTACTCCTTCGCCTTTGGTGGCATCGCGGCCCACTGCTCCACTGTGGGGTAACCGGCGCCTCGCCCACCGCCGCGTCCACCCTGCGGAGACTGCGCGAACGAGGCATTCGTCATGACGGCGATCACGCCAATGCCCAGGAGTACCGTTCTCATCTCACCCCACATCGCGTGCGAGTTACGGCAACGCGTACGCAATCAGCCGCGGTCCGGAGATCGCCACGTACTGCTTGCCGTTTGCACCTCTGTAACTGATCGCGAAGTCCCCGACGTTGAAGCCGGGACTGGCCGACCACAGCTCTTTACCGGTCATTGAATCGAAGGCGCGGAACTGTCCATCGGAAGTTCCACCGATGAACACCAGGCCGCCGGCTGTCGACATCGGCGCGCCCGAGTTGCTCGCAGTACCGGTCTTGGGAATGCCCTTCGCGGTGAGCTCCTTGTATTCACCAAGCGGAACACGCCAGATGATGTCGCCGGTGTTGGCGCTGATGCCGAACAGCTCTGCCCACGGTGGTGCGTTGCAGGGATATCCATCGCGATCGACGTAGAACTCGCCCGGCATCTTGGTCTTCCCGAAAGATGGCAGCACATCCGACGACAGCATCGCGGAGAGCTGACCGATCGTGCCGAGATTGCGCGCGGTGGCGAACACCATGCCGCGTTGTGGATCGAATGAGCCGCCGTCGTTACTGCCGCCGCCAGTCGAACTCGGGAACGACAGGCTTGGCACCATGCCGTACGGCGTATACGGCCCCATCTGCACGGCTTGGTCGTAGATCTCGGTGCAGTACTTTTCCGACTCGGGCGAGATCTTCGAGACCTCGTCTCGACTCATCGAGTTCCGCGTGATCGGCTCGGGCTTCACAGGGAACGGCTGCGTCGGCCACGCAGCATCGCCGAGCGCATCCGTCGGCGGCACCGGCCGCTCTTCGACACCGAAGATGGGCTCGCCCGTCAGCCGATTCAGAAAGTAGATGTAGCCGGTCTTCGTCATCTGGATGATCGCGGGAATCCGCTCGCCGTTGCGTTGGACTTCGCCAAACATCGGCGGCGCATTCAGATCCCAGTCGTAGATGTCGTGGCGAGTAATCTGGAAATGCCAGCGGTACTTGCCCGTCGCTGCTTCCAGGGCAACGACGCTGGCGGCGTAGAGATTGGTGCCAGGCCGGCTGTTGCCGAAGTTCTGATCGACGGCGTTGCCCAGCGCAACGAAGACGAGGCCGTTCTGATGATCGACGGTCAAGGGCTGCCACGAGCCGGGGCCCTTGCGATCCTGCCAGCCGTTCAGGCCCCACGTGCCGAAGTTCGGTTCGCCCGGCTGCGGCACGGTGTGGAACCTCCATACCTCCTTGCCGGTCAGCAGATCGAAACCGCGCAGATCGCCGGGAATGCCCCATCGATTGTGCTCGCCTGTGCGGCCGGCAAATATCGCCAGGTTCTCGTAGACGGCGATGGGCGCTGCAATGGCGTACGCTTCCCCACCGGGAATGCGGTCCATGATGCCGTTCTCGAGATCGATCACGCCGACACCGGGTACGAGCTGACCGGTCTTCGCATCCAGCTGCACGAGTCGCCCGCTCGTGATAGTCACGAGCACACGCGGCGCCTGTCCGGATCGTCCCGGCCAGTAGGTCACGCCGCGGCGGACCGACGCACCCGGCGTCGCCTTGCTGAGCGGGAATTTCCAGATCTCCGTACCGCTATCAGCGGCGAGCGCAACGACATTGCCGGCGCTGACGAAGTACATCGTGTTGTCGATGACGAGCGGCATTGGACCACCTGGCGCGTAGCTCCACGCCGGCGCCAAACGGGCAACGTTTGCCGGCGTGATGTCTGCAAGCGATGTGTGCTTCGTCCCGCCCGGATCGTTGCCAACAGTGGGCCAGTCCGCGTGCGCTGAAGCTACTGTGGACGAGTCCTTTGCGTCTTGCGCGCCCATCCTGGCGGGCAGCATCAGACCAGTCAAGGCACCGATGACTATCACGCGCTTCATCAGTTCTCCGCTCCGCGACAGCGCGCGGAGAATAGCAGGCGCAAGCATCCATGGTCCGACTGTTACGGTATCGCCACGGTTACAGCCTGTTGCGATACCGCAGGCGGGTATAGCGTGCGGCGCCATGGATCGCCGACAGTTTCTTCGCTCCAGCATCGGAGGAGTGTTCGCGACTTCACTCGCGAGGGTCGCGTCGCCGCAGAATCCGCCGGCGCCGTCAGGTCCGTTCGCGTTCGCCCCGATCACGCGACGCTTGATCCTTGACGCACACTCGCGATCGCTGCAGTGGCTTCGTTCGGCAGACGACGTTGCGAAGGCGGCGATCGAGATGGTCTGCGGTGGCGTCTGCATCACCATCGGCCGCTACCCGGCTCACGTTGATGCCGCGCGCGTCGCGCAGGAGCTGCCGGCGTTCGCCACTCGTCTCCGCGCGGACGGACTGCGAGTCACGCAGGTCGCTGCTCCCGCCATTCACGATGTGTCGGAGCCGAATGCGGAAGCCATCATCGGTGCTGTCGCGCAGGCCGGTTGCACGCATTACACCCTCGGTGGCTATACGTACGATCTGACGCGGCCGCTGCCGCCGCAACTCGATGCGATCAAGACCCGTCTCGAACGGTTCGTACGCCTGAACCAGAAGCACAAGCTCACGCTCGTGTACGAGACTGTCAGCGGCGCCTCGTCCGTCGGCGGCAATGTCCTCGATCTGCTTCCGGTGATGAAAGAATTCGATCCACGCTACATCGGCTTCGGATGGGACACCGGACACATGGCGCTCCACGGCGACGGCATGTGGGAAACGCTGATGCGTCTCGCCGCGCCGTACGTCGCGACGGTGTGCTGGCGCGACCGTGGATGGGTGCAGGATCTCGGCTTGCGCGGAGAAGGCGGACCGTACGCGGGACCGTATCCGCGCGTCGAGCCGCTCGTGACGCTGCCCGATGGCGGCGCCGTTCCTGGCATACCGGGTGCGGCAGCAGGACGCCGCGGCGGTGGCGCCGGTCGCGCGGGAGGACGAGCTGATGCTGGAGGCGAAGGGGAGTTGCCGGTACCCGTGGCGCGTGGTCGCGGCGCGGCTCGCGGTCCTGCCAACCCGGCGGGTGCAGGCAGCATCGACGACAGCAACCCCCAGTGGCGGTCAGTGAACGGCGAGATGCCGAAGCGTCCGATTGGCGGCCAGAACGCCAAGGGCGCGGGGTGGAGTGCAGCAGATGTCGCAATGGGAATGGGCGTCGTGCACATTCCTCGAGTCGCGACCGTCCTCGCTGAGATCGGCTTCAACGGGCCGTCTTCGCTGCGATCTGAACACGCGGGCATTGGCGGCGCCGAGACCGGCGCCGACCGAATCGCGCGTCCCCGTCAGTTCGTCATCGGCATGTTGAAGCGCGACGTCATCACGATCCGGAAGTCATTCGAGATGGCCAATCGCGGCATCGCGATCTGAACCGTTGGACCGATCCGGTTCGACGTAGAACGGAGGCTTCAGCCTTCGCGGAAATGCTCTGAGAAAAGACCAATGCATCACGCAGAGATCGGCGAGACGCGGAGAACACAGAGGCGACCGACGGTGCCAATCACG
>Ga0075424_100002513_pt1 | contig 16824 bp, 13 predicted proteins | sample SoiMethybrSBSTD3_FD_75301 | JGI IMG/M metagenome (GOLD analysis project Ga0075424, IMG submission 75301) | Bulk soil microbial communities from a Populus tree surrounding site in Tennessee, USA - Soil MetaG P. TD hybrid SBSTD3 | ecosystem: Environmental > Terrestrial > Soil > Tree plantation...
ATTTTTTTGCAGTACCCGCGGTCAGACAGTGTCCGAGAGGCTGCACCCCGGAGGGTGTGCGAGGCCGGTGCGGCGACCGTCTACTTCGTGCTGTTCACGGTTGTAATTCTCGGGTTCGTCACGTTCGCGACGGACGTGGGACGGATGTACCTGATTCAGGGTGAGCTCCAGAATGCCGCTGACGCGGCGGCGCTTGCAGCCGCGCTGCAGCTCAACGGGACTTCCAATGCGCTGACCCACGCGGACGATTCCGTCACGGCAAGCTTCGACTCGACGACGGGCAATGACAACCGGTTCAACCTTCGGCAGAACTCGATCGAAGTTCCTGCCGGGCTCGTGGCCAGCCGCGAGACAACCTACTTTGCCACGCATGATGACGCAGTCGCGAATCTCAACAGTGGACAGGCCGGCGGCATTGATTGGGACAGCGGCATGTATCCGAAATATGTTCGCGTCCAGATCACGGCTCAGGCGCCGGTGCTTTTTGGACAATTGCTGACGCGCGTTACCGACACGCTGCCCAACATCACGGTTTCCGCGGTTGCCGGAGTGAGTTCGCCGATGTGCTCGGTCTGCGGTATCGAGCCGCTGGCTATCGTGGATCCCAGCCAGGGAACGGATCCCGTCCACTACGGTCTCACGCTCGGACAGTTCTATACGCTCTACCTCAATACCAGCCAGCAAACCCCGAATGCGCCCGTCACGGCAACGGCTCTGCAGGACACGCTGGGCGTTGTGCCTTACGTAGTGCTCAATCATTTGCCTACGAACGGCGGCGCTCTCGACATCGATGCTCAGATGTTCGTGATCGGTGCGAATGGCTTTTCGCGCTCGGAGAATGTAACGGCAGAAACGATGGAGGTGTTGTATCCAGATCTTGTCGGCAACGTTGTGGCGCCAATTGGGCAGGACATTCTGTGCGGACTGAACACGCGCTTCGGGGTGGATCCTTCGGAGAATGTCTGCTCGACGCTGGTCAGCGGTGAATTCACGGCACTGGCTCCTTCTTTTAGCGCCGACTCCGATCTGGGAACCGAGACGTACGCTGCCGGTTTAGGGTTGCAGGACTACGCAACGGAATACGACGGGTCCACGCGGCGAATCATCACTGTCCCGGTCATCGATGCACTCGACGCGCTGAACGTGCTTGGCTTCCGTCAGTTCCTTCTCGAAATGTCTTCAACAGTAATGCAGGGCCTGGATCCTTCATTGACCAGCGGCGCCTTCCGCGTTCAATACATCGGCACAGTTGTCCCGCTTCGGTGCGGCGGAATCGCCGGAGTTTGCACCATCACGAACGGCGGTGTTGGAAGGGTGGTGCTGCATTGAGATCACTAGGGAAGGAAATTGGACATGGGACATGGGACATTCCAACATTTGACACCCGCACGGTTGTCAAATGTTGGAATGTCCCATGTCCCATGTCCAATGTATCTGTCAAACGACCCAGTTACCCAATGAACCAGCGCGGTCAGGCGCTCATCGAAGTGGCTATCCAGATTCCCCTGATTCTGGCCCTCCTCTTCGGCGCCGTCGAAATCGGTCGTGTCTTCTACACCTATCACGCGCTCAACAAAGCGCTCCGCGGCGGAGCGGGCCTGGCGGCCCGTGCAATCGACGTGAACTACTGCGATACCTCCGACGTCACGCTTACCGACGTCCGAAATTTTGTCGTCTACGGAAATCTTCAGGGTGAGGGCAACCCCGTTGTGCCGGGTCTGACCACTGACATGGTCCAGATCCTCCCGGAGCGGAGCATCCCCGACAGCACTGGCATCTCCGAGTGCGTCTGCACCGATGCATCCGACAGCTGCGACGTCACGACCGCAGGCCGCGCTCCCGACTTCGTCGTTCTCAACTTCGGACCCGACGGCTTCCCGCTCCGCATCCCATTCCCATTCTCGACCATCAGTACAGTGAGCCTGCGCGTTTCCGTGCGCATGCCGGTGACAGGGAGCTGAGATGAAAAGGAACCGGAAAGGCCAGGCCGCCGTCGAACTCGTCATCGCGCTCGGGCTGATCGTCATTCCCATGACGCTCGCGATGCTCGGTTTCGTCGAGATCATCTGGACGTATCACGCGCTGACCACGCTCACGCGCCGGGGTGCACAGTATGCCGCGAATCACTGCTGGCAGGACAGCGCCGGGTCCAACGTCGTCACCTGGATGCAAGCGAACTCTCCAATGTTTCCCGATCGTCCCGACCTCGCCAGCGGCGCGATTCAGATCCAGGTTCAATACTGGACACACGATCCCGACAGTCACACCAGCATTCCCTTCGAATGCGGCGGCGGATGCGGCGCGGAGTGCGTGCCCGACTCGGTTACCGTCAGCATCCAGGGTTATTCGTTCAACCACTTCTTCCCGATGCTCGGCTTCTCACCGATCCAGGTACCGCCATTTTCCACGACCGTTGCGATGCAGAGCGCGGGCGTGAATCCTGAAACCGGAGCCGCCGCGCCATGATTCAACTCATCGTCGCCAGCGCCGAGCGTCGCTTTCACGATTTCGTTGGGGACACGAACGTCGAGGTCATCAGCTCGTCCGAAGACATGGGGCCCAACCTTGCGCCGCGCATTCTGCACGACCTTGCGTCCAGTCCACAGGCGGCGGTTCTCCTCGATATTTCACTTGATGTCGAGCAGGGTCTTCGCACGCTCGAACAGATCCGGCAGAACGCACCCGACGCCTACGTCATTCTTTCGGACCTGAACTGCACTCAGGACTTCCTGCTGCGTTCGATGCGTCTCGGCAGCGCGGACTTTCTCCAGCAGCCGCTGAAGCGCGCCGAATTCAGCGAAGCGATGACCCGTCTCGAGCAGCATTCACAGCGCATCCAGCGCCAGGATCGGCAGCTCGGACGCATGTACAGCTTCGTTGGCGTCAAGGGGGGCGTCGGCACAACCACGGCGGCCATCAACTTCGCCGCGACCTGCGCGAAGCACGGCAAGTCCACGGTGCTCGTCGATCTCGATATGGATTCCGGAGATGCGGCCTGCTATCTCGGCCTGCGCCACCAGTACTCGCTGGCCGACGTGGTCGAAGGCCTGGATCAGATGGACCAGGCGATGCTCGAAGGCATCATGGTTCGCGATGCGCTCGGGTTCCAGGTCCTGTGCGCACCGGAAGAAGTCGAACGATCGCGCTTAATTGGCGAAGAGCACCTGCGCGAGATCGGCAGCTTTCTCATCGAGCGCTATGACGTCGTGATCGTCGATGGCTCGCGTGCGCTGGATGGTTTGCTCCTCAGCTGCCTGGAGCTTTCCGAATCGATCTTCGTCGTGCTGACACCCGAGTTTCCGGCTGTCCGGAATGCGCAGCAGTATCTGGCCGCTCTCGCCCGCGCCGGCTATGGGCTCGAAGCGGTGAAACTCGTCGTCAACCGATGGGAAAAGCGCGGCGGTCCGATGTACGTGAATATGGATCAACTGAAGCAGACGCTCGGTGCGTCGCCCTTCTGGGCGCTGCCGAATAACTACGAAGAGTCGATGAAGGCGATCCACGAAGCGAGACCGATCGTCATGAAAGGGAATGCAGACCTGGGACAGTCGTATCGAGATTTCGCAAAGAAGCTTGGCCTGAACGGTCAGCCCGTGGCTGGTAAGAAATAGATTTTGGATTAAGACTGGAAAGAAGCCTCATAGTCCCCTCCTCTAGAGGAGGGGTGGGGGCGCCATCAACAAACGTTAGAATGGCGCGGCCGGGCTGGTCAGAAATAATTCCGACCACCCCGTCTGCTCCGCTTTGGAATGGGCCTTTTTCTTAAAAGCTAAATTATGGCCTACGTACCAACATCACGTGCCGCAGCGAGCCATGCGGACCTGAAGTCCAAGGTCCACAGGAAACTCCTGAAGTCGCTGAATAGCGAGACGCTGCGGCTGATTTCCAAGGAACGGCTGCGAGGCGAGATCGGACAGGCGGTCGAGAAACTCCTGCTCCAGGAAAACATCCCGATGACGCTGCCCGAGCGTGACCGCATCATCGAAGAGATTCTCGATGAGGTCTTCGGTTTCGGCCCGCTCGAGCCGTTGATGAAGGACGCTTCGATTACCGACATCCTCGTCAACAACTACACGAAGGTCTACATCGAGCGCCGCGGCATGCTTCACAAGACGCAGGTCCAGTTCAAGGACAACAAGCACCTTCTCCACATCATCGAGAAGATGGTCACGGCCGTCGGACGCCGTATCGATGAAGCGAATCCCATCGTCGCCGCGCGACTCGCCGATGGGTCGCGCGTCACCGCCGCGATACCTCCGATCACGCTCGATGGTCCGGCATTGTCGATTCGAAGATTCGGCGGCCACGTTCTCACTAATGACGAGTTGCTTGCGAACGGAACGCTCACGCCGGCCATGCTGCAGTTGCTGGACGGATGCGTCCGCGCGCGTTTGAATCTGGTGGTCTCCGGCGGAAGCGGCAGTGGTAAGACGACGCTGCTGAATGCGATGTCGCGCTTCATTCCCGACACGGAACGCATCGTTACGATCGAAGATATCGCCGAGTTGATGCTGCAGCAGCGCCACATCGTGCGTCTCGAAACCCGCGACGCCAGCATCGAAGGCCAGGGCGCGATCACACCGCGCGACCTGGTGATCAACGCCCTGCGCATGCGTCCCGACCGCATCATCGTCGGCGAAGCGCGCGGTCCGGAAGCGCTCGACATGCTCCAGGCCATGAACACCGGCCACGACGGTTCCATGACGACGATGCACGCGAACTCGCCGTCGGATTGCTTCCACCGGATTCAGACCATGGTTTTGATGGCAAACGTCGGACTGACCGAACCCGTAATTCGCCAGCAGGCGGCGGCGGCTATTCAACTCGTGGTGCAGACGTCGAGAATGCGCGATGGTTCTCGAAAGGTATCGAGTATCGCTGAAGTGATCCGTGCGACCGACACCGGCGTCGAGCTTGGCGAAATCTATCGTTACGAGCGTACCGGGCTCAACAAGTCCGGCCGTGTGGAAGGCCGATTTATTTGGACCGGTTACCGCCCTCAATTTTTACACCGGCTGCAGTCTCGAGCCATCGAGGTGCAATTAGCGTAATTCGCGGCTATGACGACTTTTCTCACGATCCTCATCTTCACGCTAGCCACGGCCGCTGCCGCGGAAATTTCGATCTGGGGCCCGGAGCGCCGGGCTCGTAACGAGATCGGAAATCGCCTTCGGAATCTCCGGGTGGCCGCCGGCCCCCGCGCCGGCTCTCTGCTCCGCCAGCAGCAATTCGGTACGCATCGTCTCGAAATCACAAAATTGCTCCAGGCAATGATTGATCAGGCTCGTCTGCCTTACCGCGCCGGGAATGTTCTGACATTCAGCGCGCTGCTGCTTGCCGGAGGCTACTTCGTCTCCGACCTGCTTCAACTTTTCCCGTTCTTCATTCTTAAGTTATTTTTCGCGATCGGCTGCTCGCTGGTCCCGTACTTCTACATTCGGATGATTCGGAACCGCCGCATGCGTCAGATCGAAGCGTTGCTCCCCGACGCGATCGATCTCTTCACACGCGCGATGCGCGCCGGCCACAACATCCAGTCTGGTTTAGCTGTGCTCGCCGACGAAACGCCTGAGCCGCTCGGCAGCGAATTCAAGAAACTCATCGAGGATCTGACGCTCGGATCGCAGGTCGCTGAAGCACTTCACAGTCTCGGCGATCGCGTGCCGCTGCTCGATCTTCGATTCTTCTCCACGGGTGTTATCCTTCAGCGCGAGACCGGCGCGAACATCATTACGGTGATGGAGAATTTGTCGGGTGTTATCCGAGAACGCCTGCAGCTTCGCGCGCGGCTCCGCGCACACACGGCGCAGCAGCGTTTTTCGGCGGGTCTGCTCTGCGGGCTGCCCATCGTGAGCGGTATTGCGTTTTATTTTCTTCGGTACGAGTACATCTCCGTACTGTGGCTCTCGCCGATGGGCTCCTGGTTTTTGATTTACGGAATCGTTTCGGAAATCATCGGCATTCTCGTGATCCGGCGAATTGCTTCGGTGAGGCTTTGATGGCGTTAAGTTATCCAACTCTGTTCCTGCTCAGCTCGCTCGCCTGCGCTACGTTGCTTGCGGCGGGCGTGACCTATTACTTCCGAACGAAGGATGACGCGCTGACGCACCGGTTGCAGGAACTTCAGGAGCAATCTGCCGGCGGCATTACGCTTCTCGGCGGCGATTTCTGGGGCGCGCTCTTGAGATCCACGTATGGCACGATCTTCGGACAGGCCTGGTTCCGTCAGAAGGAAATCGAACTCATGCGCGCGGGCTATCGCGGTCCGCGGGTGGTGAAGATTTATGGAATCGCGTCGCTCGCCTTCACCGCGGTTCTTCTGGCCCTGGCCCTGATTTTGCTTCAGGGCCAGGACCTCTCGATGTGGCTGCTCGGCATCGCCGGCGCATTTATCGTCGGCTACTTCATTCCGGAGCAGGTCCTGACATCACTCAGGAACCGCCATCGCCTCAGCCTGATGGCGGCGTTGCCCGACACGACCGACATGCTGAGCATCGTTCTCGGCGCCGGCCTGTCGCTCGACCAGGCGATCGCGCGCGTGGGTGAAGAGATTCGGTTTGTCTATCCGGAGCTGGCGGACGAGTTCTACTGGATGACGCTCGAGGTCCAGGCGGGACAGCAGCGTGCCGTAGCATTCCAGCACATGGCGCAGCGCACCGGACTGCTCGATATCCGCTCGCTTGCCGGCATGATTGTCCAGGCCGAACGCTTCGGCACGAGTCTCGGCCAGGCGCTGCGGATTTACGCGGATTCTGTGCGCATGAAACGCCGCCTCGAAATCGAAGCGACGATCAACAAGGCGGCGGTGAAGATGGTTTTCCCGATCGTGATTTTTATCCTGCCCGCGTTGTTTATTGTGATCCTCGCGCCGGGTATACTGTCGATCCTTCGCGACATACAAACGATAGGTCGACCCTAGAGCGTGGGGGGACCGGCCGGTGGTAATGAGGCCGCGTAGCGGTGTACCGAACGATCCGGACGGTGGGCCCGACGCTAAGAATATTAGGAGAACGCGTTTATGCTTTTTGCTCTGTGGCTTCTTCAGGAAGCAACCGACACGGCCGCCCCCGCTGACAACACCAACACCATTCGCATCGTCGCCGGCGTCCTCGCGCTCGTATGCGTGGTCGTCATCGTCATGCGCCGGAAGAAGAAAGCCTCCAAGGAAGACTGGTCCTAATTCAACGAACGCGGGCTAAAGCCCGCGACTACGTGCATGCCGGAATATTCCGGCCAACTCGTAGTCGCGCGGCTTTAGCCCGCGTTTGTTTTGACACTCCTTCCCGCCTGCTGATATAACCGTCCCACTTATTTCCGTACCTAAAAAACTATTGTTCTCAGCACTTTTTCGTTTTCGAAAACTTTGGAGGGGACACATGAACGTGGGCTGGTTAGGACGAATCTCAGTTTTTCTTCTATTTCTGTTCTGCGCTTCGGTTGCGATGGCGCAGCTTGACACCGGCACGATCTCCGGCAGCGTCACCGATCAGACCGGCGCGGCCTTGCCTGGCGTCGAAGTCAGCGTCAAAAACGTAGGCACCGGAATCACGCGCAGCCTCGTGAGCAACGAAGTGGGACGCTACGATGCAGCGGCGCTGCCGGCCGGAACCTACGAGGTAACGGCTTCACTTGCCGGTTTTCAGACTCTGGTCCGAAGCGGCATTGTCATCGCGGTGGGCAGAAACGCCGTTGTTGATATGGCGCTCAAGATCGGTCAGGTCAGCGAGCAAGTGACCATCACGGCCGAAGCGTCGCAGGTGGAAACAACCACGGCGACCGTCACGAACCTGATCGATGAACGTAAAGTCCTCGACATTCCGCTTAACAACCGCGATCTGACGCAGCTGGCGCTCTTCGACGCGTTCGTCATGAAAACGCCGTCGGGCTCCGGCACGGGTCGCAACGCGTCAGGCGGTTTAGGCGACCACCTCACGGTTGCCGGCATGCGCGGCAGCAACAACATGTATCTACTCGATGGCGTGAGCAACGGTGACTTCACCAACAACGCGCAGTCGGCGACCACGGGCTACACCGGCGCCGAGACGATCAAAGAATTCCAGGTCATCACGAACAACTATTCGGCGGAATATCAGAGCAAGCCCGGCGCAATCGTGAGCGCGATCACGAAGTCCGGCACCAACCAGTTTCATGGCTCGCTCTTCGAGTTCCTCCGAAACGACAACCTCGATGCGTACAACTGGGCCAGTAAAGCCAGGGGTGGCGCGAATCCTGTGAAGCCGGAATTCAAACGTAACCAGTTCGGTGGTTCTTTCGGTGGGCCGATTCTGAAGGACAAAACATTCTTCTTCGGCAGCTACGAGGGAACCCGCGAGAGAAAAGGCGAGACGCTGGTGCTGACGCTGCCGACGGCGCGCGGACGGGCTGGACTGCTCGGTCCGAATCGATACGATAACCAGCGGCCCGAACGCTTCAATCTTGCGGAATATAATGCCGGCATATCGCCCATCAGGATCGATCCGAGAGTCGTTCCATTTTTGAATCTTCTTCCGTTGCCCGGCCAGGGGAATACGGTTCTACTCGAGGAGCTGCGTGACCCGGCCTCCGGTTTGCTTGACGGTTTTGCACGGGCTTCAGGTCCAAGAAAGAACGTGGCGAATGAAGATTTCGGCGCAGTAAAGATCGACCATCAATTCGCCAACCAGAAGCAGGGATCGATCGCGTTCACATTCAACATCGACCGCTCCGACCACAATATTATTGATCCCGTTCCGGGTCTTTCGAGCGCTGTTGGTGAACGCGCCGACAAGACGGTCATTTCGGTGCGGCATACCAGCATCATCAGCCCATCAACTCTGAATGAGTTCGCATTCGGCTTCAATCGTAGCGAGCCTGCGCAGTCGTATCCGAACAATGAGCCGAACTGGAAGAGTTTTAACGGCGCCGACCTGCGGTTCATCCCCGATCGCGAGCGCATGGGCCAGCTGACTTATGGCGATGGCATTTCGACCATGGGATTTCCCAGGGACCGCGCGTTGTTTTTCCAGGACATGTACACGTTCCGCGACAGCCTCTCTTTGAACCGGGGCAACCATACTTACAAGATCGGTGCCGAGTACAACCCGATGCGGCTCGTCATGGATCAGGTCGATGGCAGCTACAACGCCGTTTACTCCTTCAGTACCTTCCATGCGTTTCTCGCCGGCGATGTGAACCAGGTGGAATCCGATCTGCCGCCGCAGTTCAAGCTTCCTACGGGACAAATTCATCAGGCTGTGAAGGTCTTCTATTGGCGCCAGAAACAACTCGGCACCTATTTCCAGGACAACTGGAAGGTGACGAAAGCCCTGACCCTGAATATGGGGATGCGTTATGAGTTTGTGACCACACCGAAGGAAGACAACGGGCACGTTTCGAACTTGTTGAAGATTACTGACCCGGTGCCGACCATTGGGCCAAACTTGATGTTCAATAATCCGACAAAGCGGAATTTCAGCCCCCGTATCGGTTTTGCGTATGCTCCTGGCGGAACTACCAACAGCGCGATTCGAGGTGGTTTCGGTATCTATTACGACCTGCCGACGGCGCAATACTGGAGATCCCATTCTCAGGAGGCCGTTCCGTTCGTCGTCGCTGGATTCTTCAACAAGTCCGACGTCCTGCGGATATTGGGCCCGACAGCCTCCATCGACTTTCCGAGAGCGCCAGTGACGCAGGCGTCCCTGCTGGCGCAGGTGCCGAGTTATCGCATGTGGGAATTGGAAAACAAACCTTCCTATGTGTATCGCTGGAGCTTGAGTCTCGAGCGGCAGTTCGGCACGTGGTTCGGCCAGATCGCGTACAACGGTTCGGCAGGCCGGCATCTGTACACGCAGTCCGACGCGAATCAGGCGAAGTGGATCGGGTATCCGAATTATCCGACGCCGGGCCAAGGTGTACTGCAGTGGGCGCCGACGCCGACTAATGTGCTGGGTGACGCCATCAATCCGGCGTTTGCAAATATCTGGGTGCTCGCGCCGCGCGGCAGCAGCAATTACCAAGGTGTTTCTTTCAGCGCGCAGCGGCGCGTTGCGAAGGGTCTGCAATTCCAGGCCGCGTATAACTTTTCAAAGAATATCGATTTTGGGTCGGGATCTTCGAACGGCCAGGACAACCTGCCGCAAAATCAGCGGATCAATAATTATTGGGATTGGGGTCGAACGAAAGGCCTGTCGTTGCTGAACGTGAGACAGAACTTCGTCAGCAGTTTCGTGTATGACCTGCCTGTGACCGAATTCGGTGGAATTCTCGGTGCGGTGCTCAATGGATGGCAGATGAACGGAGTTCTCAGTATCGCTAGCGGTTCACCGTTTACCGTGACCGATAGCAACACCGCGCAGTCGAATGCGATGCGGAGAGCGTCACTCACGCCCAATCTGATCACCAGCGGAGACCAGAACAAGGTGATAGGAAATCCGGACGCGTGGTTCGATGTCAACCAGTTCATCCCGTCGGTTTGCCGCGCCGGCGTGTACTGCATCGGCAATACACCGGGCACGCCGAACTACAATCCGGCTCTCGCTTCGGGCGCAACCGTACCACGCCCGGACCTTGGGTACGTCGTCGGTTTCGAAGGAATGGTGGGTCGAAACACGGTCATCGGACCCGGCGCCGCGACGTTGGATTTTTCGACGAGCAAGAATTTCAGGATCAATGAATCGCAGCGCATCCAGTTCCGTGCGGAGTTCTTCAACATCACGAATCATCCGAACTTCCGGATTCCCAATTCCGGTTTGTTCACCAACAATGGAACGCGAAACGTGAACGCCGGGCGCATCGATTCGACGCGCACGCCCGAGCGGCAGATCCAGTTCGGTTTGAAGTATGTTTTCTAGGCGGTAATGAACGCGGGCTACGGGTGTGTTGTCCAAATTGAAAGGAAAAGTTCAGGGATGCTGCTATTCCCCTCCTCCAGAGGAGGGGTGGCTGCGCATCAAGAAAATGCTGCGAAGCAACCTTTGAAGCGCAGACGGGGTGGTCAAAACGTTTCTGACCACCCCGTCCGCTCCTAATCAAAGGATGCCTTCGGCAATATTTTTTTGAGGTCGCGTCCACCCCTCCTCTGGAGGAGGGGAATAGCAGCAGTTTTAAGGTTACATCCTGGCACCTTCCGGCAGGCACGTAGTCGCGGGCTTTAGCCCGCATTGTTATTTAATGGCCGGTGGAAGCCCGTACCCTCCGACAGGAAGATTCGATCTAAACCAGATCACGATGTCGGCTTCGAGATCCGGTTGCTTCTCAAACATCGATGCCGCGTGCCCCGCACCCTTGAACATCTCCACCTGGCTGTAGTTGTTGGAAGAGACTCCCACGAGTTTCTTCACAGCAGCCGCAGCCTCGGTATCCTCTTCGCTCGCCGCACCGAAGATTGAAAGTTTGGGCGTGTTCTTGATGTACGCCTCACCGCCGGCATCCGTTCCGCCCGAAAGCACGACGAGCGTCCTCACGTCGGGATGACGTTGGCTCGCATGCACCGCCTCGTTCACACCGCAGCTGCCTGCAACAATTCCCAGTGCCCTGCTGTTCACGAGACTTTGTGCCGTAAGAAATCCGAAGGCTGCATCGACGTCCGCCGGCATGCGGTCCATGATCTTCTGCCGCTGCGCGGCGAAGTCTGTATACTCTCCGGCCTTGCTACCGCCGAATCCGCGGAAGTCAAACGAAAGCACGTTGTATCCGGCAGTGCTCAACATCGTTCCGAGAGTATCGTAGACCTGCCGATCCGCGTTGCACTGATGCAAGAGAAGAAGGCCGGGCCCGGGCTTGCTCGAAAGATAAAGCGTGCCCTTCAGATTGAATCCATCGGCGCCGGGAAAGGTGACGTCCTTCTTCTCAGCCATTGACGGCGTCGTAAGCAGGAGAACAAGACACGGTACAAGCCAGAATTGCTTCACCATGTCATTGTTCCTTCACGAAGTCTTTTTCGTTCGCCTCGCGATCCATGATGAATCCCATATTCGGGGTTCCCATTTCTTCCCAGCTCTGGCCGCCGTAGTAAACCCATTTCGTCGGATCCGGGTTGTACTTGTTGTTTGGCGAATTGTCGTATCGGAATTGCACGATCATCTTCGAGCCCTTCGGGATCTTCACCGAAGTCCTGTAAGTCAGTTGCCAGTTGAAATCGTAGTGAGGAACGTCGAGCACAATCTGTTCCTTGCCGTCGGGATAAATCAGCTTGTACTGGACGCTCTTTCCGCGCACGTGCGCGTGCGGACGGAACCAGACGAGTTCGGTGTCTCGAAGAAAACTGATGGTCGCCGGCGGCCCCGGATAATTATCCGCGCCCGGCGGAATCGCCAGCTGTGCGTTAGCCTGTTGGCGCTCCGTCGGCGCGGCATCGTCTTCCGCGCCGAACTGCGGAACGTACTTCTTCTGCGGCGGCGTCTTCGCTACGGTGAAACCGATCCTTAGATTATCCGTGGTCGCAACGCCGTTCGCCGTGTAGTGAAGATTCAGAAGGATGTCCGATCCCTTGGGCACAAACACGCCGGCATTCGCCGGACGATAATCTTCGAAAGGCAATCCGGGCAGGTAACAGAACTGGTTGCCGCCGCCGATGACCGCTCGGCCCGGTCGCCGTTTTTCTTCCGTGCTTCCGACCGCACGTGTAACGACGATGCCCTCACGCGGCTGAGTGTTTCCGTCACGCGCCTTCATCACGCCGTCTTCGTCTCGGGGAACTTCCATCCATTCATAAAGGTTGTAAGGGGTTTTGGGATCATGCCGCGCGATGTCGAAGCAAAGATGATGAGCGACTGCGGGCGCGCTCGGTAGAATTTCAACCGAAGTAACCCAGGTATCTTCTTTGAACGGTGACGGAACCGCGAAGTGTTCCCATTCCTTGATGCCCTTTGCGGGAACTTGATATGGCGGCAACTCCACAACGACATCGGGCTTGATCATCCATCCGCCTTCGGGCCACTGCGCAGGAGCAGGTGCATCCTTCGCATCGCCTTCGATGGCGCCGGCGTCGACCCACGCTGTAATCTTGTCAATCTCGGCTTGCGTCAACGAGCGCTCGTTGTCAAAGTGCCCGTACTGCGGATTCGCAAACCACGGCGGCATTTTCCGTGCGGCGACGGCGTTCTTGATTGCTTTCGCCCATGGCCTCGTTTCCTTGTAACTCATCAATGAAAACGGGCCGATTTGACCAGGCCGATGGCAGCCCTGGCAGTTCTTCTGAACGATAGGAAGCACATCCTTATAGTACGTAAGCGAACCGTCCGCCCCTTCAGTAACGGGCTTCGCTACCAGCGCGGTACCAGCCAGAAACGCACCAATGGTGAGCAGAACTGCCGAAATCTTGGTCGCCATGTCTTGGGCCTCCCAGGGAATAGGTGATTCGTATTTTCCAACTTACCTCAGCCCGGCCACAAGCAGTTTTGGGGAAAAACGGGGTCTGGCCCCGTTTTTCAATATTTGTAATTCACGATTAGATGCGCTTTATTCGAGGTTCCATTCCCCCACTTCGGCGCCGTCAGCGGCTCCGGATTCACCACAACAACATCGAACCGCCCCGCTCGCCTCAACATATTCTCGTCCAATGTCAGCGCCAGCTCCGTCGCACTTACCCGCTTCCACGGAACGGAAATCCCATCCACCAACACCCTCGACCTCGCGACAAAATTGAATCCCTTCACGTTGAGCGTCGTAGTCGGTGCGCCCTGCGTGATCATCACCGGACTGATCGTCGTGATCGCCGGCGGCGGCGACTCGATAGGATCCGGAAAATTCTGCCCGCCGGCCCGGCCTTCCGGATACTCCTGCCTGAGCTTCCTCACCCACGTCAGATCTTCCACCGCCCGGATGTCGTCGACCGATCCGCCAAACGGCGTCGAATACCACGCATGAAATCCTCGATCCACAACCTTTCCATCGAAGATCACGTTATCGATCTGCCGTAGGTTCGCGACGTCATCCAGAGGATTCGCATTCACGATGACCAGATCCGCAATCTTCCCCTTCTCGATCGTGCCGATGTTGTTAATGACCTTCATGCCTTCCGCCGGCCATCGTGTCGCCGCCTGGATGATCTGCATCGGCTTGATGCCCCCCTCCTGCCAGATCTCCATTTCATCGTGCACCACAAACCCCGCAACTTTTCCCGCATTCGTGTCGCCGCCGATCAGCGGATGCCCGCCCGCATCAATCAGCATCTTTTGAAACCGGAGGATGTTCTGATACGACCGCTGCCTTCGCTCCCGCACCGGCCCCGGCGCCTCCACGCGACGCCGCGTCTGGTACTGCTCCTTGAAAAACGCATCCGGATAGTACGCGCGCAGCCCCGGATCCTGGAGAGCCGCAGCGAGGTACGACTCGAACCGCGCGAGATCTTTCGGATAAATCGGGAACAGGTGAATGATGTTGGGAACCGGCCGGACGTCCTCTCGTACGAGGATGTCGATCAGCGCTTTCGCCTTCGCATCGTCCATGTCGGCGTAACGATCGAGGTCGCCGCCTGTGACCGTCGAGCCGTCTTTCTGGATGGCGGCGCCGATGCCCGACGCATGCGGAATGATGTCCACGCCCGCCGTCGCGCCCGCCGCCGGCGACATCTTGCCGCCCGTCCGTTGCGTGCACGGCTTGTTTCTAGCATGGGCAAGATCGCATCCCGCCTTCACCATCTCCGGCGTGAAGTTATTCCCATCGTGAAACATAATCTGATCCGCTCCCGCATCGAGCAGCCGCGTCACGACAGCTTTCGTCTCGTCGACAGTCTTCGGCAACTGGCGTGTCTGTAGCGGCGTCTCCCATCCGGTGAGTTCCTCCGGATCCACGCCGCCCATATGCCCGACGCCCACCCACACTCTGGGGCCCCGGATCTTCCCGTGATTGACCGCATCTCTATGTACGATTCCCCATTCGTCGCCGTTGCCGATATCGCATCCCGACGTTACACCCTGATTCAGTTGCGGCTCCGAATAAAACCACGAGAAATTCTGCTGACAATCCCACAACCCCGGCACGACCCACTTTCCCGCGGCATTGATGACCTGCGCTCCCGCCGGCGCCTGAACCTGACCCGCTGTACCGACGGCCGTGATCTGATTCCCCTGAATCACAATCACCGAGTTCGCGACGGGCGCCCCGCCATTCCCATCAATCACCGTCCCGCCCTGTATCACCAGCGTCTGCGGCTGCTGCTGAGCATTGACTGCAACCACGCACGCCAACACAGCAGCGCACACCACAAGCAAACTTCGAGTCATGATCCTGACCATGAGGTCCTCCTGGTTTTGGATTATTGCGGGCAAATTGTTACACACCGCGCGACTGCAGTGAAGAACAACGAGGCAAGAAGGCTGGTCCTAACCGATTTTCCTTACCAACGATTTGGGCAGGCGTTTAATTTCGCGTGAAGAATATAAACATGCAGTGAAGAAGGGCCGCGTGACAATCTCCGGTCACCTTCGAGACGATATTCATCCGAAAACGTTCAATAGCGTTTTAAACAGGCGAGCCTAAAATGACTTTCGTGAAGTATGGAATCGTGATCGAAACGGGCGAGAGCAACTGTTCGGGGTATGTGCCGGATCTGCCGGGGTGTGTAGCGACGGGCGCATTTATTGAAGATACGAAAGAACGGATTCGGCAAGCTATTGAGTTGCACTTGAAGGGAATGCGAGAAGATGGGGATCCGATTCCGGAACCGCGCACCGTTTGTGATAACGTCGAAGTCGCTTAGGTAACGTATTCGATTTTCTGATCGTGCTTACTGTGGAGCGAGTTCGATCGAAGTCGCGTCGCGACTGTGATCCTCACCCGGCGCTTCGCACGTCCCTCTCCCAGTGGGAGAGGGACTCTCGTCAAATTTTTCGCTTAACTGCAGTTGTGGATTCCGTGCGTCGTGGGGCAGGCAGTAGTATTCTTGCACGACATGAAACGGCTAATGATCTTCGCGTTTGTCGTTGCGCAGGCCGCGGGCCAGGGAAAATGGTCCGAGAAGGCTCGGCTGCCCGAACCGCGGGGTGAAGTAGGGGTCGCGACCGTCAACGGGACGATTTATGTGCTTGGGGGTTCGGCGCGGGGGCGGGACGATCAACCACTCGTGGAGGAGTACGATCCGGCAACCAATCGGTGGCGCGAACGAGCACCGATGCCGCGCGGGCTGAGTCATGCCGGCGCGGTTGGAATGAATGGAAAGATTTACGTCGTCGGTGGGTTCACGCGCAACGTTCATATGGGCGCGCTGGACGTCGCCTTCGAATACGATCCGGCGAGCGATACCTGGAAAACGCTGGCGCCGATGAAGAATCCGAGGGGCTCGGTCGGCACGGCTGCTCTTAATGGGAAGATTTATGCGATCGGCGGACGCGGCGTCGACACCGTGACCGTTGCGACGCATGAGGTCTATGATCCCGCCGCGAACAAGTGGAGTGAACTGGCGCCATTGCCAAAAGCTCGCGATCATCTTTCGGTGATTGCCGTCGATGGCAAGATCCACGCCATCGGCGGACGCTTCAACGCCACGGTCGACAATACCGGAATGCACGACGTCTACGACCCTGCAAAGAACGCCTGGACATCCGCGGCGCCGCTTCCCACACCGCGCAGTGCATCAGCACTGACACAGTACAAAGGCCTCATCATCGTTGCGGGAGGGGAGTGCAACAATCGCAAGACGTTCGTTGAAAATGAAGGTTACGATCCGAAGACCGATCGATGGATGACGCTGGCGCCGATGGCGATCGGACGCCATGGGTTCCGCGCGGTTACTGTTGGAGATCTGGCCTATTTTGCGGCTGGTGCCGCAGGATGCGGAGGAGCGGATCTTTCGGATACGCTCCTCACGTTCAGTTTTCCATGAGAATCAAACGCGGGCTAAAG
>Ga0075424_100002514_pt1 | contig 16822 bp, 18 predicted proteins | sample SoiMethybrSBSTD3_FD_75301 | JGI IMG/M metagenome (GOLD analysis project Ga0075424, IMG submission 75301) | Bulk soil microbial communities from a Populus tree surrounding site in Tennessee, USA - Soil MetaG P. TD hybrid SBSTD3 | ecosystem: Environmental > Terrestrial > Soil > Tree plantation...
CGATGCCCTTCGCCCTTCTGCCCCATGGTGAGCATGCAGACGTTATCCACGACCCGCCCCGTCACGGTTGCCGGCTTCCCCTTGGGCGCTTGCGCTGCTGCGCCCGTTGCCATCGCGACGACGAACGTCCCCGCCAGTGCTCCGATTTTTCACAGCGGGATGGTGAGTCCGCTCGTATGCGTGAGCAGATGGCGCAGGGTCACGTGCGGCTGCCACGCGTCGTTCGCCGGAATCTTCCAGGACGTCAGCCAGGTGTTGACATCCGTTTCCAGGCTGAGAACGCCGTCCTGCACCAGGCGCAGCGCGGCCAGCGCGACCACCGGCTTACCAAGGGACCCCCCCTGGAACAGAGTGCGTGGCGTGACAAGATCCGGTCCGCCGGCTTCGAGAACTCCCTGGGCGTGAGTCGACCGGACCTCGTAACCGTCGATGACGGCCAGGCTGATGCCGGGAACTTTGTAGAAGTCCATGCGCTCGACCAAGGTCGCAGTCCGAGGCATATGGCTCGCCAGCAGTGGAGGCACGACTAGGCCCCGCGTAACGCGGTCGAGTCGTTCGTCCGACTCCCCGGCGCTCTCGACGCTCGTCATCCTGGACCTCCCAGGCAGACCGAAGTCCGTGCTGGTGGATTCGCGTGCGCCAGAAGCATAGCCGACGTCGCCGCGGCGGTGGCGTGAATGGATCGACGGCACAACGCCCGTGCTAGACTTCTCGCAAAATGCACTCGAGTGACGCGACGCAGATGCCGACCGCGTCTCCGACTCTGCGGCCCGAGGGCATCTCCATCGTCTATCCCACCAGGGACCGGCCGCAGTTCATCACACAATCGCTGACCGCGCTTCTACAGAATACGGTTCTGCCGGATGAGATCGTCGTCGTCGACCAGAGTCGAACAGATGCCACTGGCCGAGCCATTGCCGCACTCGGCTCGCCTCTGATCGTTCATGTCCCGTCGACGGAGACCGGTCTATCCCGCGCGAGGAATACCGGAATCCGATCAAGCCGCTTCTCCATCATCGGATTCATCGACGATGATTGCATTCCCGCGCGGAACTGGGTCGCCTCGGCGAAATCCGTCATTCAACGGTCCCCGGAGTCGGCGGTCTGGGTCGGGAAAGTCTTCTACGATGAGCACGACATCAGCGACCCGGTCATCCAGGCGTCACGGGAGACGTTCTACAGCCGCAAGGGGACGCACGATCCGTGGCGCTTCGGCCCGGCCGGCGGAAACTCGTTCTTTCCACGAACGACGTTCGACCATGTCGGATTCTTCGATCCGCTGCTCGGACAGGGCAGCGAGTTCCCGAGCTCTGAAGATGGTGACATGGTCTACCGCATCTTCAAGGCGAATCTCCAGGTCACCTATTCCGATCGGATCCGCTCCTATCATCTGAACTGGCGCAGTGAGGACGACGAGCTCGGCAACAGCTACAACTACGGGCTCGGTTTCGGGGCGCTGATGGCGAAGCATGCGGCGCAAGGCGACTACTATCTGGCGACGGTCGTCTTCGGGCGCCACTTCCTTCCGAACTACTTCCTCGTACCACTGTGCTTCCTCCTCGGCCGGCGCAGGAAGTTCCGTCATAGCCTCAAATGGTCGCAGAGCATCGTCCAGGGATTCGTCCGGTGGCGGCGGCTGCACCGCGCTCAGTCCGCGGCCCCGCGCCGGAGTGGCCCTCCGGCGTGACCGCGGCGCGGACTACTGACGACAGCGTCCCGCTGACGTGACGGACGTGGGCGGGCCTCTGGCTCGACAGACTGGCTCGGCCGTCGTCTGGCAAACGGTCCAGCTTGTCGGTGTGAATGCGGCGCACGTCGTTCGCCTCATCGTTCTCGCGCACCTGCTCTCCCCGGACGATTTCGGACTGCTCGCCATGGGTCTCACTTCGGTGGAGCTCGTTCTTCAGGCCACGGACCTCGGCATGATCCCGGCGTTGGTCCAGCGTGGTGATGCCAAAGCCCCTGACTACGACGCCGCCTGGACCATCGGGCTGATCCGTGCGCTTTCGCTCTCCGCAATTCTCGTGGTGATGTCGCCGGTGGCGACGATCGTCTTCCAGGACCCGCGGGCATCCGAGGTGGTACAGGCGCTGGCAATACGGCCTCTGCTGCATGCGGCCGCGAGCATCCGGATCGCCGATCTGGTCCGGAACCTGGAGTTCAGGGCGCTCGCTCTTCTGAAGCTCTGCGAGGCCATCGCCACCACCGCCGCGTCTATCGCGCTCGCCGGCCCTTTCGGTGTGTGGGCATTGATCGCGGGGACACTTGATCGGACCTCTCCTGGCGGCGGCGATCTCGTATCGCGTCGCCCCGTACCGTCCACGTCTGAGAATCGAGCGCGCCGCCACCCGCCGTCTGCTCGGCTTCGGTCGCTGGGTGTTCCTCAGTGCCCTGCTTGCGGCGGTCGGCAACCTGATCCTGCAAGCAGCGATCTCGCGCGAGCTCGGAGCCGCTCAGCTCGGCCTCTACTTCATGGCGGCGCGATTCGCGTACCTTCCCCTCGAGGTGCTGGCCGACGTGGTCGGCACGGTTGCCTTCCCGCTTTACGCTCGCCTTCAGTCCAACGTCGAACAGGCGACGACGGTCTTCCGGAGGCTGGCCATCGGGAGCTCGGCGATCGCCTACCCCATGCTCGCGCTGCTCATTGCGCTCGCGCCGTCTATCGATCACGAGCTCCTCGGGTCATCCTGGACCGGCACGTCGGCCATCATGCGTGTCCTGAGCGTCTCGGCCGCGCTCGGTCTCTTCGGCGATCTGGCCGTGCCGGTGTACAAAGGACTCGGACGGCCGCAGTCTGTCACGGCACTGGAGCTCGTGCAGTCATCGATCGTGACGATCGTGGTCTGGCCGTTCGTCACGCACTACGGCGTCCTTGGTGCGGCGCTCGCCTGGTTGCCGGCCGTGCTCGGCTCGCAGTTATTGAATCTTCGGCTGCTCGCCGCCGTCCTTCGACGGCCGCTCCAGGGGCTTCCCCAGCGATTGCTCGCTATCAGCGCGATCTCGATCGGTGCAGCTGCCATCGGGCCTGTCGTTATTCTCGTCGTCTCTGGTATGCTCGGGCTCGTCGTGGCCGCATCGACGTCAATTGTCGTCGCCGCCGGTCTTCTCCTGTGCCTCGACTGTCGCCTCGATCTCGGTCTCGTCAGTACCGTCCGCGAACTGTTCGGCGTGGACCCGGCGCTCCTTCGGGCGAGGCTGCCACACGGCCGTCGCCGGCCGCCCCGGTGAGGCGCCTGGATGATCCTTCCCGGTGTGAAACACCTCGCGCATTCTGGTCGCTGGCTGCGGAGCCGGTTCATCCGCGGCGGCTTGATCCTCGCCTATCACCGGATCTCCGCCGTCGATTGGGATCCGTTCTCGTTGTCCGTCTCACCGGAACACTTCGCGGAGCACCTCGCCGTGCTCCGGTCTCATGCGAGCCCCCTTCGTCTGGCCGATCTCGTGCAGTCGCTCGACACGGGGCGCATCCCGTACGCCGCCACTGCGCTGACCTTCGACGACGGCTACGTTGACAACCTTTCTGTTGCGAAACCGCTGCTCGTCCAGCACAGCGTGGCGGCAACCGTCTTCGTCGCCACGGGCCACCGCGGATCAGAATTCTGGTGGGACACGCTCGCGAGGCTTCTTGCGCCCGGCCAGGAGCTCCCGGCCACTGTCCGGATCGCCGTCGGTGAGCGCATCCATACCTGGAAGTCTCCACCGGCGGGCGACGTCAACGGCAGACGACGCCTGCTCTTCTCCATCCACAGCCTGATGCAGCCGCTGTCGCCGCCACTGATACAGCCCATCCTCCATAGCCTGAGCGCCGCGTTGTCGCCGATGTCCACGCCAGCGCCGTTCTCTCGTGCGCTGACGACCGACGAAGTGACGGAGCTCGCGCGTGGGGATCTCGTCGACATCGGTGCCCATGGCGACACGCATTCGCTGCTGGCGCAGCTTCCCGTGGCCAGTCAGCAGTCCGATATCCGGCAGAGCAAGACGGTTCTCGAGAGTCTTCTCGGCCGACCCATACTCGGATTCGCCTATCCATACGGCTCGGTGTCGCCTGCAACGCTGAACATCGTCCGCGGCTCGGGATTCGCGTTCGCGTGCTCGAGCCACACCGACGTCACGTCGGCGGGCAGCAATCGCTTCCTGTTGCCGAGGTTCTGGATCCCCAACTGGGATGGGCGCAGGTTCTTGGGCTGGCTCATGCGCTGGCTCAAGAAATGAGTCCGGCGCCGTGACGGCGGCTCCGATCGTCTCGGTGGTGATCCCGTTTTTCAATGCGGCGGCGTTCAGCCCGAGGCGATCCACAGCGTCGTCGCCCAGACATACGACCGCTGGGAAGTGCTGCTGGTGGACGATGGGTCGACGGATGACAGTGCGCACATCGCCAAGGCGTGGGCCGCCCGCCATCCGGCGCGGATGCGGTATCTGGACCATCACGACCACGCGAACTGGGGTATCAGTGCCTCACGCAATCTCGGCATACGACACGCGTCGGGTGAGCTCGTCGCCTTTCTCGATGCCGACGATGTATGGCGCCAGGACAAGCTCGAACGACAGGTCCGTCGTCTCGTCGCACACCCCGATGCCGGGATGCTCTACGGCCGGACCCAGTACTGGCATAGCTGGCCGGACAACATCGACGGAAAGACCCGTGACTACACGCCGTCGCACGGGATTCCGGCCGACACCGTTGCGCGGCGCCGCACCTGCTCACCGGGTTCCTGTCAGGTACCGCCCGGGTCCCCTGTATCTGCAGTGTCCTGGTGCGTCGCTCTCTCGTCGAGCGGGTCGGCGGGTTCGAAGAGTCGTTCCGGGGGCTCTACGAGGACCAGGTCTTCTACGCGAAGGTCTGTTTGAGTACGCCGGTGTTCGTCTCGGACGATTGCCTCGAACGATATCGTCGGCACGCCGGCTCGCTGTGCGTGCTCTCCGAGCGGACCGACGCGGATCAGATCTGGCGGCGGCGATACTTGCGCTGGCTCTCACAGTATGTGTCGGACGCCGCGATCGTGAATCGCGACTTGTCGCGGCACTCAGGGCGCAGCGGTGGATCTGGGGGGACGATCGCAGCGCACATCAGCCGCGCTGGCTACAGCGCCTGGTCCGCGGGGCCAAGAAGACGGTCGTGCGTCTCGCGGACGTCGGACCGCGCATCGCACGCCGGCCTCCGGCCACCATGCCGCCTGCCGGCCGCGATGTCGGAGCGCGAGGTAAACCGATCCGATGAGCGAGCGCTGGCAACGGCCGTCGGTCGTGCAGCGTTTGCGTCGGCTCCTGAAGCCCGTCGCGCTCGGCGACGTACGACGCATCACGCCCATCAGCGCCAACTGGGGTTTTGACCACGGCCTACCCGTCGACCGCTACTACATCGAGCGGTTTCTCCGCGAGCACCGGAGGGACATTCGCGGACGTGTGCTGGAGATCAAGGAGAGCGCGTATACGGATCGCTTCGGCACCGCGGTGGAGCGTCGGGACGTCATGGATATCGACCCCACCAATCCCCGAGCGACGATATGCGCGGACCTGGGCGCTGCCGACGGGGTCGCCTCCGCCACCTTCGATTGCTTTTTACTGACCCAGACCTTGCAGCTCGTCTATGACGCGCCCGCCGCGATCGCCCATGCACACCGGATCCTGCGCCCCCAAGGCGTGCTGCTCGCGACGGTGCCGGTCGTCAGCCGGATTGCGCGTGGGCAGTCGTTCGTCGACCACTGGCGGTTCACTCCGGCCGCCTGCGCTCGTCTCTTCGGAGAACGCTTTGGCGCCGAGCACGTCGACGTGACGTCGCACGGAAATGTCCTGACGTGCATCGCGTTCCTGCTTGGTCTCGCGTATGACGAGCTTTCGCCTCAGGAACTCGACTCACCGGACGACGACTTTCCGCTCCTCGTCACCATCCGCGCGATCAAGACAGCCGCCTGAAGCGGTGCCGGGTGGCGTCGTCAGACTCCAGTGTCCGCCGTACTCCACGGGTTGACAGGGCACCGACAACCAAGATAAGGAAGGTGGCGGACGAGACGTCTACCTAACGTTCGAACCGGGTCGACGAAGAGAGGTCGCGTATGGGCACAAACGATAGGATGCCGAGAGGCCCGAGCGCCGCGGCGTGGAACGAAGGTCGCCGAAGGCTGCGGATCCTGATGTCAACGCTCACCTTATTGGCGACCACATCGTCGATGGGCACGCCGGTGTCCGTCGCGCAGGAGCAGATCATCCGCTTCGGCGCATCCCTGTCACTGACAGGACGCTTCGTGGACAACGCCCGCCTCACCAAGGACGGCTACGATTTTTATGTCAAGCACGTCAACCAGCGCGGCGGCATCGACATCGGAGGCGTGAAGCACAAGGTCGAGATCAAATACTACGATGATCAATCGGACACCACGACGGCGACGAAGCTCGTGGAGAAGCTCATCGTCGAGGATAAGGTCAAGTTCCTGCTCGGCCCGTACAGCAGCACCATGACGCTTCCGGTGACCAAGGTGAACGAGCGGTACCGGATCCCGATGGTCGTGGCTCACGCCGCGTCGACGCCGATCTTCGAGCAGGGCAACAAGTACCTGTTCGGAACGCTCAACACCGTCGACCAGTATTTCGAGAACGTGCTACGCATGGCTGCCGACACCACGCCGCGGCCTCGGACCGTCGCCATCCTCAACGAGAACGCGCTGTTTCCTCAGCTCAGCGCCGATGCAGCGGTGAAGGTCGCGCAGCAGCTGGGCATGGAGATCGTCTACAACGAGAAATATCCGACGGGCATCAAGGATCTGTCGTCGTTGCTCGCGGTGATCCGGGACGCCAAGCCGGACATCCTCTTGGGCTCCGGCTACATCGGGGATATGATCCTGCTCGCGCGCCAGGCCAACGACGTTTCCGTGAGACCGAAGATCTTCGGCATGGCGCTCGGCCCGACCCATCCCCGCTTCATCGAATCGCTCGGCAAGATCGCCGAGGGGATCGTCGAGCCAGTGCAGTGGGCGCCCAACATGCCGTGGAAGGATGAGATCTTCGGGTGGACCGCGCGTGAGTACGCCGACATCTTCAAGCGGGATTACGGATACGAGCCGGACTACCATCCGCCTCAGTCCACGGCCGCCCTCCAGGTATTCCATCGGGCCATCCAGAAAGCCGGCTCGCTGGATACCGAAAAGGTACGAGATGCGATCGCGGCGACGAACATCATGACGGCGTACGGTCCGGTCAAGTTCGATGACCGCGGCGTGAACGTCGGCAAACGAATGGCCGTGATCCAGATCCAGGACGGGCGACCGGTGGTCGTGTATCCCACGACCGCGGCCGAGAAGAAGCTCGCCTATCCGAGATAAGAGGCGCGGCGGCGCGCGGCGGAGACAACGGCCGCGCGCAGGCACGCACTGCCGCCCCTCTCCGCCCCGGGGCGCGCACCGCCGGCGATGCCGCAGCACGGCGCCGCTGGCGGTATCGGCCGAGCTGATGCTCACGCCGATGCGATGCTGATCCTGCAGTTGACGATCAACGGTATTCTCGTGGGCGGTCTGTACACCTGCATCGCGCTCGGATTCTCGATCATGTGGGGCGTCATGAACCTGATCAACCTCGCCCATGGAACCTTCATCATGTTCGGCGCCTACATCGCCTTTCTCCTGTTCACGATCGGCGGTGTTGATCCGTTCCTGGCCATCCCGGCCGCGGCGGCGGTCATGTTCGCGGTGGGCTATCTCCTGCAGCGCGGCGTCATCAATCTGGTCATCCGAGCGTCCGTCTTCCTCACGCTGATCCTCACCTTCGGCTTCGACATGCTCCTCGTCAACGTCTTGCTCGTGCTGTTCAGCGCCGACACCCGCTCCGTGACTCCCGCGTACTCCGGCGTCGGCATCCATTACGGCGGCGTCGTCGTTCCCTACGTGAGGATCGGCGTCTTCGTCGTCGCCATCACCCTGACGTATCTGCTCCACGTATTTCTGACGCGGACCAAGCTGGGCAATGCGATTCGCGCGACCAGCTTCGATCGGGAAGCCGCCGAAATGGTGGGCGTGGATGTGGCCCGAATCTTCCCAATGACGTTCGGCATCGGAGCCGCCATGGCCGGCGCGGCGGGGGCGCTCGTCGCCATTACCTACTCGATCTCTCCGGTGCTCGGCGGAGCGTTCACGATGAAGGCGTTCGTCGTCGTCGTGCTGGGCGGGCTGGGCAGCGTGCCGGGCGCTGTGCTGGGCGGCCTGACGCTCGGTATCGTCGAGCATCTCTCGACGCTGGTGGTTCCCCCCCGTTATCAGGAAGGGATCGGGTTCATCGTGTTGCTCATCGTCCTGCTCCTGCGTCCGTCAGGTTTCTTGGGAAAGCCGTTCTACGCGGAAGTCAAGGCATAGGGCGGCCGCCTCCCCGGTGCGTCGCGCATGACGCGGCTTCCGATCCCCGAGGTGGTCGTCGCGGTGGCAGGCGTCGGTTTGCTGCTCGCGCCATTCATGCTCGGTAATTACTGGATCCGGGTGCTGACGACGATGTTCATGTTTGCCGCCCTGGCCAGCGCCACGAACATCATGGCCGGCTATACCGGATACCCTGCATTCGGAAATGTGGTCTTCTTCGGGCTGGGCGCATACGCCACTGGCCTCGCGATGACGAAGCTGCGGGCTCCCTTCTGGCTGGGTGTCGTGCTCGCCGCGGTGGTGTGTTGCCTCTATGCCGTCGTGATCGGATTCCCGGTTCTACGACTGCGGGGCCACTACTTCGCGATTGCAACTCTCGGCATGAACGAGGCCACGCGTGCCCTCGTGGAGAATGTCGCCTTCACCGGCGGCGGTATGGGGCTCTCGCTTCCCGTCCAGCGCGGAGAGGTCGACGCCTTGAACCGACACTTCTACTTCGTCATGCTGGGCCTCGTCGCCGCGGCCGTAGGGGCGACGTATTGCGTCACCCGGACCCGGCTCGGGTATGGCTGCCTCGCGATTCGATTCGACGAAGACGCCGCCGGCAGTTGCGGAGTCCCGACGACGCGGTTCAAGGTCCTCGCCTGGACGCTGAGTGCGGTCCTCACCGGCATGGCGGGGGCCGCCTATGCGAACTGGGTTGGCTACATCGAGCCTCGGGCGGTGTTCGACATGAACATCGCGGTCAAGATGTTCGTGATGATGCTGCTCGGCGGGGCGGCCACCGTCTTCGGCCCTCTCCTCGGCGCATGTCTGGTCGAGCTGGTCGGCCTGATGGCCTGGAGCCAGATCCTCAACTATCACTCGGCGGCGCTCGGGGTGATTGTCATCGCGGTCGTGATCTTCGTCCCGGGTGGGCTCATGAGCCTCAGGCGGGGGCTGTCGATCCGGCTCCTGCTCGACAACGTCCGCGCGAGCCGTCTGTAGCCGTGCCAGCGCCGCGCAAGGTACTGGAGGGGCACAACGTCGGCAAGACGTTCGGGGGAGCCGTGGCTCTCACGAGCCTCGATTTTCACCTCGTCCACGGCGAGGTCCTGGGGTTGATCGGCCCCAACGGCGCCGGCAAGACGACACTGATCAACATCGTCTCTGGCTACCTTCGAGCGAGCTCCGGCACCGTCACGCTTCGCGACCGAGTGATCAGCTCTCTGCCGGCGCACGAAATCGCCCGCGCGGGCATCGCGCGGACCTTCCAGACCGTCAGGCCGTTCATGGGGATGACCGTGGAGGAGAACGTACTCGTCGGCGCCTTCTTCGGCGCCGCGCGTCGCACCGACGACCGCCATCCCCGGCAGCGGGTCGACGATGCGCTCGCATTTTTGAGCCTGACGTCGCGGCGGGACGATCCCGTGAATGCGCTGACGATCGCCGATCGGAAACGGGTCGAGCTGGCGCGCGCGCTGGCGATGGAGCCTCAGGTGCTGCTGCTCGACGAGCTGATGGCGGGCCTCAACGCGAGCGAGATCGACCAGACGATCGCACTCGTCCGCGACATCAATCGGCTCGGGGTGAGCCTGATCATCGTCGAGCACGTCATGGAAGCGGTGGTCGGCTTGTGCCAGCGGATCATCGTTCTGCACCACGGGCAGAAGATTGCCGACGGTCCCGCCCGCATGGTGCTGGACGACGGCCGCGTCATCGACGCCTACCTCGGTTCCCGCTATCGGGACCGAGTGCGGGGCCTCGAGGGGAAGCCGTAGCCAAGTGTCGGCTGAATTGCTCCGCGTCGACCATCTCGCCGCGGGCTACGGCGACCTGCAGGTCTTGTGGAACGTCGACCTCCGGGTCCACGCCGGCGAGTACGTCGCCGTGCTCGGCTCGAACGGGGCCGGAAAGTCGACGCTGCTCAAGGCAATCGCCGGCCTTCTGCGCTCCATGGGCGGCGCCATTATGTTCGACGGAATCGATATCACGTCGCTCACGGCCGCGGCGCGGGTTCGACGCGGGATCTCACTCGTCCCGGAGGGCAAGCGCCTGTTCACCGGGATGACGGTCCTGGAGAACCTGACGATGGGCGCGTTCGTTCGCAGCGATTCGTCGGCAGTGGCGCGAGACCTCGAGCGTGTGCTCGCCCTGTTTCCACCGCTCCGTGTGAAGCTCGAGCAGGTCGCCGGGACGCTCAGCGGCGGCGAGCAGCAGATGTGCTCGGTGGGACGCGCCTTGATGGCGCGGCCACGCGTCCTGCTGGTGGATGAGCTGTCGTTCGGTCTCTCGCCGGTGCTCGCCGAACGCCTGTTCAGTAGCCTTGCCGAGATCAACCGAGACGGCATGACGATCGTCCTCGTGGAGCAAGATGTGGTCGCCGCTCTTGCCCACGCTCACCGTGGATACGTCATCGCCGGGGGAAAGATCGTGCGGGAAGGCACGAACCGCGATCTGGCCAGCGATCCCGTCATCAAGAAGAACTATCTTGGAGGCTGACTCTCGGCCCCTCGCCCGCCCGGATCGTCGGAACCGCTGAACGACACCAGGGTCCGGGACGTGGCGGCGAACGCGCTCGGACCGCCTCGCAGGTGCCAGCGCCAGATCCTGTGGGTGCCACGCGCCTTGAAATCGAGCGCGCTTCCGCACACCTCCCATCCCAGCCGCTCGTGCGTCTTCCATGACGACTTGTTGTCGCTGCCGACGTCGGTGTAGATGGTGCGACAGCCAACCTCCCTCGCGTGGACGAGCATCTGGCGCAGGACAACGGTGTGGATGCCTTTTCCCCGCCATCGCTCCACCGTGAACGCATCAGAGCAGTACGCCTCGCCAACCTGGAGAACGATGAGGGCGGCGGTGTCGCCCAGCGACTCCTCGCGCTGGAAGGCGAGCCAGTTGTAGTGGACGATGTCGAGCCCGACCCGGGCCACGAAGCATCTCAGCCCCCGCCGCAGCCGGTGGACGATCGTCCCCTGGATGCCACGCTTTTCGTAGGGTCCGATCGGCGAAGGGCCATACCGGCGTGCCACCAGCGTGGCAAGCTGATCGACGTCGGATTCACGGGCCAGTGTGACGGTGATCTCCGCCGGAGCCGACATCTCGGCGATGGGTCGTGTCAGATCGCGCCGGTAGAACGTCCAGGGCTGGACCCTGCCGAACGGCGAAAGGCACTGCGCCAGCGCCCGCCACAGCAGGATCGGAAGACCTTCGTAGTGCAGAGTGTCCAGTGTTCGTCTCGCATACCATCGCACATTCGACATGGGCTTCATGGTCATCCCGGACTTGGCTCGATGACCTCGACACCCGTTGGCAATCCGCGGCCGGCGGCAAGCTGCCGGATCAACGCAAAGTACTGCGTCACGTGGGCGTCCGGCGTCCACTTTTCGCGGTAGGCGTCGTACCCGCGCGCGCCGACACGCCGTCGATACTGCGGATCGTCGAGGAATCGATCCATCGCCGCGAGCAGCTCCGGCTCCGATGAGTACAAGAGGCCGGCGCCACTGTCCTGGACCAGCTCGGACATCGCCCCCAGGTCTCTCACGATGACCGGAGTCCGCTGGCGGAACGCCTCGACGATCACCATCGCGAACGATTCATAACACTTCGACGGAACGATGAGAGCCACGGCTGCCCGGTAGGGTTCGTCGAGGCGCGCGGCGTCCAGAGGCCCCAGGAATCGGATGTTCGGACTGTCCCCGGCGAGCTGGCGCAGGCGCGCTTCGTCGCTGCCTTTGCCGGCGATCCACAATTGCGCCTTCTGGTATCGACGGAAGACTGGCATCAGGCTGTCCACACCCTTGAGCCGCTCGAGCCGACCCGCAAAGAGGAAATACGGCGCGGCAACGTCCTCCACGGGCGGCGCCGTCGTGGGAGACGCCGGCGGCTCCGGAGGAGCGAACAGGGGAATGTGCACGATGGGGCGCTTCAACCCAAGCCGATGGTGGATGGTCCCGGGTGAACCGACTCGGCGCGATGAAGGCGCACACTGTGCATCCGGACGTACCACGGAAAGAGCGCGGTCAACATCACGTCGAACAGCCGATCGGTGCGAAGGTAGTACGCGTCCACGCGCTCGAGGGCATAGAGATCGCTTCGCCTGGTGATCAGTCCCAGCGTGTCGGAGCACGCGCAGAGGAAGCGGGGGCGGACGAAGTCCGCCACGCGGGCGTCGTAGCGGCCGTAGGGATACGCGAAGCACGATACGGCAGCGCCGAGCGCGTCCTCGATCATGCTCTTCGAGTCGTCGATCTCCGCCTGTACCTCATGGCTCGACAAGCGCGTCAGGTCTCGATGCGTGCACGTGTGAGCTCCGAAGCTGAACCCGGCGCGCTGCATCTCCCGGATCTCCTCCCAGCTTAGCATCGATCGGCTCTCGAGCGGCGGCAGCGGACCTGTCTTCGACCCGCGTTGCGTGTACCCGACGGTGAGGAACACGGTGGCCGAGATCCCGTAGCGCTGCAGGACGGGAAAGGCCTCCTCGTACACAGTCTGGTATCCGTCGTCGAACGTCAGGACGAACGAGCGGGCCGGAAACCGCGCATTCCGACGCACGCGGTCGGCGGCGTCGAGCAGACTGAGCGTGCGATAGCCGCTCTCGTGCAATCGGCGCATGCCGCGGGCAAAGACGGCCGGGGGGAACGCGATGACCGAGGGCTCGTCATGGACAGTGTGGAACGTCAGCAGGGGCAGGGAACAATTTGTCGCAGGCAGAGTCGAAACCCCGGACACGGGCGCGAAATCATCCGACAAAGCGTGAGGATCGTACCATGCGCATCCACGGTGGGCAGGCATCCGATGAAGCTCGGGTCCGCGGTCCTGTGGGATACTCCCGTGCGAGTCCTGCACTCCAGCTCAGAGGGGCGTCGACAGAATGCGCTTGCACGATTTCCTGGACTTGCATGCTCGGGAGGACCCGGACGCTCTGTTCGCCGTGCACGGCGAACAGGCGATGACATATCAGGACGCTGCGGCAGAGGCCAACCGGCTCGCCAACGCGTTGCTCATCGCCGGCCTGCGGACAGGCGACCGCGTCGCCTATCTCTCACGGAACAGCATCCAGCACGTCCTGCTCTATTTCGCCGGCTCGAAGGCCGGCGTGGTCCCGGTCCCGCTGAATTTCCGCCTGTTGCCATCGCAGTGGGCCGAGCTGGTGAACGACGCGGGCGCCACGCTGCTCATCGCCGCCGGCGAGTACGTGAGCGCCGTCGATGCAATCCGCGATGAGCTGAAGCCTGTCACCCGCTACGTGTCCCTCGACGGCATGACATCCGGGTGGACGGATTACCGATCGTGGGTGAGCGGTCATCGCGCCTCGGCGCCGGCCGCCGTCGTGACCGGAAGCGACGACGCATACCAGATGTACACAAGCGGCACGACCGGACGCCCCAAGGGCGCCGTCCTCACGCAGAACGCCGTGACCGCGCATCTGACCCAGGTCGCCCTGGCCCTTCAGGGTCGACCGCGACAACGCACGCTTGTCGTGACGCCGCTGTTCCACGCGCACGCCGCCATTCAGGCCTTCGTGTCCGTGTACTGGGGGGGCTGCGTTTACATCCAGCACGAGTTCAAGCCGACCGACCTGGTCCGCGCGCTCAGTGAGGAGCGCATTGACGTCGCGGTGCTCGTCCCCTCGATGATCCAGACCTGTCTTCTGACCGTACCCGACGTGGCGGACCGTCGCTACGACACCCTCCGGCTGATCTTCTACGGCGCCTCACCGATCGCCGAACATACGCTGCGGCGCGCGATCGAGGTGTTCGGCTGCGACTTTGCGCAGGGATACGGCATGACGGAGACGACGGCCACCCTCACGTTTCTCAGCGCAGCCGAGCATCGACTGGCCCTCGAAGATCGCGCGGAGCTCCTGACCTCGGCGGGCCGGACGGCGGTTGGAACAGAACTGTGCATCGTCGACGAGCACGACGTTCCGGTCCCGCCCGGCGTCACCGGTGAGATCGTCGCGCGCGGGCCTACGGTGATGCGGGGATATTGGAATCGGCCGGCGGAGACTGCCGAAGCCCTTCGCGGCGGGTGGATGCACACCGGCGACGTCGGTCGACTGGACGCCGACGGCTACCTCTATGTGCTCGATCGCATCAAGGACATGATCTGCTCGGGCGGTGAGAACATCTACCCGCGTACGATCGAGGCGGTCCTCTATACTCACCCGGCTGTCGCGGACGCGGCCGTGATCGGTGTTCCGGACGAGCAGTGGGGCGAAACGGTGAAGGCGCTCGTCGTGCTCCGGCCAGGGGCCAGCGCCTCGCAGGAGCAGATCATCGAATTCTGCTGCGGCCGCCTAGCCGGATTCCAGAGACCGCGATCGGTTGCGTTTGTCGATGCGCTTCCGCGGAATGCAAGCGAGAAAGTCCTCAAGCACGTGCTCCGAGAGCCGTACTGGTCCGGTCGGCAGCGCCGCGTGGGAGGCGCCTAGGGCACTCGGCGGCGAGAGGCGCGGTGCTAGAAACGGCCGGCTTGCAGTGCTGGGGATGACGGCGCCGAGTCTTCCGCCGCGTTGCGGCGGGCACGCTGCGTGGTCGGGAGCCCGACGACGCTCGGCCGTCACGGTGACCGACGAGCTGCTGCACCATGCTGGCGTACTCGTCGGCCACGGCCTCCGCACTGAGGCGCCCACGGCTGGAGAACCAGTCGGACACCTCGCTACACATGGTCAAGATGGCCGTGGCCGTGACCGCCACGTCGCGCACCCCGAAGGCACCCGCCTTGACGCCTTCGGTTAGCAGCGACCGCAGCATGCCCGGTCCCGCTTGGCGATGATACGCCGCAGATTCGAGGGGGTCAGCGAACGGAGCTCGCTGCGGCTGATGTTGGCCTCGGCCTGACGTTCGGCATGGAAAAGGACGTGAAAGCGCACCACCGCCCGGAGTCGGTCCTCGACGGTCGTCCCGGACTGCATGGCCTGTTCGAGCCCCGCGAGGAGGTCGTCCATCACGCGGGTGAAGACATCGGTCAGGATCTTCTGCTTGGATGGGAAGTGGTACTAGAGCTTGCGGCTTCGACACGAACGATTCGCGCGAGCGCGCGGATCGGCGTCCCGTGGTAACCGCGGGCGTTGAATAGATCGATGGCCGCACGCCGGATGCGGTCAGACGATGTCTCGCGATTGACTGTCACCTGCGATACGGCCATATTGCCTCCGCGCGACCATACCATACCAAGCCCCTGCTGGCCACGCGTCCGGCGCCCTGCGACTCAGCGAACGCGTGGCGTCCTCGGTAGCTCCAGGACTCGATCGGCGATCACGTTTCGCTGGATCTCGGAAGATCCGGCATAGATCGTGCCCGCGCGCGACCAGAGGAACGCATACGCCCACGTCGCGCCATGGCCGGAATACGTCACGATCCGGTTGCGAGGGCCTTCGGGCACGTCCTCGAGAAGCTGCCCGTAGGGCCCGAGGATCTCGAGCGCGAGCTCGAACAGCCTCTTCTCGAACTCGCTGTATGAAAGCTTCACCATCGACGCATGCGGCCCCGTCCCCGGATTCCTCTGCATCGAGCTCAGCATGCGCAGCGCGGTGTAGCGGTTGACCTCGAGCTCGGCGACGATGCGGCCGAGATGGTTGCGCACGACGGGATCGTCGATCAGGGCCCGACCGCGCCGGCGAAGCATGCGCGTTGCGGCGAGAAGCTCGTTCACCGCCGCCCGGTACCCGGTCATTCGGGCGAGCGCCGTGGCACCCCGCTCGTAGGACAGCGTGGTCCGTGCGATCTCCCATCCCTGGCCGAGGCCACCCACCAGATCGTTTCGATGGACGATGGCATCCGTAAAGCGCACCTCGGAGAACTCGACGCCCCCCGTGATCTGTTGAAGCGCCCGGACAGCAACGCCGGGCTGTCGCATGTCGATGAGGAAGCACGAGATACCGCGGTGCTTCGGAACCGCCCGGTTTGTGCGCGCCAGCAGAAGTCCCCGATCAGCGATAGGCCCGTCGCTCGTCCAGACCTTCTGGCCGTTCACGATGAAGACGTCGCCGCGGTCATCCGCGCGCGTTCCGAGACTCGCGAGGTCAGAGCCGGCATCCGGCTCGGAGTAGAGCTGACACCAGATCTCGTCGGCGGTGAGGATCCTGTTGAGGTAGCGCTGCCTCTGGCTTTCGCTGCCGTGCGCGAGCAGCGTCGGTCCCGCGATGCCGATGCCCAGATCGTTGATCGGCGGTGGCGCATTGACGCGCGCCATCTCGTCAACGACGATCGCCTGCCGGATAAGCGAGGCGTCCTGTCCACCATACGCGCGCGGCCACCCCATGCCCACGTAGTCGGCGCCATACAACTCACGATGCCACGCCCTGCGCTCCGCCAGCGTGCGCAACGCCTCCCGCGGCACGTGGTCCTCGAGCCAGCGGCGCGTACGCGCGCGGGTCACGTTCGGGCGACCACAGCGCGTCTACGCGATTCGCCTGCCCGCGTTCCAACGAGCAGGCGGACCGACAGACCGCGGCGTCAGGCTGGCCTGGGAAGGGCGAGAACGGGGCGCGGTGCGTG
>Ga0075424_100002516_pt1 | contig 16810 bp, 11 predicted proteins | sample SoiMethybrSBSTD3_FD_75301 | JGI IMG/M metagenome (GOLD analysis project Ga0075424, IMG submission 75301) | Bulk soil microbial communities from a Populus tree surrounding site in Tennessee, USA - Soil MetaG P. TD hybrid SBSTD3 | ecosystem: Environmental > Terrestrial > Soil > Tree plantation...
TAGGTGTGAAGGAATCCGATTTCCAAGCGTGCTCCTTCAGCCTTCGGCCTTTGGCCGCGTCAACACTTCCGAGACATTCATGGCGGCCGCTATGGTCGCGGCCCAACTCAAGAGCCGCACTCGGCACCGAACACAACGGTTCAGGAGACCGTTGTACACAGATGTTGGTCTGAACGCCGTGGTGAAAGGCGTGTGCCTCCGGCGGACCGCTTACTCTTGGTCTCGGTGATACTGAGCCTTCTTCATAATGGCCAGAATAGCCTTATAGAAATGTCTCTTCAGACCTTCAGTTCCGACGGTCAATCTGTCTCGGTTGTGTCTCAGGGTTTTGGGACAGTCGGTCAGCTTTGGCCCGTAACTGACTGAATCTGGGGAGGTTGTTGAAATCGCCCGGCTGCCCCGACCACGTGGTCCCAGGGAAGTTCGTCTCGTTCGTGTAAGTTGTTCTTTTGCTTGAAGTTAGTTGGCTGGGAGGCAGGGATTCGAACCCCGATACCGTGGTCCAGAGCGTCCGGATAAACGTGGAACCGTCTCGACCGGCGGCGGAATGCTCGAGAAGTTCGTGACGTCATGTGACGGCGTTCCGCGCCAGAGACACCGTTCCTTGTCGTTCCACCGGCAGAGATACACAATCCGATACACACGAATGTGGACCGGTGCTCACGCGACAGCCAGACGATCGCGTCCCGTCGCGCCTGCGATGACCACCCCATACACGTTCGCACACAACGAAAAGCGCTCCGAAATCGAGCGCTGTTGCATATGACCGCGAGGTCGCGCGCGAAGCGTTGCGATCGCGCGCTCTTCATGATCGACCGCGAGGACGCGCTCGCGGTCACCGGCTCGGTCGCCGGCATCGTGTTCTCGTACCGCGAACCGGTGCTGCGTCTCGATCGCGGCGCACAGGAGCTCGCTGCCGCGGCGCTCAGAGGCCTCACCGACGCGCAGCTGGCCATCGAGCTCAGGCGCAAGCCTTCGGCGCTTTTGAACAGACCGTGATTCCGACGGCGACCTTCGTAATAGATCGGATTTCACGACGGGCGACGTAACGCTGCGATAACCGACTCCGTCTCGCGCGATGGCATTGTGCCAGCCGCCGCCAGACAGTTTTGGCAGCGTGCGTACAGCCGGAACGCCTCTGTTGTGTTGCCGTTTTCGATCAAAATCCGAATTAATCGCCGATAGAGCTCTTCATCGCTGGGATCCATCTCGATACCGTGACGGTAGAGACGAATGGCGGCTTCGCGCAGCTCCGCCTCCATCAGCCGATCGCCGAGCGCGCGGACAGTCCGCGTAAACCGGCTGGAAAGGCGCTCGCGAGGCGCAAGAAGCCAAGGATATTCGGACTCGCCCATCAGCAGGTGTCCCGGATAAACGCGAATCAACTCCTCTGTCGCGCGCTCGAGCATGAGCGCATCGAGCGCTGTGCGTCGATCGTGCGCCCATGTCTCGATCGCGTTCGCGGCACGCTCGAACGACAAGACATCAAGGTGACACACCGAAGAATTGACTCCGATGCGCCCGGACGACAACACGAGAGCGGCGTCATTGCGAAGCAGTTTGCGTAAGCGATGGAGCGTGACGTCGAACACGCCCTTCGCGGCATCGCCTTCGGCATCAGGCCATAGACACTCCCGAAGGATATCGACGCTGACCGCTCGTCCGCCAAATGCGACGATCGCTTTCAGCAGGTCGAGCACTCGCTGCTGGCTCTTGCCGTGAAAGGTCGCCGCTTCGCCGTCGCGGATGATCGAGAAGCCGCCGAGCGCCCGTAATTCGATCGGCCATGGCCACGCAGCAGGGTCGAGCGATTCCGGCGTCAAGCCGCGTTTTCGTATCAACCGGCAAACGTAGGCGGTCTCGATGTCAGCCGCGAGTGCCCGCTCACAGAGCCGCGCCATTACGCGCGGAATCCACCACGGATCACAGTTCATGTAGTTCTGCGCAGCACCAATCGCCAGGGCGTCGCACAACGACTGCATTGCTGCCTCATGATCTCCGGTGTCGAACTGTGACCAGGCCAGCGCCATGAAGGCCTGGAAGCTCAGAATCGCGCTCGGCATCCGGCAGCCGAACGCCAACGCCTGTCCAAAGTGCTCGCGGGCTTCCGCATGGCGGCCGTCGAGCATCAGCATCTGACCGAACTGGATTCTGAACGTCGCCTCGCCCCACATCGGCCCAAGCGCGATCGCCGTCGGCAACGTGTCCGTCGCTATCGCGATTGCTTCCTTGAGCTGGCCGCGCAGCAGCCGCACGCCAGCCTCCATGAAGCGAAGATGGACAACTTGAGTGCTCCGGCTTTCGTGTGTCACTGCGATGCCGGCTGCAATAGCCCGCTCGGCGCGATCCACATCGCCGCAGCTCATCGCGGTATAAGCGATGTGAAGATGAATCGTCGATTCCAACAACGGAAAACCGTGCTCACGGGCGGCGGTGAGCGCGCGGTCCAACACGGCAAATGCCTGATCATGCTCCGCCTGCTGCCACAGCACGCAGCCAAACAACAACCCAACAGTCGCCCAGCGCCAGTCATCCTCAGGGCGAACAAAGTGACTCAGCTCGCTCAGCAGGACGTGGAGCGCCGAATAGTCACCGACCCAGATTCCGTACGAACCGGCGAAGTGGCACACCACCAAACGTTCTTGAATCGTCGGTAGCGAGCGGGCAAGCATGAAACTTCTCTCGGCGAGGACCTTCGCCATCGGGTGGTCTGGCCGTCTGAACACAAGTGCGGTCAACGAGCCGATTACCTGCGCCTCGATGAGTGAGGGAATCGATCCGTTGGTCTCGCCAAGCAAAATGTCCAAGCTGTCGATCCAGCGGTCCACGGATCGCGGGTCCCCCCATTCCTCGAACAGTGTCGTGAAGGCGCTCGCCGTCTCGAATGCACAGACCCAGCCGCATCGCACGCGCCGGTGGCGATAGCATTTTTGCTTGCCTTATACGGCTGAGGTCGCCTAAGCTCTCCGGCCATACAGGAAAACACCCACCCAGATCGGCGACTGAACCGCGCTCCAGCTGGGCCGAAAACCGCGGCACTGCTCATCTCTCGCCTTGTCGGGGAACGCCTTTGCTCCTCTGCGAGTATTAACGATGAAGCTCTATCACGCGTCTCATCTCAAGCGCATCTTCTCCTTCCTCGTGGTCCTGGCAGGCGCTCAAATCGATGTCTCCGGCCAGACATCTCCTAGCAACAACGCTCGCCTCGACCCGAAAATGGTCGAGGCGCTCACAAAGTTTGGCCTCGCACATGTTGATCTCTTCAAGCTCGTAGCGAAGGAGGCGTCCGGCAAGTCGCTCGACGTTTCCAACGACGACATCTCTCGCGATCTGAGACGCATCGCAGACACCTACAAGACGTCAAACGAAGGAGGGCGCGTCGGTGTCGGCCTTCTCGACACCTCCTTCGAAGTTGCACTGGTAGGAACTGACGTGGCGACCGCCGGCTCTTCTCTACTTGTCACGGCCCCTCTCCGCTGGGTGAAAAAGGAGGCCATGGATGGTCTCTACAACAATCTGCAACAGCAGCAGCTCTCCCGCCTTAAAAGAGAGGTGCGTTCGATTGAGTCAAAGACAGGGTTAACATACGACGCGCTGCGAAAACGCAGCCCCGACGAAATCAGTCACGCCTTAGACAAGATTGGCTACTTCAGTGACCTGGAACGTGATCTCCACGGCGATCCAGACGCTCAGGCTCTCGCACGTGAATCCGCGATCCGCGCTCTCATCGCCACCGACAAAGCGACACTTGCGAAGGTGTCAGAAACCCAGTTTAAGGTGGCGGCCATTTCCAAGGCTGTGGCATCGTACGTGAGAGATACAAGCAAGGCCCTTACGAACCTGCAGGGTCGCATTGATGACACTAATGCGACTCTGACTCAGACCCAGCGGGCTGTCGAAGTGCTCACCGAACAAACCAAGACAAATACGCAGCAGTTACGTGTCATAGGCGATTTGATGTACGGAAAGGCCACCGCTGCGGAACGAGCTACGATGCTACGCGGCGGCTATTTAAAGGATGTAGTTCCGGACGAATATCGCAAGAACCTTCTCGCGGCCGCTGACGCCGAGGCTTCGCGAGATCGCATCGTCGGTGAGGTCCAAAGCACTCTTCGCGACGTGGCGGCTATTGGCACGATTGCGCGGAATCTAGGTGTGAACTCGCCCTCACTGAACGCGGCTATCGATATGGCCGGCGCTGCTACAAACGTGATCGCCAACGCAGCCGCTGGAAATTACCTCGGTGCTGTTGCGGGGCTCACGGGTATGTTCAACCCGCAGCCGGATCCGAACGCCGAACGCCAAGCGCAGCTGATGTCTTTTCTCACGCAACAATTTCAACAAGTTAACAAAAAACTCGACGATCTCTTGGTTGGCCAGCAGAAAATTATGCAGGGCCTCTCGCTTCTGTCGCAGCAAATGGCAGCGTACAATCAAACGCTCAACGAGCGTCTAAACAGGATTCAATATAATCTGGCGACTATTGAAGCCATTGGACGTCAAACGTTCTATTTCCCGCTCGTTCAGTGTGGCGTAACAAAGGAAAATATCCTTCGGGACTTCGCGAGTCGCAGCCTTCCGCTATCTGATCCAACTACACTAGAGCAGCAAAAGAGTGCCGCCGCGTCGGCATTCTATTCTTCGGACATAATGCCATGCGTCAATTATTTGCAGGCGCTGTATCGTGTCGGATTGGATCCGTCGGCATATACCCCAAACGTCACATTTCAACCACTTGCACTCAGACTGGCCAACTCGATGCGCCAAGGGTCGACGCCTGTACCGGATGACGTTGCCAAACAAATCGTGTCGCCGGAGTTGCTAAAGAATTATGAGGACGCGTCGAATGTTGAGAGGTTTTACAACTTTCAATATGTACCGACGATATCGTTCGTCACTAGTGCTCTAGAAGCACGGAATATTACGCCCAGCGTCGCCATGACGCTGCTGGTTGCCCCGTCGCCTAGTGTCTTTCAGTTTCGCGAGAAACTAACGAAAGTAACGCCAACAGACGGCTCCTGTGTCACCGTAACGCATCTGAGCATTCCATTGGTTGGGCTACTGTGCAGAGCTGCCGGCGATCCTATTCCTCCGACGCCTGCGACACTACTACCGACGCCGAACGCAGAAAAGGAGCAAGAGGCAAACATGCGAGCGGCCAATCTGCTTCGCATGGCTCTTATGCACGACTCGCTGCAGACGCTAGGCGAGTGGTCGATGTTCTTCGCACCGTTATATGACCTCGGCGATACAGCTACAAATACTTGGGTCACGGAGCCTCAGCGACTGCTCACAAGTGAGACAGTTCAGCCACGGGGACCGCGATTGCTTGAGGGCGCTGCGGCCGCACTATCTGTGGGAGTGGCCCAGGCGAATGCTCTTTATGGGGATTTGGTGTCGTTCTTGGTTTACGATCAGCTGTTTGATGTTCCGAGGGCGCAATTTCCCACGCAAACCGGCACGTTTGGGCCAGTTCAGCAAAAGGCGTTGCTGCTGCTTAGCAGCGAGAATGATTACTTGCGGCGAAATGTGCTCATGTTCGGGCTGATTGCCAGTGGCGGCCGACCAGCGAATGGTGCCTTCGCGTATCGCCACGCCCTTCAATACCTAAAAGAGGCATCTGTGAATGCCGACGCGCAACTACGATCGATCTTTGGTGAGGGATGGCGCTTCGGTAAGGCTTGGCGCCCGACGATGAGCTCAGACGTGGTCGGATACACCGAAAAGGCACGAGAGTGTGCCACGAACGCGATGGAGACGAAGGAGTGTCAAAGCGTGCCGGTGGCGCGGGTGTTCGGATTAGAGATTGACATGCCGTCTCCAGATGCTCTTGAGGGGGGAGCTCTTGTCTACCCGCAGATAGTGTCCGCCCTCTCGGTGACGCGTGCGCGCGTGACCGGACGCCTGGTCGATTATGGCGTTCTCAACGCGTCCGAAGATGATCCGGCAGCACGGCAACGGCTTGTGAGGGCCATCGTGGCCGCTATTAGATGAATGGATAGACACGAATCAGTGTTCGCGGATGGTGAAGTCACAACTTGGTGCCTGACTGCTCTGGAAGGAGTCGAACGTGAAGCAGATATTCGCTGGAATCGTTGTTGCCGCGACATTCGGGGGAATGTTGATGGCTCAGGGTCGGATTCCGGTCAATGAGCCTAGCGGGTGGGATTCGACAGCTAAAATGCGAACCGGTTCAGCGGATGTTCCGCTAATGTCTACGCCCTGCGTTGACGCGAATGCGGCGAGATGCAACGCCTGGGTGCCGGTGTATACAGCTGCCGATTTTTACGCAGCGAAACTACCCGCTATGGCGGAGGAGTTGAAAGAGGTACACAAACTGCTGCAAAACATTTATGAAAGTAACGAGCCGACACGTAAGGCTAGTGAAAAGACGGCCTCCACTGTTGCGGAAACGCAGATGCTACTGTCTGAGCAGGTCAAGGCGTTCAATGCAGACTTAAGGAAGTCCATCGATAGCAGATTTGAGCAACTGCCGGTTGATTTATTGAAGACGGACGCCATCAGAGCCTTTCGTGAGGAGATCCTAAAGGAGGTTGACGCCAGAATCGCAAAAGCAAAAGGCGGTGCTGGTAAGGAATAACGCAGATCCCGCGGTAAAGAAGGCGTGACTCTTAAGAATCTTGGGGCGTGCCGCAGCAGCTTTTCATAGCTTGAACAGCGGCTGATGAACACGTCTTTGGGGATGGTGTAAATAGTTCAGCGGTTCAACGGGAGAGCCAGTGCCGTGACCATCGGAATGGAACGAAGTAGACACGGCTGCGACCAGTCTGTCGCATGTGCTCCGTCGAGGCTGTGGAGAGTCCATGCCGGTCGATGTCGGATTCGGTGACGCAGAAAGGTTGATGCGGATACTGGCGTTCAGATGGAAGAGGATCACAAGCTTAGCATCGACCTCGAGAATCCAGAAGACTTCGTCGACACCTTGTGCGGCGGACACTTCCGGGTGTCGCGGGGCTCATGAAACGATTGGGACCGTCCCTGATGCTGACCGTTGGCCCGGCCGTCCGAAGCGGAACGATCATTCCAGAATCCGCGACCTACGGACGACTTCCAAGGCATTTCGGGTCACTGTATCTCGGGAATCCTTCGGCGATAACGCCAGCACGTGGACGCTTGCTGCCAGCCGATCCATTAGCGTGCGATAACCCTCACGTAATCGCTCAAGATACGCGATCGTGACATGTCGTTCGTACGGGCGATCCCGCTCGAGAATTCGTCTTAATGCCTCATCGGCATCGAGATCCAAGTAGATGGCTAACGCAGGTTGAGGAAGCGTGCTGGTAAGCCGCTCGTAGACGTGCTCAAACAGCCCCAGACCAGGCCCGCTGAGATTCATCCTCGCAAAGACAAGGTCTTTAACTGGTGAAAAATCAGCCACCACAACTGAATCACGATCGATTGGGTGCAGCTGGTGATAATGCAAGAGCACGAACCCGAGTTCTGTCTCGAGAGCAAAGCGCGCCGGGTTCTCATAGAAAGCCGCGAGGAATGGATGCGTTTCAGTCCGCTCCAACAGCAATTCGGCTCCGAGTTTTTCGGAGACCATCTTCGCGGTGGTCGTTTTGCCGACCCCGATACTTCCTTCAATAGCGATGATCATGACCGCCGGCAATTCGTCGCGACGGCGACCGGATTCGACGCTCGCCCGATGCAGGCAAAAACAGCCTTCATCACCCGATGCACATCGCGCTAGACTCGACCTCGACCAACTCGAAGTGTTGTCGCCATGGAGTGGCCAACAGCTGGTCGACTCGGCGTCGAATCAGCGTCGAGTGTCGGAGCGCCGGCGCAATCAAGAAAGCCCGTGAGTTTCCGCGCCTGAATCTCAAAGCCAGTGAAGCCGGTTCTTGGGTTCGGAGCGAACGAAATCTCTCCAATCGGTATCGAATCTGGAAATCCGCAGAGCCTTGACGACTGGTGTGGTGGTAGACGACGAGTGTTTGGCCCCGATCGATTATTGGCTGCAGTTCCTCTTGAAACGCGTACTTTGGGCCAAGTCGATCATACGGCTCGACGCTCTTGCACTCCAGCCCATTGTCGGGGTCAGCAAACACAATGTCGCATTTTGCCGTTGCGAGAATCGCTCTCGCTGCCCATTCATTGCGGCGCTGCGCGCGTCGTGCTTGCGCGTTCCGACCGTTGCAGTCAGAGAACCTCAATTCTTCGCTGAAGAAGATCGAGCGCGGAGGCAAAACTTGTGCGCGCTCCACATCGTCCAGGTTCCTGCGGTCATTGATGACGAGGTTCTGAAGATTTCGGTAGAGCTCACGATCACAGGGCTCGAAACTTTGCGATTTCTTCTCACGAAGGTATTGGATCTTTGCACCGTCGTTGTTGTGTGATTCGTTGGCGACTTTGTACCAGATGACGCCCAACGTCAATGGTGGAAATTCATCGAAACATCCTGCAAGAAAACGCAGGAGACCGTACTTGCCGAAATCGCCGACGTCGCCGACATAGCGGTCCTGCATCAGAGTGCGCGAGTGAAGTGGTTGGATCGCTTCCGCGAACCATTCAACCACGGTCGACTGACATTAGGGAAGCGTCGCGAGATCACGCGGCCGATTAGTCCGTACAAACCGGCCGCTCCGCTGTCGGGAATCATCTGCGCCGCCGCCGCCAGACTGGATACAGCGACAGAGCGAGGGATCCGACGGACAACACGATCGCGATTGCCGAGCCAACCAATGCGGCCATAGGCCAGCCGCTGATCAGCACCAGGCCGTTAACCAACGTGCCCTCGGCGGTGGGCCGCAGGGCGACGACTCCCAGCGCGCTCGCGATGGCCGCAAGTACAGCAACCATGACCGTAATCGCTAGGACGGTAAAGTTTCGAAAATCGAGCAATTCGTCGACTCGACGCAGTGCTTCGTATGGCCCGCTGTGGAGCACATGCGTGTCGTAAGTGGCCAGTGACGGCGGGTTGGGTGGGGTGTCTCGCTGGTACCGTTTACTCTGCGGAGCGAACCGAGTTGTGCGAACGAAATCGATCGTGAAAAGCTTCTCCCCGTACTGAAGTTCGACCGCCTTGTCGGACATGTTGTAGAGCGGACAGGGAAGGTACCCAACCCACCCCGGATCTACTTGTAAGGCCCCCACCCAAAGCAAGCCTTCGTAAACGCGATCTACGGTCAGATTCCAACGGGCGATAAGGAATCTAGGAATGTTCAGGTATTCTCGCGTTTTGACGATCGCCACCTGATGCGGCTCGATAATCAACGGACGACTCGGACCGATGACGTGCCGCTTGCCTCCGATTCGCGCCTCGTTGCCCAGCGTGAGCTGGTATCGCGCAGGCTTTAGGTTCTTCTCCTCGAAGGGTTGAATTAGCGGGTATTGCGCGTGGTGCGCGTAGAATCTGATCTCGTCATCAAGGAGCACGGCGCCCGGCCAACTGGACCAGACCTCAGGCCGCGGATCTTGTTCAAGTGATTCCCACGCACCTTGGCCGATGAGAGAAGGTGACGGGGCTGGGCCACGCCACCATTCAATCAGCGCATCCCAGATGCGGCGAGCCACTGCACCTTCTCCGAATGCGCCTCGGTTCTTCTGTCGATAAAATCGCTCACTTGCGGGCCCGTTCCGATAAGACCCACTGGTGTCTTCGTGAGCGTCTCCAGTTCATCTACAAATTTGAGCGTGCTTGGAGAGAGCTCATCGATCGAACGCGCACCGTGATCCTTGTAGTCGATGTAGTCGACACCGTGCAGTGCGAGATACGAAGGACTGTTGGCCGTCACTGCGCGCGTTACAAGCTCGGCATCGAATGATGCAACACGGCGAAGACGTTTAGTTGTCGTCGTGTATTCGGCGATCGGGTGCGGGTAACCGCTTCGCGTTTGAACGTCGGTCCACGAAAGCTCGCGAGCTAACGGTCCAGAGTTACCGCCAACACGGATCGGGAATGTCCGGACTGCCATGATCACCTGAACGCCGCGAGGACCGAGTCCGACCTCACCAAGGAAGCTTCCGGCAGTCGTATCGCGACTCGTGCAGTAGGGCCACTCCTCAGTGTGATAAAGCGATAGCCCAAATCCCTGTGTCCCTTCGATGAGGATCCTCGCATCTCGGCCGACTGCGGTTGCGAGCTCCGCTTGAACACAAGTAAGGTACGGCTTCAGCTCTGGGATATCCGTCGCGCGTCGAAGACCTGTCGCCCGGAGTACTCTCCGGCTCACGACCGATCCCATGCCGACGCCCGTGGAACCAAAGCGATCTCGCAAAAGTAGCTCGCGTTCGCGTTCAGGGTCGAACGATTCGAGAATCACGGCGTTCGCATCGACGCCGATGCGCTCCGGGCTCAATGCACACGCTGCGATCTCTTGGAGAAGAAGGGAAGGGTTAATCACCATGCCTGCCGCCAAGAGCAGTCTCGTGCGCCGATTGGTGAAGCCCGCCGGGACCTGCTTTAGCTCATACTTGAGGCCGTGCACCTGCACGGTGTGACCAGAATTAGGTCCACCGCATCGGACGACGAAATCAGCATCATCGGCTACGGCGAGGTGAGCTACCACTTTGCCCTTCCCCTCGCCGCCGTACTGCGCTCCGACGACTACTGTTATCGCCATGAAATACCTCCGCTCAATGCGCTACCGTGGCCCTATTTGCCGCTTCCTTCTGCTGTCCTACGATCGGACAACTTGACGACCGCCGCTCGTCGACTCTGAGCACTCGCTTTCGCCTCCTGAAAGCGCATGCGGACGCCCTGCTCGGACTGCAATTGGTAGTCGATGAAGTGTCGAAGCGCTTCGCTGATCACGCGCTGTTGCGACGCGCCGTAGTGGGCTTCGCAGAAGGCCCAGAGGTCAAGCGAAAGCTCTTCCGTGAGCGTGACATTTACGTCCTTGCTTTCGCCTGGCGGCGGTTCCTTCGCTCGACGTCCAGCCACCGATCGGATCCTGGCGGGATTGTAGCCCGAAAATCTACCATATCCTAGACTAATCTAGGAATTGGTTCTCGGCCTAGATCCGTGGATCGTCTGGTAAATTCTTGACATCACTGCACTTAACAGTGGCTGAGATTGGTAGCACGGCTGTGCGCGGCATTCTCGTGCCGGCCGCATGAAGAGCTGGCGATACTTGGTTCTAGGGACTCGCACACCAGAACAGGCGAGTTGGTCGTTCAGGCCGTCGATAACAACGACGACGATGACATCGTCACATCGGAATCCGCAAGGCAAATCGAGGCACGCTCCTCCAGCGTGGCGGTTTGCGAACACGCCTTGCCCCCTGATCGGTACGGCGCTCCAGACGCTAATCAGCGTCTATTTCGCGCCCCGTTAGCGAACATCGGGCGTATGACCTCAGCCGTCAAGCCGCCCTTCTATTCTCCACGTGCGAGCGCAGGTGTATGCAGATCCGTTCCGACTCTGGCCGACTCTTGCCGACGCCTGTGCTGTCCGGTAAACTGCCCGAAGCTCAGCAACTCGACTCAATCGCATTCGGGACGCAGATGACAGAGCCGTGGACGTCTGTCGAGGGCGTCGCCCGCCATTTGGGCGTCGCGAAGGACTCGATCTACCGCTGGATCGACAGGCGCGGCCTGCCTGCTCACCGCATCGGGCGTCTATGGAAATTCAAGATCTCCGAGGTCGACGATTGGGTCCGCGCCGGCGGTGCGGATTCAGATCGGCAAACAAGCAAGAAGGACTAGGCGTGCTGCCGGCGCACAGAAGCAGCGATTGACACCATGGACGTATTCGAACTCCGTCGCACGCTGATCGACGACTATCGGGCATACGTCACGAGCTTCATCTCGATCCGTGACGAGCGGGTTCGGCGAAAAGTCGACGAGGAACTTGCCGAAGGCTGGCTGTGGCCGGATCCACGAATCGGCCTGAATCCCTCATTTGCGGAAGGCGCGTGGATCGACGAACTTGTCCGCCGCGATCTGCTGCATTCGGAATGCGCCAAGATCTTCCGGATCAAGCGGACGAAGCACGATCAGGGTGATGGACTGAAGCTGCATCGCCACCAGGTCGACGCCATCGAAGCCGCTCAGCGCCGCCGCAACTACGTCCTCACGACCGGCACCGGCTCAGGGAAGAGCCTCGCCTACATCGTCCCGATCGTCGACCGTGTGCTGCGCGGCGAGCGCAGAAGCGGCATCAAGGCCATCGTGGTCTACCCGATGAACGCTCTGGCCAACAGCCAGGAACAGGAGCTCGTGAAGTTCCTGAACCACGGGTATCCAGACGGCCGTGGCCCGGTTACGTTCAAGCGTTACACTGGCCAGGAAAGCGACGTCGAGAAGCGCGAAATCATCGCGAACCCGCCAGACGTCCTCCTCACCAACTACGTGATGCTCGAGCTGATCCTGACTCGGACGGACGAGCGTGAGCTGGTGAAGGCGGCGCGTGGTCTGCAGTTCTTGGTCCTGGACGAGCTCCACACATATCGCGGCCGACAGGGCGCCGACGTCGCGTTGCTCGTACGACGAACGCGCGAAGCCTGCCAATCGCCGAATCTTCAACACGTGGGAACATCGGCCACCATGGCGACCGGCGGCACGTTCGAACAGCAGCGCGCCGAAGTTGCACGTGTGGCGAGCTTGATCTTCGGGGCGAAGGTCGAACCAGAGGACGTCATTGGCGAGACCCTTCGGAGATCGACAGCAGAACCAAACCTCGACGATCCGACCTTCCGCCGAGCGCTGACGGAGCGCGTGGCCTCAGACGAAGCCGCCTCTGAGGAGTACAGAAAGTTCGTCGCCGATCCTCTCTCACGATGGATCGAGGGCGCGTTCGGCATCACCGCCGAGCCGGGCACGGGCCGCCTCATTCGAGCCGTTCCTCGCGCCGTGCGCGGCAAGGATGGTGGCGCCAAGGCGCTGTCCGAGCTGACGGGCGTCGACGAAGACCAGTGCGCTCGCGCTATCGAGTCGCAGCTACTTGTTGGATATCGCGTCAAGCAGCCCGACACGGGCTTTCCCGTGTTCGCGTTCCGGCTCCATCAGTTCATCAGCCGCGGCGACACCGTGTACGCCACGATTGAAGCGGAATCCGTTCGCAAGCTGACGCTGGAGCCGCAACGATTCGCCCCCGGAGACCCGACGAAGCTTCTGGTCCCGATGGCGTTCTGTCGTGAATGCGGTCAGGAGTACTACTCTGTTCGGCTCCTCGAAGACGGCGGCTCTCGCCGCGTCGAACCCCGCGCGTTCGATGAACGACCTGACGAAGGGACGGGCCTCACCGGTTACCTGTACATCAACTCCGAGGCGCCTTGGTCCAACCTGCCAGAAAACCTCCCTGAGGACTGGCTGGAGGCTGGCGATCCGCCGCGCGTCAAGTACCACCTCCGGGAGAAACTGCCCATCGAAGTTCGTGTCAATGCGGACGGGCCGGTCGGCGACGGTGGAGCAACGGCACACTTCGTCCCGTCGCCTTTTCGCTTCTGTCTGAAATGTGGGACGGCGTATGCCGGCGCCCGCAGCTCTTCGGACTTTTCACGATTGGCCACGCTCGGATCGGAAGGGCGAAGTACGGCGACGACGATCCTCAGTCTGTCAACAGTTCGCCACCTGCGGAAGGACGAAGCGCTCCGGCCGGAAGCGCGCAAGCTCCTCTCGTTCACTGACAACCGCCAGGACGCGTCGTTGCAGGCGGGCCATTTCAACGACTTCATCGAAGTGGGTCTCCTCCGATCGGCGCTCCACCGAGCTACGCAGGCCGCTGGTCCGGAAGGACTGAGCCACGATCAGCTCACCCAACGTGTGTTCGCCGCGTTGAACCTGCCGTTCGGCCTGTACGCGATCGATCCGGAAGTGAAGTTCCGCGCGCGCACAGAGACGGAGGAAGCCTTTCAGAAGGTCATCGGATATCGGCTTTATCTGGACCTCCGTCGCGGATGGCGAATCATGTCGCCGAACCTGGAACAGACGGATTTGCTGAAGGTCGAGTACCAGTCCCTCGATGATCTCGCAACCGAGGACGCGGAGTGGAAGGGTTGTCAGCGAGCGCTTGCCGAAGCGACCCCTGAGGTGCGCGCACGTGTCGGGCGCGTAATGCTCGATCACCTGAGACGCGAGCTCGCGATCAAGGTTGATTACCTGGACGAGGCCTTCCAGCAGCGGTTGCTGCAGCTGTCGAATCAGCGCCTGCGTGCACCGTGGGCCATTGACGAGAACGAACGGTTGGTCCACGCGTCGATCGCGCTGCCTCGCAGTCAGCGGCCCACCGACTACGAGGGGTGGACGTACCTCTCGTCGCGTGGTCGGTTTGGGCGGTTCACGCGGCTCCGCACGACTTTCCCGCATGTTACCGACCAGCTCAAATTGACCGACAGCGACGAGATCATCCGCGACCTCTTGAAGGTGCTCCGGGTGGCTGGGCTTGTCGAGCGCGTTAAGGAACCTGAGAACGAGCAGGAAGTACCGGGATACCAAGTACCCGCCGCCGCGATGCGCTGGGTCGCAGGCGAGGGCACTTCGGTTCCGTACGATCCGATCTATGTCCCGAAGCCCCCGTCGGAACGGCGTCGTCCGAACCAATTCTTCGTCGACTTCTACCGCAATGCCGCGCAAGACGGCCAGGGGCTCGAAGCTCGAGAACACACGGCGCAGGTGCCGTACGAAGCGCGTGAGGAGCGCGAGAAGAAGTTCAGAACCGCGGAGCTTCCTGTCTTGTTCTGTTCGCCGACGATGGAGCTTGGCGTCGACATCTCGAGCCTGAACGTTGTCAACCTGCGGAATGTCCCGCCAACGCCCGCGAACTATGCGCAGAGAAGCGGTCGTGCGGGGCGCAGCGGTCAACCCGCCCTAGTCGTGACCTACTGCTCGGCGGGCAGCCCGCATGACCAGTACTTCTTCCGGCGGCCGCACATGATGGTGGCCGGCCAGGTCACGCCGCCGCGTCTCGACCTTGGCAACGAGGATCTCGTTCGCGCGCACGTCCATGCGCTGTGGCTCTCACAGACCGGCATGAGTCTGGGCGTGTCCCTTAAAGAACTGCTCGACGTGGAAGGAGAACAGCCCTCTCTCGCGCTGCTCCCCGGCAAGAAGGCCGATATCGACAGACCCGAGGCGCGTGCTCGCGCGGAGGAACGCGCGCGAGACGTCTTGAGCTCCGTGACCGCCGAACTCGAGGTGGCGCCATGGTGGACGGCTGGCTGGCTGGGCGAGGTTTGTCATCGCATTCCGCAAAGCTTCGAGATCGCCTGCGAGCGGTGGCGCAGTTTGTTTCGCGCGGCCCGGGCGCAGTTCGACGCGCAAACAAAGATCATCGCGGATGCCGGCCGCTCGCCGCAGGACAAGGAGCAAGCGAAGAAGCTGCGGCGCGAGGCGGAAGCGCAGATGGAGCTGCTCACGGCTGTCGGCTCGCGCGTGACGCAGTCCGACTTCTACAGCTACCGGTACCTCGCCAGTGAAGGATTCCTGCCTGGCTACAGCTTCCCACGGCTGCCGCTTTCGGCGTTCATTCCCGGCCGCCGCTCAGCAAAAGGTACCGAGGAGTTCCTCTCCCGCCCGCGGTTCCTCGCGATCAGCGAGTTCGGTCCTCAGAACTTCATCTATCACGAGGGCTCGCGCTATGCGATCAACCGCGTAATTCTCCCGGTCAGCGACACAGTCGATCCGACCACTGGTCGAAGCGTGCTGACGACGTCTGCCAAAATCTGCAGCCACTGCGGATACCTTCATCCGCTGCGCGGGAGTGATGGTCCGGATCTCTGCGAAAACTGCCAGCATCCGTTGGATGCCCCGATGCGGCAATTATTCCGACTTCAGAACGTCGCGACCAAACGTCGCGACCGCATCAACTCTGACGAAGAAGAACGTCAGCGCAAGGGGTACGAACTTCAGAGCGTAGTGCGATTCGCTGAAGTGGACCACCGCCTCGCGAAGCAAACAGCAACGGTGCTAGGCCCAGACGGTGAAAAGCTCCTGCACCTGGCGTACGGGCACGCCTCCACGATTTGGCGTATCAATCGCGGTTGGAAGCGGCGGAAGGACCAGGCGCAGCTCGGGTTCGTGCTCGATCTCGAACGGGGGTACTGGGCCCGCGACACGCAGGCCGCGGACGCCGACGAGAACGACGGCGATCCGATGAGCGCGCGGACGGCGCGCGTCGTTCCATTCGTGGAGGACCGGAAGAACTGTCTGGTAGTTGAACCAGCATTCTCCGCCAGCCCGGAGGAGATGGCGTCGCTACAGGCAGCCCTGAAGAACGCCATTCAGGTGGTCTTCCAACTCGAAGACACCGAGCTGGCAGCGGAACCGCTTCCAAGCGTCGGCAACCGTCGCTACCTCCTCTTCTATGAATCAGCTGAAGGCGGCGCCGGCGTGCTGCGCCGTCTCGTGGAGGACACAACGGCCTTTGCCGACGTCGCCCGCCGCGCCCTGGAGATCTGCCATTTCGATCCGACGTCGGGCGAAGACCTTGGCAAGGCGCCTGGCGCGAAGGAGCGGTGCGAGGCTGCATGCTACGACTGTCTCCTCAGTTACACCAACCAGCCTGAACACCCTCTCCTGGATCGCAAGCGCGTGGTCGACGTACTGCGGGCCCTGACTCGCGCCACCGTGTCCTCGTCGCCGACCGCATTGACGCGCGAACAGCAAGTAGAGCGGCTCATGCGGCTGGCAGCGTCAGATCTGGAACGTAAATGGATAGCGGCGCTCCAGGCTCAGAATCTTCGCCTGCCCGATGAAGCTGGCAAGCTGTACGCGCAGGCGGGCACCCGACCGGATTTCGGGTACACGAACGACGCCGTCGTCGTCTACGTTGATGGCCCACCGCATCAATTCCCGGAACGAAAGGCGAGAGACCGCGCGCAGCAGACCGCGATGGAGGATCTCG
>Ga0075424_100002518_pt1 | contig 16803 bp, 15 predicted proteins | sample SoiMethybrSBSTD3_FD_75301 | JGI IMG/M metagenome (GOLD analysis project Ga0075424, IMG submission 75301) | Bulk soil microbial communities from a Populus tree surrounding site in Tennessee, USA - Soil MetaG P. TD hybrid SBSTD3 | ecosystem: Environmental > Terrestrial > Soil > Tree plantation...
CGTGACTACGCCTCGCCCAGATACGCCCGCCTCACCTCAGGATTGTCCGCGAGGTCCCGCGCATTGCCTTCCAGCACGATGCCACCCGTCTCGAGCACGTAGCCGCGGCCGGCGATGGACAGCGCCATGGCCGCGTTCTGCTCCACGAGCAGGATGGTCACGCCCTGGCGATTGATGGTCTGCACCGTCTCGAAGATCTGCTCCACCAGCACGGGGGCCAGGCCCATGGAGGGCTCGTCGAGGAGGAGCAGCCGTGGCTTGGCCATGAGAGCACGACCGATGGCGAGCATCTGCTGCTCGCCGCCGGAGAGCGTCCCCGCCACCTGCGAGCGCCGCTCCTGGAGCCGCGAGAAGATGCCGAAGACGCGGTCGATGTCCGCCCGCACCTCGCCGTCCGAGCGGGTGAAGGCGCCCATCTCGAGATTCTCCAGCACGCTCAGCCGGTTGAAGATGCGGCGGCCTTCCGGCACGTGGGTCACCCCGCGCCGCACGATGGCGTGGGAGGCCACGCCCACCAGCGAGCCGCCCTCGAAGACCACGTCCCCCTCGCGCGGGAGGAGGAGCCCGGAGATGGCGCGCAGGGTGGTGGTCTTGCCCGCCCCGTTGTTGCCGAGGAGGGCGACCACCTCGCCCTCGCCCACCTGGAAGGTCACGCCCTTCAAGGCCCGGATCTCGCCGTACGACACGTGGAGGTTCCGCACCTCAAGCATGCTCGGCCTCCGCGCGCGGCGTCCACTTCCGCCGACCGAGATAGGCCTCGACGACGCGCGGGTTTTTCTGCACCTCGGCGGCGCGCCCCTCCGCGATCTTCTCCCCGTAGTCGAGCACGGTGACGTGATCGGAGACCTCCATGACCACACGCATGTTGTGCTCGATGAGGAGGATGGTGAGGCCGAGATCGCTCACCAGCTTGCGCAGGAGGGCCATGAGACTGCGCGCCTCGCCCTGGGTCATGCCCGCGGTGGGCTCGTCGAGAAGGAGGAGGGCGGGCTGGGAGGCAAGAGCGCGGCCGATCTCGAGCCGGCGCTGATCGCCGTAGGGGAGGTTGCGCGCGACCTCGTTGGCGCGATCGCGCAGGCCGACCACGTCGAGCAGCTCGGCGGCGCGCGCCCACAGGCGTCCCTCCTCGCGCTTCCAGTGCGGGTTCCGGCTCACCGCGCCCCAGAAGCCCGCGCGCACGCGCGCGTGCATGCCCACCAGCACGTTTTCCACCGCCGTCATGTTCCTGAAGAGCCGAATGTTCTGAAACGTCCGGCAGACGCCGAGGGTGGTGATCTGGTCGGGACGGAGCCCGGTGAGCGAGGTGCCGCGGAACCTGACGGAGCCCTCCTCGGGGACGTAGAGACCGGTGAAGACGTTGAAGAAGGTCGTCTTGCCCGCCCCGTTCGGCCCGATGATGGAGGCGATCCGGCCCTCCGCGAGCTCGAAGTTCACGCGATTCAGCGCGACCAGTCCCCCGAACCGCTTGGTCACGCCCTGCGCCTCGAGGAAAGCGGCCATCTCAGGGCTCCCCGAGCTCTCGCGTGCGGCGGCGCGCGGGGAGAATGCCCTGCGGCCGGAAGATCATCATGAGCACGAGGATCAGTCCGAAGACCATGCGCTCGTACTTGGCGGGCTCGAGCTGGGTGGGCAGGTTGGCGAGGTTGTAGCCGAGGATCACCGTGCCCGCGTTGCGCAGCTCGTTGAGCCAGAGGGAGAAGCCCTTGAGCACCAGGAGGTTGAGCACGGTCACCACCGCCGCCCCGAGGATGGCGCCGGGGATGGAGCCCATGCCGCCCAGGATGATCATGGAGAGCACCCCGATGGACTCCATGAAGGTGAAGGACTCGGGGTTGATGAAGATCTGCTTGGCGGAGAAGAGCACGCCGACCGCTCCCGCGAAGGAGGCGCCGCAGGCGAAGGCGAGCAGCTTCATCCGTACGAGCGGTACCCCCATGGCCTGGGCCGCCGTCTGGTCCTCGCGGATCGCCTCCCAGGCGCGGCCGATGTGCGAGTCCTCGAGGCGGCGATTGACGAGGATGGTGACGCCCACGATGAGGAGGACGAGAGCGTAGAGGTAGAGCGGATAGATCAGGTTGGGGTTGGGCTCGATGCCGACGGCGCGCAGCAGCGGGTCGAAGAAGATGGGCGGTCGGCCGATGGGCGTGATGCCCTTCGGCCCGTTGGTGATGTTGATAGGCTTGTCGAGGTTGTTGGCGAGCACGCGGATCACCTCGCCGAAGCCCAGGGTGACGAGGGCGAGGTAGTCGCCGTGCAGCCGCAGCACGGGCAGGCCGAGAAGGATGCCCGCCCCCGCGGCCACCGCCACCCCTACGAGGAGGAAGGCGAAGAACCACCACGGGGAGAGCGGGAAGCGGTCACCGCCGAAGATCAGGTTGGCCTGAGGCGAGCCGAAGATGGCCCAGGAGTAGGCGCCCACCGCGAAGAAGGCGACGTAGCCCAGGTCGAGGAGGCCGGCCAGCCCCACCACGATGTTGAGGCCGAGGGCGAGGGCCACGAAGATGCCGACCTGGATGGCGATCTCCATGTAGTAGGCGTTGATGGTCCCCAAGACGGGCATGAGCACGCCCAAGGCGAGCGCGGTGACGAGGATCTTGAGCCCGCGGGGCATGCGCGCGAAGTAGAGGAGAAGGATCGAGGCCTGGAAGAGCATGAAGAGCACGACGGAGCGCGGCGACCGGGTGACGGCCCACGCGGTGAGAGCGAGCGCCCCCACCGCGATGACGGTGGCCGGCCCGGGCCGCTCGAGGAGGCGCGCGAGCGGGTGCACGATCAGGCGCGCTCCCGCACGACCTCGCCCAGCAGGCCCTTGGGGCGGAAGATCAGGATGAGGATGAGGATGGAGAAGGCGAAGATGTCCTTGTACTCCGCCCCGAAGGCCCCGCCGGTGAGCAGGGAGAGATAAGAGGCGGCGAAGGACTCGAGCAGTCCCAGCACGAGGCCGCCCAGCATGGCCCCGGGGATGTTGCCGATGCCGCCCAACACGGCGGCGGTGAAGGCCTTGAGGCCGGGAATGAAGCCCGTGTAGGGATTGATCAGGCTGTACTGCACGCCGAAGAGCACGCCCGCCCCGCCTCCCATCGCCCCCCCGATGAGGAAGGTGAGAGAGATGATGCGGTTGACGTTGATGCCCATGAGAGAGGCGGCGGGCTGGTCCTCGGCCACCGCGCGGATGGCCTTGCCAATCTTCGTCTTGTTCACCAGCGAGTACAGCCCCCAGAGCATGAGCAGCGCGGCCAGGATCACCACCAGCGACTTCATGGACACGTCGATGGTGGAGGAGAGCTCGAAGCGCGTGTTCAGCGCGTCCATGGTCGGGTAGACGAGATTGAAGGAATTCCGCCACAGCGACTCCACGAGGCGGATCAGGTCTTGGAGGAAGAACGACACGCCGATGGCGGAGATGAGCGGGATGAGGCGAGGCGCGTGGCGGAGGGGACGATAGGCGGTGCGCTCCACGATCACCGCGAGGACGCCCGAGACGGCCATGCCCGCGGCCAGGATGAGGAGGAGCACGACCACCCAGGGGAGGGCGTCGAGCCAGCCCGAGGCCTTCATGCCCAGGAGGAGCTCCACGCCCACGAAGGCGCCCACAATGAAGATCTCGGAATGGGCGAAGTTGATGAACTCCAGCACGCCGTACACCATGGTGTAGCCGAGGGCGATCAAGGCGTACATGAAGCCCAGGGTGATGCCGTCGATGAGGACCTGCGGGAAGATGCCGAGGAGGAGCTCAAGATCCATCGACGCTCGCCTCGGAGAAAGTCGCGGGAGGGGCGGCTGGTGGGCCGCCCCTCCCGGAGGACATCGTGTGAGCCGTTACTTCTTGGGTTCGGGGGGCGCGATGGTGAGCTGCTTGACGATCTTGTTGTCGCCCCACTTCGCCGGGTCGTCGCTCTCCACCGTGAGCACGAAGTACTGGGCCTTGAGGCGATCGCCGTTGGCGTTGAAGGCGATGTCGCCCGTGATGCCGGAGAGCTTGGCCTTGCGCACGGCGGTGGCCACGTCCTCGCGGGCAACCTTGCCCTTCTTCGCCGTCTCCTCGATGGCCTTGATGGCGATGGTCGCCGCGTCGTAGGCCTCGGCCGCGTAGGGCTCCGGGTTCTTGCCGAACTTCTTCTTGTACTCGTCCACGAAGGCCTTGGCCTTGGGCAGCGCGGAGGCGGGGCCGGCCGCCGAGGTGTAGTTCATGCCCACCACGGCCTTGCCCGCGATCTTGGTCAGGTCGGAGGAGTCCATGCCGTCGGGGCCCATGAACTTGCTCTTGATGCCCTTCTCGCGCGCCTGCTTGAAGAAGGGCGCGCCCTGATCGTAGATGCCGCCGAAGTAGATCACGTCGGGATTCTTGGCCTTGATGGGGGTGAGGATGGAGTCGAAGTTCGACTTCTCCTCCGTGCCCTCGAAGCCCAGGACCTTGACGCCCTTGGCCTCGGAGTCCGCCTTGAAGAACTCCGCGATGCTCTGGCCGTACTGGGTCTTGTCGTGGACGATGTAGGCGCTCTTGATCTTCATGGTGCCGTGGGCGAACTCCGCGCCCACCTTGCCCTGCACGTCGTCGCGCCCGCACACGCGATCCACGTTGGGATAGCCGCGGTCGGTGACCACGGGGTTGGTGTTGGCGGGAGAGATCATGACCACGCCCACTTCCTTGTAGACCTCGGAGGAGGGAATGGCCACCCCGGAGTTCAGGTGCCCGATCACCGCCATGATGTCCTTGTCCGCAATGATGTTCTTGGCGTTGGCCACGCCCACGTCCGGCTTGGCCTGGTCGTCAAAGGGCACGAACTCGACCTTGTAGCCCATCTTCTCCAGGTTGCCCTTCATCTTCTCGACGGCGAGCTGCGCGCCGAGCTTGATGCCCTCACCCAGCGCGGCCTGACCGCCGGAGAGCGGGCTCTGGGAGGCGATCTTGATGGTGCCCTTGGGCTGGGCACCCACGGGATGAGCAGCCTGCAGCGTGAGCCCGGCGAACAGCGCGAACAGGGCGAGGGCGCTCAGCACGTGGCGGGTTCGGAGATTCCTCATTCGGTGTCCTCCTCCAAACGGGTAGGGCGGGTTGGCAAGGCGGCGCCATTATAGCGATTCTGCGGAGCCCGTCAACGTTTGGACGGGCTCTCCGCGCTCGCCGCCTCCGCGCGCAGGGCATCGAGCTGACGCCGCGCCTCGGCGTCGTCGGGCATCACGGCCAGCGCCTCCTGGTACAGGGCCATGGCTTCCAGACGGTGGCCGGCCTTCTTTTGTTCTCCCCCTTCGTAGACGAGCGCGAGGGCAAGGTTGCGGGCGAGATTCCCGAACTTGGGATCGCGGGCGTAGGCAGGCCGGAGGTAGGTGAGAGCTTCGGCGTAGTGCCCTTCCTGGGCCCTGAGCGAGCCCATGTTCATGAGGGCGCCCGTGAGGGCGGGATCGAGCTTGAGGGCGACCTTGAGCATCTCCTCCGCCTCGCGATACTTGCCCTGGCCATAGAGTGCGGTGGCCACGTTGTTGGCCACGGTAGCGCGATGGGGGCGGAGGGCCAGGGCGCGGCGATAGGCGGCCTCCGCCTCGGCGTGGCGCTTCTGATCGGTGAGCGCAGTGCCGAGGTTGTTCCAGCAGATGGCGCATTGCGGGTCCATGTTCGTGGCCCAGGTCCAGAGCGTCTCGGAGTCGTGCCAGACCTTGGACTGATCCCACGCTCCCGCCGCAAGCACGAGCACGGCGCCGGCGGCGCCCGCCGTCACCGTACGGGCGATGACGGCACTGACGCGCCCCCGGCCCCGCGCGGTGAGGAGCCAGCAGAGCCCGCCGCCGAAGAGCAGCGCCAGCCCCAACCCGGAGAGATAGCTGTAGCGGTCGTGGGCGAGCTGATGGCCGGAGTGCACCGCGCCACTGATGGGGAGCAGCATCAGCACGGAAGCCGTCCAGGCCGCGAGCCCGGCCGGCCAGCGCCGGCGCAGGGCCACGAGGAGCACCGTCACCACGAGGAAGGCGACCACGGGGAGGAGGAAGCGCGGCGCGGTGAGCCGCACCTCGAGCGGCAGCTCGTAGAGCGGGAGGAGCTCCACCGGCCAGAACCAGCGGGCGGGATAGAAGACGAAGGTGTAGGCGGTCATGGCGAGTCGCGCGCCCAACCCGTAGCGCGTGTAATCCGTGACGCCGGTGCCGGCATAGACGGCGCGGAGCGCGACCACCGCGCCGACCGCGGCCAGGATCGCCCACGGGATCTTCTCCACGACGAGCCGCGGCCACGCCGCGGCCTCGCGCGCCCGCCGCAGCGGATACACGTCGAGGAGGAGGAGCATGGCGGGCAATGGCATGGCCGCGGCCTTGGCGAGGAGCGCGGCGGCGAAGGAGACCAACGACACGATCTGCCCGCGGCGGTCGAGGCCGTCGGCGGTCACCGCCCTGAGATAGGCGAGCACAGCGCTCATGAAGAAGAAGCCGCACAGGACGTCCTTGCGCTCGGTGATCCACACCACGGACTCGACGCGCAGAGGGTGCACGGCGAAGAGGAGCGCGGACAGCGTCGCCCCGAGGGCGAGGGGCCACCCTCCGGGCTCCTCCCCGCCCGGCCGGGCGAGGCGGAGGAGCCGGCGCGCGATCAGGTAGAAGAGGACGGCACTGGCGCCGTGGAGGCCGAGGTTCAGCAGGTGATAGCCGCGGGGGTTGAGGCCGCCCAGCACGTAGTTGAGGCCGAAGCTCATCCAGGTGAGCGGGATGTAGTGGCCGAGGACGGCGCCCGTCCACATCCACCGGAGCTGCGCGGACCCGAGCCCGTGCACGCCGGGATTGTTCACCACGTTGTCGCGATCGTCCCAGTTGACGAAGTCGCCGGAGACGCCCGGCCAGAAAGTGACCACGGCGGCCGCGAAGACGAGGACGCCCAGCCCCGCGGTGACGAGCCGGGCGCGGGTGGCGCTCACCGCGGCGTGTCCTTCCGCGCGCGCTCGATGCGCTCGAGGAAGCTCCGCGTCGCCTCCGCGGGGTCGGGCGCCGCGCACACCGCCGAGATCACGGCCACGGCATCCGCCCCCGCGTGCACGACCTGGTCCACGTTGTCTGGAGTGATGCCACCGATGGCGACGAGCGGCGCGGCGATCTCGGGTCGCACGGCGCGCAGGAGCTCGGGCCCCACGAGCTGGAAGCCAGGCTTGGACCCCGTGGGGAACATGCTGCCCACCGCCACGTAGTCCGCGCCGTCGTCCCGCGCGGCGCGCGCCTGGGCGAGGTCGTGAGTGGAGACGCCCAGGATCATGCCGGGGCGCAGGAGCCGCCGCGCCGCGGCCGCGGGGAGGTCGTCCTGGCCCACGTGGACGCCATCGGCGTCCACGGCGAGGGCGAGATCCACACGGTCGTTGACGATGAAGAGGCCGCCTGCCTCGCGGCATCGGCTCCGGAGCTGCCGGGCGAGATGGTAGACGTCGGCGGGTGGCAGATCCTTATCGCGGAGCTGGACGAGACGGCAGCCACCACGGAGCACGGCGTCCAGGAGCGCGGGCAACTCGCGCCCGCGGGACGCGCCGCGATCGAGGATGACGTAGAGCGGGGTGGGCAGCGCGGGGGCGCGCGGCGGTGTCAGGATCAGGCGCCTACTTCGAGATGGGGCAGGGTATGGTCCCCGGACAGGAAGGCGGGATCGGCCAGGAGCTTCTGGTGGTAGGGGATGGTGGTCTTCACGCCCTCCACCACCGTCTCGGACAGCGCGCGATACATCCGGCTGATGGCTTCCGCGCGATCGCGTCCGTGCACGATGATCTTGGCGATGAGGGAATCGTAGTACGGCGTCACCACCGCCCCCGGCACCATGTGGCTGTCCACGCGGACGCCGTGGCCGCCGGGCGGGCGCCAGGCCGTCACCGTGCCGGGCGAGGGGATGAAGTGCTCGGGGTCCTCGGCGTTGATGCGGCACTCGATGGCGTGGCCGCGGAACTCGATGTCCTTCTGCTTGTAGCCGAGGGGTTCCCCGGAGGCGATGCGGATCTGCTCGCGCACGATGTCGAGGCCCGTGAGCATCTCCGTCACCGGATGCTCGACCTGGATGCGTGTGTTCATCTCGATGAAGTAGAAGGCACCGTCGCTCGCCACGAGGAACTCCACCGTGCCCGCGGAGACGTAGTTCACCGCGTTGGCCACGGTGAGGGCCGCCTTGTAGAGGCCGGCCCGCGTCTCGTCGGAGATGGCGGCGGCCGGACTCTCCTCGAGGAGCTTCTGGTGGCGGCGCTGCACCGAGCAGTCGCGCTCGCCCAGGTGCACGCGGATGCCGTTCTTGTCACCCAGCACCTGCACCTCGACGTGGCGTGCCTCTTCCACGAATTTCTCCAGGTAGAGCTCGGAGGAGCCGAAGGCCTGGGCCGCTTCCGCCTGGCAGGTCGCGAAGGCCTGGGCAAGCATGTCGCGCGCCCGCACGATGCGCATGCCGCGGCCGCCCCCGCCCGCCGCCGCTTTCACGATGACGGGATAGCCGATGGTGTCGGCGAGCGCCTGGGCCTCGTCCACACCCTGGAGCGGCCCTTCGCTGCCCGGAACGACGGGGGCGCCCGCCTGCTTGGCCATGGCGCGGGCCTGCGCCTTGTCGCCCATGAGGCGGATGGCCTCGGGGGCGGGGCCGATGAAGGTGATGCCGCAGGCGCGGCAGATCTCGCCGAAGGCGGCGTTCTCGGAGAGGAGGCCGTAGCCGGGATGGATCGCCTCGCTGTCCGTGATCGACGCCGCCGAGATGATGCTCGGGATGTTGAGATAGCTCTGGCGCGCCTCGGCGGGGCCGATGCAGATCGACTCGTCGGCCAGCCGCACGGGCAGCGAGCCCGCGTCGGCCTGGGAGTGGGCAACCACGGTGCGGATGCCCATCTCGCGGCAGGTGCGCAGCACGCGCAGGGCGATCTCGCCGCGATTGGCGATGAGGATCTTGTGGAACATGGGCGCGCTACCCCGTTACCGGCGCGGCTCCACGAGGAAGAGGTGCTGGCCGAACTCCACGGGCTGGGCGTTCTCCACGAGGATCTTGACCACGCGGCCGGACACCTTGGACTCGATCTCGTTCATGAGCTTCATCGCCTCGATGATGCAGAGGGTCTGGCCCTCCTTCACGATGTCGCCCTCGCTCACGAAGGGCGCCACGTCGGGACTGGCCGACCGGTAGAAGGTGCCGACCATGGGGGCATCGATAGTCACCGTGCCTGGGGCCAGCTCCGCGGCGTGGCCCGCAGCTTCCGGCTGGGAGAGGGTCACGGGCGCGGAGACGTGCGGCACGGCGACGGGGGCGGGCGGACGACCGCGCACCACGCGGACGCGCAGCCCCATGCTCTCGATCTCGAGCTCGGTGAGATCGTGCGCCACGGCGAGCTCGACGATCTGCTGGGGCGTCCACGCGGCGCCCGCGGCGGGCGGCCGCCCCCGCGCCTTCCGCGCCATGGAGCGCTAGCCTGCCGCCGCCACGCGGCCCAGGTAGTCCCAGCTCCGAGTGTCGACCTTCACGATGTCTCCCTCGTTGAGGAAGAGCGGCACCTGGATCACCGCTCCCGTTTCGAGCGTGGCCGGCTTGTTGCCGCCGGAGGCCGTGTCGCCACGAATGCCCGGGTCGGTCTTGACGATCTGCAGCTCGAGGAAGTTCGGCAGCTCCACGGTGACGGGGCTGCCCTCGATGAACAGGATGTCGACCTCCGTGTTCTCCTTGAGGAAGTCGCGGGCGTCGCCCACCTCGTCGGCGGACAGGGAGATCTGGTCGTAGGTCTCCGTGTCCATGAAATGGTAGCGATCGTCCTTGTACAGGTACTGCATGTGCTTCTCCTCGAAGTCCACCAGCTCGACCTTCTCGCCCGCGCGGAACGTGTTGTCGATGACGCGTCCCTGCCGCATGTGCTTGAGCTTGGTGCGCACGAAGGCGCCGCCCTTGCCGGGCTTGACGTGCTGGAAGTCGACGATGCTGTACGGCTGCCCGTCGAACTGGATCTTCAGTCCCTTCTTGAACTCCGCCGTGGAGACCTGCATAAGGTCATGTTCCCTTTCGTCGCTGGGTCTTGGCCCGGAGCGCCTCGTCGAGGCGCGCGCGAGCCTGCATGTCGCCTGGGTGCTTGCGGCTCAGGCGAAGGAATATCAACGTCGCGTCGTCGATGAGCCCCTGCTGCAGGCAGAGCGTGCCCATGCTCGCCGTCACGAAGGTGTCGTCGGCGAGCACGCGGCTGAGGGGCGAGGCCGCCTCCGTCCGCCCCTCCGCGGCGAGGCCTTCCAGGAGGAGGCGGGCCTCACGATCGGAGGAGTCGAGCTTGACGACGCGCTCGAGATGCTGCCGCGCCTCCTCCCAGCGCCCCGCCTTCCGATGGATCTCCGCGGCCATCCGATGCGCCTGCACGTCGCGCGGGCTCGCTTCCAGGATTACCCCGAGCTCGGCGAGGGCCGCCTCGGGATTGCCGTCGTCCAGGTGGGCCTTGGCCAGGATCAGCCGCGCCGTCGTGTAGTGCTGGAAGCGGGCCAGGCCTTCCCGGCAGAGATTGATCGCCTCGCGGGTGCGCCCGACCTTGCGGTAGGCATCGGCGAGTGGGGCGAAGGCCAAGGAGGACGGATCCCGCATGAGGCGCTCCTCGTATCGTTTGATGGCGGCCGCCGCCACGGGATCCTCGGCAACTGCCGCCCGGCCACCCTGGGAGATCGGGTTCGCCATCCGCTTCCTTTATAGCCGTCAAAAGCCCCGAGAGTCAATGCGTTCTGGCGCTTGGCGCTCTCGGCCGGCTCGTGACAGACTCGTCTTGGTGGCCGACCACAGCGATCAGCTCTCCGTCCCGAGCCGCACCTCCGCCGAGCCTCGTGATGTCCTGCCCCTGATCGTCTTTGCCGCGACGGCGCTCGCTTTCCTGCCCGCCCTCGCCGGAGGATTCATCGACTGGGACGAGGGCTCCCTCCTCGTGCGCAACCCCTGGTACCGCGGCCTCGGGCCCGCGAACCTGGCCTGGATGTTCTCGACCACGCGCATGGGGCACTGGATGCCGCTGAACTGGATCTCGTTCGGCTTCGACTACGTGATCTGGGGCATGAACCCACTGGGCTATCACCTGACCAACCTCGTGCTCCACGCTGCCGCGGCCGCCGTGTTCTACGTCGTGGCCAGGCGCGTGCTTCGCGCCGCCCTCTCCGACCGCCCCCCCGTCGACGGTTGGCTGCGCGCGGGCGCTCTTGTGGCCGCGCTGGCCTTCGCGCTTCATCCGCTCCGCGTGGAGTCGGTGGCGTGGATCACCGAGCGGAGAGACGTTCTCTCGGGGCTCTTCTACCTCCTGACGATCTGGATGTACTTGCGGTACGTCGAGCGGGGATCTCAGCGCGCCTACTGGGCGGCCGTCGGCGGCTTCACGCTGGCCCTCATGTCCAAGTCGATCGCCGCGAGCCTGCCCGCCGTGCTCCTGCTGCTCGACGTCTATCCGCTGGCGCGGCTCGGCGGCCGCGCGGGCTGGCTCACGCCCTCGGCGCGGCGCGTGTGGCTCGAGAAGCTGCCCTTCGTCGCTCTCGCCGGAGCGATCGCCATCGTCGCCTTCTGGGCCCTCGCGAGCGGAAGCGGGCTGACGCCGCTCCGTACCCTCGGGCCCGGCGCCCGCGCCGCGCTCTCGCTCCACGCCCTCGCCTTCTATCTCGGCAAGACGCTGTGGCCCGCCCATCTCTCGCCTTTGTACGAGCTGATGCTGCCCGTCCGTCCGCTGGAGACGCGCTACGTGCTTGCCGCGCTCCCCTTGGCCGTCGTCACGGCGGCGGCGCTCCTGCTGCGACGCCGGTGGCCCGCGCTCCTCGCCGCCTGGCTCGCCTTCGCCTTGACGCTGCTCCCCGTGCTCGGCGTCGCCCACAACGGCTATCAGCTGGCGGCCGATCGCTACACGTACCTCGCGAGCCTCTCGCTGGCCCTCCTCGCCGGAGGGGTCGTGGCGCGATGGGGACGGAGCGCGCTCGCCGCGTCGGCGATCGGGCTCGCCGTGCTGCTCGTTCTCACCTGGAGGCAGATACCCGTGTGGCACAGCGACGAGACGCTGTGGCGCCATGCGGTCGCCCTCGATCCCGCCTCCGGCGTGGCGCGCTCCAACCTGGGCACGGCGCTGACGGCCGAGCGCAGGTACGAGGAAGCGACGCAATTGCTCGAGCGCGCCGCGGCGCTGCGCCCCGGCTACGCCGAGGCGTGGAACAACCTCGGTCTGGCCCTGGCGCCTCAGCCGGGACGGCTGCCCGAGGCCGCCGATGCGTTTCGGCGGGCGCTCGCGGTACGCCCGCGCTTCGGGGAGGCCTGGAACAACCTCGGCGTCGCCCTCGCCACGCAGGGGCAGACCGATGGCGCGCTCGAGGCCTTCGCGAAGGCCACGGTCGCCGATCCCTCGTCCGCGGAAGCGCGCAACAACCTCGGCCTCGCCCTGGCGGGGCAGGGCCGCGTGCGCGAGGCCGCTGCCGAGTTCCGGCGCGCCCTCGTCCTCAACCCGGACTTCCTTCAGGCGCGCCGCAACCTCGACCAGGCCGAGCGTCTGCTCCGCTGACGCCCGGGCCATCAGGTCGGCGCGATGTCAGCCGTCACGTCGTCGGCGAGGCCGGGGGGCAGGTGCGCACCCCCTGGACCCGTGTCTTCTGCGGACAGTCGAAGCCGCGAGCTCCCATCTCGTGGCGGGCTCGAGAGGTAGTAGCGGATTGCGGGTCAGCGTGGTCCAGGGGGTGCGCACCTGCCCCCCGGCCTCGCCGACCCCCCCGCTAGGCGATGTCGGCGAGGGCGTCGAGGATGGTGGCGCGGGGTACGTCGTAGACGATGCGGAAGGCGCCGATCTCCGGCGCGAGGACGAACGGCACGCGCCCGTCCCTGGACTTCTTGTCTCGGCTCAGCGTCTCCACGACCCGCTCGGGCGGCTCTCCCGCGCCGCGCACCGGCAGTCCCACCGCATCGAGGGCGGCGAGCTGGCGCTCCCGCGTGCCGGGCTTGGCGAGACCGAGGCGTTCGGCGATGCTCGCCTCGGCAGCAATGCCGAGGGAGACGGCCTCCCCGTGGGCGAAGCGCTCGTAGCCCGTGACCGCCTCGATGGCGTGTCCGATGGTGTGGCCGTAGTTCAGCACGTGGCGCAGCTCGGCTTCCTGCTCGTCACGCTCGACCACCGATCCCTTGAGCCGGCACGAGCCGGCCACGATTCCCGTGAGGACGGCGGGCTCGCGCGTGCGGAGGGCGGCGGCCTCGCGCTCCACTTGGGCGAAGTAGGCCGCGTCGAGCACGATGCCGTGCTTGATCACCTCCGCCATCCCTGAGCGGTACTCGCGCTCGGGCAGGGTGAGGAGGGTGGTGGTGTCCGCCAGCACGAGGCGCGGCTGATGAAAGGCGCCGATCATGTTCTTACCTCGCGCGTGGTCGATGGCCGTCTTCCCCCCGATGGAGGCGTCGACCTGAGCGAGGAGCGTGGTCGGCACCTGCACGAAGTTGACCCCGCGCATGTAGGTCGCCGCGGTGAATCCCGCGAGGTCGCCCACCGCCCCACCGCCCACCGCCACCACGGTGGAGCTGCGATCGAGGCCCGCCTCGAGGAAGCGATCCCAGGTCGAGGCGGCCACCTCGAGGGTCTTGGCGCGCTCCCCCTCGGGGAGCAGCACGGTGGTGACCTCGAAGCCGGCGACGCGCAGGCTCTCGGCCACAGTCTCGCCGTGGAGCTTCAGGATGCCGGGGTCGGTGACGAGGGCGACCTTGCGGCCAACCTTGAGGCGGCCGAGCTCGGCCCCTGCGTGCGCGAGCACGCCCGTGCCCACGAGGATGCGGTACGAGCGGGAGCCGAGGCGGACGGGAATCTCGATCATGAAGTGCCTGACTGCGGAGACTACCAGCTCTTGAGGTAGTCGAGATAGCCCTGGTAGTTGCGGCGGATCTCGTCGACGCTGTCGCCCGCGAACTTCTCCAGGAAGGCTTCGGCAAGGACGAGGGCCATCATGGCCTCGCCCACCACGCCCGCCGCGGGCACCGCGCACACGTCGCTGCGCTCCACCACGGCCTCCACCGCTTCCTTGGTCGCCATGTCCACCGAGCGGAGCGGCTTGCGGAGCGTGGAGATGGGCTTCATGGCCGCGCGCACGATGACAGGCTGGCCGTTGGTGACGCCGCCCTCGAGGCCGCCCGCGCTGTTCGAGCGCCGGTCGAAGCCGCTGTCCGCGTCGAAGAGGATCTCGTCGTGCACCTCGGAGCCGGGGCGGCGCGCCGCCTCGAAGCCCATGCCGATCTCGGCGCCCTTGATGGCGTGGATGGAGCAGAAGGCCCGGGCGAGCCGGCCGTCGAGCTTGCGGTCCCACTGCACGTAGGAGCCGAGGCCGACGGGGCAATGTAGGGCCACCACCTCGAAGACGCCGCCCAGCGTGTCGCCCGCCGCCTTGGCCCGATCGATCGCCTCGATCATGGCGCGCTCGGCCGCGGGATCGGCGCAGCGCACTTCCGAGGCCTCGGCGCGAGAGCGGATCTCCTCCCATGGCACTTCCAGCGCGCCGATGTGCACGCCGCCGATCTCCGTGACGTGGCTCACGATGGTGATGCCGAACTCGCCGAGGAGGCGCTTGGCCACCCCCGCCACCGCCACGCGCGCGGTGGTTTCCCGCGCGCTCGAACGCTCCAGCACGTTGCGGATGTCGCGGTGCCCGTACTTCATGGCCCCCGCCAGATCGGCGTGTCCCGGCCGGGGCCTCGTCACCGCCTTGGCGGGCGCCCCCGCGGGCGGCTCGCCCACCGCCATGGTCTGCTTCCAGTTCTCCCAGTCGCGATTCTGAATGGTCAACGTGATGGGGCTGCCGAGGGTCATGCCCCAGCGGACACCGGAGGAGAGGTGGGCCTGGTCCCGCTCGATCTTCATGCGGCCACCGCGCCCGTAGCCGCGCTGGCGGCGCCCGAGGTCCTCATTGAGGTGCTCCTCGGTCAGGGGAAGACCGGCGGGCACACCATCTATGACGGCGGTGAGGGCCTCGCCATGGGACTCGCCGGCGGTGAGGAAGCGAAATGCCACACCGGACGGTACTACCTGGGAGCGATAGGAGTCAAGGACATGCCCGCGGTGCCCTGGCCGGTGACGATCGACGGGGTCACGAACACCACGAGCTCGCGACCCGTCTCGCTGTTCTCCTTCTGCTTGAAAAGCCAGCCCAGGACGGGGATGTCACCGAAGATCGGGACTTTGCGTATGGTGTTGCTCGCGAGGTTCTGGGTGACTCCACCGATCACGAGGCGGTCGCCCTCCTTGATCAGGACCTGGGTCTCCGCCTTGCGCTTGTTGATGATGGGGACGCTGATACCAACGCCGAGGGGGACGGAATCTCCGCGCGAGTTGTTCTCCACCATCACGAGCATCTTGATCTTGTTGACGACCTTGTCGCCGACCTGCTCCCGGAGCACACTCGGCAGAACATCCAGCTTGAGCACAGCCTCCTTGAACTGGATCTGTGTCCCCGCCGAGCTCACCGTCGCGTACGGAATCTCCTCGCCGAGCGAGATCGTAGCCTTCGAGTTCTCCACCGTGACGATCTCCGGCCGGGCCAGCGTGCGCGTCTTACCCTGGTTCGCGAGCGCCTGCAGCGCCAGATTGATGTTGAACTGGCTCGACACGAAACCGAAAGCTATGCCTCCCGCGGGTGCGCCGGCGGCGGCGGCACCGGGAAGGGCCTGGAAGGGCAGATTGACTACGTTGCCGCCGAGGGGAAGGCCCGTGCTGGCCGAGACAGGGAGGAGGTTATTCAGGTTGAGATTGGGGTTTCTCGGATTCACCAGGGGCGACGTCGGGTCGAACAGAACGGTGCTTCCGTCGGCGAGCAGAACGCCCCCGGTGCCGGGCACGACGAATCCATTCTTGTTGGTGGTGCTCTGGAAGCCCTGGCCGATGATCGTCGTGTTCTGGTTGATGTTGCCCGCGCCCGCACCGCCCCACTGGACGCCGATGCCCTCGTAGGCGCTGCGGTCGAGAATCTCCATGCGCGCCTCGATCTTGACCTGGGGCAGCGGTACGTCGAAGCGCTCCTTGATCAGCTTCTTGATGCGCTCGAGGTCCGCCTCGTAGTGACGGATGAAGATGCTATTGGTCGGCTTGTGCGCCTGTATCGTGATGCCCTTGGCGAGCACATCCTGACTTACCGACACCACCTGAGGGTTCGGCGCGACCGGCGATGGGAAGGGCGAATTGATTTCAGGCAGTCGGCCGAGCGCGGGATTCGGCGGACCGCCCATGCCCTGGGAACCGACCACCGTCGGATTTGCGGGAACACCTTGCACGATCGGCACGGTGGGCACGGGAATGGTCCCGGAGGGCGGAATGCCCAGGATGCCCTGCAGGGTCTTGGCGACGTCCTCGGGGTCGGCGTAGGAGAGCCGGACCGTCTCCTCCCGGAGCGGCCCACGGGCCTTGGCCTCGGCGATGGCAGCGTCGGACTGGAGCTTCTTGGCCGCGGCTTCCGCCTCCTTGAACTCCGCGTCGGCTCGGCGCGTGCGCGCATCCGTCTCGGCCTTGACGAGGGCGTCCTGCACGCGGGCCTGCGCCTCGCGCTCCTTCGTCAGCTGATCAGTGGAGACGATGCGGATGATGCCGCCGCGATCGAGGCGCTGGAGACCGCGCGTCTCGAGAATGGTGTCGAGGGCCTGCTCCCAGGTCACGTTGTGGAGCGAGACCGAGACCTTGCCCTTGACATCATCGCCCGCCACGATGTTGCGACCGCTCTCCGCGGCGAGGATCCGCAGTAGGTTGGTGATGTCCGCGTCCTTGAAGTCGAGAGAGATGAGCTTGCCGCTGCCCGGGGCCTGACTGCTCGGCATGGGCGCTGGGCCCGGAGCGGGCGGTGCCGTGGGCGGCGGCGGCGGCGGCGAGGGCG
>Ga0075424_100002519_pt1 | contig 16802 bp, 11 predicted proteins | sample SoiMethybrSBSTD3_FD_75301 | JGI IMG/M metagenome (GOLD analysis project Ga0075424, IMG submission 75301) | Bulk soil microbial communities from a Populus tree surrounding site in Tennessee, USA - Soil MetaG P. TD hybrid SBSTD3 | ecosystem: Environmental > Terrestrial > Soil > Tree plantation...
CTGGAGACCGTTGGCCCGTGTCAAACCCGGGCCTGGTTTTCCAGGTAGCAGACCCCCAGGCTGCGCATCGTCTTGACGACGAGATAGTTGAACTCGTTGGTGTCGGTGCACCCGCCATTCCACGCGATGCCCTCGCAGCGGTTGACGGTGCGGCCCTGCGGATCCTTTTCGACGAACGTCGCGTCACGCGTGGTCTTGACGCGCCGGCTGATCTCGTCGAGCGCCTGATCCCACCCAATGTCTTCCCAATGGTCCGATCCCGGACGCCGGACCTGTGGTGTCAGCAGGCGGCGCGTGTTCGAGATTTCCTGCTCGAGCGAGGCGCCTTTCGGGCACAGCGTGCCGCGATTGATCGGATGATCCGGGTCCCCTTCGACGTGGACCACCTGCGGGATGGCGTTCTTGGCCTTGTCGCCGAGCGTATGGATGATGATGCCGCAGCTCACCGAGCAGTACGGACACGTGCTGCGCGTTTCGCTCGTTCGCGAAATCTTCAGGGTCCTGGCTTGTGCGTAGAGTGGCGTGACGTCGAACCCGAATGCCGTAAGGGCCGCACCGCCAGCGAGAGAAGACTGCAGGAAGGCCCGTCGTGAGATTGACATGCCGCCTCCAAACGAAGCCCAATCAGTACCTCAGAGTCCGACGAGATTCAACTCGATTTTCTGGTAATCGTGCTCGTGCGCCCACAGATCGAGCGGGGCGCCCGCTACCTCGTCAACGACCGGCACGGCGATCCCCAGGCGCGTGAGGTCGACGGTCTTGAGGTAGTGCCTGCACGTGTCACACGCGTCGACGCGAAGATGGTCGAACGCCGGGGAATGATAGTAGCCGAGACGATGTTCGTCTTCTTCGCCGCACTGCGCGCAGAGGACGCGGCGGAAGGGCCAGACGGTGAAGCACGTCGCGCACAGCAGCTGCCGGCCGCCGCCGTCGGCGTCTCCCGCGCTTTCCAGGATCGACAACTGCGGCGCGCCGCCGCAGAACGGACAGGCGTACTTCCCTTGAATCGTCGGGGACCCCTGCACCCCGACTGGCTCACTTCGTTCCGCTCGCGCTTCGTCGCTCGCTCCAGTGCGTTCGCTGCCGCGCAGCCCGCTGCGATCGCGTGGGCGCACGCCGATTGATGCGAGACATTCGGCGTAGGGCTGCAGCGCGATCTTCGGGAAGAATTGCTCACCCGACGATCTGCGCGTAGCCCGGGGCTTCAGCCCCGGCATCCGCCAGCCGGCGAGCAGAAGCGCGTCGATTGCCGGCGTCGCGCCGTCGAGAATCCGGCCGGCTTCGTCGGCGAGGCGCGGCGGCCCAATCGCCGCCACTGCACGCAGCATGGGCTCGACACACGGCCGCAGTTCGGGAAGATCGCGATCGAGCGAACCTGTGAGACGGTGCCCGCGCTGCCGCAGCATCTCGTAGCAGTCGCGTTGAATGCCGAGCAGCCGGCCGTACAGGAGGAGCAGTGGGCGGGCCGTCTCGTCGCGCTCCGCGAGGCGTGCGGCGCGATCGATGCGGCGTTGCCACGAATCGCGCATGCGCCGATCATAGGCTGGGCGTCAAGTTTCGTGTACGATTTACGCCTTCCGAACGTACGTGGTGACGACCTGCGAGAGGTGGTCCGATGCGCAAACGGACGAAACCAGGTAGCCGGAGCAGGGCTGCGAAGGACCCGCGCGTAACACCTACATCGCCATCGCGAGTACCGGCTCTCGAACGTCCCCTCAGCCGTCCTCTAAAGGCGTATGCGTCCGATCCCAGCGGGGGCCGGCTGCTTGGCAATCAGATGACTATGAGTATCCGGTACGAAGAGGTCGATCCCGGTCCCGTGATTCGTGACGTCTATGCGTGGAACGCGGTGGCTGTCGTGGATTACGACGCGACGAATCGCGTGTACTACGACCCCGTCGACTTGGACGACCCGCGAGTGATGATTCGTGGCGGTCTCGACCCGCTCGAGTCAGATCCGCGCTTCCATCAGCAGATGGTGTACGCGGTGGCAACCGACACAATCCAGCATTTCGAGGCCGCGCTGGGCCGCCGGATCCATTGGAGGCGTTCCGGGCGGGACCGCGTCGGGCGCACCCCGGACACGGAGAGCATCTTCACATTGAACCTCTTCCCGCACGCGATGGTCGCGGCCAACGCGTTTTACAGTCCCAAAGCGCACGGGATCCTCTTTGGCTATTTCCGCGCAGACGAATCAAATCAGGGCCGGAACCTTCCTGGGCAGATCGTCTATACGTGTCTGTCGCACGACATCATCGTGCATGAAATGACCCACGCCATCATCGACGGCATTCGGGGCCATTTCATGGAGCAGACGAACCCGGATGTCGCCGCCTTTCACGAGGCTTTCGCCGACATCGTCGCGTTGTTCCGGCACTTTTCTCACGAGGAAGCAATCCTCCATACCATTCAGCGCACGAGTGGAGCATTGTTCCAGGCGCAGCTCGCGCCGGCGGTTGCGGTTCCGCCGGGTGGCGTGGCCTCGATCACGGCGCAGAGCGGAAGTCAGAACCCCCTCATCGAGCTGGCGCAGCAATTCGGCGAAGCGACGGGGCGAGGCAAAGGCCTCCGGTCGGCCCTCGCGACGCTGCCTAATTCGGACGACATCAAGACGACGTTCGAGTGCCACGCGCGCGGTGCGATCCTCGTATCTGCGATCTTTGATGCGTTCTTCACGATTTACGTACAGCGAACCGCCGACCTGTTTCGCATCTATCGCAGTGGCGGCGCGACCGCCTCGGCGGAGATTCCGGTCTCGCTCGCTCGTGCTCTCGCCGAGCAGGCGAGCCGTACTGCGGAGCTTTTCTTCACCGTCTGTGTGCGCGCGCTCGACTACTGTCCGCCGGTCGATATCACATTCGGTGATTTTCTCCGGGCTGTCGTCACTTCGGACTTCGATTTGCACCCGGACGACGAGGCGGGATTGCGCGATGCCTTCATGCAGGCGTTTCGCGTCCGCGGGATCGTTCCGGAAGGATCCGACTTCTTTACCGACGTCTCCGTCGCCTGGCCGCGAGCGCAGGGATACCCGCCAGTCCCGAACCTCAGTTTTGGCGATCCCAACGGCCTGACGAGAGGACAGCAGGACGCCTGCCGCAAAACCCTGCAGACCTACCTCGACGAGCCGGAAATCCGCCAGCGAATCGGATTCGATCCGGATCGCCCGGTCAGCGTCCCGTCGTTCCATCCGATTTTCCGAATCAATCAGGATGGCAGCATGCGTACCGACATGGTTGTCGAAGCCACGCAGACGCGGGACGCTGCATTCGACCCTGACAATCCCGCACTCGGATCTTTTCCACTGCGGGGAGGGGCGACGTTAATCATCTCGAAGCCCGAGCTTGCCGAAGTGCGGCGAAAGGAGCGGAGTCAGGAGCGTACGGACTTCGGGCTCATCCGCTACGTCATCGCGAAACATCTGCACGGGGAGGTCGGTACGAGGCGAGAGGCACGGCAACGCGCACATTATCTCGGTCTCGGACTCGCTGAGGGAAGCGATCCTGCTCGCTTCCAGATCGATTTCGCATTGACGCATGGAGGGTTCTAGTCGTGGCGAAGAGCAGCCCGCCTTCGAAGAACCTGCGCGTCCGGATGTATCGGGTCGGCTTTGGCGACTTCTTCCTGATCACGCTGCCCGGCGTGAAAGGCCCTCAGCACATCGTCATTGACTGCGGGGTAACCCGCGGGAAGACCGGCAAGGGAGATATCGCGACGATCAAGACGGCGGTGCGGCACATGGCGGCAGAGACGGATTCGAAGTTGTCACTCCTCATCGTGACGCATCGGCATCAAGATCACATCATCGGATTCAGCCGCTGCGCGCCGGAGTTCTCGAAATTCAAGGTGGACGCCATCTGGATGCCGTACTGGGAGACCGAGTACGCGCCCAAGGTGACCGCGTTCCAGGAGGATCTGGAGAACCTTGCCTTATCGCTCCGGGCGGCGGCCCTGGCAGGCGACCGCGATGAAAACACGGACGACATCCTCGCGATCGTCGAGAACGCCACAGGCGTGTCGGTGACGGAGGGGCCGGGCGGCGGCACCAACAAGAAGTCGCTCGATCTCGTGAAGAACGGCCTCGGCGTAAAGCCCGAGTACTACGCGAAGGGCGAACAGGCGAAGCTGCCGTCGTCACTCGCGAAGGCCGGTCTCAAGGCGACGATTCTCGGTCCACCCCCCGCGGACGAAATAGACTTTCTGAAACTGATGGATCTGAAGAAGGGTGTCGGGCAGTACGTCGCGGCTGCCGCAGGTGGGAGGAGCAGCGGCAAACTTATGCCCTTCGCCCGTGATTTCGTCGTTGACGCCAGCAGTTATCCGGCTACCGCCTTTCGGGAATGGGCGCCGCGGTCTCCGGGCCGTCTACCAGACATTTCGACGCGCCACTCCCGCGCGCTCGAGGAAGCTGTGAGGAAAGCGACTCCCGCGGCGCTCTTCATGGCGGCAAAGAAGCTGGACGCCATGCTCAACAATCAAAGTCTCGTCGTGCTTTTCGAATGGAAGGGCAAGAAGCTGCTGTTTGCCGGAGACGCGCAAGGCGGCAACTGGGAATACTGGCTCTTTGGAGGCGGCACGGCGACCAAAGACCCTTCAACGCTGAAGCTTTCAGGCCCAGGCAAGGCAATCCTGGAATCGATTGACTTTTACAAGGTAGGGCATCACGGGAGCACGAACGCGACGCCCATCGCTGCAGTCGATGGGATGCGCAAGGATTTCGTTGCAATGTGCTCGGTGGAAGCGGATACCTTTGGCAGCGTGTCGAACAAGTCCGAAGTCCCGCGAATCCCTCTCCTCGAGGCGCTGGAAAAGAAGAGCGCGCTCGTCCGGAGCGACCAGATTGCTGTGAAAGCGGCGAACGTCAACGTCCCAGCTACCTGGAAGTCTTCGCTGCCCAAACCGAAGAAGGGTCGTTTCGTCGCAGGTTCCTGCTACGTGGATTATCTGCTCTGATGGTCAACCAGGACGATCCGCCGATCTTTACGGTGGCGCCGACCGCCGACGGCGACGAAGGGTCGGACCTAGACCCCGATCTGAACCTGCCTGTCTTCCAGTCGCCGCCCAAGCCGATAGGCGCGCCGTCTCCGCCTCCGTTGTTCCGGACGCTGAAGGTGTACGCCTTCGGTCCGAGCCGCGGGAAGGCGCGCGGGAACATTCAGAGCCTCGCCGTCCCATACGAAAAGCTTGCGCCCGGCCCGGTCGGCGAGCGCATCGCCGTCGTCGATTACGACCTCTCGCGGAAATGCTTCTACGATCCGGTCGATCTCGACGACCTGCACATCGCCATCAACGGTGGACTCGATCCGAGCGAGTCGGATCCGCACTTTCATCAGCAGATGGCATATGCCGTCGTCAGCGAGTCGCTGCGCCGAATCGAGCTGGCGCTCGGGCGAACCGTGAGGCAGCGTTCTCCCGCAGGTACGAAATCACTGAAGATTCTTGTCCATCCGCACTTCGCGGAGACGACGAACGCGTTCACATCTGAAAGTCACATCAACTGCGGGTATTTCCGAGCGGCGACGAATGCCCCCGGTCGCGTTCTCCCAGGGCAGACGGTGTTCACCTGCCTGTCGCAAGACGTCGTTGGCCACATGGTGACCCACGTCGTGCTGAACGCAGTCCGCCCGGATCTGGGTCGCTCACTCGACAACTGGACCCTCCTGGAAGCCCTGTCGGACCTGACGCCGCTGCTGTTCCACTTCACCAATCGTGAAATCGTCTTCGACACCATTCAGCGAACGGCGGGAGTAATCTACCGGTCGCAGCTCTCCGGAAGTGCGGGCAGCGTGAGTCAGGCCCGAATCGTGGCAGAACTCGAATCCGACAATCCCCTGTTGGCGCTCAGCGGTGAATTCGGTGAAGCGATAGGCCGTGTGGGTGGCATTAGAAATGCGCTATTGGCACCGGATTCCGCAGCGTTCGAAGCGGAGAGAGAGCATCACGCTCGCGCCGCGATCGTGGTTGCCGCGGTATTCGATGCGATGTTTTCGATTTACGAGCAGCGCACCGCCGACCTCTTCCGCATTTATCGCGCGGGCGGCGGTCGCATCGACGGACCTGATCTTCCGGAACCGTTGGCCGGCCGTCTCTGCGACGAGGTCGCCGCGATCGCGACCCGGTTCTTTACCATGTGCTGGCGGGGCGTGGACCACTGCCCGCCGGTCGAGGTACCGGTGAGCGATTTCCTGCGTGGGTGTATCACGGCGGACTACGAATACGAAAAGGAAGACCGCTGGGGTGTTCGCGATGCGCTCATGCAGGCGTTTCGGGTGCGCGGGATCACTCCGAAGTCTGCGGCTTTTTTCTCCGAGGAAGCCTTGCGATGGCCGATCGCCGCCGCCGATTGGCCTGTGCTGAATCCGGAGCGGCTCACCGACGATGCCTTGCCGGAGTTGCAGGCTTTCGTGGACGCGAGCAAAGAGCAGCTGGGGCTGGGCCGCCGAGCGCGGCCGACCATCTACCCGCTCCAGACCGCGAGCTTCACCTCACCAAACGATTTGCCGCAAGTCAGCCTGAGCACTCAGATTCTGACAACGCCGCGAACCGGAATGACCGTTATCTTCGACGCCGCCGGCAGGGTGCGGCACGCCATACCTACGTCGAAGGACGCGGCTCGGAAAGAACCAGGGTTTTAGGCTGGACGTCAAGAGGGCCAGGATGATGCCGGACGATCAGCCGTATTCGATGATGACCGCGAATCTCGTCAGACCAGTGCGCGTGCTGCACGTCTCTCCGGAAGGGATCTCGAGCCGTCCGGACGTCGCCGCCACGGAAGAGCCGATGGAAGTCCGGATTGACGGCGAGCCGTTCGCGGTGATTATGCGCACGCCTGGGAGCGATCGTGAGCTTGCGGCCGGATTCCTTTTTGCCGAACGCGTCATTCTGTCGGCCGCTGATATCGTCGGCATCGAGCGCGATGCCGACTCGCGCAATGTGATGGACGTGCGAATCGTCGGCGCGCGCGTGCGCGACCTGGCTTCACGGAGTGATGCGCGCCGCCGGGTCGTGATGAACTCCTCGTGCGGACTCTGCGGCCGCGTCACCATCGACTCGCTGCGCGTGGAGGCGCGCGACATCGTCGCGGACTGGAACATCTCCGCGGACGTGATCGGCGGCCTCGCCGATGCGCTTCGACGCGCACAGGCGGTTTTCAACGAGACCGGCGGCCTCCATGCAGCCGGCCTCTTCGATCGGTCTGGCGCCCTCGAAGTCGTGGCCGAGGATGTCGGCCGGCACAATGCGGTGGACAAGGTCATCGGCCGCATGCTGCTCGAAGAGCGTCTGCCCCTCGCCGAGTCGATCCTGTTCGTGAGCGGTCGAACGTCGTACGAGATCGTTCAGAAGGCATATCTCGCTGGCATTCCCGTCGTCGGCGCCGTGTCGGCGCCGTCGAGCCTCGCCGTGGAGCTCGCAGAGGACGTGGGCATCACGCTCCTCGGTTTCGTGCGCGGGTCGGCGTTCAACGTCTACTCGCACGGGCATCGGCTCGCGCACTGACGTCCCGCGCGTCGACGGAGGTGAGGACGTTCCGAATCGTGGGTTAGAATCCGCACCGTATTCAGCTTCGCGGAGAAGACCCGATGAGATGGCTCGACGTTGCGCAAGACACGCGTTACGCAATCCGCCTGTTGCGACGCTCTCCTGGCTTCACACTCGTGGCTGTGCTGACGCTCGGCCTTGGCATCGGCGCGACGACGACCATCAGCAGCGTCGTGGACACGATCCTGCTGCAGCCGCTGCCATTTGCCGATTCCGATCGCCTCGTGCGCATCTTCGAGAACGTACCCTCTCCAGTCGCCGGCCGCCCGCCGGCGCAGCGCGGCCCGACATACCCAGAATTCCTCGATTGGCGGGCACGCAGCACGACGCTCGCAGATGCGCTCGCGGTCTCGATGGCGGAGACGGTCGTACAGACGAACGAAGGAAGGGCGCGGCTATGGGGAGGCATGACCTCGGCCAACACGTTCGCGATGCTCGGCACGCGCGCGATGCTGGGCCGGACGCTCGATCGCGGGGATGACGCCAACCCGAACGTCGTCGTGCTCAGCTTCGACGCCTGGCGGCGCCTCTTTCACTCGGACGCTCGCGCGATCGGATCCACGCTCGAATTCCGGGCCGACTTCAACGCGAGCTACAGACCGGAGCTCGAGCGGCCGCGCCTGATGACCATTGTTGGCGTGATGTCCCCCAGCTTCGAATTGCCCACTGGTCCGATGGACTACTACACGCCGTTTGTCTTCGACTCGTCCAGGCGCCCACCAGAGGTCACCATGATTGGCCGTCTGCGGCCGGGTGTGTCGTTGAGCGCGGCACTGGAAGAGGCGAACGGCATCGGCACGGCGATCCGCCCGCCGCGGCCGGCCGACGCTCCGGCTCTCCTGGTGTCACGATTCGGGGTGCAGAGCGTCAAAGATCGGCTCGTCCAGGATTTGCGACCCGCGCTTCGCGTGCTGCTCGCGGCAGTCGCCGTCGTCCTCCTGATCGTCTGCGCGAACGTGGCGAGCCTGCTGTTGGCTCGCGGGACGGCGCGACAGCGCGAGCTTGCCGTGCGATTCGCCGTCGGCGCCAGTCGCGGGCGAATTGTCCGTCAGATTCTGACTGAGTGCATGCTGCTGGCGCTTGCGGGTGGCGCGCTCGGTGCGTCACTCGGCGCGGCCGGCATCACGCTCGTGAGGCGGCTGACGTCGATGGACGCGCCCGGAATCTTTCGGCTTGGCTTCGGGACATCGATTTTGCCCAGGGGAAATGAAATCGGCGTCGATCTCAGGATGTTCGGCATCACGTTCGGCATCGCCGCGGTTACGAGCGTCATCTTTGGCGTGCTGCCTGCTCTGCACGCATCGCGCACGCAATCTCTTCACGCCATGGGATCGCGCGGCGGCGGGTCCGGTCGTGGAGAATCGCGGATTCGCGCGGCTTTGGTGGTCGGGCAACTGGTCATGGCGACGGTTCTGCTCGTCTGCGCCGGGTTGCTGATTCACAGCTTCGTCAAGCTGTCGAGCGTCGATCGAGGCTACGATTCCTCGAATGTCCTCGCGTTTCAGCTCGTGATGCCGACTGATTACTCCGTCGCGAAAAAGGCCGAGACGATCGACGCCACCCTGGCGCGGCTTCGGGCTTTTCCGGATGTTCAATCCGCCGGGTTCACCCGCGCCGGCATTCTCATCGGCGAAGCGATCACGATTGGCACGTTCGTGCCGCCGGGCCACACGGTGGACGAGATGCGCGCCTATCCGAAACGACCGCTGGTTCGCGCGGTCAGTTCCGGGTACCTCACAGCAGTGGGCGCCAGATTCCTCGATGGCCGCGACTTCGACGCCACGGACTCGGCGACCTCGACGCGGGTCGTCGTGATCAGCCAGGCCGTCGCCCGCAGACTGTTTGGAGCCGCGAGCCCGGTCGGACAGAGCGTCGACTGGTACGTCGGCAACGGGTCTTTTCCGATGCAGGTCGTCGGCGTGGTCGAAGACATCCGCAACACATCGCCCGAGCGCGAGCCGAACCCGGAGGTTTTCGTCGAGTATCGGCAGCTCCTGACCTTGCAGCAGCACTGGGGGGACTCGGCGCAGCGACAGGAGCAGCTCGCGATCGGGTTTCTGTCTTTCGCCATTCGCACCAGGAGCGATCCAGCATCGGCGGCGCCGATGGTGTCGCGAATCATCCGCGCCGTCGATCCCAATGCCGGCATCGACGCGATGATTCCGATGGAACAGCTCGCGGCGAACTACGTCGCGCGTCCTCGTTTCTATGCGGTCCTGCTCGGCCTCTTCGCAGGGGTTGCAGGTGTGCTTGCGGCGATCGGCATCTACGGCGTCATCGCCTACGCCGTTGTTCAACGCAGCCGGGAGATTGGCATCCGCATGGCGCTCGGAGCGCAACGTGGACAGGTGCTCGCGCTGGTCCTTCGAAGAGGGGTAATCCTCACGACACTCGGAATCGTTCTCGGGCTCGCGGGCGCGGTTGCCGCCGCGCGCGTTCTTCAGACCATGCTATTCGGGGTTACCCCGTTCGACCCGAAGACATTTACGGCGGTGTCGATTGCGTTCGCCGCCGTGGCGATGATCGCGTGCTACCTGCCGGCACGCCGCGCGACGAAAGTCGATCCGATGGTGGTTCTAAGGACTGAGTGAACCGAGAGGTCAGTCACCGTCTTGGCAACGGAGGGCATACGGGCGTTCGCGAATCGATGCCCCGAACTCCCGCCGTCAGGTCTTTGACGTTCAGCAGCAGGACGGTTGCCGACGTGTCGCCGCAGGGTGTCAGCGACGCGTTCGCGTAGTAGTGGTTCCCGGACGCGGCCGCGTGCGCATCGATTGAGATCGTCGCGTCAGGAAGCGATTCGATCTCGAAGCGGCCGTTCGCGTCGGAGACGCGTCTGATTGCGATGTCCATTCCGGCGATGGAAACACGCACCGGGACGTTGGAGACTGAAAGCGCAGGATTGGAGGGTGGCGGCGCCAGCGTGATCGTCACTTTGAATTGTCCTGGCTGAAACTGTACGTCGCCGTAATGCCTTCGCCCTTCTCCGTCGACGCCTGACGCCATGATCCAGAGCGGCCGGCCGCCGGAATGCTGCGCGATGAGTCGGAATACGGCGCGCGCATCCGTCGCGCGCATCACGCCGTCGATCACGCCGAACAGCGGCTCGAGGTTCTCACCGGCGCTGCCGCGGTCGTCTGATAGCTCGATCGAGTCGATGTGGTCGATCCGTACGCCGTCAGCGTCGCGCACGAACTTCAGCGTGATCGAGGCGGCGTTGCCAGGCAGGATGTCGTCAGGCGCTTCCTCGAGCACCAGGTCGCTCTCTTCGCTTGGCTCCTTGTCCCCCGCCATGATGATCGAAATCGCCCGGGATTCGCCCGGCGCCAGTGTCACGATCTCTGCGCCCCATGACGATGGGTACTCCGTGGCGTGTACTTCGATCGATGCGTAAGGCAGCTTCGCCTCGAGCGTCCCGCCGGGGCCAGTGCGCCCAATCGGGATTCCGTCCGCGTCGATGAACACGCCCGCGCCCGCTGGCTTGCCCCGAGCTGCCTCCGGCGTGTCGGGCTCGTCGAAAACAGCGATGGTGACCCACGTGAGCGGCCCCGGCCGCGTTCCTGCCAGGCAGTGTTTGAGCGTACGAATCGAATTCGTGAGCTCTGTCCGCGGCCGGTCTTCGATTCGCTCGCCGCGCGGGCCCTCGAGCAAGCGCGCCAGGCCATCCAGCGTCGCGAGCGCGTCGTCGGAACGCTCGAGTCGCCAGAGTGCCGACGCGCGGCTTACGCCGCGGTCGATTCGCTCGCGGATCGCCTGCGGGACATCGGTTGCCGAGGCGGCCGCGGCAATCTGCTTGGCGCACCCGGCTGACTGCGGGGCCGCATGCGCGGTTGCAGCGGACGCGGTGCATGCGAACACCGCGAGCGCAGTGATGCGCACCCGACGTATGACAGATGAGACCGGACTCTGCGTTCGCGGGCCGTGCGAGGACATGATTGGCAACTCCAACGAGGGACATCTAGAGCTGCCGGGGATGCGGGTATGGTACGCCGTTCTGGAGGGAAATCCAAACTGCGGCGAAGCACGTACACGAGCGGCTGTACCACCGCACGGATCTGTAACCGGTCGGCCAAACACGTCAGCAGGCTGTTGACATCCTCCCCGAAGAGGGTGCGGTGCGGCCGTGCGGAACAGGCACGTGTGTGCGGCGACGGTCCGCTCAGACAACACAGAATGTGACCGAGCCGGCACTGAATGCGCGGAACTCCCGCGACACAGTGTGGCGTCGACTTTGCTCTAAGCCTGACATCTCCAGCACAAATCGAGCGGCGTGTCTTGGGTTCAACGGAGGAGTCTGTGCTCAGGCCCACCATGAAACAGGCAGACGGGCGTGGGTACGAAGCCATCGGTCGGCTGCGCCGGGATCTCTCGCTCGCGACGATGCCAATTCTCGTCATTACGTCCGAGGAGGGACCAGGTATCGAACGTCGGGTGCTCCAGCTCGGAGCCGACGACTACATCATCAAACCGTTCGACCCCGAGGTCTTGTTGTCGCGGGTCCACGCAGTATTTCGCCGGCTGCACGTGGCCGCCGCAGCGTGATCGGCGATGACGAACGTTGATCGATCGATACGCGTTCTGATTGCGGACGACGACCAGGTTGGTTTGACGCTGTTGGGCCGATCGATCGAGCGGCTTGGACATCACGTCGTGGCCGTGTCTAACGGAGCGGACGCGTGGCAGCGGCTGAGCACCGACAGCGATGTCGCCATCGTGATCCTCGATTGGATGATGCCAGGCATGACCGGTGTCGAGCTGTGCGAGCGCATCCGGCACGACGAGAGCCATTCGCACCTGTACGTCATCATGCTCACGGCGCGCACCGGCCGCGCCGACATTATCACGGGCATCGAGGCCGGCGCGGACGACTACCTCACCAAACCGTTCGATCCGGACGAGCTGCGCGTCAGGCTCAAGGTCGGCGTCCGCGTCGTCAGTCTCCAGCAACGGCTGGCGGCCCGCGTCGTCGAGTTGCAGCGCGCATTGGCGCAAGTGAGGCAGTTGGGCGGCTTGTTGCCTATCTGCAGCTACTGCAAGCGCATTCGCAACGACGAAAACTATTGGGAACAAATTGAAACGTTCGTCGCGCACCACTCCGACGCCGAGTTCAGCCATGGAATCTGCCCGCCATGCCTCGATAAAGTGCGCGCGGAGTTCGAGGCGTGATGCGGCGCCTCTGGCCGGTTGCCGTCGCTCTGGCCACCGTCACGGCATGCACGCGCGACGCGCGCGCGCTCCGGCCGCTGACCTCCACCGCGCAGGTGCGTGCGCTCTCCCTCGCTGACGCCGAGCGCGGCTATCCCGTTCACCTTCGCGGCACCGCGGTGTACAGCTATGCGCACTCGCGAACGCTGATCCTGCAGGCGGACGGCCTTGGCGCGTTCATCGATCCAGGGGACGCGGCAGTCGACGTTCCGCTCGGGAGTGAGGTGGAAGTCTACGGGACCACTGGCGTCGGAAACTCGTCGGTCATCGTGCTGGCGAGCAAGTTCTGGCCGACCAAACCGTCGTCAGCGCCACCGCCCGTTCGGATCACCGTCGCTCAGCTGGCCGGAGGCGCCTTCTCGAATTCACGCATCGAAGCAAGCGGTGTCGTGCAGCAGGCTGTCCGCGAGAACGACGGACGCATCGTGTACACCGTCGTGGACGCTGGCGGCAGCTTTCTGGTCCGCGTGAATCCTCGAGCAGGACTGAACTTCAGCGACACGCTCATCGACGCGACCGTCGTCGTGCGCGGTGTCGCTCGCACGACGTTCGACAGTCAACGGAAACCCATTCGACTGGAAATCCTGGTCCCGTCGATCGACGACATCCACGTCGTCGAATCGGCGCCCGGCGATCCGTTTACTTCACCGGTGCGCGAGATCGGTCCGATCCTGCGCGCCAACGTCGCGCCGCCGCCGCATCGGCTTCACCTGCGAGGGACCGTCTCCCAGGAGCCGGACGGTTCGACGATCCTCCGGGACTCTACGGGACGCATCGCAATCAACGCGGAACATCAGAGTACCGTGCGTGCGGGCGAGCGCGTTGACGTGATCGGTTTCGCGACGGCGTCGCCGTCTGGCCTCTCGATCGAGCACGCCGTGGTTCGGCGGCCGGACGAGGCGATGCTCTCGAGCATGCGTGGGGAGAACGCGGGCCCGACGAAGCGCCTGCCCATTCTGAAGACCATCGGGGACATCCACCGGCTCGCACCGGTGGAAGCTGCCCGCGGCTATCCAATCCACCTGCGCGCAGTCGTGACGTCTCCGTTCGCGTTCGCTGGCGCCGCGTTCATCCAGGATTCGACCGGCGGCATCTTCATGGCGAAGCCAGATACGCCCTTCCAGCCAGGGCAACTGCTCGACGTGACGGGTGAAACGGCGGCCGGGGACTTCGCCCCGGTCATCCAGAAAGTGGACGCTCGCGTGCTCGGACGGGCGCCGCTGCCGGAGCCCGCCCGGCCCTCGATGCCGGAGCTGTTCACCGGCGCGTATGACAGCCAATGGATTGAGGCCGAAGGGATCGCGCAGACCGCGAATGTGCAGGGGGACCTTGCAAGAGTCTGGCTCGTGTCCGGGCGGTACCGGTTCAGCGCCGAATTCAATCTGTCAGGCGGCCGTCGGCTGCCCGACCACCTTATCGACAGCCGTGTCCGCATCCGCGCGGCATGCGCGTCCGCGTTCAATGAGCGTCGCCAGCTGCTTGGCATCCGTTTAATCGTTCCTGGCGCCGAGTACGTCGACGTTCTCGAACCGGGCGCCTCTGATCCGTGGTCGCTGCCGGCGCAGCCCATCGACACGCTGCTGCAATATAGCCCCGGAAAGACATCGGGTCATCGCGCCAGAATGCAGGGCACGGTCACTTTCCAGAGCGCTTCCGGCACTCTGTACATCAAAGACGCGACGGGTGGCCTCATCGTGCACGCGCCACGCGGCGTGTCGCTGAGGCCGGGAGATCGGGTCGAGGTCGTCGGGTTTCCGGCGAGCGGCGAGTACCTGCCGATTCTCGAGGACGCCGTCGTCCGCAAAGCCACGACGGGACCGCCGCCTGGGCCGATTTACGTCACCGCGGCGGAGGCGCTCGGCGGCAACTATCACGCGCAGCTCGTCGAGCTCGAGGCGACGCTGCTGGATCAGGTCGCGAGCGCGAGCGGGCGCCTGATGACGCTGCAGGCCGGACGGCATGTGTTCAACGCGACACTCGAGCGCCAACCGGGCGCCGATCGCATCGCAGTCGTGCGTTCGGGAAGCACCGTTCGCGTGACCGGCATCGACATCGTCAAGCTGGATGGATCGAACCGGTCGCTCCAGGACGGGAGCTTCCCGCAGATTGAGGACTTCCGTGTGCTGCTTCGGACGCCGCAGGATCTCGTCGTCGTGAAGAGCGCACCCTGGTGGTCGCTGGGTCGCGTGCTCTGGGCGGCCGGAGCGATCTCAATCGTTGCGCTCGCGGCGCTTTCGTGGGTTGGCGTTCTGCGCAGGAGAGTCAGTCAGCAGACCGCCGTGATCCGTCAGCAGCTCGAGACCGAAGCCTCGCTCAAGAAGGCGGCCGAGGCGGCGAACAGCGCGAAATCGGAATTCCTCGCGAACATGAGCCACGAGATCCGGACGCCGATGAACGGCATCATTGGCATGACGGCCATGGCGCTGGAAACCGATCTGACGCCCAATCAGCGCGACTGCCTGATGACCGTCCGCCAATCGGCGCAGTCGCTGCTCCGAATCATCAACGACATCCTCGACTTCTCGAAGATCGAATCGCGAAAGCTGGAGCTCGAGGCGATCCCATTCTCGATCGCCACGGTCGTCGCTGAGACGGTTTCGCTCGTCGGAGTGACGGCACACGAGAAGGGTCTCGAGATACGAACCGACGTCGCCTCTGATGTGCCGCCGCGTGTGATCGGCGACCCGCTCCGATTGCACCAAGTGCTGACGAATCTCGCGGCCAACGGCGTGAAGTTCACCGAACACGGACATATCCTCATTGCGGCTCGCAACAGCGCGATGCGCGACGGCGCGGTGAGGCTGCACTTCTCCGTCTCGGACACGGGCATCGGAATCCCGAAGGAGCAGCAGGCAACGATCTTCGAGCCGTTCAGTCAGGCTGACGGATCGACCACGCGGCGGTTCGGCGGCACCGGTCTCGGTTTGACGATCTCCGCGACGCTGGTGCGTCTGATGGGCGGCAAGATCTGGATCGAGAGCGAGCCGGGTAAGGGCAGCACGTTCCACTTCACGGTTGCGTTGGACGTCGCGCCCGTTGAAGCGTCAATCCCCGACGGTGGGGACGGTCAGCGGGTTGCGGCGCCCACCCGCGCGGCGAACCGTCCGCTGCGCGTGCTCGTCGCGGAAGACAACATCGTCAACCAGAAGGTGGCCTTCGGTCTGCTGACACGGCGCGGCCACGACGTGCATGTCGTCGATACCGGGCTGAAGGCGCTTGAAATGGTGGAACGGGAAACCTTCGACCTGGTGCTGATGGACGTGCATATGCCCCAGATGGACGGCCTGGAGGCGACACGAGCGATCCGCTCCCGAGAGCGGGCCACCGGCCGTCACACGCGCATTGTGGCGATGACAGCCTCCGCCATGCGCGGCGATCGCGAGCGGTGTCTCGCGAGCGGGATGGACGGCTACATGTCCAAGCCAATCGATCCGGTCATCCTCGATGGAGTGCTCGGCACCCCTGGGTCGACCGTGACGGCGCCTGGTGGTGATACGCCGCTCGAGGGGTTGCCGATCGATACGGCCGATCTCATGAAGCGTGTCTCCGGCGACAGGAGTCTCTTCACCGAGGTCCTGGAGTTGTTTCAGGACCAGTGTCCGGCGCAGGTGGCGGCGCTCCAGGACGCGGTCGCCGCACGAAACGCCGAACAAATCCGCCTGTCGGCGCACGCGTTGAAAGGAGCCGCCGCGAACGTGGCGGCGACGAGGCTGGCAGCGGCTGCACGGACGCTGGAGCAGATCGCCGTCGAACAACGCCTGGACGCGGCGCCTTCAGCGTGCCGGGTTCTTGCAATGGAGGCCGCGCGGCTGATGGACTCGCTCAAGGATCTGCGCAGCGCGAGCGGTGAAGGGATCGGCAGCCCGCTTCCGCCGACGGGCGATCGATCGACCGGCGCACACGATTCAGCAGCGAGGTGACCGGAAACGGCTCCTCGAGGTCCCTGCTCGAGTCTTCGCATTGCCACAGTAATCGAGGCGCTACGCGAGAGGCCGAACGACGACGGGCGTCGCGTCGTGACGCAGTGCGCGCAATGGGTTGCGGAGCGGACGGCCGAAGCC
>Ga0075424_100002522_pt1 | contig 16800 bp, 23 predicted proteins | sample SoiMethybrSBSTD3_FD_75301 | JGI IMG/M metagenome (GOLD analysis project Ga0075424, IMG submission 75301) | Bulk soil microbial communities from a Populus tree surrounding site in Tennessee, USA - Soil MetaG P. TD hybrid SBSTD3 | ecosystem: Environmental > Terrestrial > Soil > Tree plantation...
CCTTCGGTGGGAAAGAGGCGCACACGCGTGAACGAGCGCGCGCCGCCGCAGGCGACAGCCCCAAAGAGGCCTGCAGGGAGCTTGAGATCTCTGACGGCCACGCCCCCAGCGTGGGCGAGGGCTCGTGCGCCGGCCTCGATCTCAGAAGGCTCAAGCTGCCGGCCGCTGCCCTGACGCAAGCCCAGCGCGGCCAAAATGTGCGCAAGTCCGCGGCCGGTGGCCTTGGCGTAGGCCTCAAGCCGGCACCAGGCCTGCAGCACTGGTGCCTCGCCAGTGCCGTCCCGGGCAAGGGACTGGGTAAGGGACTGGGTAAGGGACTGGGTAAGGGACTGGGTAAGGGACTGGGCAAGCCCGGCGCCGATCGCGAGGATCTCCTGCTGCCGGCGCGAGGACATCTTAAGATGGCGATGGGCCTCAAGGTCTACCCCAATGGGCGAGCGCGCAACGCCCAGGAGCGCCAATCCCCCGCTGTGCGATAGGCTAAAGGTTGGAGCTGCCTCACCGAGGTGAGGCCGCTCACCTGGGGAGCGCAGAAACGCCCGCTGGCGCACCTCGACGCCGCCGATCCGCTCGATGACGATCCGCAGCGCGATGTAGGCCGCTAACCGCTGCCGCCGCTCGCCGCTGTCGTGGAGGCGCCCGGCGCGCGTGCGATCATCGGCCGACAGGCGCGGGATTTGGCGCTCGAGGGCCTCAAGCGCCGGCGCCGCCGCTTGTAAATCGACGAGCCACAGTTCCATGGAGTTGCCAGTTGCGACCTTGCCGCCCCAGCGTGGCGGCTGAGGCCCGCGCCGGCAAGAGCCCAACGCTCGAGAGCCCCGTACCTCGCCCGTGCTTTGTTAAGCACGCAGCCGTTCGGCGGGCACATCCCAAAACCGCCGCTGAGCCTCCGCCCCGGCGGTGCTTTGCGTGGCGCCGATGTCCTTGAGCGAGCGCTCATCGAGGCCCGCCAGCGCACGGCGCTCGCTGCGCACACGCACGGCCACCACAATGGTGCACAAGGCCTGCCAAATGCGGCGCCGAACGCCGCCCCAGTCGGGCGAAAGCCGCTCCAGGGGAAGAACGAAATGGGTCATGATCTCTCTCCGCGAGTCGCCCCTCGTTAGGGGTCTTAAGAGCCTGGGTACGCTTTTCTCTTGCATAAAGAAATCGAATGTTGTTTATGGTTTGCAATAGATACCGTTATTCAGAGGTGAAGCCTGCGCCGCGACATCGACATCTCCCTGTTGCGCGCCTTCGTCGCCGTCGTGGAGACGGGTAGCGCGACCAGCGCCGCGGCGCTGCTCAACCTGACGCAGGCCGCCGTCAGTCAACAGCTCAAGCGTCTCGAGGAGCTGTTTGGCACCGAGCTGTTCGAGCGCCACCACAAGCGGCTCCTTCTCAAGCCCAATGGCGAGCGTCTGATCGCCCATGCGCAACGGTTGATCGCGCTCAACGACGAGGTATGGGGAGCCATGAGCGCGCCGGCCTACGCGGGCGAGGTGCGCGTGGGCGTGCCGCATGACATCGTCGGACCCTACCTGCCGCCAATCCTGAAACGGTTCGACAAGGCCTGGCCGCGCGTGCGCGTGACGTTGAAATGCACAACCACACCCCTGCTGCGCGAGTTGCTGGCCCAAGGCGCTCTCGACCTGACCCTGACCACGGAGCAGCGCTGCCAACGCGGCGGCGAAGTGTTGCTGGAGGACGACCTCGTCTGGGCCGGTGCCCCCAACGGGGCGGCGCATCGACGCGACCCGCTGCCCGTGTCGCTCGGCGATGAGAAGTGCGAATTTCGCGAGTGCGTGCTGAAGGCGCTCGCCGCCACGGGACGCGATTGGCGGCCCGTGTGCGAGGTCTCGAGCATGGAGCCCTTGCTGGCATCGATTGAGGCCGACCTCGCTGTTGGCCCGTTTCTGCGCCGCTCGATCCCGGACTATCTGACCGTTGTGGAGGATGCCCGCCTGCCGCGGCTGCCCAAGTTTCTCGTCAACATGTATTTGCCGCCAGCGCGGCAGAACGAGATCGCGGTCGAGTTAGCGCGACACATCACGCAGGAATTCGCCACTCACTTCCGCCGTCCGTCGGGGCCGGAACTGGCCGTGCGCTATCGGCGCAAGCCGCTCTCGTCTGCGGCTTGAGAGCGTGCGGGCGGCCGAACGGGCGACAAGGGCCGGCATGCAATCCTCCCTGCTTCAGGCTTGGCGCCGGCGGCGATGGCGGCCTGATCGGGCGGCGCTCGCCGCCTATCAAGGCCTCAAGCCGATGGTGGTGGTCACCGGCGCCTCGGAGGGTATCGGCTACGCGCTGGCGCGTCGCTTCGCGGCCGCCGGAAACGATCTCATTGTCGTGGCTCGCCGGCCCCAGCCGCTCAAGGAGGCGGCGGCGCGCATCGGCGCCGATTTCCAGGTCGCAGCCGTTGCCGTCCCGGTCGACATCACCGAGCCCCACGCAATCCGTGCCATCGAGGCAGCGCTGGCAGACCATCGCGGCTTCGCCGACGTGTTGATCAACAATGCCGGCGTGGGCCTTGCCGGGACGTTCCTCAGCCAGCCACCGGAAGCGGTGTTGCGGCTTCTGGAACTCAATGTGCTCGCCCTCACCAGGTTGATGCGCCATTTTTTGCCGGGCATGCGGGTGCGCGGACGCGGGGGGATCCTCAACCTCGCCTCATTGGGCAGCTACGTGCCGGGCCCCTACCAGGCGGTCTATTACGCGAGCAAGGCGTACGTGCTGGCGTTGAGCGAGGCGGTCGCGGCGGAGACCGCCGGCGAGGGCGTGCGGGTCTGCGCGTTGGCACCGGGACCCGTCAGCACGGACTTCCATCGGCGCATGGGCAGCGAGCGCAGCTTTTATCGCTACCTCGTCCCCCCCGCCTCCCCCGACAGGGTGGCCGCGGCCGCATATCGCGGCTTCGCCTTCGGGTGGCGTGTGATCATCCCTGGCATCTTCAACCCGGCCCTGGCGTTGGCCTTGCGCCTCTTACCGCATCGAGTGGGGACTGCCATCGTCGGATGGTTGCTCAAGCCCAGGTGGCAAGAAACATCAACCAATTGAAGGCGTGCGACGACGGATTAGCCCGACACGAGCGCAGCATCTACCCCCTCAAGTCGGTGCTCGGAGCACAATGTGAGCGAAACGCCTGGGCTCCATGCCTGGCCTCAATGTCTGGGCTCAATGTCTGGGCTCAATGTCTGGGCGCGAGTCCGCCAAGGCCGACGCCGGAGCAATGCCGCATCACCCCAGCCCGTGCTGGGGGAGAGGTTAGTTGCGGGACACCTTTACTCCACCCCCACGCCACCTTGACGCCCAGGTACGATGGCTTGCCCTCCCTAAGGCCTTGCGTTGCGTTCGTTCTTCATCGAAACGGCGCGTCGAGCTCGAGCGCTCGGGCGATTTCCCGTTCCCAGCGATCGCCATTGGCGAGGAGACGTTGCTTGTCGTAGTAGAGTTCCTCGCGCGTCTCGGTCGCAAATTCGAAGTTGGGTCCTTCCACAATGGCGTCGACGGGACAGGCTTCCTGGCACAGCCCGCAGTAGATGCACTTGTGCATGTCAATGTCGTAGCGCGTGGCGCGGCGCGTGCCGTCCCGCCGACGGGGTCCAGCTTCGATCACAATGCATTGCGCCGGACAAATCGCCTCGCAGAGCTTGCAAGCGATGCAGCGTTCTTCCCCGTTGGGATAGCGGCGCAGCGCGTGCTCGCCGCGAAAGCGAGGGCTGAGCGGACCCTTCTCGAACGGATAGTTGAGCGTGGCCTTTGGCGCGAAGAAATACCTGAGCGACAATCTGACCGCCGCCACGAATTCCCATAGAAAGAGGGCGCTCAAGCCACCAACGGCCCACCCAGGGCCCCGCGCTGAGATCGATTTTTCTGGCTGCATGATGCCGGAACTCCCTCCGGCACATCGCGTTCCGGCCCCGTGGGCGCCTCCCCAGGTGGGCCTGCCACGCAGCTTTCCAAGATCGCAAGGCCAAAAAAGGGGCAAACGCGCCAAATACCGAAGGGGCGACAACGCCGCATTGTGTGCCACGACCGCGGCGTCCTTGCGCGGGAAGGCATCGGCGCAAGCCCAACATCGCCGTCCACGGCTACGGCTAAGCGATGACACGCTAAGCGATGAATTGGCGTCAGGATCCTGTGCAGCGCGCCTTGGCCGGTTCGGACCGCCGCGGCACGCGCACAGCCGACGTGTGGCCAAGGAGCTCAAATACCCAAGGCAGCACTCACCGCTTGAGGATACCCCCGCTTGCTGTCGGGATGGGGTCACACTAGGTAAGGCGGAGTTGGTTGGCTATCACACGCCGCCAATCGCCAACAGGAGCTAGCCCATGACCTATGTCGATGGATTCATCGCTGCGGTTCCCACGGCAAACCGCGAGAAGTTCAAGAGGCATGCTGATGCGGCGGCCGATGTCTTCAAGGAAAACGGCGCACTGAAGGTAGTGGAATGTTGGGGCGATGATGTCCCCGAGGGCCAGGTGACGTCGTTCCCGATGGCGGTGAAGCGCAAGTCGGACGAAACCGTCGTCTTCTCATGGATCATTTGGCCTTCGCGCGAGATGCGCGACAAGGGGATGAAGGCACTCATGAGCGACCCGCGCATGCAACCTGACAAGAACCCCATGCCGTTCGACGGCAAGCGCATGATTTTTGGCGGCTTCGTGCCGATCGTAGAAAAGTGACGAGGTGGCGATGAGCGTCGAGTTCAACCATACCATCGTCTGGTCGCGCGACAGCAAGGCCTCAGCGACGTTTCTTGCGCGCATGCTTGGGCTTCCGGCGCCTAAGAAATGGGGCCCGTTTCAGGTCGTTACCACGGAAAACGCCGTGAACGTCGATTTCATGGACAAGGAGGGTGAGATCAGGAAACAGCACTATGCGTTCCTGGTGAGCGAAACCGAATTCGACCAAATCTTGGCCCGCGTGAAGGTCCAAGGCCTGTCGCATTGGGCCGACCCGGCGCAGACCAAGGCGGGTGAGATCAACCGTCATGACGGCGGACGCGGCATCTATTTCGAGGACCCGAGCGGCCACCTTCTGGAGGTCATCACCCGACCCTATGGCAGCAGTGGTTGGGAGCCGTGAGGCAGACCAGGCGGTTCGTGGAGCCCAACTGAGCTCTCAACTGGTCTCCCCGGCAACGAGCTGGCGGCGGCGGTCGGACGGCAACAGGAGGTCCCAGGCGACGTCCCAGGCGACACCCACGTTGCAAGGCGGGCAGCGCAGAGGGCTGCGGCCGCTCCGCCAAGACTTCTTTGCGCTTCACATGGGTCGCGGCATCCGTGGGCGCCAGCGCGCCGCAGCCCGAGCAACATTCCCCGCGACGAATTTGCCATTGCGTTCCCGACCAAGCCGTGGCGGCGCGGAATAGATGTTTCCAGGCCTTGGGAATCGGCCCCTGCTCAGGGATGGTGCAAAAAGGCTAGGCTATCCGGCGAGCTTGTTTGGTTGGAAAACAACGGGAAGTCCGCCGCAGCGATGTTTGGGGCCAAGTCACCGTTCGCCCGAAGGGGCGGCGGCCAAAAAGATTACGCGCGTTCGCCCCGGACACCGGCTTTGTTGAAATGTCGGCGGCGGCGTGCAAGGGAGAGGTACCACGCAAACCCAACAGCGTTTTGGACACCGGAGAGGAGAGCGCGTGCGAACCTGAGTGCGAAACGCAGCGGGCCAGGTGGTGGCAAACCATCCTCGATCATTATGGCCGGCGATGCGCTTGCTGCGGTGAGAGACACGTCAAATTCTTGACCGTCGACCACCGCCATGGGTTGGGTAGGTCGACGCTTTCCGGTGGCCGAAAGTCCTGGCGCAAGGGACCTGGCGCTGGCTACCGGCGTCGCGCGTGTCACCGCCCTCCATGGCGATGCGCCAGCGTTCTAGTCTGGCGGTTTGTAAGTACCAAGCATCCGATCCCAGAAGAAATGGATCACTGCGAAATTGCTGTTGGCGTGCCGATGATGAACGAAGTGTAGGTCCTGCTTCCGCCTGAACCATGCAAAGCGCTGAAACGATGATCCTTCTACGTGATATTCCTTGTCGAAGAAAACGTGCGCATAGAACGACGCTGCGCACGCGACAAGAGCAGCCAAGAAGAGTTCTCGTGGCAACACAAAATAAACACACGCTCCTACCACAAACACAGGAATGAAGAAGTATGGCGTATTGTTGCCCTCGTCGCCGAGGTACGTCCGGGAGACAAGATGATCTTTTGAATAGTACCTGTGATGAAAATTGATGTGGTTGCGGAAGAACATTCCCCCCGTTGGATGGTGCCCCAGCTTGTAATGCATGAGTGTCTGCGCAAATGACATGACCAAGTGCGTGGCGAGGGCGGTCACCACAATTAGTGGAAGCTCCAGAAGGAACCCCGATATCGGCTGAAGCATGAGTTCTCCCCCATGGTCGCGATGCACTCTAGCACACTCCTAAGGCGTAGAAGAGGTGGCGATGCCGGGAGCGTCAGTGCGCTAAAAACTGTGGAGTGCAAAGATTCACTTTCTGTGCCCAACGGAGACCCGGTCCTGGGGACCAGGCTGGCAAAGCGCAGTGGCTTGCGCAAGGCCAAGGTTGGCACTCTTGATCGAGGCCAAGGCCGACCGGAGATCGGCTCCTTGCTTTGCAAAGGAGTAGGAAGGGTCGGGTGGTGCTTGCAGGAACCGAAGCGTACGCTTCAAGCGCGTGGCAGGAACAGGAGAGCGTTATGGAAAGTATAGCGGATCATTTACCCCCGAAACCAATGTCGCTCCACGAGTTCAGGAAACGCCGTCGGCCGCTGCGAAACATCCACACCGAGGTGAAAGAGAACCTCTCCCGGCTGGATCGGCTTGCCGTGTGGATCACCACCCACGTCGGAACAATGGGTTTCTTCCTCATCATCGTACTGTGGACGATTGTCTGGCTGGGGTGGAACTTCTACGCGCCCCCTGCTTTGCAATTCGATAGTCCTATGGGGTTCGTGTTCTGGCTGTTCCTGTCCAATCTCATTCAAATTCTGCTGATGCCTCTCATCATGGTCGGACAGAACGTGATCGGCCGTCACGCGGAAGCACGCGCCGAGCATGACCTGCAGATTAACATGAAGAACGAGCAGGAAATCGAGGTGATCCTGCATCATCTCGAACATCAAAATGAAATCCTTGTCGCGATGATGCAAAAACTCGGCGTCGATATCGGCCAGGTATTGGCGCAAGCGAAGCGGTGAGAGTCCGGTCAGTTCACCCTGAGCATGTATGTGATTGAAAGCGTGGCCGAGACCGTGCGCTCTGCTACGGAGGCACTCAAGACCGAGGTGGAGAAGTCCCTGCCCATTTGCCAGCGGATCGTGAAGAGTGCCAACGAAGCTGAGCAGTGCAGTGAAGATCGGGTAATAGCTCAGCGATAGGCTGTCGCCGGTAGCGGCAATCAGCGATGTTGCCACCAGCGGAGCGAGGCCGCCGAAGATCAACGACAGCCGAGCTGCTGCTTGCCGCTCCACTACGAACTGCTCGGATAAGAGCGATGGTAGGACGCCGCTGTAGCCCGCCTTGGCCAATTGGAGCCACCCGACGGCAGAATCAAGCCACCGATCAGGGTCGCCGCGAACACGGTCGAAGCCGGCAGGTGTAGCGTGTTGACGCCATAGGTCGGGATGTAGGCCAAGAGGCAGAATGAGCTGTTCGGGATGATCGGTATGCCGAGCCCAAGCAGCACCGGGAGTGGATGCCGGTGCAGCAGATTCATGATCGGGCTCGTTTTGGGCTTTTCGGCCTCGACGAATTCCGCGGTCTCGACGACTTGCGCAGGGCCGCCAAGCTGGTACTCAACATTCTGGGCTCGATCGCGCAGTTTGAGCGCAACCTCACGCTGGAGCGAACCCGAGCCGGTCTGGCAGCTGCGAGAGCAAAGGGCCGGGTTGGTGACCCGCTGATAGTGCGCGGGCGGCTCCTCAAACTGCCGCAATGATGCTGACTTCTACCGCTATACGCATAGTGCGGACGTTCCGCTAAAAGACGGTGAACTCTCGAATGCACGAGCATCTGCAGCACCTGCTTGCGACCCATGGCTATTGGGCGATTGCGGTCGTGGTCGGACTCGAAAGCATGGGGATCCCCCTGCCGGGCGAGACCATCCTCGTCCTTGCTTCAATCTATGCCGCCGCTGACCCATCCCTGAACATCGGCACGGTGATCGCTGCGGCCGTGATCGGCTCCATCCTAGGAGACAACGCGGGCTACTGGATCGGGAAGCGCTACGCTTTCCCGCTCCTGACGCGCTTCGGCAGGCATATCGGCATGTCGGTTGCGCGGATCAAAGTCGGCCAATACCTATTTCGTGTGCACGGCGGAAAGGTCGTCTTCTTCGGGCGCTTCATCGCTCTGCTGCGCATCCTAGCCGCCTTCCTCGCGGGCGTGAATCACATGCCGTGGCGAACGTTTCTATTCGCGAACGCTGCCGGCGCGGTCGTGTGGGCCGGTGCCTTCGGGGTCGGTGGGTTCTATTTCGGCAAGTTGCTGCTTCAGTTGCATCACACGCTTGCAACCGGCGTCTTCATCGCCGCGATCATCGGATTCTTTGGCATCGGCTACCTCATCCACCGATACGAGGAGCGCCTTATCGGTATCGCCGAACAAGAACTTCCCGGCCCACTGGTGACGCTAGTCAATCGACGCTAAGAGATGGTGAGCAGAATTGGCCGAAGGTAGCGCCCGGTGCGGGCCAGCAGAGATGCGGTTCCCGGGTGGTGAGGCCTTTCATGTTCTGATTCTCTTGCTATCGCCGGAGCGGACAGGCGGTGTGCCTGGTCGCCGGGGAGGATGTTGGGGACTCCGGTGAAGCGGGCACCGCTCAAACTGCAACTCGGATCCGCATAGCATTGGCATCCGGCCAATTGAGGTTGGCAACATGATGTGCAGCCCCGGCCTCACGAACCCACGTTGCATGGTCGGCAGGCCGCTCGGCAAGCGATAAGGACCTTTCATGGAAGTGACCTCCGTCCCCGCTGGGCTGTCAGACCTGGCGGAATGGTCGTTCGCCCTTGCAGCTCTAGCCCTCTTAGGTTGGCACCTGCTGCTCGGACGCAGAGATCAACTGAAGGGAGTCCGCCTTTTATGCGCCTTCGCTCTGCTGCTGGCTCCACTGTTCGTTATTGGTCTTGTGAGTGCTAGGCCGCTTGTTCGCTTCAGTACGATTGTCACTTGCACGTTTGTTTACGCGGTCTCGCTCTTCGTCGCCGTCAGCGAGATCCTGACGCTATTCGGAGGTGCCACAATCTTAACGCGGTGGCGAGGCGCAAAGTGGGTAAAGGAACTTGACTATGTTTACTTCGCGTTTGGGAGCCTTGGAGCAGTTCTCGCGGTCAACCGCATGAACGCCGTTGGCGAGAAACTTTCCCTCTCCGATCTCTTCGTGCCCATTGTCCTCGCGAGCGCCTTAGTGGTGCGTGTCATTAAAACCCGCGCCGAGATCAATGAATGGAACAACTGCTAGCCATCCGCGTATCGGTGCCACAGGCCAGGAGCTGGGGGGCACCGGTGCCTGGCATGCGCGGTGGCACCCCTCCCTTCCGGGGGCAGGAAGGATGCTCCGTAGGGGCCGAACAAAAAACAAAAGGACGAGGCAAAGACCATAGGTTTCTTTTCCTCACCTTGGTCATCCATTCACTTCAGCGAGGAGGCCAAAACAAAGGCCCCGCCAAGGCGGGGCCGGTGCAAATCAATTCAGCCGCTTAGATCTACATCACGGTTTCCTTGAGGTCCTTGGAAGCCCGAAAAACAATCTTCTTGCTGGCCTTGATCTTGATGGCCTCGCCCGTCGCTGGGTTGCGACCCATGCGCGCTGCGCGCTTCCTCACTTGCAGGATGCCGAGGCCCGTGATGCGGATGCGCGAACCTCTCTTGAGATGCTTACCTAGGCTCGCCACCATTTCAGTCAGCATGGTGCTGACCTGACCCTTGGGGAGCCCGTGCGTATCAACTAGCTCCGCCGCCAAGTCCTTGAGCGTTACCGTCTCCACCTTCTTCACTACTGCCTTCTGCATCGAGTGTCTCTCCTGTTCAAACCACAACGTGTGATACGCCAACGCATGTCGACATTCGTGCCCGTCTTAGCAGGAATCTGTTGAAAAACTGGCTTTTTCGCAGCGTCGAAGACCAGCGTCCTATCGCCTCACCTTCTCGTTCTGGCAAGCAAGCCCGTCCGACTAGCGCGGCACAGAGAACCATGCGGGCCGGCAATTGATAGCGCGCGAGCGAAGCTTCGGCCGCACCCTCAAGGCTGCATTACGCTCATCGAAGTCAGCTGGGTAATACTCCTTGAGCGCTACCGTAGTGTTGAGCCTGTTGTCGTCGGCAGCATAGGTGATGCCGCATCCTCCTGAGGCCGATGACGCGCTCTATCCTATAGCTACCGTGGAGGAGCATGCCACCCGGCAGCGTCGCGCGTCAATCTCTCAGAGGTCAAACAATAGCAAATTCGCTAACAGACGCTCTGGCTTCAGAGCCCGGTCGCCTCATAGCATGCTAGCTCGCGATCATATAGTCGGTCTACAGACTTGGGTGCGACCGGGCTACTTGCAACGATTTACCACCGGATCGGCACCGCGATGATGGTTGACGCTGGCGGCGACCGACCACGTCGCACTCGGTGAAGGGTGCTCTTCGCGCGAGCGCGGACAGCACCCTTCCCTCTTACAGGACTGACTGCTCAGACCAGTTTGCCAAGGATCTTTTTCATCTCATCGAACGAGTAGGCACGAAGCGTCTCAGAACGCACGTTGCCGCGCGAGCTGACACTTAGAGCAAGCACCGTAGCTGCCTCGTCGTCAGGTGCATCGCAGATAGCGACAATATCGCGAGATCCCAGAGTCCAGTAGATGTCTTTGACGGTCACTCCCGCCTTCTTAGCCATATGCTTGAAGGCGTCAGCCCGCTCGATGGTCTGCTTAACGTTCTTAATGCCCTGCTCGCTGAACGTGGCAAGCACGACGAATGTGGCCATAGGAACCTCCTTTTTTGGGCCCCCAGCCGATAGCCTCACCTTACTCCGTCTTTGCGCGAGCGATATCCATGAATACCCTTGTCGAAGCACCAGTCGGATGCCGCCTGAGACCCGGCTGAACGACGGCGGCGCCGCAATTTCTGTCTCCGTTATGAGGGACTTCTGTCGTGGCGGCATGCGAGCCTGCATGCGTGCTAGTGAGCCGGAGCAGTCCTCGGCGAGCGGGTGTCCCGGGCAGGTTCTCCGATTCTTCCCTTTGCGGAGGCCCGTGATCGACGGCGTGCCGTCGATGGGTTGTGCCCTTTTTGGGCGCCTTGTTGAGCACTACTCAGGGTCGGGCAACGAGCTATCACGTCGCCCGCCCGGCATAAGCTGGTGGCTTCCGCCACGCAGACCCACAACGGAGCAGTCCGTGATTTTCTTCGAAGCGGTTATCGGCATCCTGGTCGGGGCGGTGATCCTTTCGTTGTTGGCCAAGTGCGCCGTACTCGCGTACTGGTTGCTTGCCGACCGGCTTGGGCTATCAGGCGTGCCCACCATCGTAACCTACGCCATCACCGCAGCCCGCCAGGCGCCGGCCGCCACACCAGCCCGATTGCGCGTGCCCTCCTATGCTGTGTGGCAAACCACCGTGTGGAACACCTCACCGCTAAGCGACGCCATCGAGGTCGAACCGCAATCCGCCCTCCTTCACGCGAATGGCGCAACCTCTTCGGAAGGGGACAGATCCCCCACTGGGCCGCGTCTAAGTGCGGTCGGCGCTGCCAGACGAGCGCTGCTCGCAATGCGCGCGAGCGGTGAAATCGGCGACGATGCCTTTCATCGGCTCGAAGAAGAGATTGATCGTCTCGAACTTCCGGAGTCGCCTCCACATCGACGAATGTTGGGGTGGTGTCATGGCACGCGCGAGGCGCATACAAAAAAACCCATGTGCAATCGACGCCCAGAAAGCCAGTAAAAGCGCGATTTCTGATGTGCACCTCGGGGCCCTACGTACGCCACTGGCCAGATCTCACCGTCGATGATTGCCGACTTGGCCGGCAGCTCGCGGATCACCTCAACCAGCCGCGGGAAGCGCCGGCCGAACCGAGAACCGCTGCGGCTATAGAGTTCTATCTCATCATCGAGCTTGTGGATTTGGACGCGAAAGCCATCACACTTGATCGCGTGCTGCCAATCGTCGCCAGTTGCCACCGTCGTGGAGCGCTGAGGATGGCAGAGCGGATGAAGTGGAAGAACACGTCCTAATGGAACGCCGGTCGCGGGCCAAGTTGCACCGAGTGCAGTAGGCGACTAAGTGCGCGAACACCACGATGATGTCTCCAAAATATGGACGAAGAGATCGCGGGCCGGCGCCGGGAGTTAAAGGATCTTGAGGAAGCCATTTCGCGAAGCGACCCGCCGCACGCTCCGCGAACCAGGGCCATAGCGGAGGCGAAAATTGCGACACCGCACGGTCAAATAGCGGCGATAAAGCATGGACACTAAGCGGCAGAATGAACCCAAGGCGACATCATTGGCCGAGCCGGAACTCTGCCCCGTTGAGACACATCAACCGGATAAGAAAAAGCAGTGCACTGCACCACTAGCGATGCAATCTCTGCGGCGAGATAGTGACTGCGCAGGAACATCCCCTCGCCCCTCCTGAAAAATGTCCCCGTTGCAGCTCCAGCCATAAGACCTCCGTGGAGATATGGGCTGCTCGCACCCGCTTATGGGGCTGTGGACGCGCTAGCAATACCCAAAGCTTAATCTTCATTGGCCGCGAGCGGTCGTGGCGCTGGAACACTGAGGTCTTGGCGTTCGCGATCAGCAGCGTCTTTCACGACCTCTGAAGCCTGACCGAGACGTGCAGCCTCTATCGCATGATTGCCACGCTCCGCTCGTTTGGATGCTCGGTGAAGCCATGCAGCAAGCGAGATCAAACTGATGTCCTCGGTTGTCTGTGGACCGGGGATCGGACGTACCGCCAAGCGTTCGGAAAAGGTGGGCGTCCGCCGCCGCACCGATGCGCGTGCACGCAGCCATTCGGCGAATTTCGGGTCACCACGCATCATCTGCGCAAGTTGGCGGCTCGATACCTGCCCGCTGAGAATGCACTCCTCCAAGAGTTTGTACCCTACCTCAAGATCGCTCCTAGTCATCGCCTGCTCCACACGCGTGAACTCCTTAAGGACGTAAGAAGCGCCAGCGCTTTGGACAATCCCAGCTGGTAGCCTCCAGGCAGGGCGAACCGGGGCAACATTTCAGGATCTCCGTCGGACGCCCACCAACACCGACCGTAAAGCGCAAGGCGGCTTGGCGCGCGGCATGCCTGGCGTAGCGCGCGGAGCCCCAGCGGGCGCTTCCGCCCTGCAGGCCGTGTGGCCCCGACCATTCAAGGAAGCTGGTCAGGAGGCGTCCAATGCAATCGCCTATGCCGAGTCGACATCACTCTGAATGGTTCTGGCACGCCGTGTCGGCGTGAGCCCGCGACCCCGTAGACCGACGCGGTCTGCGCCGCATCGCGACGTGCGCCCGAGTACCGCCACAGGCGGCCGCCTTGGCTTTCAGGCACAAGCTGGGGGATGGTCTCCGCGGAACCATCTGCCCACCCCCACGTTCGTCCCCTGAAGCCATCGCAGCACGGGACCGGCTCTGGCGTTGCTTGTCTGTTCAATTCCTAGGAATGTTGCGATTTGAAGGGGCGATCCAAAGCCGACTTAGGGAGGCCTGGAATGGCGCAGTTCTTTTTTCACGTCAGGAACGGCAAAACGACGCTTAAGGACGAGGGTGGGGAGGAGCTCGCCGATGCTGCCGAGGCCATGGCTAAGGCGGCGGTTATCGCGAGGGAACTAGCCGACGACGACCATCAGTGGCGCGGCCATTCGGTCGTGGTGGCCGATGAGCACGGCAGGGAGATAGGACGCGTGCCTATCGGACATTAAGATTGCGTTCGCCCAAAGCTCTCGGGTGAGCTTTGCCATCTCATCTGCCCGGGCCAAACGCGGCCGCTGGTAGGGATGGTTCAAATAGAGTGCAATCTGCATCTGGTCTCCCAAGATAAGCGTCGCGTTGACGTCAAGTGTCGAACGCCGCTCTCCCTATTATGAAGAATGACTGGAACTGGCAGGAACACGAGAGGGACAAGTATCGCTGGCGCGAGCCCGGCCGTGGGCATGGCTATTGGCACAACGGTGTCTGGGCTGAGATTAGGTAGATCAGCATTGATCAGGTATACCGAAACGGCCCTGCATGAAATTGGGGGCCGTTTCGTGCCATTGTTCGAGGCTTCACGGGTGCAAGTCAGCCGTCCGACTTCTCACCCGCAGTGCATGCCCATCGTTCGGCTGTAGCCTCTGGCGCGGTCCGGTGTGCTGGCCGGACACGGATGAGATCTCCCAAGTTCCGATGCAAGAACGTCGCCAGGTGCACATGGGGTCTCCGACTGCGCGAGGCTCCTCGTCCGCCAGCAGCGAGCACCTTCTCCGGGTCAGCGGTCCTGAGTTCGACCGCGGCGTGCTCGATGCCGTGATCGTCCGCCAGGGACGATTACCGAGACGTGGAGGTGCTGGCGCAGGCACTTCGGCTGGTTCGGCGCACCCCTATCCGGGCTGCGGCCGTGCCATCGGCAACGGCTGGGTGCACGGGTTGATGTTCGACGGCTACCGCGTGCAGGCGCACAAGGCGGGCTCGCGTGTCGTCCTTTTCGGCCATTATGGCACGACTTCACCAACCGCTTCCCTTCCATGGCACAGCTTGAAAGGTTTGGAATGCGCGTGTTCCCAGCGAACTCTCGGCCTGTCGGGAGCCCCCAAGCGGTGGTAGCAAAGGCCGAAACTACTTGGCGGCCCGCCCCTGTCTGAACCTTTCGAGCTTTCAAGAGTTATGCCCAAGCCTTAGCCAGGAGATGGATAATGCCCGCGCAGCAGTTCGGCATCCAACCGGATCGCGTGGTGCCAAATCGAGCTGACAACCAACCTCAAACATCACGGCGGCGTCCGATCGGCAACCGGGAGGAAGGTGGCACGAACAAGGTGATGCGGCCCAAAACTCTCAATCTGCCGCAAGCGCATCGGTCCATAACGTGAGGAGACTGGCTATTGGGCCTGCTCGAACGATTGCGAACCAGGGTCTTAGCACCCTGGCGAGTGCTCTTATCGTTGCGAGCCTCATTGTGGCGTTCCTGTACCTGGGGCGGGAGATCCTCGAGCCCCTTGTCATCGCGGCATTGCTTGGGTTCATTGTTGCACCGCTCACTCGGTGGCTACGCGGGTGGGGCCTGAGGCGGGTGCCATCGGTGATGCTGACGGTCATCCTCGCCATTGCGGTGCTTGCCGGTCTGGGCTCGACCATCGTGCTTCAAGTCGCACAGCTCGCCGAAGACCTCCCTAAATACGAAACTAACCTCCGCGCGAAGATACGCACGGTCGGCGGTGGGGCACTGACGTCGAGCGCTTTGGAAAGGGCCTCCGGTACGCTGAAGGATCTTCAGACCGAGATCACAAAGTCTGGATCATCGCCCCAGGACGGGCCCAAGCCACTCCTGGTCGAAGTCCGCCAGCCTGAGGCCGGTGGACTCGAGTCCATCGCCAACATCGTGCGGCCACTGCTATCACCGCTGGCGACGTCAGCACTCGCCATCCTCTTCCTGATGTTCATCCTGTTGCAGCGGGAGGACATCCGCGACCGCTTTCTGCGCCTCGCTGGCTCCGACCTCCAGCGCAGTACCGCGGCTCTCGACGATGCGGCTGCGCGCTTAAGCCGCTTTTTCCTTATGCAGACGCTGCTCAATGCCGGCTTCGGCATTGTTATTGGGATAGGTCTTTGGCTGATCGGCGTCCCCAATGCTGTGCTATGGGGCATCCTTGCGGGCCTGATGCGCTTCGTTCCCTTCGTGGGTTCGATCATCGCCGCGTTCTTCCCGATCGCGTTGGCGACAGCCGTCGATCCGGGTTGGACGATGGTGCTGGCCACGGCAGCACTCTTTGTCATCGCCGAACCGCTTGCCGGGCACGTCATCGAACCCGTGCTCTACGGTCACCACACAGGCCTCTCGCCAGTGGCAGTGGTCGTGTCCACCCTGTTCTGGGCCTTGCTATGGGGTCCGATCGGCCTCTTGCTTGCGACCCCGCTTACGGTCTGCCTGGTGGTTCTCGGACGGCATATTGAAGCGCTGGAGTTCATCGAGGTCCTGCTTGGGGATGAGCCGGCGCTGGAGCCGCAGGAACGGTTTTACCAACGCCTCCTAGCGGGTGATGCGACCGAGGCTGCTGATCAAGTCGAACGACAACTCGACACACAGTCGCTGTCCGACTGTTACGACGGCGCACCCATGAAGGCCCTGGCCCTGGCCCAGGTGGACGCCGTCCACGGCAAGCTTGCCGTTGATAAACAGCTGGCCATCAGGGACACCATGGCGGAAATTGTCGACGATCTCGACGACCATGCGGACCTGGAGCCAGAGCCCAAGGAGGGAGAGCCGCTCATCGCCTCGCTTCCTGTCGTCGGGGCAGAGCAACTGCGGGCCGACTGGCAAGTGGCCCATCCGGCCTTATGCATCGCCAGCCGCAGTCCCTTGGATGAAGCGGCTGCTGCCATGCTGGCGCAGCTCTTGGACAAGCACGGACTTCAAGCCAAGGTTCATCCCTTTGAAGACGTGGCTTCGGCGAGAGCTTTCAAGATCGATGCAACCGATGCACCCCTTGTCTGTCTTTCCTACTTCGGCGCGGTCAGCAACCCCGCTCACGTACGCTTTCTGATCCGGCGCCTTAAACGCATCATGCCCATGACCAAATTCCTCGCCTGCTACTGGATGCTCGGCACCGATCCTGAAAAAAGCGAGGACTGGAAAACGGCCGTGGGCGC
>Ga0075424_100002524_pt1 | contig 16798 bp, 14 predicted proteins | sample SoiMethybrSBSTD3_FD_75301 | JGI IMG/M metagenome (GOLD analysis project Ga0075424, IMG submission 75301) | Bulk soil microbial communities from a Populus tree surrounding site in Tennessee, USA - Soil MetaG P. TD hybrid SBSTD3 | ecosystem: Environmental > Terrestrial > Soil > Tree plantation...
GACCGGTACGTTTTATCTGACCCAGCAGGTCGGGCGCCATCTGATTGAACTGCGGCGTCCCGGCGCGGTTGTTACGATCGCGTCGACGCATGCGCTCATCGGAGCGCCCGAGCGCTCAACCTACGGCATCGTCAAGGCGGCGCAGGTGCAGATGACCCGCATGCTCGCGATCGAATGGGCGGAGCACGGCATCAGAGTGAATGCGATTGCGCCCGGACGGATGGAGACGGCATCGCCATCTCGCGCCGCTAAGGGTGCCGATCCCAAGTATATGCAGGCGATGCTCGATCGCATTCCGCTGCATCGGCTGTGCACGCCTGAGGAAGTTGCGGCGGCGGTGGTCTATCTCGCGAGCCCGCAGGCTGCTTCGATCACAGGGCAGGTCTTGGTGCTAGACGGCGGATTGACGGTGGTTTGAGGTCATCTCGTTTGAGCTACCGCTGATGCGATCTCCGTTCGTTCCCGCCAAAGCGGGAACCCAGGGGCCGCTTGCTCCCATCCTTAATTTTTAGCGCTGGGTCCCTGCTTTCGCGGGGACGAGCGGTGAGGATGCGGCGCTTGGGCCTGGAGCATGGTCGGGGAAATGTGGAAACCGGCCTTCTAAAACCCGCGTGGTTCGTCACGCAGCATCGGCTCGAGAGTGGCTGCTAGCGCGCGAGCGGTCTCGGCGTCGGGTGCTTGCAGCGGTGGCCGCGGTACGCCGCAATCGCGGCCCATCGTACGCAGGGCGACCTTGAAGTGACCGCTCGACTTGAGATGCTGCCGTAGCGCCGCCACGGCTTCCTGCGCGCCACGCGCCTCGACCAGCTGGTCCTTGCGGCAGCTGTCGTAGAGCTTGCGGATGAGCTTCGGTGCGACGCCGGCAAGTGGAGAGAACAGTCCCGTCGCCCCGGTCGCGGCCGCCGATACCATGTGCTCGGTACCGGCGATGAGCGCAAAGCCTTCCCGCCTGCGTTTGGCGTAGGTGAGGAGCTCGATCATGAACTGCCAGTCGAGACTGAGATCAACGACGCCGGCGAAGTTGGGCAGCCGGTCGATGAGCTTGAGGCAAAGCTCTGCCGTGATCTTGCTGCCCGGCATTTCCTCGGGCGAGTTGTAGACGAAGAACGGGACCGACACTGCCGCGCCGATCGCCGCGAAATGCTCGACGATCATGTGCGCCGGCGGCGTCCAGTAATAGGGTGTGGTGGCCACGATCGCGGCGGCGCCGAGCCCCTGGGCATGGCGCGCGCGGTCGGCCGCGATCGCGCTGCCGGCATCGCTCGCATGCGCGATGATCGGCTTGCGACCGTTCACTTGTTTGATCGCAAAGGCAAGGAGCGCACGCTGCTCCTCATCGGTGAGGCTCACCGATTCGCCGATATGCATCGGCAACGCGAGAGAGTCTGCACCACTGCGGAGATGGAATTCGATCAGTTTCGCGAACGTATCGTAGTCGATGCGGTTGTCACGCGTGAAAGGCGTCACCGGCGTGTGCACGAGGCCTGGCTCAAACTCTGACATGGATATTTTCTCTTAATTCACCAGCCGTGCGGCTCGCTGTCGAGGACGCCCATATCGGCGAGCTCCTTCTCGATGAAGACCTGCCGCTCCTTGGTGGCGGTCGGCAGCGGCGGGCGCGTCGGCCCGACCGGGCGACCCATGATCACCATGCCGCCCTTGAGCGAGGAAGGGTACTGGTCTTTGAACAGGTGCCAGAGCCGCGTCATCTTGTATTGCAACTCGCGCGCGCGCGGCCATTCGCCCGCCATGCATGCCTCGAACAGCGCGGCGCACAGGTTCGGGCAGACCGAGCCCGCGGCCGAATAAGAGCCGACGCCGCCAAGCGGCACCGACGGCAGCAGGAACTCGACGCCGGTGAGCAGCGCGAAATTCGGCCGCAGAGAGAGCGCCACGCGCGAGATCTCCAGGAATTTCTCGCTGTTGAAGCTCGCCTCCTTGACGCCGACGAAATTGGGCAGCCGCTCGATCAGCCGCGACATCAAATCGCCCGTGATCTCGACGCCGGCGAGATAGCTCGGTGAGTTGTAGGACAGGACCGGCAGATCGATCGAGGTGCACAGGCGTATGAAATAGTCGTGGATCGCCTCGCGCGTTGGCGTCCAGAAATAGGGCGTGATGGCGAGGATGCCGTTGGCGCCGATCCTCTGCGCGTGCTGCGCCAGCTCCATGGTGTCTTCGACCGCGAGCGCGCTGACATGGATCGTCACCGGCACCCGCCCGGCGACGACCTTGACGGTCGCCTCGGCAAAGCGCTTGCGCTCCGGGATGGTGAGGCTCAGCGACTCGCCCTTGTGGTGCGGCCATGAGATGGCGGGCGCGCCGGTGCGGACATGGAAGTCAAGCACTTTCTCGAAGGTCGGAAGGTCGAGGCTGTAGTCATCCTTGAGCGGCGTGATCGGGCTTTGCATCACGCCACGGAACTTGTTTTGCATGCTTGTGGTCCCAAAAAAGCGCGCCATGGAGCCACAGAGCGGGGGTGAATACAATGGCCAGATGCTCTCACGGCGGCGGGTATTTTGAGCGCAACATGACAACCTGGCGGTTGCGGCGGCCTCCAAAAAGACGCACCCTGAGCCTTAAGATTGGCAGATTGATTCAGCCAACCGGCTGCCAAGAGAAGTTGCCAAGACAAGAAGTAGAAATTCTAGGGAGGAGACGATGCTGACCAACCCGGGCCACATCTTTGCGCTCTTGCTTGCCGCATTGCTGGCGACGGCGGCCTCCACCGCCTACGACCAGGCCATGGCGCCGACGAACTCGCTGCCCAATCCTTATCGCTCGGTAGAGAACTGGGCCAAGCTGCCGGACGGGCGCACCTGGGGCTCGACCTCGGCGGTCGACATCGATCCCGACGGCAGCAGCGTCTGGGTCGGCGAGCGCTGCGGCGCGTTTGCGCCGCCGAACCAGATGGCCGCGCTATTGGCGCAAGGTAAGCCTTTCGCCTGCGAGGGCTCGAAGCTTGATCCGATCATGAAGTTCGATGCGTCCGGGAATCTGGTGAAGTCCTTCGGGGCCGGCATGCTGATCTTCCCGCATGGCATTCACGTCGATCGAGAGGGCAATGTCTGGCTCACCGACGGCGTCGGTAAGGAGGGCAAGGGCCATCAGGTGTTTAAGTTCAGCCCTGAGGGCAAGGTTCTGCTCACCCTTGGCAAGCCCGGCGTTGCCGGGGCTGGCAATGATGAATTCAACGCGCCGTCTGCCGTGGTGACCGCTCCGAACGGCGACATCTTTGTTGCCGACGGCCATGGCGGCAACACCAATGCTCGCATCGTGAAATTCTCCAAGGACGGCAAGTTCATCAAGACTTGGGGCACCAAGGGATCGGGGCCAGGCGAGATCGATGGCCCGCACGCGATCGCCATGGATTCACAAGGCCGGCTGTTTCTAGGAGATCGCTCGAACAACCGCATCCAGATTTTCGATCAGGATGGCAAATTCATCACGCAATGGGCGCAGTTCAGTCGCCCGAGCGGCGTCTTCATCGACAAGAACGACGTGATTTACGTCGCGGATTCGGAATCGGAGTCGGTTGCAAAAAATCACGACGGCTGGAAGCGCGGCATTCGCGTAGGCAGCGCCAAGACCGGCGAGGTGACGGCGTTCATCCCTGACCCGGTCGAGAAGACCACGGGCACTAGCGCCGCCGAGGGCGTGGCCGCAGATGCCAAGGGCAACATCTACGGCGCCGAGGTCGGCCCCAAGCGGCTGATGCGATACGTCAAGAACTAAGCGGAGCAACGCTCCGTCTTCGATTCCAGCTTTTGAAAGTGCCCAGAAGTGCTCACGGGAGGATGTCATGACGGATGGACGTCGAGCATGTCTTGCGTTCACAGCCGGCGCCGCGGCGCTGTTGGCAATCTCTGGAGTTTTCGCACAGTCTGCCGACCCGAATGCGGCGCCTAATCCTTATAAGATGGAGGCAAATTGGGTGCAGCTCCCGGCTGACCGCAAGATGGGCGCGGCCATCGCGGTCGACATCGATCGCGACGGCAAGAGCGTCTGGGTTTTCGACCGCTGCTCCGCCGCTGATTGCGGCAAATCGAGCATCGCGCCGATCATGAAGTTCGATCCGTCCGGCAAGCTGGTAGCAAGCTTCGGCGCCGGCATGTTCAACTTCCCCCATGGCATTGGCGTCGACCGCGACGGGAACGTCTATGTGACCGACGAGCGGTCCAAGAACGGCAAGGGCGACGTGGTCGTCAAGTTCAGTCCGGAAGGGCGTGTGCTGATGACCTTGGGCAAGCCCGGCATGCCTGGCGACGGTCCGGACATGTTTCATTCGCCCTCCGACGTCGTGGTCGCGGCCAACGGCGATATCTTTATCGCGGATGGACATGGCGGGCTCACCAACGGCCGTATCGTGAAGTTCTCGAAGGACGGCAAATTCATCAAGGCCTGGGGCAAACCCGGCAAGGCGCAAGGGGAGTTCAATCAGCCGCACGGGATTGCGCTCGATTCCGCCGGGCGGGTCTACGTGGGAGATCGGGGCAATGGCCGCGTCCAGATCTTCGACCCGGATGGAAATTTCATCGCCGAATGGAAGCAGTTTGGTCTGCCGAGCGGGATCTACATCGACCGAAATGACGTGATGTACGTGGCCGACAGCCAATCCGATCAGACCCGCAATCCGGGCTTCAAGCGTGGCGTCCGGATCGGCAGCGTCAAGGACGGCAAGGTCACGGCCTTCATCCCCGAACCCTCAGCCGAGCTCGGAACGGGCGAGGGCGTCGCTGCGGACGATCAGGGCAATGTCTTTCAGGGCTACAACAGCAAGATGGCCGTCCGGCGATTTGTGAAGAACTAAGAAGGCGGGTTTTGCGCTGAACCCTCGCGGACCGAGCGAGGATGGGTGGAGGATCATGACCCTTCAACCAGGGCTGCTCGCGCTGCTTGGCGGCGTGCTGGCATGGCAGTTGATCCAAGGACCGATCCCGGCGTCGGCCCAATCATCTGCCGGCTACTACGCCGGCAGGCAGGTGAAGGTTATCATCGGGCTCGGCACGGGTGGCGGCTATGATCTGTGGGGTCGCATGGTGGCGCGCCATATTGGCCGCCACCTGCCGGGCAACCCGACGGTGATTGCGCAGAACATGGAAGGCGCCGGGAGCTTCCGTGCTGCGGGCTATATGGCCAACCAAGCGCCGCGCGACGGCACGGTGCTCGCGCTCATTGCTCGCGATGCGTCGCTGGGGCCGATCACCGGCAATGCCGGCGCGCAGTTCGATCCCACCCGGTTCTCCTGGCTCGGCACGACGACCACCGAGACCAATGTGTGCATGGCCTATCACACCGCATTGGTGAAGTCGGTGCAGGATCTCCTGGAGCGGGAGCTCCTAGTCGGCGACAACGGCGCGGGTACCGGCACCGGCAACTATCCCAAGGCGCTCAATCAGCTTCTCGGACTGAAATTCAAGATCATCCGCGGATACGGCTCGTCCGCCGACGTGGTTCTGGCGATGGAGCGCAGCGAGGTGGAAGGTTATTGCGAGAGCCTCGAGAGCGTCATCGGCAAGCGCCCGAATTGGATCTCCTCGAAGACTGTCAATGTTCTGTTCCAGGGCGGCGTCAGGCCGGACCCGTCGCTCCCAAACGTGCCCTTCATCAACGACCTCGCGAAATCGGCCGACGATCGGAGGGCGATCGAGTTTCTCTATGCCGGGCAGGGGATCGGGCGGCCATTCTTTGCTCCGCCGGCGCTCGCGCCGGATGTCCATCGGATGATGCGCGTGGCATTTGACGCGACTATGAAGGATCCGGAGTTCGTCGCCGAGGCCAGGCAACGCAACCTGACGCTCGCGCCTGAGGACGGCGAATATATGCAGCGATTGATCGAGCGCATCTACACGACGCCCCGACCGGTGGTGGAGCGGGTCGCAGCGCTTATCAAATAGTACCGGCTCCATAGTTAAATCGCCCCATTTGAACAATACCTGCCCTCGCGTCGGCGGGCGCCCTTGGCTATCCTCGCGGCACTGCCGGAAAGGGATGACTCGGGTGAATGAATTGTTTAAGCCGCTGCGCGGATGGCTGTGGAGCGAAAAGGCAGCAGCGGCCGGGCCGCTGACGACGAACGATGTCCTGCGCGAGGAGGCCGAGGCCATCCACCACGCCGATCTCTCCGGCGTTCCTCCCGAGGAACTCTATCGATCCCTAAACGCACTCAACTCGTCGGCGCTGTGCCTTTCCGGCGGAGGCATTCGGAGCGCCGCGTTTGCGCTCGGGATCATGCAGGCGCTTGCTGCCCATCCGCGCAAGCAGAATGGTGATCCGGTCGACGAGCCGCAGCAGTCATTGCTGGCGCACTTCCACTATCTCTCGACCGTCTCCGGCGGCGGCTATATCGGGAGCTGGCTTTCCGCCTGGCTCGCGCGCGCGAATTTCCGCACCGTATGGCGCGCGCTGGTGGGGCGCCCGGCGGGCGCGGATACCGAGCCCCCACCGATCGCGTGGTTACGCTCCTATAGCAATTATCTCACTCCGCAGCTCGGGTTGATGTCCGCCGATACCTGGGCGATCGCGGCCGTCTATCTGCGCAACCTCGTGCTCAACTGGCTTGTTATCTTGCCCGTGCTGTGCGGCGGCATTTTGCTGCTCAAGCTCATGGTCGTCGTGCTGACCGGCTTCTCGTACATGAATCACGCGCTCCGCCCGCGCCTGATCCTCGTCGGGGTCGGCATAGTGTTCCTGCTGATCGCACTGCGCTATGTGACGAGACACCGTCCGTCGCGGCAGGGTGAGCAGCGGAGCGAGGTTCACAGCGGCAACGCTGACAAGCGTTTCATTATGAGAAGCCTGATCTGGTCGCTGCTTTCGGCGATCGTGCTCACGCAGTATCTCGGCATCATCGATGTCGGCGGATCCGTGGTCAAAATCCTGGCCAGCTTGCCGTCCGGGCAAGTCATTTTCCTCGGTGCGGGCGCGCTCGCGGGGGCCGTGATTTATGCTCTAGGCTGGATTTTGGGCTGGCCGCGCCAGCGAGACCTGCTCGATTTCGCCTTATGGTGCGTGGCGGGCTCGGTCTACGGCGCGTTGGTCGCATTCGGATTCTATCTCTATCTGCACGTTCCCGATGTTGCGCGCGACATCCCGCCGACCGAGGTTCGCTCGCTCATCCGCATCCTCAACAGTCCGGTCATCTATCTGATCATCGGGGTTCCCTATATCCTGATCTCGCAGTGGGTCGCCGACATGGTCTTTGTCGGGCTGACCAGCTTTCAAAAGCAATTTAATGCCGAGCAGGAATGGCTCGGGCGAGCCGGCGGCTGGCTGCTGGTTACGGCCGTCGGTTGGAATGTCCTCATCTTCCTGACGTTCGCAGGCTTCCTGGCCGGCGCGCTCGACACCCCGACAGTTCCTTTCTTTGTGTTCTATTTTGTCCTGCCAATCTGCGCGCTCTGGGGCCTCGTGATCGCGCTGGTCGGCACCTTCAGCCTGACCCGCTTCACATTCGAGCCGCACGGCATCGTATCGATCCTGATGAATACAGCGCTCGGGGCGGCCGCTCCGCTGTTCGTCGGCGCGATGATATTCAGCCTGTCGATCGGCCTCGATTACGTGCTGCTGGATGGGCACCTGTTTGGTCCCAATTTCAGAATGATGGCGGACGCGCTGAAAGGCGACATGCCCGACTATACGCTCTGGCATGAGACCATGCTGCGACTGACGTTCGGCGCTGCGCTTGCGGCGCTCATCGCCGTTGTGGCGTCACGCTGCATCAACATCAACCGGTTCTCGCTGCATGCGCTCTATCGCAATCGTCTCATCCGGGCCTTTCTCGGTGCCTCGCGCGATCGCACGCCCGATCCGTTCACCGGCCTCGACTCGGACGACGATCGACGCATGCATCAACTGTGGGCGCCATGCGATGCCATGGGCCATTGGCCCAATCGCGACGCCGATGACTGGCGGCCGTTTCACGTCCTCAACCTGACGCTGAATATCGTATCGTCGAAGCGGCTCGCCTGGCAGGAGCGCAAGGCCGCGCCCTTTACGGTCAGCCCGCTGCATTGCGGCACGTCCAGCAAATCCGAGATATCGACCAAGGAGGCCGGCAACGCCGAGGCGCGCGACGCTGGCGCCTATCGGCCGAGCCGGTTTTACGGCGATCGCGATGGGATGTCGCTCGGCACTGCGATGGCGATCTCGGGCGCGGCGGCGAATCCCAATATGGGCTACCACTCTTCGCCGTCGGTGGCGCTGCTCATGACGATGTTCAACGTGCGCCTGGGATGGTGGCTCGGCAATCCCGGGCGCGAAGGCGCTGAGACGTTCTCGCACGAGGGGCCGGCAATCGCCATCGTGCCGCTGATCCAGGAAACGTTTGGGCTCACCACCGACACCCGCAAATATGTCCACGTCTCAGATGGTGGGCACTTCGAGAACCTCGGCCTTTACGAGATGGTGCGGCGGCGTTGCCGCCTGATCGTGATCAGCGACGCGGGCCGCGACCCGGCCTATTCGTTCGAGGACCTGGGCAATGCAGTGCGTAAGATCGCGATCGATCTCGGCGTGCCGATCCGATTCCATCGTCTCGAGGCGCTCAAGCGGCGTCCCATTGATGGCAGCGACATCCTCGAGCATTGCGACTATCACGCGATCGCGGATATCGACTACCAGGAGGCGGACGGCGAGGGCGTCGAGAATGGCCTGATCCTCTACGTCAAGGCCGGATACCATGGCACCGAGAGCGCCGGCGTGCGCAGCTATGCCATGGCGAACCTCGATTTTCCGCATCAGAGCACGGCCAACCAGTGGTTCACCGAGTCGCAGTTCGAGAGCTATCGCTCGCTCGGCTTTGAGATCATGGAGGATCTTCTCTACCGTGCATCGAAAGGCGAGCAATATGCGGCGCAGCCTAGTCTGCAGACTCTGCTCGGCAGCCTGCGCAGCGCAACGGTCGCTTCGAGTGGCAAGGTCGAGCGCAATCCGCCGCGGCAGGCACGGCCACCGCGTCGCGAGCGCGAACCGCAGCCAACGTGACGCACATATAGTGCCCGCTCGGAGGCGAGGTTGAGGGTGTTCACAAGACTTTAGCTATGCCACCATGGCGCATCGAAGAACTGTCCGGAGGAACGCGATGGGAATTCAAGTCATCAACCCGAAAGAGATTGCGCTGCGTGAGAAGAAGCGCACGGTGGTGATGAACACCCGCAAGTTGCATGCTTGGGTGCACTACTATCCCAACCCCGGCGACCATGACGACATGCATTGCCACAACGAGGATCAGGTCTTCACATGTTTCGAGGGTGAGTGCACGATGCATTTCCCGGACGGCACGTCGTCCGTGCTCAAGCCGGGCATGGCGGCACTGATCACCGGCGGTTCGTTCTACAAGCTCGAGAACACGGGAATGGGCCACATGATCCTGATGGGCCACCGCTCGGGCAATCAGGACAACGTGATGATCATCGACTATGTGACGCGCCAGGACATTCGCAAAAACGGCGGGCCGAAGGTGCGCAACCGCGCGCCGACGGAGGAAAAACCGGCATAGCGGGCATAGCGCCGCCAATATCGATCAAGGGAGGAGTGATCATGCCGGCGCTTGCGGCGCACGTCTCGCGCGTGTGGTGTGCCGGGCTTTTGGCCGGTGCGGTCGGCGCGACCGCTGCCTCTTCTGCGCGCGCGGCCGACGAGGCAGCTTTCTATCAGGGCAAGCAGATCCGCATCTTCACCATGGGCAGCCCGGGCGGCGGGTACGACACCTATACGCGCACTGTCGGCGCCTTTCTCGAGCGCAAGCTCGGCGCCAAGGTGATCCCGACTAACGAGCCCGCTGCCGGCGGCATGATCGCCATGAACCGGACGCTGAATGCGTCACCGGATGGCCTCACATTGCTGCTCACCGGCGGCGAGGCACTGGTGACGGCGCAGCTCTATGGCCTTTCGGGCGTCAACTACGATGTGCGCAAGCAGGTGTGGCTCGCGCGCGTCTCGGGCGAGGACAAAGTCGCAGTGGTCGGTCCGCCCTCGCGCATCGGCGCCGTGACCGACATGCAGCAGGTGGATAAGCCGGCGCTCTGGGCTGGGTCGGGCAAGGCCGACAACAACTCCGATTTTTCCGCCATCATGTGCTACGCGCTCGGTGCCAAGTGCAAGATCATCCTGGGCTACAAAGGCACCGGCGACATGAACCTCGCAATCCAGCGTGGCGAGGTCGATGGTCGCGTGATCTCGGACGAGGCGGCGGCGCTCTACGGGCCAGGCTCCGGCATGCGCGTGATCACGACGCTGGCGCGTGCCCGCTCGGAGAAGTTTCCCGATGTGCCGACCATCTTCGAGGCGGCCAAGCTCTCGCCGAATGCTGCGCGGTTGATGGAGTGGCGCGCCAACATTGCGGGGCTTGGCCGTGTGATCCTGGCTACGCCCGGCACGCCGCCGGAGCGCGTCGATGTGTTGCGCCGGGCGCTTGCCGATGTCCTGCGCGATCCGGCCTATATCGCGGAGATCAGGAAGGTCAATCTGGCGGCGGGCTTTGCCGGTGCCGATGAGGTGCGCGCCGCGGTCGAGAAGGCGATGACGACGCTCGACGAGAAGGGGCTCGCCGAGATGCGCGAGATCGCGCTCGAGCGCTATTATTGACTCGCTACCGGCCGAGCCCGTAGCGTTGTTGCAAAGCCGCGATGGTGCCATCCGTGACCAGCGCGTCGATCACGCCGGTGTCGACATGATCCTCGACCTTCTGGCTCTTGAGCTTGACGCCGAACGTCGGCAACAGCGACAACACGTTCTCTGACGCCTCCTTGGTCGGCAGCGCGGTCAGCGGCATCTGCGCCTTGAAGTCCGCATACACAATGTCAAGGATCTTGGGATCGGCAATCTTGTAGTCGCGGGCGAGAATGGGTTTTGCCCAAGCCTCGTCGGTGAGCCCGCGATAGGCGCCTTCAAGCGTCGCCGCCATGAAGCGGCCAAGAACGGCGCGATTGGCGTCAAGATAGCGCTTGTCGACCGACAGGCCGGTGAATAGCCACGGCGTCTTGGCGGCGAACAAGTCGACGAGCGGGTAGAGGCCTTGCTCCTGCGCCTGCGTGGCGGCCGGCTCGTTCATGGCAGCGGCCGCGATCGCACCCGACTTGATGGCAGCGAGCCGTTGCGGCGATCCGCCGGCCTCTTTCATGGTCACGTCATTGCGCGACAAGCCGAGCTGACGCAGCGCCAGCGAGGCGGCGCTATCGCTTTCCGAGCCGAAGCTGCTCACGCCGATGCTCTTGCCTATGAGGTCAGCGGCGCTGCGCACCTTCGGATCGGAGAAAAACACGAAGCGCATCACGTTGCTCAGCGACGCGATCACGCGCAAATCGCCGCCCTTGCCGTTGATATCGGCGACGCCGGAGAGCCCGACATGCATCACTTGCAGCTCGCCGGTCGCAAGCGCGCGTCCGCCGCGCGTGCCGCCACCGGCATCCACGATGGTTATTTTGAGGCCGTTCTTGGCATAGAAGCCGCCGGCCTCGGCGAGGTGCAGTGGCAGAGCCGTATTGACCAGTGCCGCAAGGCCGACCTTGATCTCGACCGGCTGTTGCTGGGCGCGTGCAGGAGCTGCTGCGAGCATCAGCGCGACGGCGGACAGAGCCACGCAGCGGAGCCGCGGGCTATTCTTGAAAATGCACATGCAGTTCTCCGCAATGTTGCTCGGCTCCGTCTCAGCGCCCGAAAATCTCGCGGGCGCGCTGAAGCACCGGCTCCGGCACGTTCAGCGTTTGCTGGACCGCCTTGAGCACGTCGTCGCCGGTGCCGATGTCGAGCTCGGCATTGATCTTCTTGGCGTCGGCCACGAATTCGGGATCCTTCGTCATCGCGATGAAGCCGTCGCGCAGAATCTTGACCGTGGCCGCAGGCGTTCCCGGAGGCGCGAAGAAGGCGCGCCCGATCGGTCCCGTGTTGGCGTAGAGGCTCAGAAGCTGTCGCCCTTCGGTGGTGTCGCCAAGCTCGCCAAGGGCCGGCACGTCAGGCAGATCGGGCCCGCGCGTCGGCAGGTGCTGCACGATGACCCTCACTTTGTTCTCGCGCAGCCACTGCGCCTTGGCGGTCTTCACGGTCGTCCAGTTGACTGTCGCACCTTCGACCTCGCCGCGCTCCATCGCCAGCATGGACTCGTTTGCCGCCGGATAGCCGCGCACGATCTTGAACTTGGTGCCGAGCACGGCGTTGAACAGCGTCGGAATGATCTCGGCGAGATTGCCCGGCCCGGTGCCGGCCATCGTAGCCTCGTAGCGCTTGGCATCTTCGATGGTTTGCACCTTCGAGGTGTGCCACATGATGTGGACGGCGTTGCTGGCGGCGACCCGGCCGATCCACACGAGCTTGGCGGCGTCGTACTGGACTGCGACGTTCTTGAGCGCCTGCTCGATGGCGAGCGATTCGCTCACGATGCCGAGCGCGGTGCCGTTCTTCGGCGCCACATTGGCGATGTAGTTCGCGGCCCGCAGCGTTCCGGCGCCCGGCATGTTCTCGGGGATCACGGTGGGATGGCCGGGCAGGTGGCGCCCGAGATGGCGCGCGACGAGCCGTCCCATCAAGTCATAGGTCCCGCCCGCCGTATTGCCGATGTAGATGTTGACGGTCTTGCCGGCAAAGTCCGTGTCCTGGGCGCTCGCAGACGCTGTGGCAGCGATTGCAAAGATCGCGGAGGTGATCGAAGTAATTGTGAATCGGGTCGTCATTCTGGTCCTCTCGGAGGCGCCATCATCAGGTCTCCGCGCCCGGCATGGTGGCAGATCGGGCATCCATAGAAAACCTCTTAGGTCGCGCGACCTGACGCCGCGCCAGGCTATTGCACCCGCGGCGGTTTGCGGCTCAATAGGGATACAATTCACAAAAGGCCCACCGGGCGGCGAGGAGACGAGGATGTTCGGCAAGCTTAACCATTTGGCCATCACCACCGATCACTACACGACGCTCGGGATGTTCTATCGCGCCGTGTTCGGCATGACGGTGTCGGGCGACACATCGCGCGAAATGTCGGCGATTTCCGTAGGCGATGGTTACACCGGCATGACCTTGATCCCGCGCCGCGGCGGCCGTAAGGCCGGCCTCGATCATTTCGGCATCGAGGTGCAGGACCTCGACAAAGTGCGCGAGAAGGTAGCGAAGAAATACCCCGACATCGAGATCGTGAAGCGGCCCGGCAATCGCCCGTTCGCCAGCTACAGCGCGCACGACCCGGCCGGCAACTATTACGATCTGTCGCAGCAGGGGCACGAGAACCGCGCCGAGGTCTATGCCAAGGGCGAGTGGAAGCAGGACACCTCGATCAGCCACTTCGCGCTCCGGGTGCGCGAGGCCGAGCGCATCGCCGACTTCTATTGCGATGTGTACGAGCTCGAGCGCCGCAACATCGAGAGCGAGGAGGGTGGCTATTTCCTCACCGATGGCCGCGTCACCATGGCGATCCTGCCGTGGAAGATTTCCGCCTTCAACGGCGCCGGCATCGAGCAGCCGGCGATGGACCATATTGGCTTCCGGGTCAAAAGCCTCGAAGCGTTCAAGAAGAACCTGGCGGAGGTCGAGCGGCAGAACTTGCAGCTGCGCGCCAAGCCGATTGACTTCGATTCCGAAGGTGTGGCCCGGCTCAAGCTCCTGGCTAAATGCCCGCTCGGCACGTTCCACCTGGCCGATCCCGATGGCACGCTGATCGATGTGGCGGAAGAGCCGTGAGTCGGCAGATGATCGATTGACTTCCGTTCGTCCCCGAAGGGGAACCTGGGCGCAAGTACTCCGATCTCTCAAAGACTGGGTTTCCGCTTTTCGCGGGGACGAACGGAGATGCTTGCGCTTTATGACAATTATAGCTCGTGATGCTTTCGTCGTTGGGACGACACACCCCAGTAGCAAACGTGGTGCCGCTGATATCGTTCTATGTCGGGGCGCGACCTAATCGTCCGCTCGGCTGCCGCGGTCTCCTTTTCGGGACGAGTTCCGGGCAGCTTCCAGCACGCCGAATGCCTGGGATTTCCTGCCGCTCTTGGCGAGGGCAAAACCCTCCGCTGCAAGCCCCCGTCTCAGCAACTCGCGTACCGCTGAAGCGCGGCTCGGCATGCGGGTCTTGAAGCGCCAATCGTCCAGGGCACTCAGCTCTTCATTAGTGAGCATAATCTGTAAGCGTTCTCCGCGGGTTACCTCAGCCATGATGTCGCCTCCGTCACCGACAACCGATCCCGATTTAGCCGTTCACTATTTAGACATCAAGTACTCATTAGACAAAAACTCATCATCTGATGCTTTTGAGTAAGCGACACCAAGTTTGTTTAGTTAGATAATATCCAAGCTGATACATAAGATGCTGATTGTGCTAATGTTTTAGGTTGCTCGAAGGGCAGGGGAAGCCTACAATTTTTGGCTCAGGAGGCGCCGAAACCTCGGCCGGCGTATGAGCTCCGATGAGCCGATGGGTTTGGCGAGCGCCAGGCAGCCGTTGATGCCGAGAAGTAGGGTGCGATTTTCTTCCTATTCTGTCCGCACGCTCTTGATCATCTTCGGTGCTGCAATCACGGCGCCTTTGCTCGTTTTGCTGTCCGTTTTGCTCTACTGGTCAGCTTCAGCGGAGCGTGACCGGCTTGAAGGTCGCCTGCGTCAGGTCGCCGGCGAGCTGGCGGATGACCTCGATCGCGATGTCGATCGAAGCATTGCCCTGCTACAAACGCTCGCAACCTCACCTCTCGTCACGAGCGAGGACTGGGTTGGCTTCTATCAGCAAGCCAAGGCCGCGCTCGGTGATCGAGCCTACCTGGTGTTGGTCGATGCGAATGGCCGGCAGCTCGTCAATACATTCGTTCCGTACGGGCAAGAACCCACGTTCACCGGGGATTTCGACACTCTAAGGACTGTGACTGTGTCGCGCCGGCCAATCGTTTCAAATCTCTTCGTCAGCCTCGTGGTCAAGAAGCCGGTTTTCAACATCAGCATTCCGGTCGTTCGCAATGACGAGGTTCGCTATGTCATGAGCCTTGGCCTGACGCCGGAGGATTTGCTTCGGATCCTCACTGTTAAGGAGGCTGACTGGGTGCTGTCCGTCTGGGATCGCAACGATGTGATTGTCGCGCGCTCCCGCAAGCACGAGCAGTTCGTGGGACAAGCGCTACCGGCGCGAAGCCAACAGGCCTCTGCCGGCGTTGCCAATTCCATCAGTCTCGAGGGAGACCCCGTGCGGCGCGCGGTGGCTATCGCGCGGCTTTCTGGCTGGCGGCTTTCCGTCAGCGTGCCGCGCGCATCCGCCGAAGAACCGCTCAAGAGCACGTTGTGGCTGTTAAGCGTGGCCACGGTGACCTGTCTTCTGGTGGCCGGGGCGCTCGGATATCTCGCCGCCCGGATCGTAGCCAAGCCTTTGGTGTCCGCTGCTGCGGCCGCACGAGCGTTTGGCGTTGCTGAGCCGGCGCGGCTACCTCCGTCCATCGTGAGGGAGGTGAATGACCTGGTCGCAGCACTGACGGAAGCTGGCGCGCGGCAACGCCTGCTGTCCGGCGAACTCGCCCACAGGTGCAAGAATATCCTGGCGGTGGTGCAAACCGTCGTCATGCGCAGTCTTGCAGGCGAGCGCTTCGCGGCCGATGCCGGGCCGGAAATTTCGCGGCGGCTTCAATCGTTGGCGCGGGCCAATGATTTGCTGCTCGCACGGGAATGGCGCGGGGCGTCACTACGGGACATTGCGCAATCCGAGCTTGAAGCGTTTGGAGATCGTGTTGTTATCACCGGCCCCGATGTGATCGTCAGGCCGAACCTGATCCAGCCCCTCATGCTGGTGATTCATGAGCTTGCCACCAATGCTTCGAAGTACGGCGGATTGTCCAATCCGCGCGGACGTATCGCGCTGACCTGGCAGGTGACGGCCAGCACTCTCACCATCGAGTGGACGGAACGCCATGGCCCTGCCGTCCAGCAACCTTCGAAGGAAGGTTTTGGGAGTCGCGTGCTGAAGCAGGCCATTCCAGACGGACAAGCTACGCTGTCTTTCCGTGAAGGGGGATTTGCGTACCGGCTTGAGATGCCGCTGACTCAGTTGGAACCTGAAGAGCGCGGCGTTCGGAGCGGGCGAGCAAGCTCGCTGTGATCTAGATGCGAAGGACAACGGCCGTGCCAGCTTGTTGCTGGCGATGGCATCATTGGCCGGCGCGTTTCAAGTGGTTTAAGTCTAAACTCTTGAGTTGTTTTTTCGTAATCTGTTTAACCGGGTCGGGAGGCTCGGCCAACCATCGCCATAATTTGATCAGTATCCAACCGGCGCATCCGATCAGGCTGCCAAACAGGACGAGCATCCATCCAAACGCCACGAAGTATAAAAGCGGAGTCATGAATGGCTGCCCCCTGTGCCGGCGTCTGCTCCGCGCACGCGATCGACCAGTGCCAATGGGTCAGCTGGTGGCGCATCGCCGCGCCAGGCCACATGGCCGTCGGGTCGCACCAGCACGAGGCGGCGCTCGTAGAGCAGACCGATCGCCGGGTTGCCGACGGTCTCGACCGACAATGGAATAGCGCGGCTTGCGAATGCGTGCGCAATCGCGGACACGTCCGGCGCGCTGTCGCCGAGGCGCACCAGCGTGAAGCCGCGACCATAGAGGTCGATGATCGAGCGGCGGTCGCTAAGCCAGGCGTGTGGAGCGCGGCTGCCGGTCACCGCGTTGGGGTCATAGTCCTCGATCGAGGCATGCGGAGCGGCATTCGCTTCGTTCCAGCAGATCGGCGAGGGATCGTAACGATAGCCGAGCGCAAGACCGTCAGTGATGAATTTGCGGGTCATGCTTGCCACGATAGCATCACCCATCTTCCGGCGTGCGCGTTCGCTCTCCGGCGTATCCTG
>Ga0075424_100002525_pt1 | contig 16794 bp, 16 predicted proteins | sample SoiMethybrSBSTD3_FD_75301 | JGI IMG/M metagenome (GOLD analysis project Ga0075424, IMG submission 75301) | Bulk soil microbial communities from a Populus tree surrounding site in Tennessee, USA - Soil MetaG P. TD hybrid SBSTD3 | ecosystem: Environmental > Terrestrial > Soil > Tree plantation...
GTTCTCCAGGAAGTCGCGGATCGTATCGGCCACCATCGCGGCGCTGTTCTCCTCCGCCTCGCTGGTCGACGCGCCGAGGTGCGGCAGCGCAATGACGCCCGCGATGCCCCGGGTGGCGGCCGACGGGAAGTCGCACACGTAGGCAGCGAGCCGCCCTGAACGCAGAGCCGCGATCACGGCCGACTCGTCCACGATGGCGGCCCGGGCGAAGTTCAGCACGGTGCCGCCCTCCGGCATCAGCGCGATGCGCTTTGCGTTCACGAGCCCTTGCGTGCCATCCGTCAGCGGGACGTGAACCGTCACCGCATTCGAGCGCGCGAAAAGGTCCTCCAGGCTCAAGGCCTGCTCGACTCCGGACGAAAGCTGCCAGGCGCGCTGCACCGTGATCTGCGGATCGTACCCAAGCACGTGCATGCCGAGGAGGTGCGCCGCATTCGCCACTTCGACTCCGATCGCGCCGAGGCCGATCACTCCGAGCGTGCGCCCCGGCAGCTCGTGCCCGACGAAGCGCTTTTTGCCCTGCTCCACCGCATCGTCGAGGGCCTCACCCGTGAGGTCGAGCGCGCGCACGAAGTCGAGCGCAGGCCCGATGTGCCGCGCGCCTAGGAAGAGCCCGGCGAGCACCAGTTCCTTGACGGCATTGGCGTTCGCGCCGGGCGCATTGAACACGGGCACACCGCGCTGCGACAGCAGCGCAACAGGGATGTTGTTCGTGCCCGCGCCGGCGCGTCCCACCGCGAGCACACTCGCGGGGATCTGCAAGTCCAGCATGTCCGCCGAGCGCACCAGGATCGCGTCGGGATGGCCGATCGTGTCGCCGATCTCGTAGCGGTCCCGGGGCAGCCGGTCGAGCCCTTTCGGCGAAATGCTGTTCAGCGTCTGGATGCGGAATCGCATCAGCCGTACCGCCGCTCGAAGTCGCGCATGAATCCGATGAGAGCCGTGACGCCTTCCATCGACATCGCGTTGTAGATGCTCGCGCGCATCCCGCCGACTGCGCGGTGTCCCGCGAGGTTGGTGAGGCCGGCGGCTTCCGCTTTCTCCAGGAAGTTCTTTTCGAGGTCCGGCTTCGCCAGCCTGAATGGCACGTTCATCCAGGAGCGGCAGTTTCTGGCAACCGGATTGGAGTAGAAGCTCGACGCGTCGATCGCGGCGTACAACGCCTCTGCCTTTGCGCGATTGCGGCGGGCCATCTCCGGCACCCCGCCTTCGCGCAGGAGCCATTTGAACACGAGTCCGGCGAAGTACCACGCGAAGGTCGGCGGCGTGTTGAGCATCGAGCCCGCCTCGGCGACGGCGCGATAGTCGAACACCGACGGCGTTCCGTCGCGGGAGCGCCCCGTGAGGTCATCGCGCACGATCACGACCGTGATGCCGGAAGGACCGATGTTCTTCTGCGCGCCCGCATAGATGAGACCGTAGCGCGAGATGTCGACCGGCCGCGACAGGATCGTCGAGGACATGTCCGCCACGAGCGGGACGTCCCCCGTGTCTGGGACGTAAGGAAATTCCACGCCGCCGATGGTTTCGTTCGGCGTGTAGTGCAGGTAGGTGCTGCCCGGACGCGGCTTCAACGTGCTCGCGTCAGGCACCGTCGTATAGGCCGACGCGGATTCGTCGGCGGCGACGGTCACGCTGACGAACCGGCGGGCTTCCTGGATGGCGCGCGTGGACCAGTGGCCGGTGATTACGTAGTCGGCCGCCGCACCCGGCGCGGCCAGATTCATGGGGACGAGCGCAAATTGCGCGGTCGCCCCGCCCTGCATGAAGAGGACGCGGTAGGCCGGCGGGATGGCGAGCAACTCGCGCAGGTCCGCCTCGGCCTGCTCGGCGACGGCGATGAACGCGCGGCCGCGATGGCTCAATTCCATCACCGACGCGCCGCCCTTCCAGTCGAGCATCTCGTCGCGGGCCTGCTCCAGCACGGGCAGCGGCAGGGCCGCCGGGCCCGCAGAGAAGTTGTAGACGCGCACGCCCCGCCCGGCTTCAGCCGCTCCCTTCGCCGTCCTGCGAGTCGTCGCCCGCGATACGCTCGATCCCGACGAGCTTTTCGCCATCCTCCAGGCGCATGATGCGCACGCCCTGCGTGTTGCGCCCGAGCACCGGAATGTCGCTGACCGGCACACGCACGAGAGTTCCGCTCGAGTTGATCAGCATGACCTCGTCGTCGGGACGCACCTGGCGCGCGCCCACCAGTGCGCCATTACGGTCGCTGGTCTGCAGCGCGATCACGCCCTGCCCGGCCCGGCCGTGCCTCGGATAATCGTCCATCTCGGTAAGCTTGCCGTAGCCGCGCTCGGAGACCGTGAGGATCGGCCCTTCGCCGAGGACGATCAGCGACGTGACGCGCTGATTGTCCCCGAGCTTGATGCCGCGCACCCCTCCGGCCTCGCGGCCCATCGGCCGGACCTGGTCCTCGGCGAAGCGGATCGCCTTGCCGTCCGTCGTCGACAGGAGGATCTCGCGCTCGCCGTCCGTCAGGGCGACGCCCACGAGACAGTCCGAGGGCTCGAGCGAGACAGCGATGATGCCGTTCGCGCGCGGACGCGAGAAAGCCGGCAGCGGCGTCTTCTTGACCGTGCCCTGCGCAGTCGCCATGAACACGAAATGCGACTCCTCGAATTCGCGTATCGCGAGCACCGCAGTGATGCGCTCGCCTTCAGCGAGCTGCAGGAGATTCACGATCGGCTTGCCGCGCGATCCGCGGCTCGCGAGTGGCAACTGGTAGACCTTGAGCCAGTAGCACTGGCCGCGGTCGGAGAAGCACAGGAGCGTGTCGTGCGAGTGGGCGATGAAGAGCTTGTCGACGAAGTCCTCGTCCTTGACGGTCGTCGCCATCTTGCCCTTGCCGCCACGCCGCTGGGCCTCGTAATCAGTGACCGGCTGGGTCTTGGCATAACCCGCATGGGAAAGCGTCACGACCAGGTCCTGGCGCTCGATGAGGTCCTCGATCGTGACGTCCGACTGGTCGGCGACGATCTGCGTACGGCGCGCGTCGCCATAGGCTTCCTTCATCGCCGTGAGCTCGCCGCGGATCACGGCGAGCAGACGGTCCGGACGCGCGAGGATCTCGCCGAGCTCCCGGATGAGCTCGAGCAGCTCGGTGAACTCCGTGACGATCTTGTCCTGTTCGAGTCCGGTCAACCGGTGCAGCCGGAGGTCGAGGATCGCCTGTGCCTGCGCCTCCGACAGCCGGTACACCTCCCCATGCATGCCGAGATCTTCCGCGATCCCGTCCGGGCGGGTGGGCACGTTGCCGGCGCGCGCGAGCATGGCGGGCACGGCGCCAGGGCCCCAGGTGCGCGCCTGCAGGGCCGCGCGCGCCTCCGGCGGCGATGGAGATGCCTTGATGAGCGCGATGACCTCGTCGATGTTCGCGAGCGCGACCGCGAGGCCCTCGAGGATGTGGGCGCGCTCGCGCGCTTTGCGAAGGTCGAAGATCGTCCGGCGCGTCACGACTTCGCGGCGGTGCCGCAGGAATGCGTCCAGCATCTCCTTGAGCGACAGGAGCTTCGGCTGGCCGTCGAGGAGCGCAACCATGTTCACGCCGAACACCGATTCCATCGCTGTCAGCTTGAAAAGCTGATTAAGGACCAATTCACTGTTCTCGCCGCGCTTCAGCTCGATGACGACGCGCATGCCATCCTTGTCGGACTCGTCGCGAGGCTCCGCGATTCCCTCAATCTCCTTATTGCGCATCAACTCGGCGATGCGTTCGAGCAGCCGCGCCTTGTTGACCTGGTACGGCAGCTCGGTGACCACGATTGCCTCGCGACCGCGGCTATCAATCTCCTCGATCGTCGTCCTGGCGCGTACCGACAGGCGGCCGCGCCCGGACTTATAGGCGGCGACGATCTCCGCCGCGCCGTTGATGATTCCCGCGGTCGGGAAATCGGGTCCCGGCACGAGGCGCATCAGCTCGGCAAGGCCGAGGTCGGGATTTTCAATGAGCGCCATGCAGGCATCCACGATCTCGCCGAGGTTGTGCGGCGGGATGTTCGTCGCCATGCCGACGGCAATGCCGGCGGAGCCATTGACGAGGAGGTTCGGGATGCGGGCCGGAAGGACGGCTGGCTCCTGCTCGCTGTTGTCGTAGTTCGGCGTGAAGTCGACCGTTTCCTTCTCGATGTCGGCGAGGAGCTCATGCGCGATGCGCGTCATCCGCACTTCGGTGTAGCGCATAGCCGCTGCGTTGTCGCCATCCACCGAGCCGAAGTTGCCCTGCCCATCCACGAGCAGGTAGCGCATCGAGAACGGCTGCGCCATGCGCACGATGGTGTCGTACACCGCCGTATCGCCATGCGGGTGGTACTTGCCGATGACGTCGCCGACGACGCGCGCCGACTTCTTGTATGGCTTGTTCCAGTCGTTGCCGAGCTCGCGCATGGCATAGAGCACTCGCCTGTGCACCGGCTTCAGGCCGTCACGGACGTCGGGCAGCGCGCGTCCCACGATCACGCTCATCGCGTAATCGAGGTAGGACTTGCGCATCTCGTCTTCGAGGTTGACGTGCAGGACTTCGCGCGCGATCTCGCTCATGCGGATTTCGTGGTCTTTTATAGGCCCCAGGAAAGCGCGAATTTTACCACAGCGCGTATACTTTCCGGATGCAAAACGGGCCCAATGTCGACCCCGCGGAGATCTCGAAATTCGACGCTGCGGCACCGCGCTGGTGGGATCCCGACGGCGAGTTCCGGCCGCTGCACGACCTCAATCCGGCCCGACTCGACTACATCGAGGCGCGTGCGGGACTCGCGGGCAAGGCGGTGCTCGATGTCGGCTGCGGCGGTGGCCTCCTGGCGGAGGGTATGGCCCGGCGCGGGGCACACGTCACGGCCATCGACCTTGCGCCCGAGGCGCTTGCAGTCGCACGCCTGCATGCCATCGAGGTCGGCGTCACGGTCGACTACCGGGAGGTACCCGTCGAATCGCTGGCCGAGTCGCGCCCGGGGTCATTCGACCTCGTGACCTGCCTCGAGATGCTCGAGCACGTGCCGGACCCCGCCGCCGTCGTTGCTGCCCTCGCCCGCCTCGCAAAGCCGGGCGGCCATGTGGTCTGCTCGACCATCAACCGGAACGCCAAGGCCTTTGCGCTCGCGATCGTGGGTGCCGAATACCTGCTCCGCCTGCTTCCCATGGGCACGCACCACTACGCCCGGCTGATCCGGCCCTCGGAGATCACGCGCTGGGCGCGCGCTGCGGGACTGGAGCTCGGCGGGCTCGCGGGCCTCGAGTACGACCCGTTCCGCCGCAAGGCGCGCGTGAGCGCCGACGTTTCTGTCAACTATCTCGCGCATTTCCGTCGTCCGACGACGGCGGCGGGCGCATGAACGGCAGCCGCGCGCTGCGCGGCGTGCTTTTCGACCTCGACGGCACGCTGCTCGACACGGCGCGCGACATGACGGAGGCGCTCAACCGCGTGCGCGTCGCCGAAGGGCTCGAGCAGCTGCCCTTCGAGCAGGTCCGGCCCCTCGTATCGCATGGCGCGCCGCGCATGCTCCGGTTTGCGTTCGGCGAGCCGGAGCCCGCCAGATTCGAGTCCCTGCGCGCGCGCTTCCTCGATTTCTACCGGGGCGCACTCGCCGTACATACACGGATGTTCGAAGGCTTTGAGCGGGTACTCGAGAGCATCGAGTCGTCTGGATTGCGATGGGGTGTCGTCACCAACAAGCCCGGCTGGCTCGCCACGCCGCTCCTCCAGGAGCTCGGGCTGTCCACGCGCTGCGGCTGCATCGTCGCCGGCGACACGCTCGCGGAGCGGAAGCCCCATCCCCTTCCGCTGCTCCATGCGGCCCGCCTCCTGTCGCTCGAGCCGCGGGAATGCGTCTATGTCGGCGACGCCGAACGTGACGTGCAGGCCGCGCGCAGCGCGGGCATGATTCCCCTGGTGGCAGGCTTTGGCTACCTGGCCGATGGCGAGGACCCCGCGGCCTGGCAGCCTGAGGCGGTTTTTGCGAAGCCCGAGGAGTTGCTCGACTGGCTCGGACTCATGACATGACCCTCGACCTGACGGCACTCTTGGTCATACTCGTCGCAGTCGCCGCCGCGCTCGGCGCCGGCTGGTGGATGGGGCGGCGCCGCGCCGCCGCGCTCGAGGCGGAGCGCGCACTCACGCTCGACCGGGCCATGGACCAGCTCGACCGCCGTTTCGACGACCTCGCCGGCCGCCAGCTGCGCGAGAACATCGAGAACTTCCTGCGCCTCGCACGCGAGAATCTCGGCAGCCACCAGCAGAGCGCGCAGACGTCGCTGAAGGAGCGCGAGCAGGCCATCGAGGCGCTCGTCAAGCCGATCCAGGAAACGCTCAGCCGGACCTCCGAGGCACTGCGCGAAATCGAGTCGGCGCGCCAGCGCGACTTCGGAAGCCTCCGCCAGAACCTCACCGACATGCGTGAGACGAACACGGCACTGCAGCGCGAGACAAGGAACCTGGTCCAGGCGCTCAGCAAGCCGCAGGTCCGTGGCCAGTGGGGCGAGATCGCGCTCCGCCGGCTCGTCGAGCTCGCCGGCATGACGGCGCATTGCGACTTCGAGGAGCAGGTGCACGTCACCGTCGAGGATGGCGCCCTGCGGCCGGACATGGTGGTGCATCTGCCGGAAGGGCGCGACATCGTTGTCGACGTCAAGACGCCTCTCGACGCCTACCTCACCGCCGCCGAGGCGCCGACCGACGACGTGCGCGCAAGCGCGCTCAAGCGCCATGCCCAGCACGTCGCGGAAAGAGTCCGGCTGCTCTCGTCCAAGAATTACGCCGCGCAGTTTGCGCATGCGCCACAGTTCGTCGTTCTGTTCCTGCCGGGCGACCAGTTCCTGTCGTCCGCGCTCGACCAGCAGCCGGACCTGCTCGATCGCGCGATGAGCAGCAACATCATCTTGACGACTCCCTCGACGCTGCTGGCGCTCCTCAAGACCGTTTACAACGGCTGGCAGAATGTGAAGCTCGCGGAGAATGCCGAGCGCATCCGCCGGCTGGCGGAGGACCTCTACGCGCGGCTCTCGACCTTCCGCAATCACATGGGCAAGATCGGCAGCTCGCTCGAATCGAGCCTGCGGGCCTTCAACGCAGCGGTCGGGTCGCTTGAACGAAGCGTGCTGCCGGGCGCGCGCAAGTTCGTCGAGCTCGGCGTACGCGCCGAGAAGCCGATCGAGGACCTGGCGGAGATCGAAGTGAGCGCGCGGCTCTCCGACAGTCCGGCGCCGCAGCTCGCCCCGCCCGAGGAGCATTGAGGAGCGCCCGCGCTGGCCGGACATGACGACGCACGACGACGCGCGCAATTACGTGCCCAAGCCGGGTTCCCACGCGGGACGCATCATCCTCGTCACCGGTGCAAGTGACGGCATTGGACAGGCGGTAGCGCTGGCCCTCGCCAATCAGGGCGCGACGGTCGCCTTGCTCGGCCGCACGCAACGCAAGCTCGCGCACACTTACGACCGGATCGTCGAGCAAGGCATGCAGCGGCCAGCCATTCTGCCGTTCAATCTCGAGACTGCGGCGGCGCCCGAGTACGACGGACTCGCGGCTGCACTCGAGCGCGAGTTCGGCCGGCTGGATGGGCTTGCGCACGTCGCGGGCGTCCTGGGCGACCTGAGCCCCATCGAGCAATACGACGTCCCGACCTGGTGCAAGGTCCTGCACGTCAACCTGACGGCCCCCTTCATCCTGACACAGACGTTGCTCCCGCTGCTGCGCCCGTCGCCGGACGCGTCGATCGTCTTCACATCGAGCACGATCGCCCGCGGCGCCCGCGCGTACTGGGGGGCCTACGCAGTCTCCAAGTTCGGCACTGAAGGGCTCATGCAGGTCGTCGCTCACGAAATGGCGGATACGACGCGCATCAGGGTGAACTGTGTGAACCCCGGGCCTACAAGGACTGCGATGCGGCGCCAGGCGTTCCCCGCTGAGAACCCGGACCTGCTGCCAGAGCCGTCCGCGATCGTCGCACCGTTCCTCTACTTGCTGGGCCCCGCAAGTCGCGGAGTCAGCGGCCAGTCGATCGACTGCCAGCCGGCCGAGCTTCGGCGAGCTCCCGCAGCGACCTGAGCTCGCCTTCCGTCAGCGCGCGGCTGCGACCGCGTGCGAGTGCGCGATCCATCGAGATCGGGCCGAAGCGCGTACGCAGGATGCGATTGGCCTCGAGGCCGCAGCCCGAAAATATTTCTCGCAGGTCGCGCGGCCGAAGCCCGGTGACCGTGACCTGCACCCAACGATTGCTCCCCTCCCCACCGGCGGGCTCGACTCCTGCGACCTCACCTTTCAAGCGAGCCGATTCGACCTGCTCCTGCAATCGATCCTGGAAGCCCGCTTCGTCGAATGCGCCTCGGACTCTCACGCTGTACTCGATCGTGATCGCGTAGCCGCGCTTCGTCAGGCCGGCGGCGAGCGCGCCGTCGGTCACGAAGAGCTCGAGCCCGGCGTCGCGCGGCGACAGCGGGCTGACCGGCACCCAGCGGTGCCCGCCGGCCTTGGGCAGTTTCTCGAGCGCGCTCGGCGCGGGGTCGGTGCTTGAACGCACGCCCTCCTGGGCTGGCCGGTGATACACGATGCCGCGATGCGGCGCATCGGCGCCCCGGCCAAGGCGCAAGCGGCGGCCGTCGAGTCGCACGTCGTCGCGCGCGTCTATGGGCTGGCCGGGCCGTGCCGGCTTGCCGTTGACGGTGATGCGCTCATCGGCGATCCAGGCCTCGACCTGGCGGCGCGAGCCGATGCCGCGCGCCGCTAGCAGTTTCTGGATTCGCTCGCGCATAAATGGCAATCCGCGGCGCCGCCGCGCGCCCGGTCAGCCCGCCGCGTCGGCGTCGTTTGCGGCGGGCAGGTCGGCAGGCGCCGCCTGAACCGTAACGGGCCCGTCAAACTCGAGCTGGATGCCGACGTCGTCCATGTCCCGCAGCGCGGCCAACGGCGGGAGCTCGTCGAGGCTCTTCAGCCCGAAGTAGTCGAGGAACTCGCGCGTGGTGCCGAGAAGCTCGGGGTGCCCGGGCACCTCGCGATGGCCGACGACCCGGATCCACCCGCGCTCGGTGAGCGTGCGGACGATGTTCGGGTTCACCGTCACGCCGCGCACATCCTCGATCTCGCCTCGCGTGATCGGCTGGCGGTATGCGATCAGCGCCAGCGTCTCGAGCAGCGCGCGTGAATAGCGCGTCGGGCGCTCCTGCCACAGCTTCGAGAGCCGCGCCGAGAACTGGCTGCGCACCTGGAGCCGCCAGCCGCTCGCGACCTCGACGAGCTCCATTGGTCGTCCCTCGCAGTCGTCGGCCAGCGCGAGCAGCGCCTTGCGGATCGCGGTGGCGTCCGGACGCTCGAACTCGTCGAAGATCTCGCGCAGCTGGTCGATGTTGAGCGGCTGCCCGTAGGCGAGAAGCGCCGCCTCGATGATGCCTTTCAATTGTCCGGTTTCCATGGCGGGTCCCGTCAGGCGGTCGTGATCTGGACTTCATCGATCACGGACGTGTCCGGGTCGGGATCGATGCGCCGCACGTAGAGCGGCTGGTAGGGCTCGGCCTGGGCAATCTCGACGAGCTGCTCGCGCAGGAGCTCGAGGATCGCGGCAAAGGTGACCGTGACGCCGAGCCGCCCTTCCTCGGCGCGGAACAGGCGGATGAATTCGACGAGCCCGACGCCTTCGAGTACCGCAAGGACGTCCGACATGCGCTGCCGCACGGAGAGCGTTTCCCGCTGTACGTGCAGGTTCGCGAACATCTCGGCCCGCTGGACCACGTCCTTGAACGCGACCAGCATCTCCTGAAGCGCGACTTCCGGCAGCATGCGCACCACCTGCCGATGCGTCAGCTCGGCGACCGCCGGGTGCACGTCGCGGTCCAGGCGCGAAAGCCCGTCGATGTCCTCGGCCGCCTGCTTGTAGCGCTCGTACTCCTGGAGCCTGCGCACCAGCTCCGCGCGCGGGTCCTCCTCCTCTTCTCCGCTCCCCGCGAGGCGCGGCAGGAGCATGCGAGACTTGATCTCCGCGAGCATCGCGGCCATCAGGAGGTATTCGCCGGCGAGCTCGAGGTCCAGCTCCTGCATGAGCTGGATGTACTCCATGTATTGGCGCGTAATGTCCGCGATCGGTATATCGAGGATGTCGAGATTCTGGCGGCGAATCAGATAAAGAAGCAGGTCGAGCGGTCCCTCGAACGCCTCCAGGAATACCTCGAGCGCCTGCGGCGGGATGTACAGGTCCCGCGGCATTTCGGTGACCGGTTCGCCATCCACGATCGCAAACGGCATCTCCTCCTGCTGCGGCGGCACTTCGCCTGCAGCGGCATCCGCCAGCATCGATTCGGGTCGGTCGACCGATTCGCTCACCGGTATTCCAGCCTCACGGCTTCGCGCACCTCGGCCATTGTCGCACGCGCGGCCTCACGCGCGCGCTCGCAGCCTTCCGCGACGATGCCGCGCACGAGCTCCGGGTTCTCTTCGTACTCGCGCGCACGCTGGCGGAAGCCCTCGAGCTGCTTCAGCACCGATTCGATGAGCGGCTTCTTGCAGTCGAGGCACCCAATGCCGGCGGTGCGGCAGCCGTTCTGCACCCAGGCCTGCGTCTTGTCGTCGGAGTAAATCTTGTGCAGGTCCCAGACCGGGCATTTGTCGGGGTCTCCAGGATCACTGCGGCGCACGCGCGCGGGGTCCGTCACCATCCCCTTCAATTTCTTCTCGACGCTCGCCGGCTCTTCGCGCAGCCCGATCGTATTGCCATAGGACTTCGACATCTTGCGGCCGTCGAGGCCCGGAACCTTCGGCGTTTTCGTCAGGAGGACCGACGGCTCCGGTAGTACCGAACGTCCGCCGCCCTCGAGATGCCCCAGCAGGCGCTCTCGGTCAGCAACCGTGAGTCGCGACCCTGACGCAATCATGGCGCGCGCTTTCGCGAGCGCCTCGTGGTCGCCCTGCTCCTGGAACTTGCGCCGCAATTCGTCGTACTGGGGGCCATTGCGCGACCCAAGCCGCTTTACCGCGCTCGCGACTCGCGCTTCGAAATCCGGTTCACGCCCGAAGATGTGATTGAATCGGCGCGCGATTTCGCGCGTGATCTCGACGTGGGCGACCTGATCCTCGCCAACCGGCACGTACTCGGGGCGGTACATCAGGATGTCGGCGCTCTGGAGCAGCGGGTAGCCCAGGAAGCCATAGGTGCTGAGATCCTTGTCCTTGAGCTGCTCCATCTGGTCCTTGTAGGTCGGCACGCGCTCGAGCCAAGAGACCGGCGTGACCATGGACAGGATCAGGTGGAGCTCCGCGTGCTCGGGGACGCGCGACTGCACGAAGATTGTGCAGGCGGTCGGATTCAGGCCCGCTGCGAGCCAGTCGACGAGGACTTCGTTCGTATTTGCCCTCAGGTCTCCTGTGTTCTCATAGGCCGTCGTCAGCGCGTGCCAGTCGGCGACGAAAAAGAAGCACTCGTAGCGATATTGCAGTTCCACCCAGTTCGCGAGCGCGCCGTGGTAGTTGCCGAGGTGGAGCTGGCCTGTCGGGCGCATGCCCGAGACGACGCGATGGTTCTGGCCCGGCGAAGTCGGCATGCGCGGACTCTAGCCCAACTGCAGTTGAAACGTGGTCACGAGCAGGCCGATCAGTCCACGTATCGGGGGCTCGATGATCGGCGACAAGAGCCCTGTCGCCACGAGTCCGAGAACGATGAAGAGTCCGTAAGGCGCAATGCGCTCGAGCGTCGTGCTGAACTGGCCGTGCGGCAATAGGTTGGTAAGCACCTGGCCGCCGTCCAGTGGCGGGATCGGGAGCATGTTGAAGACGGCGAGCATGACGTTGATGAAGATGCCAATGCCCGACATCTGCTGAATCCAGTCTCCGGCGATTCCGAAATCGGCTCTCTGGGTCAGCATCAGCAGGAAGGCCCAGATGACCGCCATCACGAGGTTGGCAGAGGGCCCTGCCGCCGAAACCCAGACCATGTTTCTACGCGGATTGCGCATGTATCGCGGATTGACCGGGACCGGCTTGGCCCATCCGAACAGGAATCCGCCGAGCCACAGCATGAGGAGCGGAACGAGCACCGTTCCAATCGGGTCGATGTGCCGGATGGGATTGAGGCTCAGCCGCCCCTGGGCCTCGGCCGTGCGGTCCCCGAAGAACTTCGCGGCCCAGCCGTGGGCGACCTCGTGAATCGTGATGGCAAAGACGATGGGAATCGCAGCGATTGAGACTTTCGTGAGAAACGAGGCCAGGTCCATGAATTTCCCAGGTGCCGCTGCCGACCTGATGCCGGCTCGTCCATGCGGATTATACGGGTTGGCCGGCCGCGGCCGTCATTGGAATAGGCGCGGGTCACCCTTCCCGGCGCGCAGCAGCTTTGGCGCATCGCCTGACAGGTCCACGATCGTGCTGGGCTCGAGGCCGCAGTTGCCCGCATCCAGCACGAGGTCGATGGCATGTCCAATCCGCTCCTCGATCTCTCGGCCGTCCGTCAGCGGCACTTCGTCGCCAGGCAACTGCAGCGTCGTGCTCAGGATCGACTCGTCGTATTCGCGAAGCAGTGCGCGAACGACAGCGTGATCCGGGACGCGGATGCCGATCGTCTTGCGGCGCTGGTCCAGAAGGCGCCTCGGCACCTCGCGGGTGGCGCGCAGCACGAACACGTAGGGCCCGGGCGTGAAGCTCTTCAGCAGTCGGTACTGCCAATTCTCCACCAGCGCGAAACGCGCGATCTCGGACAGGTCGCGGCATACGACCGTGAAGAAATGTCCTTTCCGGGTCTGCCGTAGCGCCTGGATGCGCTCCATCGCTACTTTCGCGCCGAGCGCGCAACCGAGCGCGAAGCAGGAGTCCGTCGGATACGCGATGACTCCGCCGCTGCTCAGGCATTCCGCCGCCAGACGCAGGAGGCGCGGCTGGGGCGTCACCGGGTGCAATTCAAGCCGTTCTGCCACGAGCCATTATGAATCGGCCCGGTAACGGGCTGCTTCCGCTATCATTGGCGCCCCTTTTGCCCGGGCCGGTGCATGCAGCTCCTGTTCGATTTCCTGCCGATCATCGCGTTCTTCGCGGCCGCCAAGCTCGCAGATATGTACGTCGCTACGGTCGTCCTGATCGTGGCCTGCGTGCTGCAGGTTCTGGTGCACTGGCTTCGCACGCGGAGCGTGAACCGGATGCACCTCGTCACCGCGGGCCTCGCGCTGGTCTTCGGCGGCATCACGCTCGCCGTACATGACACGGCGTTCATCAAATGGAAGTTCACCATCGTGAACTGGCTGTTCGCAGTGGCATTTCTCGGCAGCATGTGGCGCCGGATCAGCGACCGCTCGCTCGTACAACGCATGATGGGCGCGGCGTCGTCCGAATTCACCCTGACCGACGACGAATGGCGTCGGCTCAACGCCATGTGGGTCGGATTTTTCCTGTTCCTGGGCGCCGCAAACCTTGCCGCGCTGCGATACCTCGACGATGCAGGCTGGATGAATTTCATTTTCTACGGCAAGTTCGGGGCCATTGCGCTTTTCATCGTCGTGCAGGCCTGGTGGATCGCGTCGCGGATGCATCATGACAAGCCCGCGAGCTGACCGGATCAGGACAGTGCTCGAGCACGCATTCGCCTCGGCCCGCGTCACGGTGCTCGATGACAGCGCCCGCCACGCCGGCCATGCAGGCGCACGGGACGGCGCCGGGCACTTTGCCGTGAGAATCGAGTCTCAGGACTTCACCGGACGCAGCCGCCTCGAGCGCCATCGTCTGGTCTACCAGGCGCTCGCCGAATTGCTGCCACGCGAGATCCACGCCCTCAATATCGAGGCAGTATCACCTGACGACGACAGACCATCGAGGACACAATGAGACATTCGCAGTTTCTCGCCATCTCCGCTCTCGGCATGCTACTGGCCGTCGGCTGCACCAAGGCGGAGACGCCCGCAGTCGATGCGGCCGCAAAGCCAGTCGCCGTGGTCAACGGCACACCGATCACGCGCGACGTCTGGAACCTCTACGTAAAGACCCGCCATGGCGGCAAGACGCCAGGTGACTTGACGGCCGAGGAGCAGAAGGAAGCGCTCGAAGAGCTGATCGGAATGTACGCCGGTGCCCAGGAAGCGCAGAAGCAGAAACTCGATGCCGGCGAGCCCAAGGCCCGCCTGGAGCTCGTCGCCGCGAGCGCGGAGGCCGAGCTGCTCTACAAGAAGTTCACCGAAGGCCTCAAGCCGACCGACGAAGAGTTGAAGGCCGAATATGACTCGCGCATCGCAGAGGCGCCGAAGCAGGAATTCCACGCGCGCCACATCCTCGTCGACGACGAAGCCAAGGCAAAGGACCTGATCGCGCAGCTGGACAAGGGCGCCAACTTCGAACAGCTCGCCAAGGACAACTCGAAGGACGGCTCGTCGACCGAGGGCGGCGACCTCGGCTGGTTCAACCCGAACCAGATGGTGAAGCCCTTCTCCGACGCCGTTCAGCAGCTGGAGATCGGCAAGTATACGGCGACGCCGGTCAAGTCGGAGTTCGGCTGGCACGTGATCAAGCTCGAAGAGAAGCGTGCGACGACGCCGCCCGCGTTCGATGCGGTCAAGGAGCAGCTGGGGCCGCTCGTCACCCAGAAGAAGTTCGAGGCGCACCTGAAGGAGCTCGTCAAAACCGCCAAGGTCGAACGCTCGCTCTGATTTCGGCCTATTCGGCGGGCCGGAAGTATTTCGAGTACGTCCTGTTCATGGGGTTGATGGCGGGGGCAGCGACGCGCGGTTGCACGAGCCTTCGCGTCACGTAGTAGTACACGGGCAGCAGCGGATAGTCGCTGAGCATCAGCGACTCCGCCTGCTGCAGCATGGCGCGTCGTTTCGCCGGGTCCGTCTCGGTTGCAGCCGAATCCAGCAGGCGCGCGTAGTCGGCACTGGCCCAGTGCCCGAAGTTCTGCGGGCTCCCCTGCGTCATCGTGTCGAGGAAACTCGACGCGTCGTTGTAATCCGCCGTCCAACCGACGCGCACGACGTCCCATTGCGACGGGTCGGCGCGCGAGGCGAGGTAGGCCTTGAACTCCATCTGCATGAGCTCCGTCTCGATGCCGAGCGCCTCCTTCCACATCGCGGCGATCGCGATGCAGACGCGTTGCACCAGCTCGTTCTCGTTGTAGAGCATCCTCACCCGCAGCGGCCTGACGCGCGAGTACCCGGCTGCCGCGTATAGCTTGCGCGCGCGCGCAATTCGTTCTTCCTTTCCAGCCTTGCTCCAGTCATAAAAGGCCGGCTCGTAGTTCCAGACATCATCCGGCACGAGCGAAAATGCCGGCACTTGTCCTGCGCGCGCGACGGAATCGGCGATCGCCTGCCGGTCCACCACAAGCGAAAGCGCCTCGCGCAAGCCGCGCTTGCCGCGCAACGGGCCGTGATCCGTATTCAGCGTGAAATAGAACGTCGCGAGCGTAGCCCGGTGCTGCAGGCCTGATCCAGGTGTCGCCAAGAGCTCTTGAAATCTTTGCTCCGGTACCGAATTCGTGACATCGGTCTGTCCGGCGCGGAATCGCATGAATTCCGCATTCTCGTCGGCGACGAATTCGTAGTGCACCTCGTCGTACGCGACGGCGGCAGCGTCCCAATAGCGCTGGTTGCGCGTGAGACGCATGTTCGCTCCCGGGGCTACCGCCGCGAGCACGTACGGTCCGTTCGAGACCGTCTGACCTGGCTTCGCAAAGCCGCCGGGATTGTTCGCCGACGACGGATGAACCGGCGATGCCACCGTGTTCGTCAGGATGTCAGGAAAATACGGGAGCGCATTTGAAAGCCGGATCTCCAGCGTGTTTTCGTCGACGGCAGTGACCGCAAGCCGGCTGGGCGGCAAACGGCCTGCGAGGATGTCGGGGGCGTTCTCGATCGATCGGAGGAGATCCGCTGCGCCCGCCCCGGTAGAAGGATCGACGGCACGGCGGAATCCGTCCACGAAGTTCGAGGCCGTGACAGGATCCCCGTTCGACCAGCGCGCCTCGCGCCGCAATGTGAAGACGTAGACCCTGCCGCCCTGCTCGATACGCCAGGAAGTTGCTGCGGCCGGTACCACCTCGCCATTGGGCGCGCTGGCTGTCAGTCCCTCATACAGGTCGCGCAGCACGTCATACGAAAAGGCGTCTTCCGCCTTTTGCGGGTCGAGCGAGCCAGGCTGGCCGCTCAAACTCCGAGTCAACACCAATGGTTGCCGGGTGTTAGCGATGCGGTCGTTTGATTTGCCACCGCCGCAAGCTGGAAGCAGCAGGACAGCGAACACGAGAACGCTGCGCGCCAACAGGCGCCGTGCGGAGACTATCGCCAATTGCCGCCAATGCATCATTTAAGCCTCGCACGCCTTCGTAGACGCCGGGGCAAGCTTACGCCGAGGGCATTGAGCGAAATGAGAGGCGTGCCGCGAGGTGAAGCTCTGCGGGGCCTGAAAACAAGAACGGCGCGTTGCCGCGCCGTTCCGAGAAGCAGACGAGCTAAACTAAGCCGCGACGCTCGCCACTCAAATGACTATCTGGGCTGACCGCCCTGTCTCCGGCGACCCTCCGGGCGACCAGTTCCCAGCGACGCGCGAGGACGCCCAAAGTCGGTTCCCAAGCGAGCGCGTCCTGTCCCCAAAGACGCGTCCAATCGGCCTGTACCCAATGACGCGTGATTGCGGCCGGTGCCGAGAGACGCGGCGGTACGTCCGGTACCGACCGAGGCATCCGTTCGGCCTGTTCCAAGTGAAGCATTGACACGCCCCGTGCCTAGCGACGCTTCAGTGCGACCGGTGCCCAGGGAGGCTTCGGTGCGGCCCGTTCCAAGCGAAGCGTCGACACGTCCCGTGCCGAGCGACGCATCTACGCGGCCCGTTCCAAGCGAAGCGTC
>Ga0075424_100002526_pt1 | contig 16789 bp, 12 predicted proteins | sample SoiMethybrSBSTD3_FD_75301 | JGI IMG/M metagenome (GOLD analysis project Ga0075424, IMG submission 75301) | Bulk soil microbial communities from a Populus tree surrounding site in Tennessee, USA - Soil MetaG P. TD hybrid SBSTD3 | ecosystem: Environmental > Terrestrial > Soil > Tree plantation...
TACCGGCAGGGCGGCATCAACTATCTCATCAACCGGGAGCCCAACACGCATGCGGCCCGCTTTGTGGCCGAGCACGGGCCCTCCGCCCCCGCCATGGGCTGGCGGGTGGTCAACGCTCAGGGTGCGCTCGAGCGCGTAATCGCCTGCGGCGGCAGCCGCTATCAGGGATCCGATACCTCCCTCGAGGTGCCGGCGGTGGTCGGCATCGGCGGCTTGCTGCTCTACCTGGTCGAGGCGCCCGCCGCGGGTTCGCCCTTCGATCGTGACTTTCATTGGCTTGCGGCGCGCGATCCCAAGCCGCCGGGCGTCGGCTTTCATTACATCGATCACCTGACGCACAACGTCAGGCGCGGCAACATGGATACCTGGTACCGGTTCTACGCGGAGACCTTCAAGTTCCGGGAAATCCGCTTTTTCAACATCGAGGGCAAGCTGACGGGCCTCAGCAGTCGGGCGCTGACCTCGCCGTGCGGCAAGATCCGCATCCCCATCAACGAAAGCGCCGACGACAAAAGCCAGATCGAGGAGTATCTCAAGCGTTACAAGGGTGAGGGCATCCAGCACATCGCCGTCGGCTGCGACGACATCTACGCCGCCACCGATGCAATTGCCGCACGCGGCCTCGAATTCATGCCAGGACCACCCGCCGTCTACTATGAGCGCTCGCACGCGCGCGTGAAGGCTCACAGCGAGCCGATCGCCCGCCTGCAAAAACATGGCATCCTGATCGACGGCGAAGGCGTGGTTGATGGTGGGGCGACGCGCGTGCTGTTGCAGATCTTTTCCAAGACCGTCATTGGTCCGATCTTTTTCGAGTTCATCCAGCGCAAAGGCGACGAGGGCTTCGGCGAGGGCAACTTCAAGGCGCTGTTCGAGTCGATCGAGGAGGATCAGATCCGGCGCGGCGTGCTCAAGGCCTCTTGAGGCAGGGGACGCGCGCCAGGCTGCCACTAGGCAACTCGCGCCTGCTCTAAAGCTTTTTGGTTTTCTGCCCTCGTCGGGGTTCAGTCGCCGCGCACGACGCCGCTGGAGGCCTTGCGGTTATACCACTCGGCCGCACCGGCGTGGAACGGCAGGAAGCTGTTGCGCGTGAAATTGCCCGGCACCGTCTCAGCGGCCGCGGCGTGGTAGCTCAAGAGTTCCTCCTGACAGCTGAAGACGGCATCGACGATCGCATAGACGAGATCGCTGGGCAGCGTCGTGCGGGCGACGGCGAAATTGAAAAGGCCCACGGTGGTATAGTGGCGCAGCAGTGAGGGGTAGGTGCCCGCCGCGACGAGGGAGGGGCCAAGCTCGGGCATGGCGAGCCGCAGGGTCACGATCTGTTGCGGCGTCAGCGGCAGATAGCGAACTTTGATTTTCCGTTCGAGTTCGGCAAAGGACGGAAAGGGGGCGCCGGCGGCAACGGCGAGCGCATCCAGTGAGCCATCGACCAGGCGCGTGGCGAGCTCGGCCCAGTTGCCGGTTTGCAAACGGGCGTCGATCTGCAAGACCTTGAAGAATTGCGGCATATAGATGCCGGTCGTGCCGCCGGTGGGTCCCATGCCCACCCGCTTGTGCGTCAGGTCGGCGGCGGCGAGGATGGCGCTGTCGCGCGGCACCAGAAACTGGAAGGGCGTGTCGTACATGGGAAAGATCGCGCGCATCTGCCGATAGCTGACACCGTTGGTCCAGTCGCCGGACCCGTTCCAGGCCTGTTGCGCCACGCCCAGGGTGACAAAGCCGAGGTCGATCTCGCCCGTCTCGATCAGCTTGATGTTTTCGCTCGGGCCCTCGGTCGGCCTCGCCCACACCGTGGTTTTGAGCTCGCGCGTGAGAATGCGCGCGAGCGCCTCGCCGTAGACGAAATAGGTGCCCCCGGCCGAGGCGGTGCCGATGCTGAGCGTCGGCGGCCAGTGCGGCTCGCGCGCCTCGACCTCGGCGATACCCGCGAGCGCCGTGCCGAGCCCGAGGAGCACTCGAAGCCCGAAGACGTAAAGGGCGTGCATGGCATTCCTCCCCTGCCACCGGCTGGCCCGGCGGCCCGCGCCCAAGCCGAGCGGCGAGGCCCGTCACTGCATGTGCTGGCCGCCATTGATGGCGATATTGGCGCCGGTGACAAAGGCTGCCTCTTCGGAGCACAAATAGATGATCAAGCCGGCGACCTCCTCGGGTTTGCCGAGCCGCGAGATCGGGATCTGCGGCAGGATCTTGGCTTGCAGCACATCATTGGGGATCGCCATTACCATTTTGGTGCCGATGTAGCCGGGCGAAATGGTGTTGACGGTCACGCCTTTGCGCGCCGACTCGAGCGCCAGCGACTTGGTGAAGCCGTGCATGCCGGCCTTGGCCGCGGCGTAGTTGGTCTGGCCGAAAGCCCCCTTGGAGCCGTTGACCGAGGAGACATTGATGATGCGGCCCCAGCCGCGGTCCATCATGCCGTCGTAGACCTGCTTGGTCATGTTGAAGACTGAATCGAGATTGGTCCTGATCACGGCGTCCCAATCGGTCTTGCCCATCTTACGGAACGTCATGTCCTTGGTGATGCCGGCATTGTTGACCAGGATATCGACCGGACCGACCTCGGCGGCCACCCGCGCGACACAGGCCTTGCTCGATTCGAAGTCCGTCACGTCGCAGGCATAGGCGCTGAAGGCGTAGCCCTTCTGCTGCATGCCGGCGAGCCACTTGTCGGATGTTTTGTTCGACGGCGAGTAGGTCACGACCACCCGGTAGCCGGCATCGGCCATCTTGGTGCTGATGGTCTCGCCCAGGCCGCCCATGCCACCGCTGATCACTGCCACGCGTTTTTGCATGTTCTCAACTCCTCTTGCGGGAAAAGGCTAACGTACCGGGGTCGGTGGGCTCAGCACGTCCATCACGCGTTCCGGCTCCTCGGCATCGGCATCCGTTTCGCTGTCGAGCAGGCGGCGCATGCGGTCGTTGTCGAGCGCACCCTCCCAGCGCGAAACCACCAGCGTGGCGACGCCGTTCCCGATCAGGTTGGTCAGCGCGCGCGCTTCCGACATGAAGCGGTCGACCCCCAGGATCAGGGCAATACCGGCCACCGGGATGGTGCCGACCGATGAGAGAGTGGCGGCCAGAACGATGAAGCCCGAGCCGGTCACTCCCGCGGCACCCTTCGAGGTTAAGAGGAGAATGCCGATAATGCCCAGCTGCTGGGCGAGGCTAAGGTCGGTGTTGGTTGCCTGCGCCAGAAACAGTGCCGCCATGGTGAGGTAGATACAGGTGCCGTCGAGATTGAAGGAGTAGCCCGTCGGAATGACGAGACCGACCACGGATTTCTCGCAGCCGAGGTTCTCCATCTTGGCAATCATGCGCGGCAGCACCGACTCGGAGGACGAGGTGCCGAGCACAATCAACAGCTCCTCTTTGATGTAGCGAATGAATTTGAAAATATTGGCGCCGGCCAGCATCGCGAAAAAGCCGAGCACGCCACAAATGAAAATGAGGCAGGTTAGATAGAAGGCGATCATCAGATGGGCGAGCGACACCAATGTCGACAGCCCGTACTTGCCGATGGTGAAGGCCATGGCGCCGAAGGCACCGAGCGGAGCCACCTTCATGATGATGCCGACCACGCCGAAGAGCGCGTGCGAGGCCTGATCGATCACGCCAAGCAGGGCCTGGCCGCGTTGTCCGAGGGCCTGCAGGCCGAAGGCAAACAGGATAGCGAAGAATAGGACTTGCAGGATCTCGCCCTGCGCGAAGGCTCCCACCACCGTGTTTGGAATGATGTCCATCAGAAACTGGAGCGTACTTTGCTCCTTGGACTTGGCGACGTAGCCCTGGATGGCCCTGGTGTCGATGCTGGTGGGGTCGACGTTCATGCCTCCGCCGGGCTGCAAAGTGTTGGCCACCAGCAAGCCGATGAGGAGGGCGAGCGTCGTCAGTACTTCGAAATATACCAGCGCCTTGAGGCCGACGCGACCCACCTTGCGCATGTCCTGCATGCTGGCGATACCATGCACGACCGTGCAGAAGATGATGGGCGCGATGATCATTTTGATCATCTTGATGAAGGCATCGCCCAGGGGCTTCATCTGTTCGGCCAGGTGGGGTTGAAAGTGGCCGAGCAGCACGCCGGCGAAGATGGCGACCAAGACCTGGAAGTAGAGGCTCTTGAAAAAGGGCTTGTGTTTGGGCGGATCGGGTATGGCGTGGGCCTGCATCGTCGCCTCTCCTTGCGGGGCTTTGCTATCGTTGCACGTGGGCGTCGACCGCGGCGAGCGCTGTCATGTTGACGATGCGGCGGACGCTTACGGCCGGCTCGAGGATGTGGGCGGGTTTGGCCGTGCCGAGCAGAATGGGCCCGACCGTAATGCCGCTGCCAGCGGCGATCTTCAGGAGGTTGTAGGCGATATTGGCGGCATCGACGCTGGGCATGATGAGGAGGTTGGCGTCGCTCCCGAGCCGCGAATCGGGGAACACATCATCAAGCACCACCTTCGACAGGGCGGCATCACCACGCATCTCGCCTTCCACATTCAGGTCCGGCGCGCGCTCCAGCAGGAGCGCGCGCGCCTCGCGCATCAGCTGCGCCTCCGGTGCAGTCGAGCTGCCGAAGCTCGAATGCGAGAGCAGCGCAACGATGGGGGTCAGATTGAAGCGGCGCACCTCTTCGGCGGCGAGCAGGGTCATTTCGGCAATGTCCGCGGGGCGCGGGTTGTGATTGACATAGGTATCGCAGATAAAGACCTGCCGGTTGGGCAGCATCAGCATGTTCATGGCCGCGAGCGTACTGACGCCGGGGCGGCGGCCGATCACGTCCTTGATGTAGCCGAGGTGCTCGTCGAAGGTGCCAACCGTGCCGCACAGCATGGCATCGACGTCGCCGCGCCTGAGCAGCATGGCCGCGATCAAGGAGGCACGGCTGCGCATCGCCTCCTTGGCGATGGCTTCCGTGACACCCTTGCGCCGCCCTAGCTGGTAGTACTCGGCGACCACTTGGTGGTAACGGGGATCGTTCAGGATATTGACGACCTCGCAGCCGGCGCCGAGTTTCAGGCGCAGGCCCAAGGCATCGATGCGCTTGGCGATCACGTCGGCGCGGCCGACGAGGACGGGGCGTGCCAGGCCTTCGTCGACGACCACCTGCACGGCGCGCAGCACGCGCTCTTCCTCGCCTTCGGCAAAGATCACCCGCTTCGGCGCCAGCTTCGCTGCCTCGAACACTGGCTTCATGCTGTTGCCGGAATGGTAGACGAAGCGCGCCAGCTGCTGACGATAGACCTCCAAACTGGCAAGTGGGCGGCTTGCCACGGCGCTGTCCATCGCCGCCCGCGCCACCGCCGGCGCGATCCGCTCGATCAGACGCGGATCGAAGGGGCGGGGAATGAGATAATGGCGACCAAACGTCAGGGATTGGCCGCCATAGGCGCTGGCCACGATGTCGGACGCCTCGGCCTGGGCGAGCTCGGCGATCGCCTTGACGGCGGCGATCTTCATGGCTTCATTGATGCGCGTGGCACCGACGTCAAGCGCGCCGCGAAAAATAAAAGGAAAGCACAGCACGTTGTTGACCTGGTTGGGATAATCGGAGCGTCCCGTGCACAGGATGGCATCGGGCCGGACCGCAAGGGCGGCCTCGGGCCTGATCTCGGGCTCCGGATTGGCCAGCGCCAAGATCAGCGGGTCCTTGGCCATGGGCACGATCATCTCGGCGCCTAAGACCCCGCCCGCCGAAAGCCCAAGGAACAGGTCGGCGCCCGGCAGGATCTCGGCCAGCGTGCGCGCCTTGGTGTCCTGCGCGTAGCGGATCTTCTCGCTGTCCATCTCCGCCGCGCGACCCTTAAAGACCACGCCATGGATGTCGGAGAGAAACACGTTCTCGCGCTTGAGCCCAAGCGCCGTGAGCAGATCGAGGCAGGCCAGCGCGGCGGCGCCCGCCCCGGAGACGGCAACCTTGATGGCGGTGATGTCTTTGCCGACGAGCTTGAGCCCGTTCAGAACTGCGGCGGAGACGATGATGGCGGTGCCGTGCTGGTCATCATGGAATACCGGTATCTTCATGCGCTCGCGCAGCTTGCGTTCGACGATGAAGCATTCTGGCGCCTTGATGTCTTCGAGGTTGATGCCACCAAAGGTCGGCTCGAGCGCGGCGACGACAGCGACGATGTGGTCAGGCTCCGTTGCATCGATTTCGATGTCGAATACGTCGATGCCGGCAAACTTTTTGAAGAGGCAGGCCTTGCCCTCCATCACCGGCTTGCCGGCGAGAGGACCGATGTTGCCCAAGCCCAAGACCGCCGTGCCATTGCTCACCACCGCAACCAAGTTGGCGCGCGCGGTCAACAGTGCGGCCTGCTGTGGGTCATCGCGGATGGCAAGGCAGGCGTAGGCCACACCCGGCGAATAGGCGAGCGAGAGGTCGTGTTGATTGGTGAGCCCCTTGGTCGGCGAAATCGCTATTTTTCCGGCGACGGGAGCGCGATGGTAGTCGAGGGCAGCTTCGCGAAGCAGTTTTTCGTCCATCGGTTCCCCAGGCTCCCTCACTCGCACAGGCATTTTTGTGCAACGGCCAAGCACGCCCAGGATATTGCCTCACGCAGGCGGCGTCAGATAGCGGGCGTGCAAACTTGGCCCGTCCCCTCGCACATCGCAGCGGCCAGAGGGATGACCGGATGCCGGTCGAGTGGCGCACGACACGGCTGTGCCCAAGGTGTAACGCTGGGATCGAGGCAGAAGATAGAGAGGGGCGGCAAACCGCGCATGGTTAATGCCGCTGGCGCGCTGGGCGCCGGCGACCGGAAAGACGAAAAACCCATGCAAACGAAAAAAAATGAGACGCCGGGGGAACTTGGTTTCGCCTCGGGCATTCCCGGGGCATGCATATGCTTGGGCAGGCCGCCCGGCTTTGCCGTCAGGACGAGACCTGTTTCGCTGGCCGCGCTCTCTTAGTCAGAGCGCGGCCTTTGCGCCTCTGAAGGGGCGCGGCGCTCGGCTGCCGGCAGCCTGGCGTCGGCACCTTCCAAGGCTTGCCGCGGGCTGAGCAACGCCGCGGGATTCTCGTAGGGCTCAAGCTACTTTCACCATCCGCTTGCCGCGATTTTGCCCGCTGAGCAGGCCGATCAAAGCCGCCGGCGTGTTCTCCAGGCCTTCGATCACGTCTTCCTGCACCTTGAGTTTTTTCGCCGCCACCCAGGCGCCAAGCTCGGCGATGGCGGACGCGCGCTCCGCGTAATAATCCGTGACGATGAAGCCCTTGAGCAGCAGGCGCTTGACGACAATGAGGCCGGGCACGCCACGTGGGCCGTGCGCCGGAGCGGGGCCGTCATAGGCGGAAATGGCGCCACAGCAGGCAATACGACCGCCAATGTTCATCTGTGCCAGACAGGCCTCCAGGATATCGCCACCGACATTATCGAAGTAGACGTCGAGCCCGGACGGCGCGGCTGCCTTCAAGGCCTTGAAGATCGGCCCCGCCTTGTAGTCGACGGCGGCATCGAAGCCCAACTCCTGCACCAGCCACCGGCACTTGTCCTCGCCACCGGCGATGCCGACCACGCGGCACCCCTTGATCTTGGCGATCTGGCCAACCAGCGATCCGACCGAGCCCGCAGCGGCGGAGACGGCGACCGTCTCGCCGGCACGCGGGCCGGCAACTTTGAGAAGACCGAAATAGGCGGTGAGCCCGGCAATGCCATAGACGCTCAAGAGATGCGTGATCGGCTCGACCTTGGGCAACAGGATCAGACGCTTGGCCGGCAGTGCCGCGTACTCCTGCCAGCCCGTATCGGCAAAGACGAGGTCACCTGGTGCAAAGCCCTGGGCCTTGCTCTCCACCACCTCCGCCACCGCCGCACCGGCCATGACGTTGCCGGCTTCGACCGCGTCGCGATAGGTGGCGCCCTGCATCCATGCCCGGTTGGCGGCATCGAGCGAGATGTAGCGCACCTTCAGGCCGACCTCGCCGTCTTTGAGCGAGGCGACGGGGGCCTCGGTTAGGGCGAAATGCTCAAGCGCGAGTTTGTCCTTGGGGACTTGCACGAGGCGAATTTGTCGATTGCCGCGGGCCATCAGGATCACCTCCAGCTTTATGCCGCAGTCGCCATGATGCGGCGCGGCAGCAGGCTTTTGCAAGCCGCGGGTCGTCGGGGCTGCCCGGCCTAAACCATGGCCGATGCCGGCGTGGGCCGCAGGGCCGATCACGATTTGCCGATGACGCACCCGGCGGCTTACAAAGGAGCGCGGCTTGGCAGCGCGCGCGCCGTGCCTGGCCGGCCCAGGCCGGCGCTCCCAAGGGAATAAGGGGTTATGGCAAGGACCTTCGCTTTGAGCCGCCGCCTGTTCCTCGCCTCTGGCGGCGCTTTCATTGCCAGCGGTTTGAACGGCGCGGCCGCGGCCCCGGACGCTGCGGCACCCGCGCCGGCCTCGTTTCGCCTGGCGCTTGGTGCGCACGAGCTCATCGTCTTGAGCGACGGGCACCTCGTCGTGCCCACGGCCATGTTGGCCAGAAACGTGGGCGGACGCGAACTTGCGGCCTATCTCGCCAGCGTCGGGTTCGGCCTCGAGCGCGTGCATTTCCATATCAATGTCGCGCTGATCCGAGCGGGCAATGAGCACATCTTGATCGATGCGGGGTCGGGCGGCACCTGGGAGCCGACGGCCGGTCGGCTCGTCGACAGCTTGGAGGCCGCCGGGATCGCGCCCGCGGCGATCGGCAAGGTCGTGATCACCCACGCCCACCCCGATCATCTCTGGGGTTTGATCGATGAGCTCGACAACAGCCTGCGCTTCCCGCGCGCCGAATACCTGGTGGCGGCCAGGGAGTGGGAGTTTTGGACGGGGAAGGAGGCGGCTCGCCTGCAAGGGCCGGTTGAAGGCATCGCGGCCGGGGCCAAGCGCGTCTTCAAGGCCATCGAAGAGCGCACGACGCGCATCCGGCCCGGCAGCGAAATCCTGCCCGGCATCGTCGCTCTCGATACGGCCGGACATACGCCCGGGCACATTTCCTTGCTGCTGACGGCCGGCAGCAACACCTTGCTCGTCACTGGCGATGCCGTGCAGAACAATCATATCGCGCTGGCGCATCCCAATTGGCAGCCAGGCGCCGATATGGATGGCATCCAGGCGGCCGCGAGCCGCCGGCGGCTCTTGGACCTGGCCGCCGCCGACCGGCTGCAGGTGCTCTCCTACCATATGCCGTTCCCGGGCCTCGGCCGCGTGGAGCGAGACGGGCCCGCCTTTTCCTGGACTGGGGCGCTGTGAGAACATCCAACATGCCCAAGGAGGGAAAAGTGCAAATCGGCACCCGGTACTGTCGCGCGCTGCTCACGGTTTTGTTTTGTCTGGCTGCGCCCGCCCCGCTGTTCGCCCAGACGCGGGCGGACGCCAAGGACATGGCCCTCGTCGGCACGAGCGACCTGCAGGCGCGCAGCGCCTACCAGCCAACCATTCACAAGCAGGGGGAGCGCTGGATTGCCTATATTGGTCATCACGGCGGCAGCAAGGAGGTACCGAAGCCGCGCAATCCGCTGACGGGAGCGGACGAGTTCAACGGCACCTCGATCCTCGACGTCACCGACCCGCGGCGCCCCAAGGTCCTTTTTCATATCCCGGGCGATGAGGGTTTCGCCGAGGACGGCGGCGCGCAGATGGTGCGTGTGTGCGACGGCAAGCTGCTGCCCAAGGCGGACGCCGGCGCGGTTTATATGTTGCGCACCTTTGGCAACCAGGCGCACGAGATCTGGAACACGACGGATCCCAGCGCGCCCAAGCTGATCACGCGGCTGACCGGCCTCAAGGGCACGCACAAGAATTGGTGGGAGTGCGACACCGGCATTGCCTATTTGGTCTCCGGCGTCCCCGGCTGGCGGGTGCCGCGCATGACCGAGGTCTATGACCTCAGCGACCCCAGCAAGCCCGTGAAGATTCGCGACTTCGGACTGCCTGGACAGCAGCCCGGGGCGGGCGGGCCGGTGCCGACGCGCCTGCACGGCGCCATCTCCACCGGCCCGAAGGGCAATCGCATCTACTTTGGTTACGGCACCAACGAGGGCGGCGTTTTGCAGATCGTCGACCGCGACAAGCTTTTAAATGGTGCCAAGGAGCCGACCGAGGAGAACCTCATCTATCCGCAGGTCGGTCGCCTCGATATGTCGCCGCTGACCGGCGCGCATACGACATTTCCGGTGCTGGAGCTGCCGGTCGCCGAATTTGCCAAAGATAAAGTGGGCAAGGTGCGCAATTTCGTGGTCGTCACCAACGAGCAGATCAAGAACGAGTGTGAGGAAGCGCGCCAGTTCGTGTGGATGGTGGACGTGACGGTGGAGCGCTATCCGGCTTCGGTTGCAACCTGGGGTGTTGCGGAGGCGAGCGGCGGTTTCTGCAGCCGCGGCGGGCGCTTCGGCACGCATGCCTCCAACGAGAGCTCGGCGCCGGTCTACTACAAGCGTCTCATGTTCTTTTCGCACTTTAATGCCGGGGTGCGCGCCGTCGACATCCGTGACCCCTACCACCTCAGGGAAGTCGCCCACTACGTCCCCGCCATCACGCGCAACACCGACAAGCGCTGCGTTAGCTTGGAGAACGGCGCGGAGCGCTGCAAGGTGGCGATCCAGACCAACAACGTTGAGGTCGACGAGCGCGGCTTTATTTATGCCGTCGATCGGGCCAATACCGGCCTGCACATCCTGAAGTTGACCGGACGGGCCCGGCGCATCGGCAATTTCGCCGCCGCTCAACGATAGGCGCCGAGATTGTTGAGGGGCCCGAGCGGGGTGCCAACGGCACGCATGTGCTCGATCAGCTTGGCGGCGAGCAGGTGCGGCTCGGCCACGCGCAAGGTGCGCACGTGGCGCAACCCCGGGTCGATCAGCAGGTAGAGCGAGCTATGGTCGATGACGTAATCGGTGCCGGGTTGCGCCACCTTCTCGAAGGATATGCCGAGCGCGGCGGCCGCCCGTTTGATCTCGGCCAGCGTGCCTGAGAGCCCGAGGAGGCGTTTGTCGAAGGCTTCGGCAAAGCGGCGAAGCTCGGGCCCGCGATCGCGTTCGGGGTCGACGGTCACGAACAACGGCTGCACTGCGTCTGCGGCGGGCCCGAGTTGGTCGAGCGCGCGAGCAAGCACGCTCAAGCCTGTCGGGCACAGGTCGGAGCAGTGCATATAGCCGAAATAGATGAGGAGCCATTTGCCGGGAAAATCGGTGCTGAGAACGCGCTGCCCATCGGCGTCGACGAAGCTCAAGGCTTCCGCAGGGGCGGGCCGCGGCTGCTGGGCGCTGCCTGCGCCGGCAGCGGGCAGAATCGCGGCAGCCGCGATCAGCGCGATGGCCAGGAGGTTGGGCAAGCCAATTGGCGTGGCGATGCTGCGGCGGCCGTGCGGCCCGCAGCGCTTGGTGCGCCGCCGGGGCCATGGCACAGCCCGTGAACACTTGGCTTTGAGGGGCACGTCCCGACCTCCACGCTGGGCCGGGGCCGCAGCGGCAACGAAGCTGCCCGCTGCCTCCGGGACGCGCAAGGGCGGGGCTTATGACAAAAGCGTGTTTGTCGGCACTTGCAGCGCGCTATTCGAGCACACGGGCGACGGCGGCAAAGACGATGCCGGCGACGATCGTGACCAGCATGGTCATCAGGAACGGCCAACGCGTCGCCAGAACGATACGCTTGCGTTCCTCGGCCAGCCAGTCGCGCACGAGGTCCATACTGGGGGCCAGGCGCTGGTGCTCAAGCCCGCGAAAGGTGGTCTCTCCCTCCCGTCTGCAGCGCGTGTAGTGGGCGCGCACCTTGACATAGCCGAGCTGGGCCAGCGCCCGCCGGGAGCGCGCATCGTCGCGCGCCCGCATGACGATGGCGGGCAAAACCTGTTCCGGGGCGAAGGCCGGGTCGGTCCGGGCCGCCTCGCCGTCGTGGTACCGCCGTCGCCGGCGCCACAGGCGCGCGACGGCAAGGCTAGCCCACCCCCGCCCCGTTTTGGTGGTGTCGGGTGTAAGCCCAAGACCCAGCATGTAACGAGACCCCCTGACGCAAGAGCCTGGCAGCAACGCCGCGCAGCGCAAGATAAAGTGGGCAATTGCGGACGACTGAAGGCGGACCTTCGCGTTTGTCGCCGCCGTGGCGCTAGGATCACAGCCAAGCGCCCGGGCAGCTGCCACCGTCTCGGCCCCCGGAGGGCGCTCGGCAGCGGTGGAGCGACTGCCGCCCGAGGAAGCGCGCCAGGGCACGAGCGCAACGTTACGAGATCGAGATGTCAAGGCGGGTGAACCTGGGCCGGTGCTGTCGACCTGAGACGGCGCAGCGGAGCAACAGCGCCAGGTGCCCGGGTGAGCCACGGCCTGCCCCAGGGCAAAGAGTGCAAATTTTTCGCGATTACCGCCGGCCGCGCTAGAAATCTTTCAAGACGCCCCGCGCTGACGCGAGCTCCATTCTGTCGTGCGGGCCGCGCTGCGCGGCTTGCGCGGTGGGGCTTGCGTCTGGGCGCGCGTGCGCTCCTCGTGGCCGCCGCGCCGCAGGCGCAGCGAGATTGTGACTGAAGTCGGGCTTGGTCACCGGTCTGCCGCAATGGCCCGTGAGGCTGGGAGGATGGCGCATCCCTAGGCGCGGGGAGGGTGCGAGAACAGTTTGATTTCATCGATTGATGAGGACTGTGATGCTCCCGAGAGCGCGTGAGGTACTCCTTTCGGATTGGCGTTGGCTGATCGGGGAGGTGGGCTTAGGGGTTTTGGTCGTCCTGATCGCCTTGCATGCCACCGGTCTTGTCGATGTGGCGCGCTGCATCCAGGACTATCAGCTGCTGATCGGCGCACTGGTTGGCATCGGCGCCACGGGTGCCGTGGGATTTTGGACCATAACGACAACGCTGAGGAGCAACGCGGAAAACGCGCTTGCCCAGCGCGAGCGCGAGATCGAGCTCGAACGCGTGGGCGCGCGCGCCATGATCATGGCCGAGCTGATGGTCATGCATGAGGGGCTCTCCACCATGCACCAGGTGTGCATGGAGGGGCGCAAACGCAACAATTTCACGGTGCCCAAATTCTTGGGCGGCTCAGAACTGTATCAGGGCTACCGCGGACAAATCGCCAAGGTCGGCCTCTTGCCCAAGGATCAGTTGTTGTCGGTCGTGTGGGCCTATGCCACCCAGGAAGGCATGTATGCGAACTGGAAATGGATGGAGCAGCTGCAGGAAGCCTACGATACGAGCAAGCTCAATCAGCCGCACGAAGTGTTCATCACGGGCTTGAACAGCCTGTTGCGCCGCGTCGAGACGGCCATCGTTGCGCTGGGCGGTGAAGTGATGCCGCGCAACCGGGCGGGTTTGGGGATGCCGGAACCCGCGAGCACCGCGGCGCTGCCTGGACCCGACGACCGTCCCCTTGCCGCGATCGAGCGGCGCGTCATCGCCATGGCCCAATGAGCCGAGGCAGCTCAAGTTTTCGCGCGGCGTCATTCGCGCTTTAAGATGGACGACCAACGGGCGACCTCGCGCTCGACCCGCTGTTGCAGGGCGTCCGGGCTGCGATCGGCGCGCTCGGGGACGATGCAGCCGATCTCCAGCAGCCGCTTTTGCGTTGCCGCATCCTCTAGGGCGCCGTTGAGCGCCTCGCTCAATTTGGTGTGGATCGCCGCGGGCAGATGGCGCGGCGCGAAGATGGCGTTCCAGCCCGACACCTGGAATTCGGGCAATCCCGCCTCCGCCGCGGTGGGCACGTCCTTGATGACCTCGGCGCGTTGCGGGCTGGCGATGGCAAGCGCTTTGACCGTGCCGCCTTGGATTTGTGACACCACGGTGTTGACGGACACGCAGCCGAAGTCGACCTGGCCGGCCACCAGATCGTTGATGGCAGGGGCACCGCCACGATAGGCGATGCGGGCGGTCTTGGTCCCCATGAGGGCGTGCAGCAGCGTGCAGTACGTATGCATCTGCGAGCCGACGCCGGCGTGCGCTTCATTGACCTTGGCCTGATTGCTTTTGACGTAGGCGACGAACTCGGCCAGCGTATTTGCCGGAAAATCCTTGCGGGTGACGAGCACCGCCGGCGCTTCCGCCGTCAGGCCGATCGGCGTGAAGTCCTTGGCCGGATCGTACTTGAGGTTGGGGTACTGCGTCGGGGCCGCTGCGTGTGTTCCCATACTGCCGGCGAGCAAGGTATAGCCATCCGCGGCCGCGGCAGCGCCGCGCGCGGTGGCGGTGGTGCCGCCGGCGCCGGCATCGTTCTCCACTATAATCGATGCCCCGAGCGTCTTACTCATATGCTGGGCAACGATGCGCACGATCACGTCATTGAAGCCGCCGGCGGCAAAGGGAACGATAAGGGTGATCGCGCGCGCGGGGTAGGGTTGCGCGTCCGCGGGCTCGCCGCTGAGGCTGCTGCCGGCGAGGGCGGCCAGTGCGGAAACGAGGCGGCGTCGGCTGAGCATGGCTGCGGCCTCCCTTGCTTGCGGGCCCCGCCAGAGTATGGGCAACCCCGGGCAAGATCCATTCCCGTCCTCGCCGGTGTGTCCTCGCGGGCGCCGGGAGATGACGGCGGCGTGGCTGGCTCGCCTGGCCGCCCGCAGCGCTAAGCCGGCAGAAATTCTCAAAAATTTTTGGCTTTGCTCGAGCTAGCTCGCGAGCAAACGACAGGGCGTACGCTGAATGCCTCAATTTGCGTTATAGTCCGCATTCTCCGCAGCCGCGATCAGGCCATAAGCGTGGCAGCCGGGGAAGCGATCATGGGCAGATGTCTTTCACCACATAAACGGGAGGAGCCTGTGACAAAGATCGGGCGACGTACTTTTTTGCGGCTAACCGGCGCCGGTGCTGCCGCAAAGGTCGGCGGGCTCGGTGCCATTCTCGCCTCGGCACGCGCGCCGGCCTACGCTCAGGCAGCCCAGAGCGTGCATTGGCTGCGCTGGGCCGACTTCGTTCCGGCCTCCGACGTGCTTCTGAAGGGGGAAATCACGGCGGAATGTCAGAAGGCCCTCGGCATCAAACTGACGGTGGAGACGATCAACGCCAATGACATTCAGGCCCGCATCACCTCCTCCATTCAGTCCGGTACCGGTCCCGACATCGTCAATGTGCTGAACAACTGGGCCCACCTTTACACCGAGAGTTTGAGCCCGGTCGATGACATCGCCGAGGAGTTGGGCAAGTCCCAGGGTGGTTTTTATGAGACGGCGCGCGCCGCTGCGCACGATGGCAAGCGCTGGTTGGCGGTGCCCTACAACATCGTTGGTGTCCAGATCGCCTATCGCAAGTCCTGGTTCGATGAGATCGGCTACAAGACCTTTCCGAAGACCTGGGACGAGTACCGCGAGGCCGGCAAAAAGCTGAAAGCCAAGGGGCGTCCGATCGGGCAGACGCTGGGGCACACATTTGGGGATGCTCCGAACTTTGCCTATCCGTTTCTGTGGTCCTTCGGCGGCAAGGAGGTCGAGGCAGACGGCAGGACCGTGGTGCTCAACAGCAAGGAGACCATCGAGTCGGTCAAATACATGGTTGGCTTTTGGAAGGATGCGCACGACGAAGGCGGGCTTGCCTGGGATGATTCAAACAACAACCGGGCATTTCTGTCGGGCACCATCTCAGCCACCAATAACGGCGCCTCGATCTATATCGAATCCAAGCGCAAGCCCGATTCCTACCGCACCGAAACCGGCAAGGCGATCCGCGATGATACCCAACACGCACCCTTGCCAGCCGGTCCCGCCGGCCAATTCAGCTACCACGGTGCCTTTTCCAATGTGGTGATGGGCTATTCCAAAAATCAGAAAGCGGCCAAGGAGTTCATTCGCTGGATGAGTTCCAAGCCGATTTTTGAAAAATGGTTCATTTCCCAGCAGGGTTTTGCCATCGGCTGCACGACCGATTGGGAAAAGCACGCGCTTTGGCATGAGGACCCCGTCATGCAGCCCTTCCGGTCGGCCGCCCGCACGGGTCGCCTGATGGGCTACGCCGGGCCCCCCAGTCGCATGGCCGCCGAGGTGCTGAGCAAGTACATCATCGTCGACATGTACGCCAAAGCGGTGCAGGGCATGCCCGCCGAGGAGGCCGTGAAATGGGCCGAGGGCGAAATTCGGAAGGTCTATAGCAGCTGAGCGGGTGACACCCGGCAGCATGGCAAGTGGGCTGGTGGGGCGCTCGGGCTGTCCCGCCGGGCCCCTGCGCCGGCTGCCGTCACCGTGCTGCCGTGCGAGTTCGCGCCAGCCCCCCGAAAGGGTGGCCTGGGCGGCGCGTCAGGAGGAAAAGTGCGTTGCCGGGCCGGCGCGGGCAGGGGCTCGCCCAACGGGCGCACAATTTAATCCGCCCGCGCCTTGTGCTGGCGTGGACGCCGCGCGCGACTGGGGTAAGATCCCCGCAAGCGTACGAGGAAAGCGAACGGGCTCACACGAGGACAGTTCGATGCAGCAGCTCAACAGGGAAGGCAAGGTCAAGGAGCTCAGCGAAATCACGGTCAAGACGGACACGCGCGATATTCTCGCGCATGCCACCGTGCAGGCCGAAGCGCTGGAAGACTACTTCCTGGTCGATATCGATGCGCACGTCACCGAGACCTCATTTTGGCACGAAATCCTCGAGCTCATCGACAATGATGTGATCCGCCAGATGGGCCAGGCGATGGCCTCCCGGCCCGGCGTCAATGGAGCCTTGCTCAACGTCCAGCCGGGGGTCGCCTATCAAAACGTCTATGGCCGCATTCCCCATCAGTTGGCCCTGTCGGAGGGCGTGGAGAGCGGTGAGGGTCACCACTTCACCCAGCTTGCCAGGCGCGCCATGGATGCCATGGGCCTCGATTATCAGGTGGTGTTTCCCACGCCCATGCTGGTGCTCGGCATGCATCCGCAGGAGGATATCGAGGCGGCCGTC
>Ga0075424_100002528_pt1 | contig 16786 bp, 17 predicted proteins | sample SoiMethybrSBSTD3_FD_75301 | JGI IMG/M metagenome (GOLD analysis project Ga0075424, IMG submission 75301) | Bulk soil microbial communities from a Populus tree surrounding site in Tennessee, USA - Soil MetaG P. TD hybrid SBSTD3 | ecosystem: Environmental > Terrestrial > Soil > Tree plantation...
GGTCGAGCGCATCGAGGTAGCCCGGCCCCGCGACGGTCGCCGGAGTGATGCCGGCGACCGGCGCATCGAGGAACACGAGCGCGATGTCCTCGGCAGGAGGCGCGAGGCAGCGGTGCTTCGAGTTTCCGATGCACGGGCCTGCGGTGAACCAGGCGGGGTTCACGACGATGTGATCGACCGTCGAGTACGGGGCATCTCCCTCCGGATCGAACGAGATCCGCAAGTCGGCGGGGCCGAAGCCGTCGGGACCGACGTCGACCAGGAAATCGGTGCAGTGGGCCGCGGTCAAGACAACATCAGGGCGTATGAGCGTCCCCGAGCAGAAGTCGAACCAGTCGTTGCCCACATGCAGCTGCAGCACGCCGACGTTCGAGTACGTGTTCGCCGTGTCGGATGTCCCGCCGATGACTGCTCCAGCCGGGGCGGCGACGAGCAGCACAACGGCCGCTGCCAGGGCCGCGGCAGCGGTCGTGGCGCTTCCAATCAAGCGCATACTTCCCTCCCTTCGATCGTTCGCGGCAGGAGCCTACCCAGGGCGACTTCATTTCATGCCGCGCAATAGGCGCCTGGGTGCCCTCTGCTCCCACGCGTCCGTGAGCAGTTCCGCGAGGAGCTCTGGCTCGGCGCGGCGCAGATCGACGCGAACCGCCGCGAGCCGCTTGCCCCACCGCACTTCTTCGCAGACTTCCGGGTTCAGGTGGACGGCCGTCCGGACCCCGTCCGGGTCGACCATGACGTTCACGTGCTCGGCGTCCCACAAGGTGGCGAAGATCTTCCCGGCGACGCGGAACGACGGCCGCCCGTGGTGATCCTGCTCGACGGCCTCCGGGAGGCCGAGTGCGAGCCTTCGTGCCTGTTCGCGGGAGACCATCGTCGGGCCGGTTCGCTGGGAAGACTACGAGCCTTCGCCACAATGAAGCGGGAATGCGACACGGGCTCGCAACACCGGCATCCGCGCTTGCGGTGCTCGTCGTCGCGGTCGCCGCCGTGGCGACCGGCGCCGGGGGCACGCGAACGGCGGCGGAAACTGCAAGGGCAACGAGAGCGCGGACACCGCTCGAACGGCTGATCGCCTCCGGCCACCCCCTCTACTGCGGCGGCCGGCGTAAGCGAGAGGTCGCGCTGACATTCGACGACGGGCCGGGGCCGTTCACGTTTCAGCTCCTTCGCGCGGTACGGCGAGGCCACGCGCCGGCCACGTTCTTCCTCGTCGGAAACCGCATCACGCGCTGGCTTTCCGGGGCCCGAGCGGAGGCGCGATACGGAGCGCTGGGCGACCACACGTGGGGCCACGAGTTCCTCCCGGGCCTCGAGCACGGGAACGCGGTGTGGCAGATCGAGTGGGGGCGCCGGGAGATCGTCAAGCGCACCGGCGTCTGGACGTCCCTCTTCCGGCCGCCGTACGGCGCGATGACCCGGCCGCTGCGTCGGCTGCTCCATCAGAAGCGGATGGCCGAGATCCTCTGGAGCGTCGACGGCCGTGACTACGTGCCGGGCGCGACGCGGCAGTCGGTGCTCGCAGCGGTTGAGGAGGGCCTCGCGCCGGGCGCGATCATTGGCCTACACGAGATCCACACGCAGACGATCGCAGCGCTCCCGATGATTCTCGGCGAACTCCGGCGCAGGCACCTGAAGCCCGTGACGATCACGCAGCTGATTCGCGATGACGCGCCGACCGCAAAGCGGTTACGTGCGGGTCTGTTCGGTTGCGTTCACGGCGCGCTCGGAGCCGGCCACTGACGGGTCGGGCTACCGACGCTTCAGCGGTCGAAGCCCCTTGGCGATCGCCAGCATCGTCTCGTTGGAGAGGTCGTTGCGGATGCTGTTCTCGACCCAGTACGTCGCGCCCTTGTCGCGGAGGACGATCTGGTGCAGCGTGCTCCCCGTGAAGTAGAGGTCGAACTGGCGGCCGCGGATGTAACGGGTCGCGTTCGGCTTGTCGAGGATAGGCGCGTCGTTCCAGTCGGTCTCCTCGATCCCCCAGTAGTCCCAGCCGTCTGCCATCCGGAAGACCAGCCGCACCGCCTTGTGGCCGTTCATCGAGTACACGCGGATCGGAACGTCGTGCGGCGCGTAGGAGGGCGGGAAGTCGGGTTGCGATCCGGCCTCGAGGTACCGCGGCACCTGGAGCCGGAACGGGACGTGCCGTTGCGCCTTCCGAAGCAGGCCGCGTGTGGCACCGGGATCGAGCCGGACGTACGGCGCCTGCTTCTTCGGGACCTTCGTCGACGGCGCCGGCCCGAGGTTGTGGAACGTCTTGCCGACGACGGCGACCTCCATCGCGTTGAGCGACAGCTTCGTCAGCGTGGGCGGGATGCCCTTGACGACGTTCGCGTCGCCGAACGCGGCCTGCAGCTTCAGTGCACCCGCGCGCGCGAGGTTCTTGTTCGGATCCCAGTAGATGATGGTGTGCCACGTCTGATGCGGCGCGTTGGCGGCCAGCGGGTTGACGGGCTCGATCGTCCGGAACCCGCGCTTCTTCAGCTGCGCCCGCGCCGACGCGGCGGAGCCCGGAACGTGGTTGCCGTTCAGGACGCTGACCGTGATCCGCCTTGCGCTTACGCGCGGCCCCTTGCGCTTGTGCCCGCCGAGGATGCTCTCCGTGGCGAGCGCCGAGGAGTTGACGTTCGGATGCATGAACTGGTGCACCGCTGCGTTGACCTGCGCCCGCGACACGTGGAGCTCGTTCGTGCCGGTGATGCCGTTCAGTTTGGGCTGGAAGAAGTGGCCGGGCGGGAGCTTGTACGCGAAGTACGCGTACTTGAGGATGTCCGTCCGGGAGATGTCGCCACCCTTCGCCTTGCCGACCTCGAGGTTCTTCGTCAGCGCCCCGAGCAACCCGAATCGATCCTCCCACGACGCCTGCCCGATCCGCTCCTTCAACGCCTTGACGAACTCCTGCTGGCGCGCGATCCGGTGGAAGTCGCTGTCGGTGTGGCGGAAGCGGGCGAACGCGAGCGCCTGTGAACCGTGCAGCAGCTGGTAGCCGGGCTGGAGGTTGATCGCAGCGTAGTTCGTCTCGAGGGTGTGAAGGTTGCGGTTGAAGTACCGGTGGTCGACGTCGATCCAGACACCACCGACGCGGTTCACGACCTGCCGGAAGTACTGGAAGTTGACCGTGATCACGTAGTTGATGCTGAGCCCGGTCAGATGCTTCAGCGTGATGAGGCTGCCCTTGACGTTGCAGTAGGCGTACGCCGTGTTGATGCGGTCCTCCCTGATCGACTGGCCCGGGCAGTAAATCGGCACGACGAGGTCGCGCGGGAACGAGAGCAGCGACAGCGAGTCCGTCGTCGGGTCGGCCCGGACGAGCATGAGCGTGTCCGAGCGGCCGGGGTCGCTCTCCTTGAAGCGCCGGTCGTATCCGAGCAGGAGCGCGATTGTGGGCTTGTCCGGCGATGTCGGCGTCAGGTACTGCTGCGCCTGCTTCACGCCCTTCGTGTGGGCCTGGACGGCCTCGACGCTCTGGTCGAAGTAGAGCCATGCCCCGCCCGCGAGCGCCGCGGCGAGCATGACGACGACGGCCACGATCAGGAGCAGGATCCGTCCGACGAGCCCGAGCGCCGTCCGTTTCGGCGGCTGGCGATAGCGCTTCATCGCCGAGAGCGTCGTGGGGACGAACCCGTCGCCGCGGTCGCCGTTCGCGCGGAGCGTCTGGCCGGCCCCTCTTTTTAGCGTCGTTCGCACTCGATTCGTCCCAAAACAGCGAGACGGCGTCCTCGACGCCGCGGTTCAGGCCGGAGAATACCGTCGTCGGCGGCGGACGCTTCCGTGAAGTCGTCGTCAACGGTGGCTACCATGTCCCGCTCGTGCGCCTGGCAGTCCTCATCGCCTGCCTTGCGATCGCGGTCGCCGCAGTCGCTGGTACCCATTCGCCGCCCGCCAAAGCGTCATGCGGCGGCGTCGTGCATTACTACTCCAAGAAGCGGCATCTGCCCTATCGTCCGCCGCTCGCGATCGGAGATTCGGTGATGCTGGGCGCGGTCCCCCAGCTCACGCGCGTGGGTTACGAGGTCGATACGCGCGGCTGCCGCATGTGGAACGAGGGCCTCGACGTCCTCCGCAGCCGCCAGCGCGCGCATACGCTGCCGCACCTCGTCGTGATGGCGCTCGGCGCGAACTGGTCGATCACGAAGAAGGACGTCTGGCAGGCGCTCACGGTCGTCGGCAAGCATCGGGTGCTCGGGATCGTTACGCCCCGGGAGCTCGGAGGCGGCTCGGGTTCCGATGCGGTCACCGTTCGCACGATGGGCGCGAAGTATCCGACGCGGATCGTTGTCATGGACTGGGTGCGCTACAGCGCCGGCCACTCAGGCTGGTTCTATAGCGACGGCCTGCACCTCACACCGAGCGGGGCGGTGGCCTATGGGCACCTGTTCCGGTCCGTGTTCCGCTACGCGAAGCCGAGCACGAAGCTCTCGTAAGAACTACGGCGCGGCGCCGACCGCTTCCAGTGACGCCTCGGCTGTTCGCTCGAAGACCCCGGACAGCTTCGCTGCCGCGGCGTGCTCCTCGGTGAGGATCCGATCCGTGAGCGCGACGGTCTGTTCGTCGCCGGCCCGCTGCGCGACGCGCTTCAGCTCCTCGTAGCCGGCGATCTCCAGGTGCTCGAACGCGTAGGCGAATGCCGCGAGCTTCCCCGGGGTATCCGGGTGCGCCTGGAAGAAGAGCCCCCAGTTGAGCGCGCCCAGGCGCAGGGCCGCATCCTTGAGGACGTTCGTCGAGCCTCCGATCGCGGAGAGCCGCTCCTCGACGAGGCGCGCGTGCTCCCGCGTTTCGCGGAGGTGCTCGTCCAGGAGCTCGGCGAGAGCCGTCTCGCCTGCGATCTTCGGGCCGCGCTCCAGGAGCGCGATCGCCTGCTGCTCGATCGCGTGCGCGTCGCTCAGGTACTTCTGCAGGCGCTTCTGCAGGTCGTCGGCTCCGACCTCGCGAAGCGAGGCGTCGACGGCCCGGTCGAACAAGCCCGCGAGTCGTGCGCCCATCGCCTGCTCCTCGCCGCGAATCCGTTCCGCCGTCTCGGCAATCGCACCCTCGCCGGCCGCGCGCGCGACCACCGCGAGCAGCTCGTAGCCGGCCAGCTCGAGATGCTCGTACGAGTACGCGTGCGCCACCAGCTTTCCCGGCGTGTCCGGCTGCAGCCTCGCGAAGAGGAGGAAGCCGGCGCCGCCGATCCGCATCACGAGCTCCTTGAGCGTCGCGGGCGATGTGCCGCGCTCGTCGAGGTGCGCGCGGACGAGCCGCTCATGCTTCTCCGTTTCAGTCAGGTGCTGCTCGAAGACGGTGGCGAGCTCCGTGTCACCCGCGATGTCCGGGGCTCTCCGCAGCTGTGCCAGTGCCTGCGCCTCGATCGAGTGCGCGTCGGTGAGGTACTTCGTCAGTTGTTCCTGGATGTCTGTAGTCATGGCGCTGTCGTCCCCCCGCCTCTGGAAGCGAAACTCTGCATGCCTTGGAGTTCGCCGAGTTCGTCCTCCGCCACCTTCCTGCGCCGCCCGGACGGGTGCTCGAGGTCGGATGTGGGGAGGAGGGAGGCGTCACGCCTGCCCTCGCCGCCGCCGGATACGAGCCGCTGGCCATCGACCCCAGGGCGCCGGCAGGCCCCTGGTACCGCAGGATCACGCTCGACGAGCTCGACGAACCGGGGCCGTTCAACGCGGCCGTGTGCGGCCGCGTTCTCCACCACGTGAACCCGCTCGGGCGGGCGCTCGACCGGCTGGCGGCGCTGGCGCCGCTCCTCATCGCCGACGAGTTCTCGTGGGACCGCATCGACGATCGGGCGCGCGCCTGGTACGAGCCGCGCTACCGAGAGCTGGTCGACGACGGCCACGTGCCGGCCGGGCCGCCCAATCTGGACGAGTGGCGGGGCCGTCACGACCACCTTCACGTCCAGGAGACGCTGCGCGCCGAGCTGGCCCCCCGCTACGACGAGCGGCTCTTCGAGCCTCGCCCGTACCTCTACCGCTGGCTCGGTGACCCGGCCAGCGAGGAGCTCGAGAAACGGCTGATCGAGGCGGGCGGGCTGGAGCCGATCGGCTGGCTTTACGTTGGAGAGCGACGCTAGCTCGCCGCGTCGACGAGCGCCAGCGCCTCGACAGCCTCCGTCTCGGCGCCCATCGCGCGGAACGCATCCGCCGCCGCCCGCGCTCGCTCGGTCGCCTCGTCGGAGCGTCCGAGCCGGAGCAGGATCCGCGCCATCGTGCGCTGGACGTCCGCGACCGTTGGCGCATGGCCGATCTCGTCGGCGACGGCAAGCGCACGCTCCGCGTAGCCGAGCGCCTCGTCGACCTCGCCCGCGGACAGGAGCTTCTCGGAGAGGTTCCCGTAGGCGCCGGCCCGTCCTGACCCGTGGCCGATGCGCTCGAACTCGTCGATTGCCCGGCGGTCGAGCTCGATCGCGGTCTCCACGTTACCTCGCTCGAGCTCGACCATCCCGAGGTTGAGCAGGCAGCCGCCGATCTCCTCCACGTTGCCCACCCGCTCGGCGATCTCCAACCCGCGGCGCAGCGCCGCCGCCGCGTCGTCGAGCCGGCCGATCGGAAAGTAGACGCTGCCCTCCACCCGCAGCGCCGTCGCCAGACCGCGGAGATCCTGCTCGGCCTCGAAGATGCGCTCCGCGTCGAGCGCGTGCGCGAGCGCGGGTCCCGTCCGGCCCTGCATCGCCTCGGCACGCGCCAGCTGGACGAGCAGGAGGGCTGTTGTGGCGTCGCGTCGCTCGCCTGCCGCCGCCAGGGCCGCCTGCGCCTCGCGCGTCGCGTCGTCGAACCGCCCCGCGACCGTCAGCGTCCACGTCCGCTCGAGCAGGAGCGCGGGTTCGTCCGGCGCGCCGCGCAGCAGGTCGAGCGCGTCTTCGTACCGGCCGCGCTTCCGCAGGATGGCCGCCTCTCCGCGCCACGCCCGGGGATCGCCGACCGACTCGCGGACACGCTGGTAGAGCGCTTGCGCGGCGTCGTAGTCGCCGACGAGCTCGCGGAGGTCGGCGAGCGCGAGCGCGATGTCCGCGTCGTCCGTGGACAGCTCGAGCGCGCGCTCGAGATGGACGATCGCCTCCTCGTTCGCGTACAGGCCGCGGGCTCGGCCGGCGGCGCGAAGCAGATACTCGACCGCCTTCGGGCCTGCCTCCGCGAGGTACAGGTGGCGGGCGAGCAGCTCGATCGCGTCGTCGCCGGCGCCGTAGAGCGCCTCGGCCGCTTCCGCGACACGCCGGTGCAGGTTGCGCCGTCGCCGCCGGAGCAGCCGGTTGTACGCAGCGTCTTGCATGAGGGCGTGGTTGAAGGCGAGCTGGTCGGCATCCGCCGCGGTGATGAGGAATCCGCGGGCGACGAGCTCCTCCAGCGAGTCGTCGATCGTCTCCCGATCGTCGGCCACTTGCTCGAGCAGCGGGCGCGGAACGCGCCGGCCGATCACGGAGGCCGTCTGCAGGAGCGCCGCCGCCGCGCCGGGGAGCAGGTCGATGCGCGCGGCGAGAACCTCCTCCACGGTCGGCGGGAGGTGATCGGGCTCGGCGCCGTCGGCCAGCGCCCGGGCGAGCTCCTCCACGAAGAACGGATTCCCCTCGGTCCGTTCGTGCACCGTCTGCGCCAGCCGCGGCGCGACCTCGGGGAGAAGCCCGGTCAGAAGCGACTCGACGTCGCCCGGCCCGAGCGGTGCGAGCTCCAGCAACTGAGCGCCCGGAGCGGACTCGCGGATCCTGTCGACGCCTTCTGGGCGCGAAAGAAGCATCATGCGGAGCGGCTCGCGCTCGGCAAGGGACGCGAGGTCCGCGGTGAGCGTGAGCGAGGCCTCGTCCGCCCAGTGGAGGTCTTCGATCGCGAGCACCGTCGGGCGCTGCGATGCCAGTTCGCCCACCCACGCACGGAGCTCGTCGTGGAGGGCTCTGCGGTAGGCCTCCGGCTCGAGATCCACTTCCGCGGAGAGTCCGAGCATGCGGTCGACATACGAGCTCACGGGCCGGTCGGCCGCGCCGCGGAGGAGCTCAGCGTACGGCCAGTAGGCCAGCGCTGCGCCGTACGAGATGCACCGCGCCTGCAGCCAGCGGAAGCCACGCGCCTCCGCGCGCCGCTCGGCCTCCGCCGCCAGCCGCGACTTGCCGACGCCGGGCTCGCCGACGAGGGCGAGCACGCCGCCGTCGGCCAGGACCCCGTCGATCAGCTCGAGCTCGCCGTCGCGCCCGACGAGGCGCCCGACTGCTATGGGATGCGAAGCGCGCTCGCCGACGAGCCGCCACGCGGCCACCGGCTCGCGCTTGCCCTTCAACGTCAGCTCACCGACCGCCTCCAGCTCGAACCGGTGGCGCGCGAGCCTGTACGTGGCCTCCGCGACGTAGGTCTGACCGGCGGGCGCAACCGACTCGAGTCGCTGGGCAAGGATGACCGAGTCGCCGAGGACGGCGTAGTCCATGCGCGCGCCGCTGCCGAGCATGCGCGCGATGCCGTGGCCCGACGCGATACCGACATGGAGCGTGAGCCCGCCCGCGTCGGCCGGCAGGCCGTCGGCGATCCGGACGAGCTCCGCGTGCATCTCGTTCGCCGCCCGCAGAGCGCGCTCTGCGTCGTCGTCGTGCGCGATCGGGGCGCCGAAGAGCGCCAGAACTGCGTCCCCCGCGTACTTCTCCACGTGACCCTCGTACCGTCCGACGATCTCCGAGAGCGAGGCGACGATCGGATCGATCACCTCGAGCAGCTGCTCCGCGTCGAGGCGCTCCGCGAGACCGGTGAACCCGGAGAGGTCGGCGAAGAGCGCCGTGATCAGCCGCCGTTCCTCGTGCGTGGACACCGCGGATCGCGCCACGCCGCAGTAGCCGCAGTAGCGAGTGCCGGCGATGTTCTCGGCGCCGCAGCAGCCGCAGATCCAGCCGGCCATTCGGCCGGACTCTACGTCACTCGCTCGGCGCGTGGAAGAACTGCCCGTGGAGCTCGAAATCCGGCTCCGGATCCGCGTCGCCGCGGTCTTTCTCGGCTGGAGCGGCCTCTGCTTCCAGCTCGTCTCGATCGTCGCGCTGCTCGTCGCTCACGCGTCCTCCTTGGTCCACAGACACTCTTGCACACTGGACGGCGAAGTGGTCGCGAATCTTCCCCCGGGTAGACTTCGAGCATGGCCGAGATCGGAACGATGCGGGTCAAGAGCGGACTCGCGGAGATGCTGAAGGGCGGCGTGATCATGGACGTCACGACCGCGGAGCAGGCCCGGATTGCAGAGGACGCCGGCGCCGTGGCTGTGATGGCGCTCGAGCGCGTTCCTGCCGACATCAGGGCGCAGGGCGGCGTCGCGCGAATGGCGGACCCGGACAAGATCCGGGAGATCCAGGAGTCGGTGACGATTCCCGTGATGGCGAAGTGCCGCATCGGGCACTTCGTCGAGGCGCAGGTGCTGGAGGCGCTCGAGGTCGACTACATCGACGAGAGCGAGGTCCTGACGCCGGCCGACGAGGACCACCATGTCGACAAGTGGCAGTTCACCATCCCGTTCGTCTGCGGCTGCCGGGACCTCGGCGAGGCGCTGCGGCGCATCTCCGAGGGGGCGGCGATGATCCGGACGAAGGGCGAGGCGGGGACAGGCGACATCGTCAACGCCGTGCGCCACATGCGCGCCGTCTTCGGCGCGATCCGCCGTCTGCAGTCGACGCGCGAAGACGAGCTGTTCACGGAGGCAAAGGGATTCCAGGCGCCGTACGAGCTCGTGCGCTGGGTCGCCGAGAACGGCCGGCTGCCCGTCGTCACGTTCACGGCCGGCGGCATCGCAACACCCGCCGACGCGGCGCTCTGCATGCAGCTCGGCGCGGACGGGGTCTTCGTGGGGTCGGGGATCTACAAGTCCGCGGATCCGTCGACGCGTGCGAAGGCCATCGTCGAGGCGACCACGCACTACCGCGACCCGGCCGTGCTGGCGCGGGTGTCCGGCGGGCTCGGCGAGCCGATGAGCGGACTCGCGGCGGCCGGTCTGCCCGAGGCCGAGCTGCTCGAGACCCGAGGCTGGTAGCGCAAGAGGGGAACCCTGGTTCCCCTATGAACTCACCTGAAGCGATGGCTGACGAGGTCGTGATTCGTCCGGCCGAGATCGAACGCGACGCCGATCGGATCAGGTCGCTGGACACATCGTTCGAGACTGCGGCCGTTCTCGAGGTCCAGAGCGACGGCCGGTCGTTCCAGCTCGTCGAGACGCCTGTCGATCCGCCTATGGTCAAGAGCTTCCCGCTCGACCTCGAGCGTCGCCACGAGTGGGAACGGACGTGGCTTGCGCTCGCGGCAGAAAAGGCGATCGGTGTCGTCGCGACGCAGCAGGAACCGTGGAACCGGCGCGCGATCATCTGGCACCTCTACGTCGATCCCGGCTGGCGAAGACAGGGGATCGGTCGGCGCCTCCTCGACACGGCGCTTGCCGCCGCCCGGACGGCGGGAGCGCGAACGGCATGGCTCGAGACGAGCAATCTCAATCTTCCCGGCATCCGAGCGTATGAACGGCTCGGGTTCGAGCTGTGTGGCCTCGACACGAGCCTGTACGACGCGACGCCAGTGGAGGGGGAGGTCGCCCTGTTTCTTCGTCGATCGCTCGGCCAGAGCTAGACAGCGCGCTGGCCGGTTTGCACAATGGGTCCGGCGTGGAGCTCGTCATCTTCCTGCCGCTGATCGCGTTCAAGGCGGTCGTCATGGGGGCGATTCTCTGGTGGGCGCTCCGGCGCTCCGGCGACGAGGAGGAGGACGACGGTGAGGGCGGCCTGCGCGTCGACGTGGCCGTCGACCCGCGACCGCCCTGGCGATGGACGCCTCGCCGCCGCTCACCGCACGGCCCGCACGGGTCGATGCCGCGCCGCCCGCGCCGCACCCGCGTGCGCTAGCCGCGCGCGATCCGGTCGATACCCTCTTTGGCGTGGATCCTGTTCCGCGCATCGGAGTTCTTGCCGTCCAGGGCAACTTCCGCGAGCACGCAGCGATGCTGCGCGGTCTCGGCGCCGACGTCGTCGAGGTGCGGAAGGTCGATCAGCTCGAGTCGCTCGACGGGCTCGTGATCCCGGGGGGCGAGTCGACTGCGATCACGCGCCTGATGCGGCTCTACGGGCTCGAGGAGGCGATTCGCCGATTCCAGTCGCCGATCCTCGGCACGTGCGCGGGGATGATCGTCCTCGGCCGCGACCACCTCGGGCTCCTGGACGTGGACATGCGCCGCAACGCCTACGGGCGGCAGGTGGCGAGCTTCGAGGCGGACCTGCGGCTGGAGGACGATTCGCTGCCGCTGCGCGGGGTGTTCATCCGTGCGCCTCGCGTCGCCGACTTCGGTCCCGACGTCGAGGTGCTGGCCGAGCTCGACGGCGAGCCGGTGCTGCTTCGCCAGGGGCGCTTGATCGTGTCGTCGTTCCATCCCGAGCTGACGCAGGACACTCGGGTTCACGAGCGCTTTCTCGACCTCGTGCGGGAGGAGATGCATGTCCGGGCATAGCAAGTGGCACTCGATCAGGCACAAGAAAGGGGTTGCCGACGCCCGCCGCGGCAAGCTCTTCTCGAAGCTGACCCGGGCGATCATCGTCGCGGCCCGCACGGGCGGGCCCGACCCGGACTCGAATCTCGCGTTGCAGAACGCGATCGAGAAGGCCCGCGAGGCGTCGATGCCGAAGGAGAACATCGAGCGCGCGATCGCGCGCGGCGCGGGTGCCGGCGCCGAGGGGAGCGCCTACGAGCACATCACCTACGAGGGGTACGGCGCCGGCGGCGTCGCCGTCTACCTCGAGGCGCTCACCGACAACCGGAATCGCACAGCGGCCGAGGTTCGCCACATCTTCGCGAAGCACGACGGCAACCTCGGTGAGGGCGGCTCCGTCGCGTGGCTCTTCGAGCGCAAGGGAATCGTGCTCGTGCCGGCGGAGGTGGACGAGGACGAGCTGACGATGGCCGCCGCGGACGCGGGCGCCGAGGACATCGAGCAGGAAGGCTCGAGCTACCGGGTGACGACGGCGCCCGAGGATCTCGAGCACGTGCGCCGGGCGCTCGACTCCGCCGGCTTTCCGATCGAGTCGGCGCAGATCACGATGATCCCGAAGACCACGCTGCCGATCGAGGACGAGGCGACCGCGAAGAAGATCCTGCGCCTCATGGAGGCGCTCGAGGACAACGACGACGTGCAGGACGTCTACGCGAACTTCGACGTCCCCGAGCGCGTCCTCGAGGCCGCCGCGACCTAAAAACTCGAATCGGATGAAGCTTCGTCGCCGGGGCGCGCTCGGCGGCCCAACGCCTCATTCTGATTCGAGTTCTACGCTTTCGCCTTCGCGCCGGCGATGGGGCCGGCGAGTAGGGGGGCGCTCCGTACTGCGGCGGAGCCCAGGGTCGCGACGGTCCGGTAGCGACCGCGCGTCGCGATCCCGCGTAGGACGTACGCGCCGCGCACGTTCGTCTTCGTGGACGCGACGGGGTGCCAGGCAGCGCCCGTCTGGCGTTGCAGGACGACCCTGGCCCGGACGACCGGATGCCGGAACGCGTCGGCGACGATCCCTCGCACCACCCGCCCATCGGGCGCCACGCGCGCCGAGACGCGCGTCGGCGGGAGCGCGCCGTGGAGCTCCAGTGCGGTGATCACCCAGAGCGCCTGGCCACGGTTCCAGAGGGAGAGGGGGACCCCGTTGACGAGGAATGTCCCTGCCGTGCCTGCGTTCTCCGACGCCGGGGTGGCGATGTCGAGGTGGAGCAGGGCGAAGACCCCCGGCGCGACGGCGAATGCGACGCCGGCCTCGTAGCCGGCCGCCGCGGCACTCGTCGGATGCGTCAGCACGTAGGAGCCGAGGATCGTCCCGACCGTCCGCTTGCCGACCACGTGTGGAACGGACACACCACCCTTGAGGTCGACCGGCCAGCCGTGCTTCAGGATCGACTGGGCGGAGGCGACCGCATTTTTCCCCTGGGCGAAGTCGACACTCCACGCGATCGACGTCTGCCCGCCGACCGAGCCGTTGGTGCTCGCAGCGTACCGCGGACCGATCCAGCGCCCGCTGTCCCCGTTGAGCGCCGCGCGGCTGTAGCTCGGCGGCGAGCCGATCGAGAGCGAGACGGCTGCCGGAATCGCCTTCGTCAGCTGGCCGCCCGCCGCGGCAACGTGAATGCGTTCGACCACCTGCCCAGAGGCGGATGCGGCGGTCGCGAGCACGCCGCCGATGACAAGGACCCCGAGCCTGCGCATCGAGTGAACACGCTAGCAACAGCTCCTACGTGGTCCCGGGTGCCGGGGGTGGTGGAGCGGTCGGCGGCGGGGGTGGCGGGGGTGGCGCGGGCGGTTCCGTGGTCGGCGGCGGAGGTGGGGGAGGCGGCGGAGGCGGTGGTTCCGGGGTCGGCGGCGGAGGAGGCGGTGGGGGCGGTGGAGGTGGCGGAGGCGGTGGAGGTGGCGGAGGCGGTGGTTCCGTGGTGGGCGGTGGAGGCGGCGGAGGAGGCTGCGTCTGCGTGCGCGTCGTCGTCGGCTGCGTCCGCGTCGTCGGCGCGGTGGGGCCGGTGCGCGTCGTGGTGGTAGGAGCTGTGGTCCGCGTCGTGGGTCCGGTGGTCGTCGTATCCGAAGACGACGAGTTGCCGCCGAAGGCGAAGATCGCCAGCGCGAGCCCTGCGACGCCGAGCGCGACGAGCGCGGCGACCAGAAACAGCAATGCCCGACGGCTCCCCGAGGCAGGGGGCGGCAGGGGCGCCCTCGGAGGCGGCGGCGCCGGCGGCGGTACGCGGGGGAGCACCGCCGTGGGCGCCGTGGAGGCGTCGAGCGCCGGAGCCGACCCGGTCAGCGCGGCGACCAGCGCCGAGCCGTCGGGCGGCCGCTGCCGAGGATCCTTGGCGAGCGCGGCCATGGCGAGCGCGGCGAGGGGAGACCGATCGGCAAGGGGGCGCGGCGCATCCTCGACGTGCATCCGAGCGAGCTCGAGCGGCTGCTCGGACTCGAACGGCAACCGGCCCGAGAGCAGCCGGTAGAGGATGACGCCCAAGGCATACACGTCGCTCGCGGGCGTGGCGCGAAGGCCTCGCGCCTGCTCGGGGGCGAGGTACGCAGCCGTGCCGACGATCGCGCCCTCCTCCGTCAGCGTGTCGGCGTTCTCCAGCCGCGCGACGCCGAAGTCGGCGATCTTCGCGCGTCCCTCGTCGTCGAAGAGGATGTTCCCCGGCTTCAGGTCGCGGTGAACGAGCCCGTGCGCGTGCGCGTGGGCGAGGCCCTCGGCCACGTCGCGCGCGATTCGCTGCACCTCAGGCTCCGGGAGGCGCTCGGACGGGCGCAAACGCTCGTCCAGCGACCCGCCCGGAATCAGCTCCTGGACGATCACCGGGCGCCCGTCGCTCTCGGCAGTGTCGAACACCTGCGCGATGTTCGGATGGGAGAGCGCGGCTGCCGCGCGGGCCTCGCGCTCGAACCGCGCCGGATCGCCTCCGGCCGCGAGGATCTTGACCGCAACCGGCCGCTCGAGCACGTCGTCCCAGGCGCGCCAAACCTCCGCCATCGCACCTCGTCCGAGCAGATGTTCGAGCCGGTATCGACCCGAGATCAGCCGTTCAGGCACGCTTGGGCACTACCCGGAACCCGATGTCCGACACGCCGCGTACCTTGCCAGGGTGCGGGTCGTGGGAATCGATCCCGGAACGGCTGCCTGCGGTTACGCCGTCGTCGAAGAGGAGCGCGGCCGGCTGCACGAGCTCGAGCACGGCTGCTGGCGGACGTCGAGCGGCACCGCCCTCGAGGCGCGTCTGAAGCGTCTCTTCGACGAGGTGCGCGCGCTGATCGAGCGACATGGGCCCGACGCGGTCGCGCTCGAGGAGTCGTTCGTGGGCGCCGACGCGCGCACTGCGCTCTCGGTCGGCCAGGCCCGGGGCGCCGTTCTCGTCGCCTGCGCCGTGGAGGGCGTGGCGTCCCGCGAGTATTCGCCGAACCGGGTCAAGAGCGTCGTCTGCGGTTACGGCCACGCCGACAAGTCGCAGGTCCAGCGCATGGTGAAGACGCTGCTCGGCCTCGCGCAGCCCCCGAAACCACACCATGCTGCGGACGCCCTCGCCGTGGCAATCTGCCACGCGCTCGCGCCGCCGCTCCTGGAGGCGGTGTCGTGATCGCCCGGCTGCGTGGCCGGCTCGCCGGACGTCGTGCCGACGGCATCGTCCTGGACGTCGGCGGTGTCGGCTACCTCGTGCACGCCACGCCGTCGGTGCTCCGCCGCGCGGATCCCGGCGCGGAGGTGACCGTAGAGACGCACCTGCACGTCCGTGAGGACGCGCTCCAGCTCTACGGGTTCGCGGAGCCGGCCGAGCGCGAGCTGTTCGCGGAGCTGCTCACCGTCTCGGGCGTCGGGCCGAAGGTGGCGCTCGCGATCGTCTCGGGGTCGTCACCCGAGGAGCTCCGGCGCGCGATCGCGCTGGAGGACACGGCGCGATTCCAGGCGATCCCCGGCATCGGCAAGAAGACGGCGCAGCGCGTCGTCCTCGAGCTCAAGGAGAAGCTTGGGCTCTCCGGTGACCAGATCGCCGCGGGCCCCGCGCCAGCCCGACCGCACCTGCTCGCCCGCGAGGCGCTGCTGGAGCTCGGCTACTCGGTTGCCGAGGCGGAGCAGGCGCTCGCGGGAACCGACCCAGAGGCGTCGCCCGAGGAGCGTGTCCGGCAAGCGCTGAAGCAGGCAGCGTGAGCGGGTTCCTCGCACCGGAGCTGAAGGTCGAGGAGGACGAGCTCGACCGGTCGCTCCGGCCGCGCCGCCTGACCGACTTCGTCGGGCAAGAGCGGATCCGGGAGCAGCTCGAGATCGCGCTCGAGGCCGCACGCGGACGTGGGGAGGCGCTCGACCACGTCCTGCTCGTCGGCCCGCCCGGGCTCGGCAAGACGAGCCTCGCGTACATCCTCCGCGAGGAGCTCGGCGTCGGGATTCGCACAGTCGCCGGACCGGCGCTCGAGCGAAAGGGAGACCTCGCCGCGATCCTGACCGGGCTCGAGGAGCGAGACGTGCTCTTCGTCGACGAGATCCACCGGCTCAACCGGGCCGTCGAGGAGATCCTGTATCCCGCTCTCGAGGACTTCCGCCTGGACATCATCGTGGGGCAGGGCCCGGCGGCGCGCACGCTCACCCTCGACCTGCCGCCGTTCACCCTCGTGGGAGCGACGACGAGGACGGGGCTCCTGACGACGCCGCTGCGCGACCGCTTCGGGATGACCTTCCGGCTCGGCTACTACCGCCCGGAAGAGCTCGTCCTCATCGTGCGCCGCTCGGCCCGGATCCTCGGCGTGGAGCTCGAGGACGAGGCATCGATCGAGGTCGCGGCGCGGTCGCGCGGGACGCCGCGGGTCGCGAACCGGATCCTGCGCCGCGTCCGCGACGTGGCGGAGGTCCGCCACGACGGCATCGTCACGACCGAGGTCGCGCGTGAGGCCCTCGCGCTGCTCGAGATCGACGAGCGCGGACTCGAGGAAACCGACCGCGAGCTGCTCGCGGCGATCGTCGAGAAGTTCGGCGGCGGCCCGGTCGGGCTCTCGACGCTTGCGGTCGCGCTCGGCGAGGCGCCCGACACCGTGGAAGACGTCTACGAGCCGTACCTGCTCCAGCTCGGCTTCCTCCAGCGAACGCCGCGAGGCCGGATCGTCACGGAACTCGGCCGCGAGCATCTCGGAGCGGCGCGCCGCGACGACGGGACGCTGTTCTAGCGGCTGGATAGGCCCGTCGTACGGCTCGGCCAATCGATCGTGTTGCGGAGCGGTGATCCCCCGGTGCGACTGCGGATCGCGCTTCTCGACTACCGAGACCGGGTCCGATCACCGTATTACCGACCGCCGAGGGGGCAGAAATTCGTTGCCTTTCGCCTCCGGA
>Ga0075424_100002530_pt1 | contig 16782 bp, 14 predicted proteins | sample SoiMethybrSBSTD3_FD_75301 | JGI IMG/M metagenome (GOLD analysis project Ga0075424, IMG submission 75301) | Bulk soil microbial communities from a Populus tree surrounding site in Tennessee, USA - Soil MetaG P. TD hybrid SBSTD3 | ecosystem: Environmental > Terrestrial > Soil > Tree plantation...
GTGCACCATCTCGGACGGGTGCGACACGCGGCCATAGCTCATGTCGGTGATGTGGAGCAGTCCGTCCACGCCGCCCAGATCGATGAAGGCGCCGAAGTCGGTGATGTTCTTGACGATGCCCTTCCGCACCTGGCCTACCTGCAGCTCCTTCATCAGGACATCTCGCTTGGTCTTACGCTCGGCTTCGAGCAGCACGCGACGGCTCACCACGATGTTGCGGCGTCGCTTGTTCAGCTTGATGATCTTGAACTCGAAACTCTGGCCCAGCAGCTCGTCGATGTTGGGCACGCGCCGCAGGGCGATCTGGCTGCCGGGGAGGAACGCATCCACTCCCATCAGGTCCACGACCACTCCGCCTTTGATCTTCTTGACGAGCGTGCCGGACACCGCCTCGTCCTTCTCGTGGGCTTCGCGGATCCGCTCCCAGACCCGCATGAAGTCGGCCTTCTTCTTCGAGAGGACGACCGCGCCTTCTTGGTCCTCCAGATGCTCGAGGAAGACCTCGACCACGTCCCCTTCTTTGAGCGAACGCGCGTCCTTGAACTCGTCGATCGGGACGGCGCCTTCCGACTTGAAGCCGACGTCGAGGATGACGGCGGTATCGGTCACGCGCAGGACCTTCGATTTGACGATCTCGCCTTCTTCGATGTTGGAGAGCGTCCCCTCGTACAGCTCCGTCATCTTCGCGATTTCGTCCGACGAATACTCTTCGTGCAGGTCGGACCGGACGCGGAGGTGGGAGTGAGCGGGAGCGGGAGCGGCAGCTTCGGGCTTCGACTCGGGCGGGTTTTCCGTATCTACCAGCATTCAGGACACCGGTTCGGTTGCGGGTTTGGACCAATGGGCCCGGGGACGATCCCCGGGCTCCGGAACACAAGCAGCCAAACCTAGCCGGGCAGCCGCGTCCGCGCCAGCGCTACGACCGCCTGGACCTGCTGCTCGAGCGAGAGCCGCGTGGTGTCGAGTACCACCGCGTCGGCAGCGGTTCTGAGCGGCGCCACCGCACGCGTGGAATCGGCGCGGTCCCGCGCCTCCAGCACTTCGGCCTCCTGCCGCAGCTCGGCGCCCCCGCCCCCGCTCCCCGCGCCCCCGCGCCGCTCGGCCAACCGGCGCCGCGCCCGCTCCTCGGGACTCGCCGTGAGAAACACCTTCAGCGGCGCATCCGGGAACACCACCGTCCCGATGTCCCGGCCGTCCACCACCACCCCCCGCGGGTGGCCTTGCACCGCCTCCCGCTGCTGGACATTCACCCAGTGGCGCACTTCGGGAATGGCAGCGATCTCCGAGACTCGCTGCGTCACGCGCTGGGTGCGGATCGCCTGCGCCACGTCTACGCCTGCCACCTCGGGGCGGAATACGTCGCCCACGAGCACCAGCCGCACCGGGAGGCCCTCGGCGAGCGCTATGATTTGCTGCGCCCCCCACGTTTCCCCTTTCCCCTTTCCCCCTTCCCGGGCCTTCCCCCCGGCCGTTTCCCCGAGGTTATCCAGCACCGCGAGTGTAATCGCCCGATACAGCGCCCCCGAGTCGAGGTGCGCCCATCCCAGCCGGCGTGCCACGAGAGACGCCGTCGAGCTCTTGCCTGAGGCGGCCGGGCCGTCGATCGCGATGACGCGGAGGGTCACCGTTTCCCCTTTCCCCTTTCCCCTTTCCCGATGCGCCGCAAGTCGGCAAAGAACCGTGGGTAACTGATCGCCACGGAGGCCCGTTCCGAGAGCCGAACGTCCGCCCCAGGAATGGTGCCGAGCACTGCGAACGCCATGGCCAAGCGATGATCGCGCGCCGTCTCGATCCTGCCGCTCGGGCGTCGCGTCGTGCCGCACACGAACAGGTCATTGCCGCGCGCCTCCGCCTCCACGCCCACCGCGCGCAGATTGGCGGCGATCAGCTCGAGCCGGTTGCTCTCCTTCACCCTGAGCTCGCCCACCTCGCGGAACACCGTCTCGCTCCCTGCGGAGGCCCGGCTCGCCAGGACGGCCAGCACCGGTACCTCGTCCACCAGGGTCGGCACCTCCGCCGCGCTCACCTCCGTCCCGCGCAGCGTGGCCGGCCGGGCCACCAGGTCGGCCACCGGCTCGCCGCCCTCGTCCCGGAGATTCACGCGTTCCACGTGCGCGCCCATGCGCTCGAGGACCACCAGGAAGCCGGTCCGGGTCGGGTTGACGCCGACGTGTTCGATCACCAGCTCGCCGCCTTCGGCCAGCACGGCGGCTGCGACGAGAAACGCCGCCGAGGAGGCGTCACCCGGGATGGAAAGACGAAACGGTGGAACGACGCTACGACCAGACGGCTCGTACACGATCGCTCCCGCGCGCTCGTGCAACCCCAATCCGAGATGCACGAAGAGGCGTTCCGTATGGTCGCGCGAGCGATACGGCTCGCGAATCGTGACCCCCACGTTCCCCGTGAGTCCGGCAAGCAACAACGCGCTCTTGATCTGCGCGCTCGCGACGGGGGTCGTGTAGGTGAGCGCGTGGAGCCGACCGCCGTGAATCGTCAGGGGAAGCGCATCGCCGCCCTTCTCTTCGATGTCGGCTCCCATCGCGCGCAGCGGCTCGGTGACCCGCCGCATGGGGCGGCGGCGCAGCGAGGCGTCACCCGTGAGGGTCGCGGCGAACCGCTGCCCGGCGAGGATGCCGAGCATGAGCCGGGCGGTCGTGCCGGAATTGCCGCAATGCAACCGGGATGCGGGATGCGAGATGCGGGATGCGTGCACCGAGACGACCCCCTCCCGGACCGGTGAGATATCGGCGCCGAGTTGGCGCAAGACCCTTGCGGTGGACTTCACGTCCTCGCCGGTGAGGAGTCCGGTCAATTCGCTGGTCCCGCGGGCGAGCGCCGCGAGCATCACGGCGCGGTGCGAGATGCTCTTGTCGCCCGGTGGCCGGACGACCCCCTGTACCTTCACGCGTCGGCCTGCCGGCGCCACTGCGCCGCGCGGCTGAGCCACGCGGTCACGGCTCGGGCGTTCCCGGTCTCGAGCGCACGCTCGAGCTCGCCCAGCGGCTCTTCGAGGGAGCGGAGGGCCGGGAGCAATTCGTCCCGGTTCATGAGGAAGATCTCGGTCCAGAGCGCCGGCTCCGAAGCGGCGAGACGCGTGGCGTCGCGTGCCCCCGGGCCGAACGTGGCGCCGGGCGGCGCGGCGAGCGCGAGGCAATACGCCAGCAGCGACGCCACGGCCTGCGGCAGATGGCTCGTGAGCGCAAGCTGGTGGTCATGCTGCGCGGCGTCGATGCGCACCGGATGCGCCTCGAGCACGCTCTCCCAGAAGTGCGAGACCTCGCTCGCGGCGGCGTCGCCGTCACGGGTCGCCGTGATGTACACGATTGCCCCTTTGAACAGGTCGACCCGCGCGGCGGCGAATCCGTGCGTGTGCGTGCCCGCGAGCGGGTGGCCGCCGGTGAAGCGGGGCCCGATGCGCAGCGCGTCCGCCCGGGCAACGATCGCCCGCTTCACGGAGCCCACATCGGTGACGAGCGCGCCGGCGCCGATGTGCGGCTCGAGGCTCGCGAGCAGCTGCACGTTGGCGGCGGGCGGTGCCGCGAGCACCAGCAGATCGACCGCGCGTGCCACGTCCACGGCGCGGGGCGGCGCATCGTCGATCGCGCCCTGGCGGGCCGCCGCGACCCGCTCGCTAGGCTCGGGAGACCAGCCGAGCACGGTCGCGATCCCGGCACGCTTCGCCTGGAGGGCGAGCGAGCCGCCGATCGCACCGAGGCCGATGATGCCGAGCTTCGCGGGGCGCACGGAGAGGAAACTAGCGGCGAACTGGCGGGGCGTAAACGAGAAGGGCGGCTCGGAAGCAGCCGCCCCTCAATGGTCGCGCCGCGTCAGCGGCGAGTCATGGGCTCGCCGCCAGCGCGTAGGTATTGAAGTTCCGGTCGTCCGGGTCGTTCGACTGGTCGAGCGTCAGTGCGACCGTCCCCGTAGCTGTGAACGTCACGGGGCTTCCGCCCGCTCCCGGGAGGCTTGCCGTCAGGGCGTAGGTCCCCGGCGCAGCGGGCAGTGTCCAACTACCCACGCGCGCGATTCCATCGGCACCGGTCGTGACGACAGCTCCCGTAATCGTACCGTTCCCGGCTCCCACCGAGAACGTGACCGTCGCTCCCGCGACGGCGCCGCCCCCCGAGTCCTTCACGATGACCGACGGCGCAGTCGGCAGCGTACCGCCCGAGCTCACCGTCTGGTTGTTCCCGTCGTTGATCTCCACGTCCGCCGGCAGACCCCACGTGAAGTAGCTGAAGCAGCACGAGCTCCCGCCCAAACCCAGGTGGACCATTGATGATGCAGCGTACACCGTTTGTGGCCCAAAGAGCGTGTGCCACACGACGTCCCAGCTCCGGCGCAGTACCCCCCCGAGGCCTCCCGGGCTGCCCAAGCCTCCCGTATCACAGGGGAGGAACGTCGCGGGTGCGTCGGGAAGGGACGTCACCCGTGGCATCCCTTCGGGCGGCGTCTGATCGAACCGGAAGATGTCCACGTGCCGGGCCTGATCGACGGTCAGGCTGCCAACCTCCACGCACATTCCCACGGTAACGGGGTTCTGAAATTGGAAAAACGGGTTGACCTCGCCCTCGGCCGCCGCCTGACCAATCGAGCGCAGGTCCTCCGAACCACCGAGCGGCACCGCGAGGTAGCGGTAGCAATCGTCGAACTGGGGGACCGCCAGTTCGACCTTGGGAATGCAGGGCCGGGTGGTGCGCTGCTCGATGGTGACCGCGATCTGGTCACTCGAGAACAGGGCGTTGGCGGGAATGAATACACCGGCGAGCTTTTGATCAGTGAGCACGGTGGCGTCCTGGCCGCCGGTCACGATCGCCTCGGCGCAGTCCCGCCCCGCCCGGCACGCGTCATCGCCCGTGGCCGCGAAGAAAACGGCTCCTTCTTCAATCCGCAGCTTGATCGGGAGCGTACGGTCGTCGAGCAGAGGGACATATTGATCGGTGTCGACGCGCTTCAAGGCGGCACCATTCGAGACCACGTCCACATCCGCAATCGCCAGCTCTAGGCCGGAGATTAGCGCCCTGATCCGATAGTTGCAGGCGGGGTTGAGCGGGAAGTCGTTCGTGTGCCAGTTCACCATGTACTTCTGGCCCGCGACGTCCACGCCAACCTTCTCGCCACCGGGCCCGGTGGAGGTCGTGAACGTGGCGATGATTCCCTGAGCGCCGCAGGTCGGAGTAGCCCCGCTCGGGAGTTCACGAATTTCGATGACGAGAGGCAGCGTGCCGTTGAACGTGCCCGTGAACGTGGGCTGTGCTTCCATCGGCGGCAGCCAGTAGACGTGGGGGTTGCCGCCGTTGTGCGCGCCGTCCTGAATCAAGAAAGAAGGAGGCGAGGTCAGCGGGCGATGATCCTGGCACGCGACAGCGAGCAGCGCCGTCGCCGCCCACTTGTACCAGCAGCTGGGTTTCATTTGGTAGCTCCTTCACTCACCGAGGCGGACGCCGAACACACCGATAAGCAGCCCAAGGGGCAAGAAATGCGCCCTGGTACCGCGCAGCGCCATCCGGTGCAACACTATGTCCAGTCGTTCGTTACCTGGGAGGGGAGGGCAACAACCGGGCGGTATTGTCAGGACTTGGCAACACATTCGGTGCTATGGCTTGGCCCGCTCCAGCTGTGCGAAGCGGGGGTCCTTCCGCAGCTCCCGCCACCACCAGAATATGTCCCCCCCTCGCTGGAAGGAATGCGTAGGGTTTGCAGCCACGTAGCGCTTCAGCAGGTCGATCGCTTGATCGGGCTCGCCCAAGAGGGTGCGCCCAAACGCCTCCAAGGACAGGAGCTCCTGCTCCGGGTCTACGTCGCGCCCTCCCCGCGCTGCAACGAGTACGTGACTCGCACTGTCCTTCAGTCCCGCTCGTGCCAGCGCCGCTCCCACAAACATCTGAGCTCGATGGTGCTCCGCCAGCCGGTGTGGCAGGGGCGTCGTCGAGTCCAGCCGCGCCACCAAACGCCACGCCTCCGGGATGTCGACCGGTGCGACGTCTGTCGTCATGAGCAGCAACCGGCACTCCGCGAATCGATAATCGTGAGGAAACCGACGATCTCCTTCCAAACACCAGCGCTGAGCTTGCGTGAACTGCTCGAGGTCGTAGGAGCCAATGAACAACCGTGCGACAATATCCGGCGCTGCCGCGAGGTATCCGTCCTGCTCGTAGGCTTTGCGCGCGGCCAGCAGCGCCGCGGGAACATCCTCGGTCTGATAGTACAAGTAGCTCAGTACGTTGTAGGCACTTGCCCGAGTGGGATCGATCTCCACAGATCGCTCGAGGTCCTTGCGAGCGCCCGCCAGGAGCTGCGAGGCTTCCGCCGGCTCGCTCACCAGCTGATGAAGGAAGGCGTACAACCGCACGGTCCCTCGCAGCTCCAGGCTCGCGGCGTCAGTGGGAGCCCGAGCGAGCGCGCGCTCTGCGTGACCGGTCGCCACACCGACCCAGCGGGTCACGTCAGGACGGTTGCGCGCGAGTCGGGCGCGCTGGTAGGCGATTTGCCCGCGGAGCACAATAGGATCTACCCACTGACGATCGGCGACCTCTGCCAGGGCGCCCAGGGAATCGGCCCGCTGGAACGCGGCATCGCCGCCGGAAACGTCGTCGCGCCCATGGAGCGACTCTGCGTCCTTTCGCGCCCGTTCCGCCTGCTGCAGCAGGGACCAGGCGGCGGCGTTGCTCGTCCCCAGTCGCTCCGCTCGAAGCTTGACCTCCTCACCGAGGCGCTGGCGCAGGAAGTCTGCCACCCGGCCCGCCAAGCTGTCTCTTGCCATTAAGAGATCAGCCGCGGGCTGTTCGAAGCTGGCCCTCTTGTAGTCCGCACCGCTCGCGCCGTCGATGAGTCGCACTGACACCCGTACCCGGCCGCCCACGTCGTTCACCGCTCCTTGCACGAGAGTGCCCGCATCGAGGGCCCGAGCAATGCTGTCCGGCGCAATCGAGTCGTGGCGAAATTGGCCGACTCCGTTACGTGAGGTGACGACAAGTGGCTGGATGCGACTGAGCTCGGCGATCAACGCTTCGGTCAGCCCATCCGCGAGGTAGCCGAGCGTCTTTCCCTTACTTTCGTCCTCGAAGTACAGCACCGCGATGTGCCGAGGGTCGAGCCCGCCGACGGCCGCCCCGCGCCCGGCGCGGGCCGACCGCGTGGCGAGGTATGCGGCGAGCGCCGCGACGATGACCACGACCGGCGCGATGCGCCAGAGTGTGCTGCGTCGCTTGCCGGCGCGCTCGAGCGTGGCACGACGGTGCGCCCCGGTCGCGCCCGACGGCGTGTTCACCGCCTCCGCGAACAGGGCCGCGGTCGGATAGCGGTCGGCCGGGACCTTCGAGAGCGCGCGCAGTACCGCGCCCTCCACCGCGTCGGGAATGGTGCTGCGCACAATCGACGGCGGTGACACGATGTCCAGCGAGTGGCGCGCGATCACGGCCTGCGCCGTGGGGCCGGTGAACGGCGGTGCGCCCACGAGCATCTCGTAGAGCACGCATGCCAGGCTGTACTGGTCGCTGCGACCGTCGATCTCCGTCGCGCCAGTCGCCTGTTCCGGGCTCATGTACGCCGGCGTCCCGATGATCGTGCCGGTCTGGGTGAGGTGTCGGCTTTGGTCGGCGGCGCTGACCGCGCGCGCGATACCGAAGTCCGTCACTACGGCGGTGCCGCCCGACAGCATGATGTTCTCGGGCTTGATGTCGCGGTGCACGACCCCGCGGCTGTGCGCATAGGCCAGCGCGCCCGCCACCTCGGTGGCAATCCGGATCGCGTCGTCCTGCGGGAGCTGCTTTTCGCGCGTCAGGCGGTCGCGGAGGGATTCCCCCTCGACGTACGGCATGACGTAATAGAGGAAGCCCGCCGCCGCGCCGGAGTCGTAGAGGGGCAGAATATGGGGGTGTTGTAATCGCGCGGCGATTTCGATCTCGCGCAGGAAGCGCTCGGGCCCGAGCGCCGCCGTGAGCTCCGCGTGGAGCACCTTGATCGCCACCGACCGATGGTGCTTCAGGTCCTCCGCGAGGAACACCGTCGCCATGCCCCCCCGACCCAGTTCCCGCTCGACCGCGTAGCGGTCAGCGAGGGCTTCACGGAGAGACTCGAGCAGATCGGGCACAGGATGTCGGGGCCTAGCTTACAACGCGCCCCAGCCCCCCGCCAGCATGCCGGCGCTGTGCCGCCGCTCTTGTCCTGCCACGGCTCGTTCCCCTATTTGTAGCGGTCGCATGACCCATCCAGCGCCGGTTCGCCCTTCGCCCGTTCCGAGCATCAGCCGGCTCTTCGCCGCGGCGTTCCTCGCCATCGCGGTCGCCGGGCTGGCGGACCGCGTCGCCATCTGGCGCAGCGCGCGACGCACCCAGGCCGACATGATCGAGCTGAGCCAGCGCCTCGAGCAGCTGGCCCGCCTCTCTCCCTCGCCCGCCCTCGAGCCCGAGATCGTGGCCATCCGGGAGCTCGCCGCCGAAGTCGGCGACAACGCGATCCAGGCGGCGGCCCAGACGACGGTCATCTTCGTGATCGTGCTCGTGGTGCTCGGCGTCGGGCTCTGGTACAACCGTCGGCGCCTCGCGACCCCGTTCGCCCACGTCGTCGGGGCGCTCCAGCGCGTGGCGGCGGGTCACTACGACGAGCGACTCGATGAGAACCAGCCCGAGGAGTTCGGCATGATCGCGCACGGCGTGAACCAGATGGCGGCGGCGCTCAGCTGGCGGGAGCGGATGCAGGATCAGGCCGGGCGGCTGCTCACCGCGCTGAACGCGCCGCCGCGCGAGGCGACCGCGGGGGGGAGCTTCGGTCCCGCGCTCGACGTGATCGCGGGGGCGACCGGCGCGCCCGCGCTGGCCCTGTACCAGCCGCAGTACGACACCAACGAATGGGGGCCGACGGCGGTGCGCCGCGCCACCGCCCGGCCGCTATCTCGCGACATCGTGCGCCAGCTGGTCGGTGACACGGTCACGGTCATCTACTATGGAAGCGCCGCGGCGGGGCCCGTGCGGACGCAGCTGCAGCTCGCCACGGCGGACGCCGATGCCGCCGGGGGGCTGGCCCTCGCCCCCCTGCGCTCTCAGGGTCGGCTCGTGGGCTTGCTCGTCGCAACCGTGCCCGGAGAACTCTCCGCCGACGCGCGCGTCGCGCTCGAGCACGCGGCGCCGAACCTGGCCATTGCCTGCGAGCGCGAGTCCGCGCACCAGCATACTCGCCGCCTGGCGGTGGAGGTGCGCCACGCCGCGCAGCGCCTCGAGTCGCAGAACGCCGAGCTCGAGGATCAGCACCGGGAGCTGTCCCGCCTCAACGCCGAGCTCGACCAGGCGGGCAAACTCAAGGACCAGTTCCTCGCGAACGTGTCGCACGAGCTTCGCACACCTTTGAATAGCGTGATCGGGTTCAGCGACTTACTTCTGACGATGGCGACACCGGAGAGCCCCCTCACCGAGACGCAGCGGGACTACCTGGAGACCATCGCGCGCAACGGCCGCCACCTGCTCGAGCTCATCAACGAGCTGCTCGACCTGTCGAAGATCGCGGCCGGCCGGATGGAGCTCCGGCTCGAGCCGCTGGAGCTGGCCGCGCTGCTTCAAGAGGCCGCCGGCACCGTGCGTGCCCAGCTCGAAGCCCGGCGGCACACGCTCGTGATCGAGCCTTCGGCCGATCACCTCGTCGTCACGGCAGACCGGGGACGCCTCCGCCAGGTGCTTCTCAACCTGCTTTCCAATGCCATCAAGTTCTCGACCGATGGCGGGCGCGTCACGCTCAGCGCGCGGGTCGAGGACTCTGGCGCCGTGCGGGTGGCCGTGAGCGACACCGGCATCGGGATCGCCCCGGCGGATCAGCGAAAGTTGTTTCAGGAGTTCGTGCAGGTCGACGCGAGCGAGAGCCGCCGCTACGAAGGGACGGGCCTCGGCCTGGCGCTCTCGAAACGCCTGGTCGAGCTGCACGGCGGCACCATCGGCGTGGACTCGGAGCTCGGCAAGGGCAGCACCTTTTGGTTCACCCTGAGGCGGGCCGAAAGCGGGCCGGAGCATCGGTGATGGCAACGATCGTGGTGGTGGAGGATCAGCCCGACAACCTGAAGCTCATCACGGCCCTACTGACCATGAAGGGCCATCGCGTCGTCGGACTGACGTCGGGCGAGCCCCTGGTCGCCACGCTGCTAGCTGAACAGCCACCCCCCCGACTGGTCCTGCTCGACATCCAGTTGCCCGGGCGCGACGGCTACAGCGTGCTGGCTGACGTGAAACGAATCGAGGGCGATCACCCGTGGAAGGTCGTCGCCCTCACTGCCCACGCCATGCCGGGCGACCGGGAGAAAACGCTGGCCGCCGGGTTCGACGACTATCTCTCCAAACCGATCGACGTACGCACGTTCCCGGACGAAGTGGCTAGACTGCTTTCTTCATCCTGATCGAGCCGTTTACGGTCTTGAGGTGAACGTCGCGGCCGCCCCGACCGAGCGTCGCGTGGATGTTCCGTCCCGCGAACTTGCCGTTCACCGTCAGCGGATAGTCGGTCGTGATGGAGCCATTCACCGTCGTCGCTTCTACGTCGGCGTCGAGTTGCCCGGGGAGCTCGGCCGTCACCGAGCCGTTGATCGTGCCGGCGGAGACCCCGCCCGTGTCTCCGAACGCCTCCATGCGAACCCGCACATCGCCGTTGATCGCCTCCGCCTTCACCGGGCCCTTCGCCGTGACGACATCCACGTCGCCGCTCATCGTGAAGACCACGAGCGGGCCACGTGCTCCCGCTACGTGCACGTCGCCCACCATCGTGTTGGCGCCGAGGCCCGCATTGCGCGGCAGCCGCACGGTGAAGTCCACAGCCACATCGTTGTGACGGGCCCCTCGCAGTTGCATGTCACGTTGACCCGGGCCGCAAGCGGTGTCGTTGTCCCACACCGCGCAGACGGCAACGCCGCCTTCGTAGGGCACGGCGACGAGGCGCACACTCGCGGTGTCGGAGGAGCGGTACGACTTCACGGCGGTTACCTGTAGCGAGTCGCCTTTGGCCGGCTCGACGGTCACCGAGCCGCGAGTGTTCCGGATCCACACCCACTGCTTCGCGCCGAGCTTGGACCGGTACGCCCATGTTGCCCCGGTCGAGCGCCCCGGCCCGCCGTCGTCGCGCGCGAACTCGCTCCGCAGGTCGCGCAATGCCATTGGGAGCTCGTTCATCACCCCGTGGCGCACCCGGCCCGCAACGTGGTGCACGAAAAAACCGATCGCGAGTACGGCGCAGAACAACGCCGCCCCGCGAATGATCTCTTTGCGCCAGGTGTCCCAGAATGCGCTCACGGCCCCTCCCTCCAGCGGATAGGCTCCATACTGGCAGGTCCTACGGCAGTTGGCGAGATGGGGTTTCGAGCGGGCGATGGCGCCGGACGGAGCGGCGCCCCCATCGAACGTTCAGGAAACGGCGCGGAACCTGGTCGGTTGTGCCTCGCTACACCGCACGGTCGGCCTGCTCAGGACTTTACCCTGGGATGCCGAGGCCCGCGCACTACCGCCGCGGGACTCAACCGTTACGGGATCGAGAACGCCGCCGTACCACACGCCATCGAGCGGATTGGTGGCGGGGACCACACTGGCTGGCTCGGTTGCCGGCTGACGACCCGCTCCCAACGAGGACACGGCGATCTGAGCCGCGTAGCCATAGCCGGTGGTGAGAAGAATGCCGAGCAGCAAAGCGTAAACGCGCATTGAGTGCCTCCCGGACTACAGGTCTTTACCGCACGCTTCGACCTGTAAGACGTACAGAGGCTCCAATTGGTTGCACCGGGGATGTCAGAGGGCTGTCAGCCAGCTTCCGACCAGGCCACGTCGAACTCCTCACCGCACCGCCGGCAGGACATGCGGCGCGGCCGTCCCGCGAGCGATTGTCGCTCACGACAGCTCGGACAGACTGCGTAGCGGTCGGCGCAGCCCTCGGGGAGGCGCACAGCATCGCTCGGCCGAGGGACCACGCTCCACCTGCGAGGCGGTCGCTCGATCACCTGCAGGAACGCGGACGGGATCTCGAGCAGGCGGCCACCGACCTCCAGGACCGCCCGAAGCGGGTCGAGCCGTGCGATGCGGTACCACGCGCCGCGGCGGAGCTTCACGTTCAAGTCGGCCTGCAAACGAGCCCACAGTCCAGCCATGGCCTCACCTCGGTGCGCGCAGCGCACCTCATTGTTTCCAAACGGGACGCCCCGCGTCAAGCCCCCCTAACGGACCCCTGACGCTGCGGGCGCAACCTTCGGTTGCCTCTCCACGTCTTACGTGTGAAGACCGGGGGACGCCGTCCCGCGACTCTCCGCCCCGGATGTGGCCGCACGATGGCCGATAGCCTACGCACCGGAGGTGGATCCGTGGTTTTCTCGCTCCTCGACTTCACGCGAAAGACCCGCAGCCAGGGATTGCTCCGCGTCGGTTTGACCTCGCTCGTAATCCATTCCGCGATGATCGCAGGCGTGGTGTACGCAACACTGCACGCCGCTCCGAGCGACACCCGCGTCACCATGGACACAACAGTCGTGCTCCTCGCACCCCAGCAGCAGAAGCCCCTTGATCCGCCGCCGGTGCAGCTCGCCGACGCGCTCAAAGGGTTTCAGACCGTCGCCGTGCCGGCGCAGATTCCGACTGACATTCCACCGGTGGACCTGCAGCAGCGGTTCGATCCCAAGGATTATTCCGGTAGTGGCATCGAGGGCGGGCGCGCCAACGGTATCGTGGTCAGCGGGAGTGAGGTGTACGCGGAAGCGCTCGTCGAGGAGCGCCCGGAATTGCTTTCTGCCCCTCCTCCGATCTACCCCCAACTCTTGAAGCAGGCGGGAATTCAGGGTCGCGTGATCCTGCACGCGATCGTCGATACAACGGGCCGGGTCGAACCCGCGTCCGTCAGGATCATCAAGAGCCCCAGCCCCGCGTTCGACCAACCCACCAAGGACTGGGTTCTGAAGGCCCTGTTCCGTCCGGCCCGGCTGCACGGTCGAGGCGTACGCGTGTTTATCAACCTGCCGGTCGATTACTCGCTCACGCCGTCGTCCGGGTCGCCGTAGAAAGTCGCCTCTCAAGGGACTTAAGGAGGTCCTTCACCGTGCGGGTTGTGGCTCCGTGGCACCTATCCCACTATCATTATTTTGGATACACGACGTCCGGGGTCAAGGCCCCACAGGCGGAGGTGGACCTGTGGTTCTCACGCTCCTGGAATCCAGGTGGAAGACCGGTTTCGCGTCGCTCGCGATCCATTCTGCGATGATCGCCGGGGTCGTGTACGCGACGCTCCACGCCGCCCCGCCCCACGACCAGATCAGGATGGACACGAGGGTGGTACTGCTCGCACCTCAGGAGCAGCAGAACGCGCCCGACCCGCCGCCGGTGCCGCTTGGCGACGCGCTCCAGGGGTTTCAGACCGTCGCCGTATCGGCGCAGATCCCTACCGACATGCCTCCAGTGGACCTCCAGCAGCGCTTCGATCCCAAGGATTACTCCGGTAGTGGCGCCGAAAGCAGCCGGGCCAGCGACATGGTGGAGAGCGGGAATGAGGTGTATGCGGAGGGGTTGGTGGAGGAGAGGCCGGCACTGCTGTCGGCCCCGGCACCGGTCTATCCCGCGCTCTTGAAACAGGCGGGGATTCAGGGCCGGGTGATGCTGCCGGCCGTCATCGATACGACGGGGCGGGTTGAGCCCGCGTCGGTCAGGATCATGAAGAGCTCCCACCCGGCGTTCGACCAACCCACCAAGGACTGGATCCTCAAGGCCCTGTTCCGGCCGGCCCGGTTGCATGGGCGGGGCGTGCGCGTGTCCATCCACCTGGTCGTCGACTACTCGATCACGCCATCGTCGGGCTCGCACTCGATCGCGACGTGGTCGGGCTCGCCGTAGTGCCGAGGGCAGGACCTCCTAGAGACATCCCTCGCGCTTCACCCACACGAGCTCCCCCGCTCGTTTCCGCGCCGCCCAGACCGCATCCGCGGATCCGACATCGGGCCGTCCCACCACAAGCAGTCCGCCCTCGCTCAGGGCGTTCTTAAGGTTCTCAATGCCTCGCGCGATCTGTGCCGGGGAGAAGTAGTTCCGTTGTAGCAGGTTGAAGCACAGAATCAAATCGTAGACCTCTTCGACACCTACGAACACGTCCGCCTTCTCCACACGCAGCACATGTTCTCTCAGCTGGGCCTCGACCTCCGGGTGAATGAGGACGATCGGCACTCTGTGGTAGTCTCCGGAGTAGGAGTATCGCCGTTTCAGATACCACGACACGAGGTCCACGGGTGAGAGCAGGACCCTCGTGAGGTAGCTATAGTCCTCACCCCTCACGTGGGCACGATGGATGGCGAAGAAGCGCGTTTTGAACTTCACCTGAAGCAACTCAGAATCCTCGTCGAAGATGCACTGTCTATCAGTGTCGTACTGGATGTGCTGGAACAAATCCGCGAGCACGTACCTGTCTACGGGGTAGCGTCGCCGCAGCAATGCCAGGCAGTCCAAGCTGGCAATACCCGTCGACGATGGAATGTCGAGGACACGGAGGGGGGATTGCTTGACCCGGCACGCGTCGTCGGCCAGAACCTTTTCGAGAATGCGAGTCGTCCTCCCCCGATAGGTGCTCTTCGCCACGCCGTTCCTCATGATGAGGGCGGCGAGGATCGCGTCGAATTGGGCGTCGAGTTCACGCCTGCGAACCTCGGAGCTCTGCGAGTACTCTTGCTTCAAGTGGAGGAAGTTACCGGCGAAGTTGCTCTGCGCGTGCATGCCGCGGTAAGTCGCCACGTAGCTCAGGACGTACGGTAGGCCCGTCCAGTTTGCCGCCCAATACACCCGCCTCCGGAGGCCCGGAGGCAACCGCTGCCACAACCCGCGTAAGCGAGCCAACATTTCGCAGCTGAACCCTTCACGACGCGATTGTTCTCCTGGGGGAGCACGAACCATGCCCGAGGGAGGTGCGCGGGCGCGGCATTAAGATCTTCCCTAGAGCGGCGTTAAGGCTCACGTAGAGCGCCGTTAAGATCCCAACAAGAAGCGAGGATTCGCTCGCGGCAAGATGTAGTTGCATCGCGACAGGGGCGTGGCGAGGAATCGCTTCGATACAGATGCCGAGGGCAGGACTCGAACCTGCACGGGGATTGCTCCCCAAGGGATTTTAAGTCCCTTGCGTCTACCGATTTCGCCACCCCGGCTGGATTAAAATACCCGCTCGCTTCGCACCCCGCCCGACGGATGCACCACGTCGATCGCCGGCTCGCGTCCGTACGCCGCAGCGAATGCACGCCGAATCTCGCGCATTACCTTCGCCTCATTCTTTCCGGTTCTGCCTCTGCCCTTCCCCAGCAGCACGAGGACCGCGCCGCCCCATCCCGCGCCTGTGAGTCGCGCGCCGAGCGCCCCGGCCCGCCGCGCCGCGGCCACGATCGTGTCGAGCTCGGGCGTGCTGCAGGCGTAGAGCCGTCGGCAGGATTCGTGGGACTCGTAGAGCAGCGCGCCGAAGCGCGTCAGGTGGCCTCGGGCGAGCAGCTGCGCGCCGAACCGTGCGCGCGCGGTTTCGCCGATCACGTGCAGCGCCCGGGAGCGAAGCGGCTCGGGGAGCGCCCGTTTGAGGCGTGGCAGCCAGGCCGCCGGCCAGCTCGCGAGCCAGCGAAGCTCCGGCAATTCGAGCGTGAGCCGGGCAACGGCCGCCTCGCATTCGGCCCGTCGCTCGTTGAGGGCGCCCGCGGCGAGCTCCCGCCGTAGTCCCGAGTCCACGAGCAGCAGGCGGCCACGGATCGGGATGTGGCGCGCCGCGAGCGAAGCGCACTCGAGCAGCAGCGCCCGACCGGGTCGCGCGAGCGCCGCGCTCATCTGATCCATGATGCCGCAGCGCACGCCGACGTAATCGTGCTCGGCACGAAACGCTACGCCTGCCAGTTGGCGGGCCTGGAGGCGGGTGCCACCGAGCAGGCTGAGCGCATGGGCCGCAGCCACCGTCAGCGCGGCGGACGACGCGAGGCCCGCGGCGACCGGCACGTCGCTCGTCACCGCGATGCGGGCCCCGCCCTCCCGCGGAGCCGCGCCCAGGGCGACGAGCTCGTGCATCACCCCCGCGAGATACGCACCCCAGCCCGCCGCTCGCCCTTCCCGATAGTCGGACAGCGCGACATGCCCGTCGCGCGTCGAGATCATCTCCAGGACACCCGCTTCCGCCGGGCCGACGGCGACGCACGTGCGGGCCGCGCACGCCACCGGGAGCACGGGACCGCCATTGTAATCGGTGTGCTCACCGATCAGGTTGACGCGGCCCGGCGCCGAGGCGGCGGCGCGCGGCGCCACGCCGAAGGTCGCGCGGAACAGCGCTGACGCGTTGCGACGCATGGGTTTGACAAGGATTGGGGCGAATGCTACCGTTGGCCAGCCCGTTCCACCTTTCTTCTCTCGTAAAGCCACCCGGAGACAACGTATGCGGCAGTCCCTGCGGTACGTGCTGGTCCTGTTCGCCGGGTTCCCGGCCCTGCTCGGAGCTCAAGGCTTCGGGATTTACGAGCAGGGAGCCTGCTCGATGGGACGCGCGGGCACAGGGGTAGCGGCGCCCTGCAGCGATGGCTCTGCTATCTTCTTCAATCCGGCGGGCTTAGCGGGCCTCAAGGGTGGGCGGGCCACCATCGGCGTCACGCTGCTCGACGTCGAGGGCGGTTTTGTAGACGACATTTTCCAACAGACGACGAAGCTCGACGACCCCTTCCTCGCGATCCCGCAGATCTATGTGGCGTACGGAGTTACGCCCAAGCTGGGGGTTGGTATCGGGCTGTTCGCCCCATACGGTCTGCAGACGCGCTGGCCCCTCTCGTTCGACGGG
>Ga0075424_100002531_pt1 | contig 16781 bp, 18 predicted proteins | sample SoiMethybrSBSTD3_FD_75301 | JGI IMG/M metagenome (GOLD analysis project Ga0075424, IMG submission 75301) | Bulk soil microbial communities from a Populus tree surrounding site in Tennessee, USA - Soil MetaG P. TD hybrid SBSTD3 | ecosystem: Environmental > Terrestrial > Soil > Tree plantation...
CACAGAGAGAACTGACACGCAGTGTTTTGAGTCTTTGAATTACCCGTGGCACCGCTTTCACATATAGCGTTAGCACAGTTGGCATATTGAGTGTTTGAATTACCCGTGGCACCGCTTTCACATATAGCGTTAGCACAGTTGGCATATTGAGTGTTTGAATTACCAGCGGCCCCAAGTCCACATTCAGCCCTAGCACAGTTGTAATTTTGAGTATTTGAACTACCAGCAACACCGCTTTCACATACAGCATCAGCGCAATTGTTGTTTTGGCCGTTTGAATTACCAAGGGCACGACTTTCGCATGTAGCCCTGGCACAGTTGTTGTTTTGGCTGTTTGAATTACCACTCCCAATATCATTTTCGCATGACGAAGGCCGATTACAGTAATTGCTCTGTTTGTTTAAATCCCCGCTGCCTACACTATTAACGCAAGTTGAAATAGGATCACATCTGTTGACCTGGCTATTATCAGCGTATACTGCAATATTTGAAAGGCCAGCCATCGTAGAATACAACAACATCATACTCCTAAAATACAAATACTGCACAAGTTAACAAAACTAAATTTCTTCGTATTCGCATTTTGTTCCTGACTAGGAGATTGATATAACTATAAAAAGTAGATTAACATAATTAATTCATCGGTTCCTGACATAACTTGCTCCATTATTAATCAGGTTCACTTTTAGGTTCATCCGTAGGTAAGGGAAATGGAACATCTGGCCTAGGTCATTATGCTCGCAATATGGGAAGATAAAAGATACCTTGATAGATTTTGAATTATTCCCCTACTAATCCGACATGCCTCTTTTTAGAGTTAACACCTGATTCTTACAATAGCATTTAATATTTTACATTTTCTAGTTATTTTTTGTTACTAAATGGGTTCTCACCTTAAATTTTTAATTGCAGTTAAGGGACTGCATCACTATCAGAATTGGAGAACATGCAAGCCCAGTTAGATTCTAATTTAAGGCCTAAACTAAGCTTTTTTAATTGTCTTGAGCTTACTATTACAACAGGCACAATTAGCGCTCTCCGTAACTAAATAGGAGTCACATACTGTGCAATACTTGGAATTTAAAATGAAGTTGGGGTTTGCAAAACCGTTTGAAAAACAAAGCTTGGTGCAAGACAGAGACATATAATAAAGTCTTATTCATATTCAAGAGCAGCAGTTCTGGGTTCTAGAATGTTCGTATTAACATCTTACTATTGTAAAGTAATTTTCCTATAACTTATTTCCTAGAAATAAGTAATGAATCCATTTAGGGAATCAAAGCACTAACCAGTTGTGAGAGACTGATCTATCGACTACTAATCAGGGTCTGTTTCAGGTTGCAAAGGACAATGAAAATGGGTCGAATGATAATGATAAAAATATAGAATTCTTGTTCTAACGGAATTAGTCTATCTTTAGTTCATTACGCCGATTTTATTGATGTACGGCGTCTCCCTCAGAGTGCTTGTAAGTTCTCTAATAGTTTACTAACTGGTATTGGTCAGGAATAATAATAGACCTGCGAAATCTCCTCTTTCCATATTTTTTGACCGATTAGTAAATATCTTACAAGTCCTCTCTAGTTTACAATATGTCGTCTCAAGGCCCCAAGACATGGTTTAGTATCATAAACGAGTCAGTACACACCGTCGACGATGTTGACATCGGCGATATAGAAGCACTCAGCAAGAATTTTGTAGTGGTAAAGCGAGGATTCATAAACGTTCATTATTACTATATTCCAGTCAATAGGGTCGAGGGGTGGGACGGAAGTGTGCTTTGGCTTAAATCAACGGAAAGCCAAGTCATGGAGAACTACGAAAGAAATGTAGAGCCTGATCCATTTATTTACTACGTTAAGGAACATAAAGAGTTTTTTATGCCTTATTCCCTTCCAGTAATCCCTCCAAAAGGATTAAAACATCGAACCAAAGAACGGCCAGAAGATGTTGTTCCTCACCTATACAAGTGTCCCCTATGTGACAAAGTTTTCGGCAATGAAGACGACCTAACCAAACATGTAGACGAGGTCAAGCATTGAGGTTTTTTTAACCATCCATTTATCAGGTTACCTTAGCGAATATAGGGTTTGATTATAGTGAAGTGTTAGGGGTGGTTCTGCGGAAGATAAGGAGTGGTTCTGGGATATCTTATTCGCTGCTTCATACCCCGATATCGCAGGTGCCATGGATTCTTATTCCATAGTGTTATCTAGCTTTTATGTCCTGACCTAGAAGACCGAGCTTAGGAATGGTATTCAGTTGGGGTTTGACTCATTAATCTAGAACATTAACTAAATTTATTATAGAATTAGGTACATTTTGGTAAAATTCGCCTAGCCCAACGCCTGTGAGGCATAACAAGCGGTGGGCCCAGACTTCGTCATCCCAATCCATCTTGGCCCATCTTATCCTTCCTTACCTATGAAATTCGGTTTCATTTTAGACATTCTTTATAACCTATTTGTAAGCCTAACGTAACTTTATCAAGAACTGGTAATAATCAACCGGAGAGCTTTTCGTTAATAGTGAGTATATATCTAGCAATATTGACATGTGATACAAGTATGTAACTGTCCTTACGACAATATGCCGGGGTATCTATCTGATAATGAGCTGTTTGTACCAATCACATTATTAATCATAGCAACCTGTGAATGCGGTATGGAAATACAAAGTAAGAGAATAGTACTAGTTGTTGCAGTACCTGCAACATTGCTCATGCTGTTGCTTGGGATACCGACTTTCCTGACGTTATCAGCCCATGGGTCAACCGTCACGTTCAGTAAATCGAATTTTCACAACCCACTGAACATTGACAATAAGTACTTCCCTTTAGTACCTGGTACCACATTCCTTTACAAGGGAACTAAAGACGGCGAGCCTAGCAGTGACGCGTTTCAAGTCACCAACTTAGTTAAGGTTATCCAGGGTATATCCGCACGAGTAATTCATGACAACGCATTTGTAAAAGGTAAACTCTCAGAAACTACAGATGACTGGTTTGCACAGGATGATAAAGGGAACGTCTGGTACATGGGAGAATTTACTACCGACCTTACCAATAAGGAAAATCCTCATGAAGGTTCCTGGGAAGCCGGTGCGAAAGGAGCCAAAGCTGGAATAATCATGGAAGCACAACCGAAGGTCGGCGATACTTATCAGCAAGAGTTTGCCAAAGGTGTTGCTGAAGACACGGCTACTGTTATCAGTCTTAATGAAAAAGTGTGTGTACCCTATGGCTGCTTCTCCAACGTACTTAAAACCAAAGACTTTTCGCCCCTTGAGCCTAGCATAGTGGAAAATAAATTCTATGCGAAGAATACAGGCGATATAAGGGAAGTTTCAGTCCAAGGCGAATCGGACGAGTCAAATCTGGTACAAATTAAGGGTGGAAAATAACAACCTTACGATTAATCTTAATAAGGTTTAAGATAACCTCTCCCCGCGGATATATTCTAGGAGGACTTCAACAGTCAGTAGGCCCTAAGTATCGATTTTGCCGCTATTGCATATCCTACGACAGACCTTCTCTGTATATATTTTTGAAGGCCCCAATTCAGAGAGTATCCCACCATACCCTTAGTAACAAATCCTCTATACAGTAAAGAAACAAAACCAGATCTAAATCTGGAGAGGAGTATTCCATATCTTCTGGATATGTAATCTCTTTTTGCATGGTACTCTCTTAACGTGAAAAACGGACGATCTAGTTCAAGTATCAATGGCCATATTATCATGTCCCAACAAAGTCGTCTATTCTCAGTTAATGATGCCTTCTTACCTTTGACCTTCATGTTGGAGAGGCAGGCATTCGCAATACAGCTTTATTTTTTTTCATTAGATTCTCTTTACTCCGATTAGAATTCTTTCTTTACTCCTTGTATTATGGGGCCTAGTTCTCAATTTAACACTACAACACGGACAGCGAAACCCATCAATAATCATGTAAATTTTGCAATTTATGCAACTTTTTAGGCCTACCAAATAGGGACTTTTTCCAGAGGGCTTTGATACCCTGTATCGAGTACACAAGTCCCTGCAGTACATCATCTTAATCGCGAACTATTCTTGCAAAATTTCTTGAAACTTGGATAACCGATAATGAAATCCGTCTAGTCATTCTAATATGGCCATGATCGGTTGAAGAGCGACAACAGTTATTTTGAAATTCAATATTCATTTTACATTGTTTCATCAGAATGGCTAAGCTGGTACTAGAAATGTAATAAAGTTCACTTCACAATCAATGATATTATTCAGACGTTTGGTTAGAGTAAATTGGAGTTTATACTTGATTACTGCTATTTACAATTCTTGAAAATAATGATCACTCGTTATTTCATGCCATATATCTTCTATCAGAAAACTGGCGATGAATACGACACTCCTATCGAACATAATGGGCTGTATGAAGAGTGAAAACAAGTAAATCAGCAAGCTTTGAAGACTCCTGATAGAATGAACGAAATCATAAAAAACGAAGAGATTGATAAAGAGTTTTCGAGACGTTACAAAGAATACGAAAAATACATGATCTGATTTTAAGTTATTAATTTATGACGATTACCCTAGAAAAAAAATAGTGTGGGTCCACTTCATCCATTTTCCATTCGGGTAATTAATCGCGAACCCAAATTAGCGACCTTTCTTTGATTTTATCAGTCGTTGTTGTCATCATGGTGATGGTGGTGGTTGTAGTGGTGATGGTGGTGATGGTGGTGGTTGTAGTGGTGATGGTGGTGGTTGTAGTGGTGATGGTGGTGGTTGTAGTGATGCCCATGGCCTGAATCGGCAAATGCAGCGTGAGTTATCAAGAATGGACTTGATGCCAAAAGAATCGCAATTGCGGCAATAGCTAATCCGGTGATTCCAGATTTTTTTGTTTTGATAAGCATTACCGAACCTTGGCATCCATAATCTATTTAATACTTACTTAACTCTGTTAACCCTCGTTACCTAATTGAAATACCAATACAAATGTATCATTAACTAAATAAAATTATGAGGAAAAATTATTTGCCATTTACATACTTGTACCAAAATCAATTTATACAAAGTGGGTGCTACTGTAATCTGAACGTATAAACCCCCTCGCATAAGGGCTAATGAGCGATCTGTATCCCATTTCTAAATTGGATTGGGTACCAGTGGGTAGTAACCTGATATATTCAATTGGGAACGTACTTAGGGCTGATGGCTAACTATGACCTATATGTTAGAGACTAACATGAAATCTGACTGTCAACAAGACCGGTATGAAACGAAATTACTTAGATTATTGTAAAAGCTTAGCCAACTGTACCAAAAATTACATATGAAGCTATTACTTTATAGTGCTTAATTTCGCTATTATGGGTAGGCCAACAGTAATTGAATCATAATAATAAGGTTGAACAGGAGCAAGCAGTTAAAAATAATAGGGATCTCATAAATCAGTACATTCAGAGATATCCGGGCTCACACCTTAGAAAAATTAGTAAGGAGCTCTCGTTGGGAATGGGCGATATTCAGCATCATCTATGTGTGTTGGAGAATGCCGGATTGATAAAATCTCGTAGAATTAGTATTTACAAGGTCTATTATGAAATATCAGTTTTTGAAGAAAGAAACGAATCCATTCTCGCTATTCTACGACAAGAGACTCCTAGGTCGATACTACTATACTTGATAGAAAATCCCAGTGCGTCGCAAGGTGAGATAGCAACACATATTGGATATTCGGCTCCAACTGTGAGCTGGCATATGTCCCGACTAATACAAATTGGATTGGTCGAAAGTCGTAAAAATGGCAGGTTTGTAAAGTATGTAATAGTAGGCAATCTCAAAGAGATTACTCAGCTGTTAATGTCATATTATCCTACAATATGGAGCAAACTTTCGAATAGACTAGCTGACTTATTTTTGGACATTTCCCCAGCAAGCATAAGCAGTCCTAAAGGAGAAGATTATTTTGAATAACAGAAATTTAGAAAAGAGCTTTCTATACCTTTTACTACTGAGCTCGGTTATTTTTATGATGCCATTAATTACAAATATTCCTCGCGCCTTCGCTTATTCCGACGTTCCTGATTCTCTCGACCGAGGAGATATTGCGGAAATATTTGATTTCGGAAGTGGAATATTTTCATTCTTGTTATTTGGGTTATCTCTTATAGCATATAGGAACATGAGAATGAGAAAGATCTTATTTGTTTCAATTGCTTTCGGGCTATTTGGACTCAGAACAGTAGTGTCGCGATTTGATCTCTTTATGCCTGAAATAGAATCGTCTTTCTTAGAAATGACGCTGGCAATCATGAGTTTTGTGGCCTTATCTTTGTTCTTTATAGCAATTGTAAGAAAGGAAAACGTAGTTATAAACGCAAACAACTATAGACGGGAGCCCTCATAAATAGTGAGTGTATAATTAACAAATACAACTTGACTACTTTGCTAGACTTTGGAATCGTTGGATGACAAGGCATCGCAAGTATGAGAGTTTTGATTCTTAAAGTAAAGTAAGTTTAGATATTTTGTAATAAAAAAATGGCTCAATATTAGGCACAAAAAAAAGCTCGTGCAATAGAATTCATTTAGTTAAGCGTACCTAAAATCTAATATACAATTTGGTAACTACTGATTCTAAGCAAATGTTAGCGAGTAGGAATAGAATATGTACTTGGATACAAACGGTTTGTATTTCTCTGGGATGGAAATTAAAGTTGCAGAGAGGATTGTAAAATTGGATAATGCACGGATATTCATTCTGGTAACTGGATTAATTATAATCGTAGGATTTTCAATATTTACGTTCATGGGCCCTAGCCCATCTTCGCCAAAATCTGGTACGAAAATTCAACCAGTAAAAAAACTTACGCTAACTACACCATCACCAAAGCTTAATTCTAACAATGAGCAAACTACGTTACCATCTCAGAATACTAGCACTACAAAAAGTTTAGTCTTTAACGAAGTACCTTCATTCCACTATATCTCTTCCGTGTTTACTCTCGGCGATAGTTCTGTTATTAATGGCAATACTAGTTCAAAAGGCCCATCATCACAGAGTACTATTGAAAACAAAAGTATGTCTTCGCTAGATGTATATGAAAATAAAGATGTCCCAGAAAATTATTACTCTATTGGGTTTCCAACAGGCGCAAACGTAGTGCAAGGTGCCAATCCTGGCAGTTACATAGCAACCTTACCTCCTTACAAATACTCGGTAGAGCTTCAAGACATTCCAGATGACTCAAACGTCCAACTTTACACCTTAACACATGCAGAGCCGGCGCTTAAATCATCTCTGCCTGGTTACAAATTGGTCAGCTCAGGACAGCTCAATGTGGGGAAAAATAGAACATGGGATCTTGTATATACTTGGAAGAATTCCACACAAGGGTTGGAAACCATAAAGGCTTTTATTGAAGGGAAAGACCAAGCAGCTGCTGTTACATTTACAAGCCCGATTCAAGACTATGCAAAGAATAATTCAACTATAAATTTAGTCTTGGAGAACTTTGGATGGCTCGGACAGTAGTTTAAGGAGGATCTGAAATTTTTTGGAAATTAAATATTTTGTAGCTCTTCTATGTACTTTGCTCATTTTTGGAGGGCTGTATTTCAAATTTCTTTACGATGTACCAGACGGTGAGGAAAAAACGAATAGTTTGGTAAGCTGGTTTCTCGTTGTTTCTGGCGTAATCGGCATCATGATTACAGGTCTGTGGCAATCTAAGAATCCCCTAGAGTCTTATTCGAACAACAGGCAGCCCCATTTTTCGGAAAGAGGAAGGGATCATAGAGATGATTCCAGACTATTTAGTACGTTTAAACGTGACTTTACGAGATGGAGTGGGAAATCAAAGAAATGAATGATCCTCAATCCCTAACTAAAGGAATACAATGTAAACACCTTAGCAAAAAATACAAGAATTTTTTGGCCGTTGCCTCCCTAACAATGGAAGTCAACCAAGGTGATATTTTTGGCTTTTTGGGACCAAATGGAGCGGGTAAGACTACCACTATTAGAATGCTCTGTGGCCTACTGTCACCAAGTCGTGGAGAAGGTACTGTAGCTGGATTAGATATTGTTAAGGATAGTCCAAGAATCAGAAGTCTTATTGGTCTATTACCTGAAAGTTCCGGATATTATAATTGGATGAACGCCGAAGAGTATCTCCTTCACTTTGCAGGTCTATATAAAATTGACCCATACATAGGCAGAAAAAGAGCAATGGATCTCTTAGACGCAGTTGGCCTTGGCGACAAATCATATGCCCCTATTAGTTACTACTCTAGGGGTATGAAACAGAGACTTGGCCTTGCAAGAGCTCTAATCAACGAACCAAAAATAGTCTTTCTAGATGAGCCCACGCTGGGATTGGATCCGAAAGGACAGCAAGATATTCAGAAAATATTGTTAGATCTTAATCGGGATAAGGGTGTTACAATCTTTCTTTCTTCACATGACCTCAGTGATGTTTCTTACATGTGTAACAGGATGGCAATTATAGATCATGGAATATTAATTGCTCAAGGAAGTATTCATGAGCTGAGAAAATTGGTAGGAGGCTCGATGGGCATTGTGATAACTGTTCTAAACTCTGTCGATGCAGAGACAAAACTATCAAAAATGGGCTATAGGTTCGAGGTCAACGCTGATGAGGACAGTAAACTAATTGACGTGTTTATAATGGAGGGAGTTCAGAATTCAGTAAACAATATTCTTGACACATTTAACAAGATAGGCCTACAATTATACGAAGTGCGGAGATTTGACGTGAGTCTGGAAGAGATTTTTTTTAGACTGACAGAATCAAGCGAAAAGTTGAATTCTAGAAGGAGTACTTCTGGTGGTAAACATAGTCTTGAAACAAGGCCGCATGTGGACGGTTAATTAATATGCAAGTAAGGCTCTACCGACATGAGATCTCTGGCAGCTTCTATTCATGGCGTGGTAGCGCTTGGATAATAGCGGCGGCCCTTATCTTTAGTCTTGTGGCATATTTACTATTAACTGATAAAGAGCTTAGTTTGTTGGACCAAGGTGAAATGTTGTTTACCTTATGTGAAGTGATTCTAGCTCTGGCAATAATTATGTCTGCCGTAAGCGCTTCTTCTACCATATCTACGGAGATAGAGTCAGGCACATTCGAAAGTCTGTTACTAACCCCAGTAACTCATAGACAGATAGCAGTACAAAAGACATTATCCAATATTTCTTTGTGGGGCATATTGTATTTGGTTTCCATTCCCTATATTGTTGCTGTGGCCAGTGGAACAAATCTGACAATATCTGCAGTCTTGTATGTTGGGCTATATGGAACCCTGCTGGTGATGGGGATTTCGATGATCTCCGTGGCAATCTCATGGAGATTAAAGTCTTCGAAAAACAGCATAATGACAAGCCTAATGATAGTTTTAATTCTATTGGCGCCCTCCCTGTTTTTTGGTACTTCCCTTAAAAAAACTGATTTTGGCCTTGCATTAGAAAATATTAACCCCTTTTCTCATGCAGTGAACTCGCTCGATAGTGTCATTGTCGATAACGAACAATCATTATCCCAACAGATATTACATATTTGGCCTATCATCACTTTTACTGCTGTCTGTGCGGTCATTTTTATTTTCTCTACCAAACATTTTGAGGTTAAGAGTACAGAATGATACCAAAAAACTTGACATTGATTTTTAAGATTTTAATCGCAATAGGACTCGATTGGAAAACGTCGATACCAGAATTCTCTTCTTTCTTGTTCTTCGTGTCTATAATCTTTCTGGCTAGTACATTGTCTATGCCTTATCAAGTGAATGCAGAGCAACAACCTTCGGTTATCACCACACCTTCAACTCAAGGAAATATAAAAATAGAAGTTTTATCAAGTAATTCTCTGCATGGAACTGCAGGACAGTTTATCAAAATTGAAGGAAAGATTACAAATCTTAGTCCTACATCAAGTTCAAAAAAAAATAACGGAAGTGGGATAGCTTACATATCGATTGTTGATGTAAGAGACAGGGTTCCAGTAGATTTAGAGGACTGGAGCGTTGAGAAGGGACTGTATATTCCCTTCGTTGAAAGTGGTCATTCATTGCCTCTGGAATGGAGTGTGAGGCTGGTGAAGGCAGGTATTTATAACGTAGCCATACTATTTAATAGTAACGCTGAGCCGCATTCATCACCGGTTGCAAGCTCCCGTATTATAATGGATGTAGCGCCAAAGCTAAACCTAAACCCTGGTAATATTTTACCAGTGGTGTTCGGAGTCCCTGCTAGCTTAATGGGGATTTTTGGCACTCTTATCTACATTCGTGGAAGAAAAACTGGAGTCTACAAATAAAACGGTAATTACAAGAGGCACATAGATTCAATAATATAATTTTTATCCAATCCTTTAATATTTTAGTATCAAAAGTTTGTCGCTCTTCAAAGGTGCGAACGGTGGGCTAGGTACGCTGGCCCATCGTTTCTCAGTCAACATCGGCTACTGCCTCATTGTCATTATCCTGCATGATTGGTAATTTTAGAATCTTTTGAGCAGGTACATTATATTCTCCCAGAGTATTCATAAAAGATGCCAATGATACCCCGCTTGTTATCACTAAAACAGCACTCAAAATTAACATTAAATTCGTGTTCATCATCTCTTGTGCCATTTCAAATTAAATAACTCTTGAGGTACATTCTGCTATGCATTAACCAAGATATCAGAGTAAAGTTATCTTCCTGTTTATACACTTGTACCATGGCAATAAATTATCGACCTATCAATAATGTGTAAAAGGCTATTTTACAATAGAATTCTCCGGTCAGTATGATGTGGTATTAAATTGAAATTAACGTAGTTAAGCAAGCTATAAGCTATTGGACTTAGAATAGGACAAAGGCGCTATTTGAAAATCTAGTTATGGTATTATATGATTTCTAGACAAAGGCTGGAAATACAGATACTCAAAAAGAGATTAGAATAACTACCAATTGAATTGAATTAATGATATGAATAAGGTCCTGGTAGAAATACATGCGCTGACAATTCTGAAATAACTAGTCGTTGGCCATTTTTCTTTCTCTTCTGTTGACGTAGCCCCCACATGAATTTGGTAGAAAGAAACTGAATGAAATTTCTATCCATCCTTGAATTATCTTACTTATCTGTATTGCATTAGTGTTGCAACACGTTCTCCTGGCTTAGTTTCTCTTTGAGTCCTTATCTTTTTGACTGCATCTTCAAGATGGCGCAAAGATATTACTGCACTAGACGAGTGCGTTGCTGCTTCTTCTGGAGTGGGGTATCTCTGAAGATACTCGTGGAGCACTAATGACATTGCGATATCGGGAATTGCAGATACGTCTGCTCCACTAAATCCTTCTACTTTTTCTGCTATCTTGGCTAGATCGATACCTCGACTGAGCGGTCTACCCTTTACGTGTATCTCAAGGATTTTGACTCGGGTTTTATTGTCTGGATTTGGTACATATACAATTTTATCAAATCTCCCAGGCCTTAGTAGCGCGGTATCAATCATATCTGCTCTATTTGTTGCAGCTATTACCACTACGCCTTGCATTTCTTGAACGCCATCCATCTCCGCCAATAACTGAGAAAGCATCCTGGCAGACCCGTAATTGCCGCCAATCTCGCTGTTTACTCCTCCCCTCGTAGAAGCGATAGTATCTATTTCATCAAAAAATATAACGCACGGAGCTGCTTGTCTGGCTCTTCTAAATATCTCTCGTACTGCCCTTTCTGATTCCCCAACCCACTTTGAAACGAGTTCGGGTCCTTTTACGCTGATAAAGTTGGCTTCAGACTCTGTGGCAACAGCTTTTGCTAGCAGCGTCTTACCCGTTCCGCTAGGTCCATATAATAAAATACCTTTCGTAAGAGTATGGCTAAGCTCTTTGTACAGTTCGGGGTATTTTAAGGGCCATTCAATTGCTTCTCGCAATTCACGCTTAATTTCTTCCATGCCTCCAACGTCCGTCCATTTGACGTAGGGTATTTCCAAATAGACTTCCCTCATTGCAGAAGGGAAAATGTCTCTCAAAGCAGTCTCAAAGTCGTTCATAGTTATTACCAATTTACCTAACGTTTCAAGAGATATTTTTTCGTCTTGTAAGTCAAGTTCGGGTAATAGTCTTCTCAAGCACTTCATTGCTGCCTCTTTGCACAAATACTCAAGATCAGCACCCACAAATCCATGAGTGACTGCTCCAATTTTTTCTAGATCTACATCAGACTCAAGAGGCATGTTATGTGAATGTATTTGCAGGATTTCTAAACGGCCCTGCTTGTCAGGTACCTTGAATTCAATTTCTCTATCGAACCTACCAGGGCGCCTTAATGCTGGATCTATTGCATTTGGCCTATTTGTGGCAGCTATCACGATAACCTTGCCCCTTGATTCTAAACCATCCATAAGTGATAGTAACTGTGAAACTACTCTTCTCTCAACCTCACCAGTAACCTCCTCCCTCTTTGGAGCAATTGAATCTATTTCATCGACGAAAATTACAGCCGGCGCGTTTTCACGAGATTCTTTAAAAATTTCTCTAAGGCGCGCTTCGGACTCTCCATAATATTTGCTCATAATTTCAGGGCCAGAAATACTGGCAAAATGAGCGTTAGTTTCATTAGCTACAGCCTTTGCTAACAAAGTTTTACCAGTACCTGGAGGACCGTGGAGAAGGATACCTTTTGGAGCTTCAATTCCAAGTTTTTCAAATATTTCCGGGTGTCTTAATGGGAGCTCGATCATCTCCCTTACCTTTTGGAGCTCTTCTCTTAGTCCCCCGATATCCTCGTATGCAACACGCTGGAGGCTTGTCTTAACTTCTCCCTCTTTTGAAATATGGAAGACGGTCTGTCGCGTAACTAAGACCACGGCGTCAGGAATAATCTCGATAACAACGAAGGTGATCCTTCCGCCAAAATACGGAACTGCAACCTTATCCCCTTTTATTAGAGGTACGTTCTCCAAAGAATCGGCTAAATATTTTTCATCGACTGGAGGCATCTCTGCTAATGGACTAACCACTACCTTCTGAGCTTGTAGTGCCTTTACCTTTATTATTTCCACAATATCCCCAATAGCTGCACCCGCATTATTCCTTAAAAGGCCGTCTACTCTGACAATACTTTTTCCCTCATCTGAAGGGTAGAGCGGCAAACATTTGGCAACCGTCTTACTTTTACTTCCTGCAATCTCTACAATATCACCTGTAGAAATTCCTCGAGAATCCATCGAGTCGTAATCCATCCGAGCGACCCCACGTCCAACATCCCTAGTATATGCTTCCAGTACCTTCAGCGGTTTATCTACCATGACTGTGATAGCTCTTAATTAATTTACTCTTTATACACCTTTGGCCTTGAATAGAACCCCCTTCTTAATTTGTTTCCTGCGGGTAGAAACTTTAATTCAGTCAAATGTTCTTAAGGGATCTTAATTTATTTATGTAAATAAAGACATTATAATTTCTACAAAGTGGGAACAATCGGCAAAGTAAGATTATGAGCGTGCTTGATGTAATTTTAGTAATATAACTGGTCTGACAGACCTAGGTGGTGAATATCGATCGACACCAGTTCCTATTTGATGGATTTTACACATTTTTTGCAATATCTTTCTATGATAGTAGCCCCTTCAACCTGAAAACAGGCTATCTCGGTTGCACTGCTGCCGCAATTAAGACAGAATTTCTCTTTTTCAGTAGTGTTTACGAATGATTCGATCCTTAATAACGACTTCATGTGGGTATTGTAATCACAATAAATTGAATAGTCAGTCCAATCATTTCAATTAGTCCTCTATTATATAGAGGCATACAAACTATTAAATGTTGTTGTCCAAGTTGCCAATACCAAGAAACGGAATCGGTTTTGTCGAATAAGCAGCAGTCGTTTCTTTTATTTGGAAAAATTATCAATGGTCAGTAAGACAACACATAGTATACCTCGACCTAGCAAGTGGCATGAAAAGAACTCATGATCTTTTATATTTAAGGGCTTGAAAGCTTAATAATTCCACATCCCAGCGTTTTGAATATAACCTGATGATTCAGTGAAGTATCCTTGTATCTCGTTCAATCTTTCCATTGAACCGTCATGAGCTCTTATCTCGGAAAACGACGATCCTGTTCTTATTAATTGCAAAAATGAATAAACCTGCTTATTAGTGACACCGTGCTTTATATCATATTCTATTCTTTTGCACACTTTGGTGATTCTACCATATTTCTTATTCATTCTCCGTTCCCAATTTGAGGCATCATCTGATAAACCTGTCACAAATTTTACTAATGTCTGTTCCATATGTTTAACATGCCAATCTCTCATAGGAAAATTATTTTGTTCCAAATCATAGTAATATGACACTTTAGCCTATATAACATTACTCTTTCATCCTCATGAGAGACTTATATTCAGTGTCTTTGTCCCGCAGTATTATAGTTCAAGGATTATTTTGATGAGTTTAAAAGACGGCTTTTCCATGAGTTAGTAATTTGAAAGACTTTTTCTGAGATTTTATAGTAATTTGTTGTGAGACTATGGTTTTCAGCTTGCGGATTCCAAAGCCAGTTTTAGCAGATATAGCATAAGGAGCGTGTATGGCCAGGTCTGTTATGATTTCCTGGATACGTATTAGGTCTGTACTGTCATTCTTCGTAAAAATTACAATAACTTTATCCCTATCCACTTTAAGTTCCTCCAGTATCTCCCAGCAACTCAAATATTTTATCCTTATTTCTTCGACTGGCTGGGAGGAATCAATCAATAACAGAATTAGACTCGCCGATAAAGACTCCTCCAGAGTGGACTTGAACGCTTCTATCATGTATGTCGGAAGTCGGCTGATAAATCCTACAGTATCAGTTAGAAGAATCTTCTGATTATTAATATAGAATGACCTTGTAGTTGTTGAAAGTGTAGTGAACAAACTCTCTGAAGTTTGTTTGTTCTCGTTAGTGAGTAAATTAAATAAAGTAGTTTTTCCCGAACTTGTATACCCTACAAGCGCTACAACTGGCAGTTCATTTGCGGTCCTCTGATTTAGGTAAAGATGACGTTTACTTTTTGCTTCAGACAGTTTGTCTAAAATGAATCCCATTTGTCTTTTAAGCTCTCGGAATTTTACATCAACTATGTATTCGCCTCCTCCTCCCTTTCCAGGTCTTTCGCTGCCTTTAGCTATTTTTGCGCCTTCTCTAACTCGGGGTAATTCGTACTTAATTTCAGCTAGTTGAATCTGTAACTTTGCTTCCGAAGTAGTCGCTCGCGAGTAGAATATGTCGAGGATAAGTCTTTCTCTGTCTATGACCTTTAATTCTGTCGCCTTTTCTAAATTATACATTTGTCTTGCCGACAAATGTTCGTCTACAAATATTACGTATTCCGACTTATTTTCGGTGAGAAATTCCTTAATTTCTTCAACTTTTCCAGGTCCCAGCCCGTACATCGAGTGGTCAAGATACTTTTGAGTAAACGTTTTTACTATTTGGTAGTCACTTACGGACTCTATGAGGCTTCTCGCTTCCTGCTGCCTGAAATTATCAGGATAACTAACGAGTATTACGTTTTTTGATTTCAATACTCTTCCAACACCGAACGAATGATAGCAGAAATCATTAGCTTACGCATATTTTACATCCTCCCTTGAAAAATACCCATTAAATTAGACGGTATGCGTTTGAGAGAGTCCTCAGCTTCGGCACAGAACAGCGTCAAAAACCTCAATCTTATAGACACTTTACTTTCATATTATAATCAGTTTCCCTTCCTATTATAGGTAACTGAATAGAAGGTTATCTAAACATCGGCCTACTTTCTGTTATACTTGCCACCTATAGAGGCGTCCGACACTTGATACTAGCGATAAAAGCTTCTGAAACTTTCATCACTTTGGTATTTGAATTTCGTATTTGCAATCATACCAACTAATAATATACCTTTCTACAGAATAAAGTGAATTTCTTTGAGCAAAAGTCTAAAAAAGACATTATTTCTGTTGGAAAATATAAACAAATAGAATCAATTGATACTGTCATTTAGAAATATTCCTATTGCAAATATCATTTTTAAACTAATTTAGCTTCTCTCACCTATTTTTGACGATTGGTCAAATTCTGGATATAACAGATGTTTTTCGAACAAACATATACTACCTTTTGGGCCAAGGGTCCCTATGGAAATCCATCTCAGGTTTCGGTAGGCATACACCCAGTCTTTCCGACATCCTCTAACGATTGCATACACGACCTGCTATTTTTCAAAAATGTAAGTAAATTATTCGGAAAGACATGGTGTATAGTGATGGTTCTAAACCATTCGTTTTTATCGATGTTATTTTTTACTAGTACTGTTAGAGTTGAAAGGGCCAAGGAAGAAGAAAAACATACGAAAAAAAAGTAATCGTTTTGGTGGTTTAAAAGCTCCTAAGAATCCCGTAAGCGTCGGAGAAGAATATATCGTAACTATTGAGGAGATCGGCAACAAGGGAATAGGAGTAGCGAAACTAAGAGGCCACTTAATCTTGGTCAATGATACATACCCCGGAGATAGAGTTATGGTTAGAATTACGAAGACGGCCCCCAGTTCTGCAGCGGCAGTCGTCATCCACAAAAATGGTACACAGTTTTAAGTGATAATTTTTATCTTAATTTTGTCACTTAAGACAAGCCATCATCTCTAGTGGGTCGCCTCAATAAAATAGGGTCAGTCTGGGATTAGCTAAATGTTGTATACTTCAATATCATAATAGATATTATAAAAGCCACTAAAACTAGTCAAATGAAG